>Ga0153933_1000215_pt1 | contig 27069 bp, 28 predicted proteins | sample TSNJ017MetaG_FD_102275 | JGI IMG/M metagenome (GOLD analysis project Ga0153933, IMG submission 102275) | Attine ant fungus gardens microbial communities from New Jersey, USA - TSNJ017 MetaG | ecosystem: Host-associated > Fungi > Mycelium > Unclassified | place: USA: New Jersey, Wharton State...
GTGACCTGCATATCAATCTTCTTCCGCTTTCGCCGGCGGCCTCACGGCCGTGGCAGTGTTCAATCAAGTCGACGCGCAGCCACAGGGCCTGACGCCGGTGGTTCGGTGAACCCGCGGCCCTCCAGAGGGCTCAAGGTTCTCCTAAGGAATCGTCATGCAAACGCGGTAAGCGCTTGGTGCGGGCGGAGGGACTCGAACCCCCACAACTTTCGTCACTGGAACCTAAATCCAGCGCGTCTACCAATTCCGCCACGCCCGCGTGAAAGCATCCAATCCGGCCGCGGTGCCGCGGGCGGCGGGCTTATAACATGGGCCCACCGGTTCGCAGCAAAAAAATGGCCGGTTTTTCATACCGGTCTGCGACCGATCGCGACTGGACAGATACACGTGAAAATGGTCCGCATCGGCCCGATGGCAAGCCCGATATATCCCCTCAATCGACGCGACCTGATCGCCGGCCTGGGCGCCGCGGCGCTATGCCCTGCCCTCCCGACCGTCGCGGTCGCCCAAGGACACACGGCCGTCGGACTCCAGGCGAGCGCGGAGCGGCTTTCGTTACGCCCGGGCGGAGCCGAAACCCAAGTCTGGTCGCTCGGCAGCGGCGACCTTCGGTTCAAGCGCGGCGAGACCCTCGATGTCACCTTCGGCAATGAGCTGCCGACTTCGATGGCGCTGAACTGGCGCGGGCTCGACGGCGTCCCGGCGGCGGAGCCGCTGACATCCAGGATGCCGATCGCGGCCGGGGCAAAGGATACCTTTCAGCTGCCGCTGCGCCACGCCGGCACCTTCCTGTGCGAGCTGATCGGTGACAGCGACCAGCCGGCCCGGCCACGTCCGATCATCGTCACGGGCGCCTCGCCGGTCGCCGTGGACCGCGACGAGATCCTCCTGATCGAGGAGTGGCGGCTGCGTGCCGACGGGAGCGCAGTTCCACCTGGGTCTGATGCAGAAGATACCACGCCCATTCATACAGTTAACGGCAAAACCTCATTCAATATCGCGGCCCCGGCCAACGCCCGGCTCAGACTCCGCTTTATCAATGGCAGCCCGCGCAGCGTGCTGGCCGTGAAGATGGAGAATATCGAGGTCCGGGTGATGGCGATCGACGGCGAGCCGGCCGAGCCGTTTGCCGCCCGCAACGGTGCCCTGGTGCTCGCGCCGGGAAACCGCACCGACGTTTTTGTCGATGTGGTCGGGCCTGCCGGAACCAGCTTCCCGATCCTGCTGCATGACGGCAAGCAGGCCCACAACATTGGCAAGCTGACCATCTCGGCCGACGCGCCGGTCCGCTCCGCGCCGTTCGCGCCGGCCCCGCCGCTGCCCGGTAACGACCTGCCGGCGCAACTCGACCTGAAGGCCGCGGCCAGATTCGACCTGGCACTCGGAACGCAAGCGGATTGGGTGACGGCGGCCGAGTTCAAGCCGTCGGCAGCGCCCGCGCTCCAGGTCAAGGCCGGCCACCCGGTGGTGCTGGCGCTGACCAACCACGCAGCTGATGCGACCGTCTTTCACCTGCACGGCCATCACTTCCGCCTGCTCGACCGGCTCGACGACGGCTGGAAGCCGTTCTGGCTCGACACGCTGGCGATCGAGCCCGGCCAGACCCAGCGCATCGCCTTCCTCGCCGAATATCCCGGGCGCTATCTGATCGACGCGGTCGCGACCGATTGGGCGGCTCCGCGGCTTCTGCGATGGTACAGTGTCCAATAACAACAAGAGGAAACCACCATGGGCCAGACAATTGCAGCGATCCGCGGAGTGAAGGCACGAGGCGTCGTGGTGCCGCTCAAGCGTCCTGTGAAGACCGCCTTTGGCGTGATCGATTCCGGTCCGCTGGTGCTGATCGATGTCGAGACCGATCAAGGTGTTACCGGCCGCACCTACATCTTCGCCTACAGCAAGATGACACTTAGACCCTTGGTCCATCTGATCGAGGAGATCGGCCGCGAGCTGGTCGGCAAGCCGGTCGCGCCGTTCGATCTGATGCAGGCGATGGACGCCAAATTCCGCCTGCTCGGCTGGCAGGGTCTCGTCGGCATGGCGGTGTCCGGCCTCGATATGGCCTGTTGGGACGTGCTCGGGCAATTGGCCGGTCGGCCACTGGCCGAGCTGCTCGGCGGTTCGGTCAAACCCATCAAGGCCTATGACAGCTACGGCGTGGTCGATCCGGTCGCCGACGAACGCGCGCTGCGCCGTTCGCTCGATCAGGGCTTCAAGGGCATCAAGATCAAGGGCGGCGACGGCGATGCCGCCAACGATGAGCGTGTCGTCAAGGGCGTGCGCGCCCTGCTCGGCCCCGACATCGCGCTGATGATCGACTTCAACCAGTCGCTCGACCCGGCGGAGGCCACGCGCCGCATCGCGCGGCTCGCGCCTTACGACCTGCACTGGATCGAGGAGCCGGTGCCGCAGGAGAATCTCTCCGGCCATGCCAAGGTGCGCGAGACCTCGCCGACCCCGATCCAGGCCGGCGAGAACTGGTGGTTCCCGCGCGGCTTTGCCGAAGCGATCGCGGCCGGCGCCTCCGACTTCATCATGCCCGATGTGATGAAGGTCGGCGGCGTCACCGGCTGGTTGCAGGTCGCGGGGCAAGCCGACGCCGCGTCGATCCCGATGTCGAGCCATCTGTTCGCGGAGGTCAGCGCCCATTTGCTTGCGGTGACGCCAACCGCGCACTGGCTCGAATTCCTCGACTTCGCCGGCACGATCCTTTCCAACCCGGCCGAGATCGTCGACGGAGCGGTGACTGCCCGCGGTCCTGGGCTCGGCATCGCCTGGAACGAGCCCGCGATCGCGAAGTATCTCGTGAGCTAGGCAGTAGCACCGAAGGCGAAACCCATCCTACGATCTACATCTAAGAACTGCATCCGACGAGGCGACCAATTGTCCGACAACAACAAACTGACACTCAAATTCCGCTGTCCGCCCGAGCTCGAAGGACGCATTCCAGCGCCGATCCCTGCCGCCCAAGGTGTCCCCGACTGGCTGAAGGCGATGCCGGCGATGGCCTTCTCTTCGATCAATCTTCGTGACGAGGATACCGTCAAGCGCTGCCCGCCATTCGTCGACGCCATGACATCAGGCTTCTTGATTCCGCTGATCTGTGACCTTAGGGTCGAGAACGGCGAGATCACCTGGGACCAGGACATCCCGCCGGGAGGCGCGGTCGAGTTTCCCCGTTCGCCGATCGGATTCCACGATCCAGGTCAGGTGACCGGCACGCCGCTGTTCGAAGCCGGCCGCTTCGTCATGAAATTCCACAATCTGTGGACCGTCGAGGCGCCCGAAGGGTACGACGTCTACTTCACCCATCCGGTCAATCGCTTCGATCTGCCGTTCACCACGCTCACGGGGCTGGTCAGTTGCGACGTCTATACCGATACCTGGGTGCACTTCCCCGCGTACTGGCACGACAAGAGCTTCAGCGGCGTCCTCCCCAGGGGGACCCCGGTCGCGCAATGTATTCCGGTGAAGCGCGGCGACTGGGTTGCGCAGGCGTCGTCCTTCACGGCGGAGGAAGAGACGCGCGTCAACGATTTCCGGTCGAAGCTCCGACGCCAGCCCAATCTCTACCGGAGAAACTTCAGGATCTGAGCCGGCGATGAGATTGCTTGTGGCGTTTGCGCCTCCTACGAGAATCGCGACGGCACGGCCCAGACCAATCCGCGCCATGCTTCGCCGCGCACAGTCCGCGTCACGAAGTCACGCGCGGGATCGCGGATCAGGTTGAGCTTGGTCATCACGGCTTGCGACCGGATGTTGTCCGGGCTCGTGTAGGAGACGATCTCATGCAGGCCGACGTGATCAATGGCGTGCCGCAGCGTGGCTCTTGCGCTTTCCGTTGCGTAGCCGTGTCCCCACGCAGCACGCACGAACCGCCAGCCGACCTCGAAATGCGCGCCAAGCGGATGATCCCCGGACAAGCGGGGCATCACGCCCGCATAGCCCAGGAACACACCGTCAGCATTTTCAACGGCCCAACGCGACACGCCATGATGGCGTTGCGCGGCAACGTAGCGCTCGAATTTTGCATCGCTGCGAATGGCTCGCGATGGCGATCATCCCATAGGTGAAGTCGCAGCCGCGGCGTTTCGATCATCCGCCGGCCCCTCGCCTCCCTTTGCGCGTCCAGAGATGGCGCGCGTCCGGCTCGCGCTCCTCGTTGCGGCTTCCGTCGGTCCGCTCGACCAGCACGAAGCCGCGCGCCTCGTAGAAGCGGCGCGCGATTGCGTTGCGTTGGAAGGTCCAGAGCTGCAACCGATCGGACTGCTGCCGCGCGATGTCGAGCAGCGCGCTGCCAATCCCGCAGGCCTGCTCTGATGGCAGCACGTAAAGCTGCTCGACCCAGTCGCCACGGAACGCGATCACGCCGGTCATCGCATCAGCGTCGAACGCGCCCCACAGCGTGCATGTCGCAAACATCCGCTCGCGATAGAACCAGCGGTCCTCGTCAGGGGTGTGCAGGCCCTTGAGCCATGGCAGCGCGTGATCGAACGCCGCGCGATGCACGCGCGCGGCTGCGTCCATGTCGGCCAGCGCGAGTTGCCTAATACTCAATCCCGAACTCGTCATAGAGACGGCGGAACACCGCCGGCAGCACTTCAGTAAGGTCTTCCGCGATCAGTCCGGGGCCGGCCTCGCGTGCGGCCTCGCCATGCATCCAGACGCCGATGCCGGCGGCCTCATAGGCCGGCACGCCCTGCGCCAGCAGGCCTGCGATGATGCCCGACAGCACGTCGCCGGCGCCGGCGGTGGCGAGCCAGGGCGGCGCGTTGGCGGCAATGACGGCGCGGCCGTCGGGGGATGCGACCACGGTGTCGGCACCTTTCAGCAGCACCACCGCGCCGGACCGTTCGGCCGCTGCGCGCACGCGCTCGATCTTGGAGCGACCGGGGTGCTTGTTGGAGATATCGCTGAACAGCCGCGGAAACTCGCCCTCATGCGGCGTCAGCACCACGCCGAGGCCATCGGTGGCCTTGATCGCCTCGAACAGGGTGTCCTGCATCCCGGCAAAGCTCGTCAACGCGTCGGCATCGAGCACGAGGTTACGGCGCGCGCCGAGCGCGGTGTGGACGAGATCGCGGGTGCGCGCGCTGACACCGGCGCCGGGGCCGATCACGCAGGCATTCAGCCTCTTGTCGTCGAGCAGTTCGGCGAACTGGATCGGATTGTCGATCGCGCGCACCATCACCGCGGTCAGCGCGGATGCGTTGACGGCGAGCGCATCGCGCGGCGAGGCCAGGGTCACGAGCCCGGCGCCCGCGCGCAGCGCCGCGCGCGCGGCGAGCCGTGCCGCGCCGGTCGAGGCGATATCGCCCGACACCACCACGGCATGGCCCCGCGCGTATTTGTGGCCGTCGATCCGTGGCACCGGAAACGACCAGCGCCAGGCCTGCGGCATGTTCTCCGCGGTCAGCGGCTTGATCTCGTCGAGCACCTGCGGGTCGATGCCGATATCGGCGACCCGGACCCGGCCGCAATGCATCCGTCCCGGCAAAAGCAAATGCGCCGGCTTCTTGCGGAAGAAGGTGACGGTCTCGGTCGCCTGCACGGCGGCGCCCATCACCGCTCCGGTCGAACCATTGATGCCGCTCGGCAGGTCGACGGCCAGCACCGGCGCGCCGTTGGCGTTCATAGCCGCGATCATCTCGAGCGGATCACCCTTCACCGGGCGGTTGAGGCCGGCCCCGAGCAGCGCGTCGATGATCAGCGCAGGCCTCCCGAGCGCCTGCGGGTTGAACGGCAGCACCGGATACTTCCAGCCTTTCGCCGCCAGCGCCGCATCGCCTTGCAGGCTGTCACGCTCGCAGAGCAGGATGACCGAGACTTCACGGCCGCGCGCGGCAAGCTCGGCAGCGGCGACAAATCCGTCACCGCCATTGTTGCCGCGGCCGGCGACCACGACGATCGGGCCCTCCTCGACCAGGTCCATCGCCGCCTCCGCGACGGCCTGGCCCGCGCTCATCATCAGCGCAAAGCCCGGCGTGCCCGCCGCGATCGTCAGCCGGTCGGCGCGCTCCATCTCGCTGGTGGTCAGGACGTCCATGCCGATTCCTCAATCTCTCCGCCTTTTCGAGAGGCAATTCCCGTGGCCCCGGCAGAGTTTTCATCGCCCTATTGCACACTGATTGATCTATTTGCCTAATCTATAGGCTTGGATATCATGCATCGTGCGGTTCGATATCAGCCGATTGCCCGTTAAAAGGCTGATAACGTTCCAAAATCGGGGGCCTCAACAACTTGGCATAGACCCTGCTTTTGAGGAAGCCGCTCGCAATGACGTCCGTACGTCCATTGTGCGCGTTTCCGGCCCCGCGCCGGAAGCTCCAGATCCGACCGAAGATTCGACAAGAGATACGACCAGAGTTTCGACCAGACTGCGCCCCACGCGCATCGAAAGACGACCCTGCAATCCGCAATGCCCGGGAGGCGCTCAGTGAAGAAGATTGAAGCCATCATCAAGCCCTTCAAGCTCGACGAGGTGAAAGAGGCGCTCCAGGAGGTCGGACTGCAAGGCATTACCGTCACCGAGGCCAAGGGGTTCGGCCGTCAGAAGGGTCACGCCGAACTCTATCGCGGTGCAGAATACATCGTCGACTTCCTGCCCAAGGTGAAGATCGAGATCGTGATCGGCGACGAGCTGGTCGAGAAGGCGATCGATGCGATCCGCCGCGCCGCGCAGACCGGACGCATCGGCGACGGCAAGATCTTCGTCTCCAACATCGAGGAAGCGATCCGCATCCGCACCGGCGAATCCGGGCTGGACGCTATCTGAGCCGAGTGCTATCCGGATTCTGCGACTGAAAAAGAGAAAAAAGGCCGCTTCTGCGGCCTGATTTCGTTTGTGTCGTCACACCAACTCGCCATTGGCGGGAACAAGATCGCTTGAGCGCTGGAAACCGTCCCGTAAGCAAAAGGGGTATTCATGAAGACCGCCAAAGATGTCCTGAAATCGATCAAGGACAACGACGTCAAATACGTCGATCTTCGCTTCACCGATCCGCGCGGCAAATGGCAGCACGTGACCTTTGACGTCGGCATGATCGAAGAGGACACCTTTTCCGAAGGTCAGATGTTCGACGGATCCTCGATCGCCGGCTGGAAGGCGATCAACGAGTCGGACATGTGCCTGATGCCCGATCCGGTGACCGCGACGATCGACCCGTTCTTCGCCGAGACCACCATGGTCATCGTCTGCGACGTGCTCGAGCCGACCACCGGCGAACCCTACAACCGCGATCCCCGCGGCATCGCCAAGAAGGCCGAGGCGATGGTGAAGTCGATGGGCGTGGGCGACACCGTGTTCGTCGGCCCCGAGGCCGAGTTCTTCGTGTTCGACGACGTGCGCTATTCGGCCGACCCCTACAACACCGGTTTCCGCCTCGACTCCTCCGAGCTGCCGATCAACTCGTCGACCGAATATGAAGGCGGCAATCTCGGCCACCGCATCCGCACCAAGGCCGGCTACTTCCCGGTGCCGCCGCAGGACTCGGTGCAGGACATGCGCTCCGAGATGCTCGGCGCGATGGCCAAGATGGGCGTCAAGGTCGAGAAGCACCACCACGAGGTGGCATCCGCCCAGCACGAGCTCGGCATGAAGTACGACACGCTGACGCTGATGGCCGACCAGATGCAGATCTACAAATACTGCATCCACCAGGTCGCGCACATCTACGGCAAGACCGCCACCTTCATGCCGAAGCCGGTGTTTGGCGACAACGGCTCGGGCATGCACGTCCACCAGTCGATCTGGAAGGACGGCAAGCCGACCTTCGCCGGCAACAAGTATGCCGACCTGTCGGAGAACTGCCTGCACTACATCGGCGGCATCATCAAGCACGCCAAGGCGATCAACGCCTTCACCAACCCGTCGACCAACTCCTACAAGCGTCTGGTCCCGGGCTATGAGGCCCCGGTGCTGCTCGCCTACTCCGCGCGCAACCGTTCGGCGTCCTGCCGCATCCCCTACACCTCGAACCCGAAGGCCAAGCGCGTCGAGGTGCGTTTCCCCGATCCGATGGCCAACCCCTATCTCGGCTTCGCCGCGATGCTGATGGCCGGCCTCGACGGCATCAAGAACAAGATCGATCCGGGTCCGGCGATGGACAAGGACCTCTACGACCTGCCGAAGGAAGAGCTGAAGCAGATCCCGACCGTCTGCGGTTCGCTTCGCGAGGCGCTGGAAAACCTCGACAAGGACCGCGCCTTCCTCAAGAACGGCGGCGTGTTCGACGACGACTTCATCGACGCCTTTATCGAATTGAAGATGACCGAGGTCGCCCGTTTCGAGATGACCCCGCACCCGGTCGAGTTCGAGATGTACTATTCGCTGTAAGTTTTACAGCACCGCAAAACGCGAAAGGCGCTTCCGGTGGAAGCGCCTTTTGTTTTTGGAATCCGCAGCTTCGCCTGACTAAGTGCTCTCACGCGGATTGTCGCGCAGGAAGCGTTGGAGATCGGGCTGCACCGAGTAGGGTTGCGGGACCGGATCGCCCTGGAAGTCGACCTGAAGGTCAAGGCAGCGCCGCAGCATCCGCGCCAGCTCGGTGCGCCGGTACGGCTTGGTCAGCAGCGGAATGCCGTGGCCCGCGCGCCCCGGCGCCGGCAGCGCGCCATCGCTGTAACCCGAGGTGAAGAGCACGCGGAGCGTCGGGCGTCCGGCCATCAGCGTCTCGGCCAATTGCCGGCCGTTCATCCGCCCGGGCATCACGATGTCGGTGAACAGCAGGTCGAAAGCGGTGCCGTAACCGACGATCTCGAGCGCCGCATCTGCATTGGCCGCGACCAGCACCTTGTAGCCGAGGCTTTCGAGCTGGCCGGTGACGTAGTCGCGGATCACGGCGTCGTCCTCGACGCACAAGATGGTCTCGTTGCCGCCGCGGACCGGCAGATCGTCCGGCTCGGCGAGGTGCGGCACCGTGCCGTCGGCCTTCGGCAGATAGATCCGGAACGTCGTGCCGTGCCCCTCGCAGCTCTTGACCTCGATGCCGCCGCCGGTCTGCTTGACGAAACCGAACACCATGCTGAGCCCGAGCCCGGTGCCCTGCCCGACCTCCTTGGTGGAGAAGAACGGATCGAAGATCCGCTCCAGGTGCGGGGCCGAAATCCCGACGCCGGTGTCGCTGACCTCGATGACGAGATGGTCGCCGGCCCGCTCGACACCGCGCGCCACTGCGTCGGGAATCCCGAGCTGGATGTTGCGGGTGGCAAACGTCAGCCTGCCGCCGTCGGGCATCGCGTCGCGCGCATTGATGGCGAGATTGACCAGCGCGGCGCTGAGCTGGCTGCGGTCGACGAAGGCGAGCCACGCATCGCGCCCGAGCTCGGTCGTGATCTCGATCCGCGAGCCGAGCGTCTGCGACAACAGCCGCACCACCTCGCCGATCAGGGCGTTGACGTCGGTCTCGCTCGGTTGCAGCGGCTGCTTGCGGGCGAAGGCCAGCAGGCTCGAGGTGAGCTGCGCGCCGCGATCGGCGGCATCGCTGATCAGCTTGGCGATCGAGGCGAGCTGCGGGTTGTCCTTGACGCCCTCGGCGAGAATCTCGATCGTGCCCGTGATCACGGTCAGCATGTTGTTGAAGTCGTGCGCGATGCCGCCGGTGAGCTGCCCGACCGACTCCATCTTCTGCGCCTGGATCAGCTGCTCCTCGGCGATCCGCCGCTGGGTGATATCCCTGACGAAGGCGTTGATGATGGTGCCGTCGCCGCGGCGCAGCGCGCTGAGCGACACCTCGACGAAGAACCGGTGGCCGTCGCGATGCACGGCCGCGGATTCGTAGCGCATGCCCATGCCGCCGGCCACGGCCTCCTGCAGGAAGCGCGCGATCCGCTCCCGGTGCGCCGCGCGAAGTTCCTCCGGAAACACCAGCTCCACCAGCCGGCAACCGACCGTCTCGGACCGTGTCCATCCGGTCAGCGCCTCGGCCTGCGGGCTCCAGTCGAGTACGCGGCCGTCCTGGTCGGTCTGGACGAAGGCGTCGAGCGCGGTCTTTGCAATGGCCTGCGCCATCTGCTCGCTCTCGACCAGCGCCTGGTGCGCCCGCCGCCGCGCGGTGATGTCGTGAAACACAGTCACCGCGCCGCGAAGGTGGCCGGCATCATCGCGCAGCGGCCGGGCATTGGCGAGCAGGAAGACCTCCGCAGAGGGGTGCTGCGGCCGCACGATCAGCTCGAGATCGTCGACCTCCTCGCCGCGCAGCGCGCGCGCCAGCGACGTCTCCGGAATCGGCATCGCGGTCTCGCCGTCGGCGTAGAAGCACTCGAAGGTCCTGACGCCGGTGAGACTGTTGAAGCCGGGTTCGACGCCGAACATGCAGCGGGCCGCGGCGTTGACGATCACGACCACTCCGCCCTGGTCGGCGACAACAACCGGACCGCGGATGCTTTCCACGGTCTTCTCGAGCAGGTTCTGCCGCGTGCCGAGCTGAGCCGACAGCTCGCCCAGCGCCGCCGCGAGACCCGCGATCTCAGGGCCTCCGCCCAAGGGCATCGGCGCCGGCTTGCCACGCAACAATCCCTCCACCGCCCGCGTCATCTCACCGAGCGGCCGCGACAGCGAGCGGCCAAACATGATCGCCATCGTCACCACCAACAGCATTGCAACGGCGCCCCCACCGAGCAGAAGTCCCGGCGACACGACACCACGGCTCAAACCCAGCGCGAGCAGGATCGCGACCACGGGAAGCGCCATCCCGAGCGCGAGGCGGCCCGACAAATTCATCCCGACCAACTCATCGTCGTCAGCGGCACCGGAAGGGAGTGGGAAGATCGTCTATGGCAAAGTATCTTCGTAGCCGGGCAATCTCCGGCGACTGGTTTCTCGTGTTGCTTAGCCGAGTTCCGCCCGGCGATCCCTCAATTTCGCACCCGTAGAATTACGGAGCCGCAGCCTCTCGGCTCGATCGCCACTGTCTCTGGAATACTGGATCACCCGCTTTCGCGGGCGACGACACCGAGAACATCCGGCGGATTGATCGTTACGCCGCCCGGCGCCGCTCGCGCAGTGCGTCGCCGAATGCCTCGAACAGGGCGCGGTTGATCGGGTTGCGCTGCGGGTCGTATTCGGCGTGCCACTGCACACCGAGCGCAAAGCCCGGCGCGTCCGCAATGCGGATCGCCTCGATGGTGCCGTCCTCGGCGATGCCCTCGATCACGACCCGCTTGCCGGGCTCGAGGATGCCCTGCCCGTGCAACGAATTGACGCGGATGGATTCGCGGCCGAGGATTTTTGCAAACGCTCCGCCCGGCGTAAGTGCAACGTCGTGACGATCGGCGAACACCACCGTTGGATCGGGATGGATCTCGCCGTTCTCGAGCCTGGGCATGCGATGGTTCATGCGGCCGGGGATCTCGCGGACCTCCGGATGCAGCGAGCCGCCGAAGGCGACATTCATCTCCTGCAAGCCGCGGCAGATGCCGAAGATCGGCACGCCGCGCGCGACGCAGGCCTCCGATAACGCGAGTGCGACGTCGTCGCGGTGCAGGTCGTAGGGCTCATGGGCCGCACAGGGTTCGGTGTTGAACCGCGTCGGATGCACATTGGCGCGCGCGCCGGTCAGGACCACGCCGTCGACCACGTCGAGCAAGGCCGCGACATCGGTGATATCAGGGGTTCCCGCAAACATCAGCGGCACGGCACCCGAGACCTCGGCCACCGCGCGCAGATTGCGCTCTCCGACCATCTGGACTGTGAAACGATTTTCAATGCGATGGGCGTTTCCGATCACGCCGACCACGGGCCGTCTCATTATCTACGTCTCGCGCAATGATTCTTCTGAGTTTGCCGCCGTTTGGAGAACGATCATGCCTCTGAGTTCCGCGTCGATCAACGTCAAAATCTGCACAGGTGGGCTTGCATCCCTGCACAGTTCAGGGGCGACGGCCGGCTTCCCCAACGCAAGTCCGGCTGCCCTGCCGCTTGATCCGAGCCGAATTTTCGCCAAAGACTGCCCCAGACAGACGCGCGACAGAGGGAATCACCTGTGACCGAACCGGCTGACAATCGCCTGCAGGCCCGCAATGACATGACATGGTCGATCGCCGTCGGCGGCATCGGAATTGTGCTGTTCGCCGCGCTGTTGCTGTTTGCCTGGAGCTTCTCCCCGACCCTGTTCCTGCTGTTCGCGGGCATGCTGCTCGGCGTCGGGCTGAATGCGATGAGCACCCATCTCGGGCGCCTGGCCCGCCTGCCGCATGCGCTGCGGCTCGGCATCGTCTGCCTGGCGCTGGCCGGGCTGTTGACGGGAATCGTGTTCCTCGGCGGCACCACAATCGCCGACCAGGCCAAGGTGCTGAGCAGCACCATCAAGTCGCAGCTCGGCAGCGTGAAGACCTTCCTGGAGCAGCACGGCGTCGACACGAGCTATCTCGACTTCGCCAATGCGGCGGGTGAGGCGAAGCCGGAAGGCACCACCACCACGACGCCGGCACCGGCCCCGTCGCACGGCCTGCCCGGCGCCAACGCGCTGGCCTCGAGCGGCGGCGCCATCATCAGCCAGACCCTGAAGGTGTTGCTCGGCACCGTCAGCGTGGTCGGCAACTTCTTCATTGTGCTGTTCCTGGGGCTCGCCTTCGCCGCCCAGCCAAGCATCTACCGCGCCGGGCTCCTGTTCATCGCGCCGGCCAAATACCGTGGCGAGGCCACCGCCATCGTCGACCGGATCGGCGAGACGCTGGAGCGCTGGCTGATCGCGCAGATCATCACCATGGCGGCGGTGTTCCTGGTCACCTGGATCGGGCTCCTGATCATCGGCATCCCGAGCTCGTTCATCCTTGGCATCCAGGCCGGCCTGCTCGCCTTCATCCCGACGGTCGGCGCGATCCTCGGCGGGCTGATCGTGGTGCTGGCGAGCCTCGCCTCGGGGTGGATCGCCGCGCTCTCCGCCTTCATCCTGTTCCTCGGCGTGCATGCGCTGGAGAGCTACGTGCTGACGCCGATCATCCAGCGCCAGGCGCTCGACATCCCGCCGGCCACGCTGTTCGCGTTCCAGATCCTGCTCGGCGTCGTGTTCGGCATCTGGGGGCTGGCGCTGGCGCTGCCGCTGATGGCGATCGTCAAGGTGATGATCGACCATTTCAAGGCGGAGGATGCCTTACCGGCCCGCGCCGCGTGACACCGGCCTAAGTGGTCAGGACGGTCTCGGTGTGCTCGACCTCGGGGGCCGCCGCAAAATACTGCCCGACCAGCGCGCGCCAGGCGGTAAAATCCTCCGAGCCGCGGAAATCGACGGTGTGGTTCTCGATCGTTTCCCACTTCGCCAGCAGGCGGTAGCGCTGCGGCTTCTCGATCGAGCGATGCAGCTCGAATCCCTTGCCGCCCTTGGCGCGCAGGAACAGCGGACGCGCCTTGGCCACCGCCGCCTCGAACTCCTCTTCGGTGCCGGGCTTGACGTCGAAGATTGCGATTTCCGTGATCATTGCGATGGGACCTCCGCTGACGAAGGCCCTTCCTAGCGCATCCAGCCACAACGAAAAAGGCGCCCGTCGGGGCGCCTTTTTCTCTCAAATGTTGTGTCGGTATTCAGCCGAAGATCAGCCCGGTGCCGAACACCACCACCATGGCGCCAATCAGCACCACCATCGGCCAGCGGCTGGTGGACTGGTCGTAGCGGCCTTGCGCGCGTCGCTCGTCGATCAATGCCATTTCGTATTCTTCCGAGGTCGAGAACATGCAGGCAAATCCGCTTCTCGCCGCGGCTGCAGCAGCTTCAAGCGACATCAGGGCGGTGTGCGGATCGTGGGTACGCGTCGATTCCATGCCGAAAAGCATGGCGCCGCATGGTTAATGAACGGTTACCACAGCCTGTTACTGCACCGTCGCCGGCTTGTGGCGCGCCGCGGCGGGCAGCCCTGCGGTCTTGCGCCGCCAGTTCTCCAGCGACAGCGGCAGCTCTTCGGCCGCCTCGACGCGATTGCGGCCGCTGCGCTTGGCCTGGTACAGCGCGGTGTCGGCGGAGGCGAGCAGCACCTCGAGCTCGGTGCCGGCCGGCCCGCCGGCGACGCCGATGCTGACCGTGGTGTCGACCGGGCCTTCCTCGCAGACGATGCCAGAGCACTCGAAGGCCTCGCGCACCCGTTCGGCGACCAGGACGCCCTCTTCCAGCGAACACGGCAAAAGTGCTGCGAATTCCTCGCCGCCGATGCGACCGGAGAGATCGCTGATGCGGAGATTGTTGACCACGACGGTGGAGAACAGTTTCAGGACCTCGTCGCCGGCCGGATGCCCGAAGCGGTCGTTGATCGACTTGAAATGGTCGATGTCGAAGATCATCACCGTGACCGGACGGCCGCCATTGGCCTCGCGCTCGATCAGCCGCGCGCAGGCCTCCGAGAAACCGCGCCGGTTGAGCATGCCGCTGAGCGGGTCGATCGAGGCGGCTGTCTTGTGCACGGCCACCGCACGGTCCGACACCATCATGAAGATCACGAACACCGTTCCGATCGCGTAGAGCACGAGCTCGACCGAGAACAAGGTGACCCAGAAGCTGGTGGCGAAATTCTCGTCATGGGCGCGCAGCAGGTCGCCGATCAGGATCGGCAGCATCAGCACGCAGCCGTGGACGACGGGAACCACGATCGCCGGCCAGCGCTTCTGCATCGCGCGGCGGCGCTCGTTCCACAGTTCGGCGGCGGTCAGCGCCGCGTAGATCGCGACGATCGCAGCGCCAATCGTCAGCCGCGTCGCGGCGTCTTGCAGCATCGTCACGGCACCGATCCAGGCGATCGGGCCGAGCATCAGGCCGGGCACATTGGGCTTGCGGCCGTGGAACACGCGCGATGCGTTCCAGACCAGGCCGCAGGCGGCAAAGCCGACCGCGTTCAGCGCCAGCAGGATCGGCGCGCCGAGCGCGGCGCCTCCGATCGTGCACAGCGCGACCGAGGACGCGCCAAGCAGATAGGCGGTGCCCCACCATTTCAACGCGGGGATGTTCTCCTGCCTGCCGAAGTACATCAGCATGGCGCCGAGCATGCCCGCCACCATGGTTGCGAACAAATAGAGTGTCGACGTGTCGAACGACATGAATTGACCCCAGCCACTGTGACGCGTTGGCAGGCGCAATTATTATGTGGTGATGCAGCGCTACTGCTCGTGTGCACGCTAGAGGGTGCGAGTTCCAATTTCGTTTGCACGCATACGCAAGTTTTCGCGAAAAACTGCGTTAATTCACCTCTAAACCAAACGCAAAAAGGGCGCCTCTCGGCGCCCTCTTTCGTTAGCAATTGGCGGCAATTGCCGCGAATTTTAGTCCGCGAATTAGCGCTTCGAGAACTGGAAGGACTTGCGGGCCTTGGCCTTGCCGTACTTCTTGCGCTCGACCGCGCGGGAGTCACGGGTCAGGAAGCCGCCCTTCTTCAGCACGCCGCGCAGTTCGGGCTCGAAGTTGGTCAGCGCCTTCGAGAGGCCGTGCCTGACCGCACCGGCCTGGCCGGACAGGCCGCCGCCGGCGACGGTGCAGATCACGTCGTACTGGCCGTTACGGGCGGCAGCGACCAACGGCTGCTGGATCATCATGCGCAGCACCGGACGGGCGAAGTAGACCTCGAACTCGCGGGTGTTGACCGAGATCTTGCCCGAGCCGGGCTTGACCCAGACGCGGGCAACCGCGTCCTTGCGCTTGCCGGTCGCGTAGGCGCGGTTATACTTGTCGACCTTCTTCACATACTTCGGCGCATCGGGAGCCGCCGGCTTGACCTGCGAGAGCTGATCGAGGGACTGCAACGTATCGGACATTTATGCGGCCCTCGTGTTCTTGCGATTCAGGGAAGCGATATCGACCTTCTCGGGGCTCTGCGCTTCATGCGGGTGATCGGCACCGGCGTAGACGCGGAGGTTGCCCATCTGCATGCGGCCGAGCGGACCGCGCGGGATCATGCGCTCGATCGCCTTCTCGACGACGCGCTCGGGGAAGCGACCCTCGAGGATCTGCTTCGCGGTGCGCTCCTTGATGCCACCGATGAAGCCGGTGTGCTTGTAGTAGGTCTTCTGCTCGCGCTTGCGACCGGTCAGCACCACATGCGCGGCGTTGACGATGATGACATTGTCGCCGCAATCGACATGCGGGGTATAGGTGGGCAGATGTTTGCCGCGCAGGCGCATTGCGACGAGGGTGGCGAGGCGGCCGACGACCAGACCCTTGGCGTCGATCAGCACCCACTTCTTCGTCACTTCGGCGGGCTTGGCCGAGAACGTGCTCATGTGAGAATCCGTGAAAATGGAAATCGGCGCCGTATGCGCCGAACTGGGCGGATTTCTAGAGAAGCCGCGCGCGCACGTCAACGCTCGTGCGATCAAATTACCTACACAAAAACAATGACTTACAAATATGGTGTAATAATACCAGAGAAAAGGTCACGTAATTGGAATGGAATAGGTCGCAGTAACATGGGCGATCGGATCGGGTGAGGTGCCGGACAGCAGGTTGACCTCGCCGACCGCCAGCCGCTTGCCGAGCTTGAGCAGCTTCGCCACCGCGAGCACGTCCTGCCCCGGCTGGCCCTTGCGCAGGAAGTTGATGTTGAGATTGGTGGTCACGGCCAGGCCGATCGGCCCGATCGCCGACAACAGCACCACATACATCGCGAAATCGGCCAGCCCCATCAAGGTCGGCCCGGACACCGTGCCGCCCGGCCGCAGCATGCGTTCGCTGTAGCGCTGCCGCAGCAGGCAGGTTTCGCCATCGGCGCTCTCGATCCTGATGTCGTCGCCGCTGAAGGCCTGCGGAAACTCCTTGCGCAGGAACTCCTCCAGTTCAGCCACGCTCATTTTCGCAATCGCCATGCCGTCCCTGCCCTCGCTTCACCCAGCCTGTTACATTAAGTTGTCACAGACACCCTAGTGGAATCTTCGTCATGTCCGCCCAGGCCGCCCGCGCAGACGCACCCCAAGCCCCGATCCTGCTGCGCGAGACCGTCGGCAGTATCGCGGTACTGACGCTCAACCGGCCCGCAGCGCGCAACAGCCTGTCCGAAGGATTGATTGGCGAGCTGCATGGTGCGCTGAATGATTTCCGCGACGACAGGCGCGTCCGCGCCGTCGTGATCGCCGCGAACGGCCCGGCCTTCTCCGCCGGCCACGACTTGAAGGAGCTCACCGCGCGCCGCAGCGATGCCGATCGCGGCCGCGCTTACTTCGCGCAAATCATGAACGCGTGCAGCGCGATGATGCAGGCGGTGGTGCATCTGCCGAAGCCGGTGGTCGCGGCCGTCCAGGGCGTTGCGACCGCCGCCGGCTGCCAGCTCGTCGCCAGCTGCGACCTTGCCGTCGCATCGGAGATCGCGACATTCGCAACACCGGGCGTCGACATCGGCCTGTTCTGCTCGACGCCGATGGTCGCGCTGTCGCGCAACGTGCCGCGCAAGCAGGCGATGGAGATGCTGCTGACCGGCGAGCCGATCCCGGCCGCAACCGCGCAAAGTATCGGCCTGATCAACCGCGTGGCGCCCGCTGGCACCGAGCGCGACGCCGCGATCGCGCTGGCGCAAAAGGTCGCGCTGAAATCGGCCTATACCGTCAAGCTCGGCAAGGAGGCGTTCTACCGCCAGGCGGAGATGAGCCTCGTGGAGGCCTATCGCTACGCCGCCGAGGTGATGACCGAGAACATGATGGCCCGCGACGCCGAAGAAGGCATCGGCGCCTTCATCGAGAAGCGCGAGCCGAAGTGGCAGGACAAGTGACGCCCTCTTCGGGCGTCATTCCGGGGCTCGCGAAGCGAGAACTACGATGTGCTATCGCACGTCGCGAGAATCTCGAGATTCCGGCTTCGATGCTGCGCATCGCCCCGGAATGACAAAGCGGAAGAAAAATGAACCACGACGCCTACGACGACAATTACATCCGCAGCATCCTCAACAGCGTCAAATCGGTCGCGATGGTGGGCGCCTCGCCGGTCAATGTGCGGCCGAGCTATTTCGCCTTCAAATATCTGGCGCAGCGCGGCTACGACATGATTCCGGTCAATCCCGGCCATGTCGGCAAGGAGCTGATGGGCAAGCCGTTCGTGGCTTCGCTCGCCGATATCGGCCGCCCGATCGATATGGTCGATATCTTCCGCAATTCGAGCCACATCATGCCCGTGGTGGACGAGGCGCTGAAGCTGTCGCCACAGCCGAAGGTGATCTGGATGCAACTCGGCGCGCGCGACGATGCTGCCGCCGAGAAGGCGGAGGCCGCCGGGCTGAAGGTCGTGATGAATCGCTGCCCGAAGATCGAGTATGGCCGGCTGTCGTCGGAGATCTCCTGGATGGGCGTCAATTCGCGCACGTTGAGCTCCAAGCGCGCGCCGATCCCGACGCAGGGCATGCGGCTGTCGCTCAACCGCACCAGCTTTGGCGGCGGTCAGACTGCGGCATCCGACCGCGCCGCGAAAAACAAAACCGAGACGACCTGAGGCCATTGCGGAATATTTGCTTCGATCACCCGACAAAGCGCAGCACCGCGTTTCAAACATGCGAGCGCTCGCCAAGCTGCCTTGACGGCGGAGTGCCCTGCCCCCAGCATGCCGCGCATTTCGCGCCAGGCCACAACAGGACTTGAAAGAATGACCGATCGCCTTCCGGGATTTTCCACCCTCGCCGTGCACGCCGGCGCGCAGCCCGATCCCACCACCGGCGCGCGGGCGACGCCGATCTATCAGACCACGTCATTCGTGTTCAACGACGCCGACCATGCCGCCTCGCTGTTCGGCCTGCAGGCGTTCGGCAACATCTATACGCGCATCGGCAACCCGACCAATGCGGTGCTCGAGGAACGCGTCGCAGCGCTCGAGGGCGGCACCGCGGCGCTTGCGGTGGCCTCCGGCCACGCGGCGCAAGTGATCGTGCTGCAGCAATTGATGCGGCCCGGCGACGAAGTGCTCGCCGCGCGAAAACTCTATGGCGGCTCGATCAACCAATTCACCCACGCCTTCAAGGCGTTCGGCTGGAACGTGGCCTGGGCCGATCCCGACGACGTCGCAAGCTTCGAGCGCGCGGTGACGCCGCACACCAAGGCGATCTTCATCGAATCGATCGCCAACCCCGCCGGCAGCATCACCGACATCGAGGCGATCGCAGCCGTTGCGCGCAAGGCCGGGGTGCCCCTGATCGTCGACAATACGCTGGCCTCGCCCTATCTGATCAAGCCGATCGATCACGGCGCCGACATCGTGGTGCACTCGCTGACGAAGTTTTTGGGCGGTCACGGCAATTCGCTCGGCGGCATCATCGTCGATGCCGGCACCTTCGATTGGGCAAAGGACAACAAATATCCGATGCTGAGCGAGCCGCGCCCGGAATATCACGGCATCCGGATCCAGGAGACGTTCGGCAATTTCGCCTTTGCGATCGCCTGCCGCGTGCTCGGCCTGCGCGACCTCGGGCCGGCGCTGTCGCCGTTCAACGCCTTCATGATCCTGACCGGCATCGAGACGCTGCCGCTGCGCATGCAGAAGCACTGCGACAATGCCAAGGCGGTGGCCGAATTCCTCGCCGGGCATTCGGCGGTGTCGGCGGTGAACTATGCCGGCCTGCCTGGCGACCGGTACAACAATTTGCAGCGCAAATATGCGCCGATGGGCGCCGGCGCGGTGTTCACCTTCAGCCTCAAGGGCGGCTACGACGCCGGCGTCAATCTGGTGTCGAACCTGAAGCTGTTCTCCCACCTCGCCAATGTCGGCGACACCCGCTCGCTGGTGATCCATCCGGCCTCCACGACCCACAGCCAGCTCGACGACGAGGCCAAGGTCAGGTCCGGCGCAGGGCCGGATGTGGTGCGGCTCTCGATCGGCATCGAGGACAAGGACGACCTGATCGCCGACCTCGACCAGGCCCTTCACGCCTGATCATCGGCCCTCGCCGGAGCGCTGCGCCGCATCGCTCCGGCCATTTCTCCGCAAAGGACGGGTCTCTCGTTAACGCACATTCCGGCATAAGATGGCAGTGATAGGCTCCGGTCGATTCGGGAGACCATTGATGCTGCGCTGGATATTGCCAATTGCGGTCGCGCTTTCAGCGATCCCGCACGCCGAGGCCGCCGACGTCGTTGCCAAGCCCGCCACCGTGCGCTCGGCGCGACAGCTTCCACCCGGCCTGCCCCATCGCCACTACGCCTACCGGACCACTATCACGCCAGCGCGCGCGCCCAAGGTGATCCCGCTCAACGCTGAGCCCGTTATCCCGTTGGTGGTCGGCGAGCCGCTGCTGCCGGGATCGTCATCGCTGCCCGGCTATTACGGCAACGCGCGCTCCTACAGCTACACGGGCCCCTATTATGGCGGCGCCTATGTGGACTACTGGGACCGCCTGCCCTACGCCTGCGGCATCTACGGCTACTGCTAGCGCGGGACGACAGCGTGGCACGGCAGCCGCAGAAAACCCGCGCATCGGCTGCGGGGAACGCCATCACCGCCGACCTCGTCGCGGTGCTGGTCGCCGTCACCGACGGCACACCGAAAATCATGACCATCGCCGGCGGATCGGCGCTGCCGAGCGGCCCGTTCGAGTTCACCCATCGCTCGCTGCAGACCGCGTTGCGTGCCTGGGTCGAGGCACAGACCGGCCACCCGCTCGGCTATGTCGAGCAGCTCTACACCTTCGCCGATCGCGACCGGTCCGGCGACAGCAAGGCGCCGCACAGCATTTCGATCAGCTATCTCGGCCTCACCCGCGAGGACAAGGTCGGCGAAGGTTTCGAGGCGCACTGGTACGGCTGGTACGAGTATTTCCCGTGGGAGGATCATCGCGCCGGCGCGCCCGCGTTCCTCGCCAAGGCGATCGCACCGAAGTTGAAGGCGTGGGCAAGATCGGCGCCCTCACCGTCCCTGCAGCGCGAGCGCTGGCAGCGCTGCGCCATCGCCTTCGGCCTCGATGATCGCGACTGGAACGAGGAGCTGGTGCTGCAGCGCTACGAGCTGCTCTGGGAAGCATCGCTGATCCCCGAAGCCGGGCGCGACAATGGTCGCGGCCTGCCTGTCGTCCCGGGCAAGCCGATGACCGCAGATCATCGCCGTATCCTCGCCACGGGCATCGCGCGACTGCGCGCCAAGATCAAATACCGCCCGGTGGTATTCGAGTTGATGCCATCCGAGTTCACCCTGCTGCAACTGCAACGCAGTGTTGAGGCGCTCGCAGGCCGGCTGGTCCACAAGCAGAATTTCCGCCGCCTCATCGAGCAGCAGGAACTCGTTGAAGAGACTGGCGCAATCGCCACCGATACCGTCGGCCGGCCGGCCAAGCTGTTCCGCTTCCGTCACGCCGTGCTGGCCGAACGGGCCGTCGCCGGCACCAAGCTTCCGCTTTCGCGCACTTGACAGACCTTATGCTCAGGATAAGTATAAGCCATCTTATGCTCAAGGAGAGTATAAATGGCTTCGCTCGATACCGCACTGCTCGACCGCACTGCACCGCTCTATGAGCGGGTCAAACGCGTGATCCCGCCCTTCGAATGGGCCACCTTCGCCGAGGACGTCGATGCAATCCTCACCCTGAAGCGCCGCCGCAACGCGGTCGTGTTGGCGCACAATTACCAGACGCCGGAGATCTTCCACGGCGTCGCCGATATCGTCGGCGACAGCCTGCTGCTCGCGCGCGAGGCCACCAAGGTCGATGCCGACGTCATCGTGCTCGCCGGCGTGCACTTCATGGCCGAGACGGCCAAGCTGTTGAACCCGGCGAAGACCGTGCTGATCCCCGACCTCAGGGCCGGCTGCTCGCTCGCCGATTCCATCACGCCGGAGGACGTCCGGTTGATGCGCGCGCGCTACCCGGACGCGCCTGTGGTCGCCTATGTCAACACCTCGACCGCCGTGAAGGCCGAGTCCGATATCTGCTGCACCTCGGGCAATGCGCTGAGGGTCGTGGAATCGCTTGGTTCCGAGCGCGTCATCATGCTGCCGGACGAATATCTGGCGCAGAACATCGCCAAGCAGACGACGAAGAAGATCATCGCCTGGAAGGGCCATTGCGAGGTGCATGAGCTGTTCACCGCTGACGATGTGCGCCAGCTGCGCGAGGATCATCCAGGGATCACCATCCTCGCGCATCCGGAATGCCCGCCCGAGGTGGTGACCGAGGCGGACTTTTCCGGCTCGACGGCCGCGATGCAATCGTTCGTCGAGATCAGGCGTCCGCCCCGGGTTGTGCTGCTGACGGAATGCTCGATGAGCGACAACATCGCAGCCCTGCACCCGGATGTCGACTTCGTACGTCCCTGCAATCTCTGCCCGCACATGAAGCGGATCACGCTGAAGAACATCCGTCACGCGCTGGAGACCAACCAGCACGAAGTGACGATCGACCCTGCGATCGCCGACCGCGCACGACTGAGCGTTGAAAGGATGCTGGCGCTATGAGCACTGATCTCTCCAACCTGACTGGCCGACCCGTCATCATCGGTGGCGGTGCGGCGGGGCTCATGACCGCGCTCACCCTCGCCCCCGAGCCTGTCGTGCTGCTCTCGAAATCACCTCTCGGCGCGGAAGCCTCCAGCATGTGGGCACAGGGCGGCTTGGCCGCCGCGGTCGGCGAGGACGATACGCCGGCGCTCCATCTCGCTGATACGATCGCAGCCGGCGCCGGGCTGTGCGACGAAGCTGCCGCATCCCGGATCGTCTACGATGCGCCGGCAGCGGTCGAACGGCTCGCTGCGCTCGGTGTCGCCTTCGATCGGCGGCCTGACGGCGGCTGGCGGCTCGGCCTCGAGGCCGCGCATGGCCGCAAGCGCATCGTGCACGCCACCGGCGACGGCACTGGACGCGAGATCATGCGCGCGTTGATCGCTGTGGTGCGGCGTACGCCGTCGATCACGCTGCTGGAAGGCGTCGAGGCGCGCCGGCTTCTCGTCGAGGACAATGCGGTCAGGGGCGTGCTGGCGGCAAGCGAGCGTGGCGCCCTGACGCTCTCCACCAATCGCGTCGTGATCGCGACCGGCGGCGTCGGCGGGCTGTTCGCCGACAGCACCAATCCGGGCGGATGCTTTGGCCAGGGGCTCGCGCTCGCCGCGCATGCCGGCGCAAAGCTTTCCGATCTCGAATTCGTGCAGTTTCACCCCACCGCATTCGACGGACCATCGCGGCCGATGCCGCTGCTGACCGAGGCGATCCGCGGTGACGGCGCTCACCTGATCGACGAGACCGGACAGCGCTTCATGGCGGACGAGCCCGGCGCTGAGCTCGCGCCCCGCGACATCGTCGCGCGCGCCGTATGGCGTCACCGTGCCGCCGGTCATCGCACCTTCCTCGATGCGCGCACACATCCGGGCGCGGATTTCGCGCAGCGCTATCCCGTGATCAGCGCGTTCTGCAGGATGGCCGGCATCGATCCCGCGCATGATCCGATCCCGATCCGACCGGCGGTTCACTATCACATGGGCGGCATCGCCGTTGACGGCGAAGGACGCAGCAGCGTGCAGGGTCTGTGGGCCTGCGGCGAAGCGGCACGCACCGGGCTGCACGGCGCCAATCGGCTGGCAAGCAATTCGCTGATGGAGGCGATCGTCTGTGCGCGCTGGGTCGCTGAAAGCATCGAGGGCGTCGGCGCCGGTCCGCGCGCGATGCTGCGGGACGAGGCGCTCGCGGCTCCGGCCGATCCCGCGATCGTGCGTCCGATCCTCACCCAGGGGCTCGGCGTGCTGCGCGACCGCGACGGGATTGCGCGCGCAATCCGCAGTCTCTCGCCGCTCGCGCGCGGCCAGAGCACGGCCTCCGACGCGGCCTTGGTCGGGCTGATGATCGCGGTTGCTGCGATCAGGCGCGAGGAAAGCCGCGGCGGCCATTTCCGCAGCGATTTTCCGGACAGCACCGCGTCCGCCCAATCATCGTCCCTCACCCGCGCAGAGGCGCTGGCCGCCGCACGCGACATCTTCGAATCCGTTCCATCCGCCAGGAGTGCCCAATCATGACCCTCAATCCCCTGTTGCCACTGATCTACGAGCCGATCGTGCAAACCGCCCTGCGCGAGGATCTCGGCCGCGCCGGCGATATCACGGCTGAGGCCATCGTGCCGGCCAGCCAACAGGCGCGGCTGGTGATGCGGGCGCGCCAGAACGGCGTCGTTGCCGGGCTCGACGTTGCGCGTAGCGCATTCCAGACGATCTCGCCCGCGATAGAGCTTCGCGCCGAGCGGCCCGACGGCAGCGCGGTCGAGCCCGATCAGGTGATCGCAATCATCGACGGCCCGGCCCGCAGCCTGCTGACCGGGGAGCGGACCGCGCTCAACTTTCTCTGCCATCTCAGCGGCGTCGCGACCGCGACCGCAACCCTTGTGAAGGCCGTCCAGGGCACGCGGGCGCAAATCGTCTGCACCCGCAAGACCACGCCGGGATTGCGCGCGCTGGAGAAATATGCGGTGCGCGCCGGCGGCGGCGGCAATCACCGCTTCGGGCTCGATGATGCCGTGCTGATCAAGGACAATCACATCGCGCTGGCCGGCGGCATCCGTACGGCGGTCGAGCGCGCGAAGGCCAATGTCGGCCATCTCGTCAAGGTCGAGGTCGAGGTCGACACGCTGTCGCAACTCGAGGAGGCCCTGTCGCTCGGCGTCGATGCCGTGCTGCTCGACAACATGACGACGGAGCAACTCACGCAGGCCGTGGAGATGGCGCGCGGCAAGGCGCTCACCGAAGCCTCCGGCCGCATCACCGCTGCGACCGCAGCGGCGATCGCGGCGACCGGCGTCGATTTGATCTCGGTCGGCTGGGTGACCCACAGCTCGGCCGCGCTCGACATCGGGCTGGACTACCTGTCGTGACCGCACAGCAGCGCGGACGACAACGGTGATGCGCGTCACATGACCCGCTTCACGAGGTCAGGCCGCGATCGCGTGCTCAAGCGCGATCGCCTGTTCCCGGTTCTGGAACGCGATCGCGGTGTGGGTGAAATCGCCGGAGACCTGTGTGCGCGCGATGTGATTCAGAACGTCGGTTCCCTTGACCACATGCAGGTCCATGCCGGCGGCGGACGGGAAGATGCCGAGCACAACGTCATAGGCGTTGACCACGGTCTTGAGTGCGCTGGCCTTGTCGTCCGACGCCTCAATGAAGATGCGAACATCTGCTGCGAGACTGCGCAGCTCGTCAAAATCGATCATTGGGAAACTCCAACGCAACTCACTGATCGACTCTAGGGATAGCTTGCTTACTGAAGTATAAATTCAGTGGCAGCGTCCAAAGCTTTTAACCGGACTGGCCGACCGGAACCAGCTTCGGCTGCTCTCGTTCGGTCCGGCGCGCGGCGAGCCGCTCGGCCTGCAACACCGCAAGCGTCAGCACCACGATCGCGACCGCCTGATGCGTCAGCGCCAGATCGATCGGCGCCTGGTTCAGCAGCGTCAGGATGCCGAGCGTCGCCTGCACGGTGATCGCAGCGACCAGCCACCAGGCGCCGGCGATCACGCCGCGATCGGCGCGCGAACGCACCGCGTCAATCGCATGCGCGAGCGCCAGCGCGAACAAGAGATAGGCGGTCATGCGATGCTCGAACTGCACGGTCAGCGTGTTGTCGAACAGATTGCGCCACCACGGCGTCTCGAACCACAGCCGGTCGGCCGACGGAATGAACCCGCCATCGATATCCGGCCAGGTGTTGTAGACCCGGCCGGCGCGCAGCCCTGCGACCAGCGCGCCGAAATAGAGCTGCACGAAGGTCAGCACGAGCAGCACCGCGCTCGTGATCTTGAGCCTGATCGCAGCGACCGCCGGAGCACGTTCCGTCAGTCGCCGCAGCGTCCAGACGATCGCGGCGAAGATCAGCAAGGCCAGCACCAGATGCGTCGCGAGCCGATACTGCGACACCTCGACGCGCTCCGACAGGCCTGAGGCCACCATCCACCAGCCGACGGCGCCCTGCAGGCCGCCAAGGCCGAAGATCAGCCACAACCGCCGCTTCAATTCACCGCTCAGCCCGCCACGCCACAGGAAGTAAAGGAACGGCAGCAGATAGGCGACGCCGATGAAGCGGCCGAGCAGCCGGTGGCTCCATTCCCACCAGAAGATCGACTTGAAGTCGCCGAGCGTCATCCCGGCGTTGAGCTCGCGATATTGCGGGATCGCCTTGTAGCCCTCGAACGCCTGGGTCCACTGCGCCTCGGTCAAGGGCGGCAGCGCGCCGGTCACCGGCTTCCATTCCACGATCGACAGGCCGGATTCGGTCAGCCGCGTGGCGCCGCCGACCAGCACCATCAGCGCGATCAGCGCTGCGACCGCCAGCAGCCACATACTGACCGCGCGGTACCGGGTGGTGTTAGCGGAAATACCGGCCATTTCGCCCTGACTTGATTGGATTTTCGCGCCCCTTATAGTCCGACCCATCAGCCACGCAAGCGCCGTAGAGATCACGAGTCGTACATATCCGCCATGGCCATACGCACCCGCAAACTGTTCGGAACCATCTTCCTGCTCGTCCTGGTCGTGGCGTGGTCGCTGCTCGGCATGACGGTGGCCCAGACGCCGTGGCTTGCCAATTCGGGATGGCTGCAGGCGATCTTCTATGTCGCGGCCGGCCTCGGCTGGGTGCTGCCGGCGATGCCGATCGTCGCCTGGATGTCGCGGCCCGACCGCATTTAGTTTCGCGCACTGCGCGTCGGCTGCACCGGCGCCAACATCATGCCCGACAGCAGCACGCGCATCACCCGCAGCGAGCGGACGCGGCCGTCCCAGGCGATGCGCGGCAGCACATGGAGGTTGGTGCGTCCCTGCGCCCCGACGATACCCGGCAAGGCCGAGACCGCGCTGGCAAAGCCCGCCTCCGCCGCCATCAACACGTGCTGGCGGCGGAAGGAATCTCGGTCGCCGAACGGAAACGCGAAATGCCTGATGTCACGCCGGAAGGCGCTCTCGGCGACCGCCTTCCCCATCGTCATCTCGCGCTGCGCATCCGCGTCCCTCAGATTCGACAGCACCGGATAGTTCACGGTGGCGCAGCCGAATGTCAGCTTCGGATCAGCGGCGAGCTTCGCAAGATCCTCCCAATCCAGCGACGCGCTGCGCGACAGCCCGACGAGGTCGACCGCATAGCGTTTGCAGAGGTCGTTGATGGCAAACGAGAGATCAGGCGGCGACAGCTTGCGCATCCAGCCGAACAGATAGTCGAACAGCTCGTA
>Ga0153933_1000217_pt1 | contig 26941 bp, 23 predicted proteins | sample TSNJ017MetaG_FD_102275 | JGI IMG/M metagenome (GOLD analysis project Ga0153933, IMG submission 102275) | Attine ant fungus gardens microbial communities from New Jersey, USA - TSNJ017 MetaG | ecosystem: Host-associated > Fungi > Mycelium > Unclassified | place: USA: New Jersey, Wharton State...
CTTCGCGACCCACGAGCAGGCCCGCGCACGCATCTTCTGGTTTCTGGAAGGCTGGTACAACATACGCCGCCTGCATAGCAGTATCGGCTATTGCTCGCCGCTCGAATTCGAAAACCTGCATTCGCAGAATCAAATGTCATCGCCGCGCGGGTTGCCCACCGTCGGGCAGCGTCATGGTCGTGACAGGCGACCCGCCGCCCGGCCGTGGACAACCCGCGACTCAACACTCCCGGGAGGTTCAACATCATACTAAACCCAACTGCAAATCTGTCCGTTGAACCGGGCTAATCTCAATACAGCGAGACAGTCTTGCGGTGCAAGATGGAAAAGGGAAGCGAGGCGGGCGCAGAACGCATTAGCCATGTCAGTGGTGCGTCACCACTATGACTGCAAAAGCATATTGCCAAAGGCATCTAAATGCCAGCGCGATCGTCGACATAGACCGCCTGCTCATCTCGGCGACTGAGAAGCATCTGGCAGTTACGCAAGTCGGTTCGGCACATGTCACCGCGACGAATGCGGCGGGTCTGCGGTTCTGACTGTTTATCGCAAGCCATGAAAAAGCCCGTCGAGCCGGGCGGGGTGTGGGCCTTAATATCGTCTATGACTTTTGGATATACGTCCTTGTCGCTCAAACTGCGACCGAGCAGGCGTGCTACACCGGTCAGACGCGCGATGGGGCGATTTTTCAATGGCTCCGTTTCGCAACGTCCAGTGCACGTGCAAACATCTGCAACGCATCCCATACATCCTGATCGGTTGCTGTCAGCGGTCCAAGAAATCGCACGACGTTCCGCTCAACGCCGCATTTGATCATGAGCAATCCTTCATGGCGCGCTGCGTCTAGGACCGACTGCACGAGCGAGGTGTTCGGCGCTTTGCTGTGCCTGTCGGTGACGAATTCAACCGCGCACATCGCGCCAATCTGGCGGATTTCGCCCATCTCGGGATGAAGCTCGCAAAGGGACTCAAGTCCCTCACGCAGTTGCGCGCCGATCGCACGGCTGCGTTCGAGCAGGTTGTCGCTTTCGAAGATGTCGAGCACCGCATTGGCGGCCGCGCATGCGAGCGGATTGCCGCCATAGGTGCCCCCGAGGCCCCCCGGTTGCGGCGCATCCATGATGTCGGCGCGACCCACCACACCGGACAGGGGTAGTCCCCCTGCGAGGCTCTTCGCCACCGTCACCAGGTCGGGCTGGATGTCCGAATGCTGGAAGCCGAACATCGTGCCGGTGCGGCCGAATCCGGTCTGGATCTCATCGGCGATCAGCACGATGCCATGTTGTTGCGTTAGCGTCCGCAGTGCGCGCATGAATGCGGGCGGCGCGGCGAGAAACCCGCCGTCACCCTGTACTGGCTCGACAATGATCGCGGCGACCCGCTCCGGGGCGATCTGCGTGGTGAAAACCTGCCGCAGTGCAGCCAGTGCGTCGTCAGTTGTGATGTCGCGGTATTCGTCAGGATAGGGCGTGTGGTAGACGTCCGGTGCAAATGGTCCAAAGTTCTGCTTGTAGGGCGCACACATGCCCGTCAACGTCATGCCGAGCAACGTGCGGCCGTGAAAGCCGCCGCGAAACGCAATGACGCCCGGCCGGTTGGTGTAGCCACGAGCGATCTTCACCGCGTTTTCAACGGCTTCAGCGCCAGTAGTGAGGAAAACTGATTTGTAGCCCTGACCAGGCGCGACGAGTTCGCCGAGCCTTGCCGCGAGGCGGATGTAGGGTTCATAGCTCGCCACCTGAAAGCACACGTGCGAAAACGCAGCAAGCTGCTGCTGTACCGCGGCGACGACGGTGGGGTGATTGTGTCCGACGTTCAGGACACCGATGCCACCCACGAAATCCAGATATTTGCGGCCTGCCGCATCCCACAGATATGCACCGGCGGCGCGCGCTGCTATCACCGGATGGGCGGTGACCACACCCCGTGCCACACTGGCTTCACGCATCGCGACCAGATCGTCGCTGGATTCCTGCCGTGCATTCATGAATTTCTCTCCAAAGAATGCGCCCATGGTAGGAAGTCGCGGCATCCGTGCATACCTGCTAAACGTAGGAAAAGGACGGCTGATCTTCGTCGTGTTTCTCGCTGTTGTTGCATGCGTCATCCACGTAGGCTTTATGCGGACCGAGGTTTGCCTCGCCTATCCGATCCCGCAGCTGAATCAAATAGCCCTATGTCCAATGGAAGAAACACCATGCCTCTGACGCTTGCACGCGAAGATCTCATCCGCCGGCACAATCTGATCGACGGCGCATGGACCGATGCCGCCGACGCAGCACGATTTCCCGTCACGAACCCTGCAAACGGCGAAACGATCGCCGAGGTCGCCGACTGCACCGCCGCCGACGCGCGCGCCGCGACCGATGCCGCAGCACGCGCATTGCCCGCCTGGCGTGACCGGTTGCCACGCGAACGGGCCGAAATACTGCGCCGCTGGCATGCGTTGATCGTCGCGAACACCGAGGACCTCGCCACGCTAATGTCGCTCGAGCAGGGCAAGCCGATGGCCGAAAGCCGGGGTGAGGTCGCATACGGCGCGTCGTACGTCGCATGGTTTGCCGATGAGGCAACGCGCATCTATGGCGACCTGATCCCGCAGCAGCAGCGTGGCAAGCGCATGAGCGCAGTCAAGGAGCCGATCGGCATCGTTGCGGCGATCACGCCCTGGAACTTCCCGCTCGCCATGATTGCCCGCAAGATAGCGCCTGCGCTTGCGGCGGGCTGCACGGTGCTCGCCAAGCCGGCGGAAGACACGCCGTTGACGGCGCTGGCGCTGGCGGCGCTAGCACAGGAAGCCGGCGTGCCCGACGGTGTGCTCAACCTGCTGTCGGCCTCACGCGAGCGCGGGATTGTCGTGGTGGCCGACTGGCTCGCCGACGAACGGGTTCGCAAGGTCACGTTCACGGGTTCGACGGCGGTTGGCAAACATCTCGCGCGTGAGGCAGCGGGCACGCTGAAGAAACTGTCGCTCGAACTCGGCGGCAATGCGCCTTTCATCGTCTTCGACGACGCCGATCTCGAAGCGGCCGTAACGGGCCTGATGGCGGCAAAATTCCGCAACGGCGGCCAGACCTGTGTGTGTCCGAACCGCATCTACGTGCACGCCGGCATCTACGAGCGGTTTGCCGACCGGTTGGCGCAGCGCGTCGGGGTGCTGAAGGTCGCGCCGGCCACTGATCCGCAGGCACAGATCGGCCCGATGATCAACGCACGCGCCATCGACAAGATCGCGCGCCACGTTGACGACGCGCTCACGCACCACGCAAAGGTGCTGGTGGGCGGCCGGCGTTTGACTGAGCTCGGTCCGAACTACTACGCACCGACTGTGCTCACCCATGCGGACAACGAGATGCTCGTCTCTTGCGAAGAAACCTTCGGGCCAGTGGCACCGTTGTTCCGCTTCGACGATGAAGCCGATGCGATCCGCCTCGCGAACGACACACCATTCGGGCTGGCCGCGTATTTCTATACGCAGGACCTGCGCCGCATCGAGCGGGTTGCGCGGCAACTGGAAGCCGGTGTGATCGGGATCAATGAAGGTGCGGTGGCCAGTGAGGCAGCACCGTTCGGCGGCGTCAAGGAATCCGGATACGGCCGTGAGGGCTCGAGATACGGGCTCGACGACTATCTGTCGATCAAGTATCTGTGCCAGGGCAATTTGGGCTGATTTGCCGAATATCCGCAGAATTACAGCACATGATCGGATGTCAGCGCGTTCCCGGCCCATCGCGGCGCCGGGAACGATGACTCCACGCTAGAACCGGTGAATCATCGCAATCCGGTAAACCATCTGGTTCTCCCCCGACGAGATTCCTGCCGACGCAGGCGTCTGTGCATAATCGAAATCGGTGCCCGTGTTCGCGCTGACGACATGCTGCCATGCGCCCTGCACGTACACCGTAGTTCGCTTGCTGATATCGTAGCCGAGCATCGCCGAGACCTGATGCCACTTCGGCATGAAGTCGCCGACCGTCGAGTCGAGGTGCGCCATCGTAAACGTGTACGCGCCGACCACATACAAGCTTGGTGTAAACGAGTACTTGCCGTTAACCTCAAAGTTGTCGAATTTCCACGAGGTCCAGTTTCCACCAGGCGGCTGGGTTGCCGCCGTCGAGAAATAGTCGAGCGCGGTGGGGTCGTACACGTCGACATGCGAGTACGAGAATGCGAAGCGCGTACTTGCGAACTCGTATGCGATTCCCGCCTCGATGTTTTGCTGCGATGAGGCAGTGAATACCGTATCGGTCGAGACGGCGCCGTTCGCCGAACCGGCGTTGTTCATCTTCAGATACGCCACCGCCGCGGACAGGCTGCCGGCCCGGTATTGCACCGCCGCGCTGTACACGCGGTTGTTCGCAAAACCGGTGTCGTTGCTAAATCCATACATGGCCTCGGCCGTGAGCCCGTAAAAAGTCGGACTGGTGTATTTGACCGAGTTGTCGATCCGGTAGTCGTAATCCGCGTTGTCGTTGTCGAACGGATGCGAGGCGACGTCGCCGCTGTAATTGCCGGCGGCCGTGTAGCCACTCCACAGATCGATGGTCGGGTCGTACTGGCGGCCGAGCGTCACCGTCCCGAGCGTGTTGGACTGAAGCCCCACCCAGGCCTGGCGGCCGAACAGGCGGCCTCCCTGGCCGAGCGCGCCGCTGCTGGCGTTGAAGCCGTTTTCGAGCTTGAAGATTGCGCTGTTGCCGCCACCAAGGTCTTCCGTTCCCTTGAGGCCCCAGCGGCTGCCGAAGGTATCGCCGCTTTTCATCTGGAATCCATCGTGACCGCTCGCGTTGCTCGTGTAGTTCAGCCCTTCGTCGATGATGCCGTACAGCGTGACGCTGTTCTGGGCGTAAGCCGAGACGGTTACGCCGCTTAAGGCGATTGCCAGACATGCCATTTTCTTCATTGTGTTTCCCTCTCGTCGTTGAATTGAAACTCGTTAATTAGTTATCCTGATTGATGAGAACAAATGAAATCGCTTCGAAATCGGTCCTTCGACAGGCCCGACAGACGCGAGACAGAAATACGGCGCCTTTGCCGGCGACCGATGTTTTTTTCAATAACCAAGTGCGGGGTCGACGCTGCGCGGCAAACTGCCGGTTGCCCGATAGCGAGCCACGTTCGCAGCCACTACGGCGGCTGAGGTTTCGAAATCGGTGGGCGCGGAAATATGGGGCAACACGGTGATGCCAGGGTGATGCCAAAAGCGCGAGTCGGGTGCGAGGGGTTCATCGTCGAACACGTCCAGCACCGCGTGCGACAACTGCCTGCTATCGAGTGCCGCAAGTAGATCGTCGGCCACGACGACCGGTCCGCGCGCAAAGTTGATGAGCGCCGCAGCGGGTTTCATTGTGCGAAACCGATGTGCGTTCAACAGCCCGCGCGTGCCAACGGTCAGCGGGATGAGACACACGACAATGTCACTCCTGCCCAGCAAGGTGTCGAGGCCGTCGTCGTCCGACAGCGTCTCGATGTCGGGCAAGGTCTTCGGGGACCGGCTCCAACCGATCACCCTGAAGCCCGCCTCGGTGAGCCTTCGCGCAGCGGCGGTGCCGAGCGCACCCAATCCGAGTATGCCGACCGTCAGCGTCGACGGCTTGCGGTACTCACGCTGACTCCAGATGCGCGCGTGCTGCTGTTGCCGATACGCGGGCATGTCGCGTTGCAGATAGAGGGTCCATGCGAGAACCGCTTCCGCCATGGTTCGGGACATCTCCGGGTCGATCAGGCGAACGACCGGCGGTCCGTCAGGCGGTCGCCGTTGCATGAGCTGTTCGACGCCGGCCCACAGGCTGTGCATCCACGCGAGATTCGGCAATGCGGCGAGGTCGGCCGGGTCGGGGTTTGCCACGATGGCGATGCGAGCCCGCTCGCGCTGCTGCGCGTTCATCTGACGCAAAGCCATGATTTCCTCGCCCGGCATTGCGATAGCGAGTGCGGACCGGTAGCGGTCTTCCTGATCTGCACGGAGGTGAGTGACGAGCGCAATCGTATCTGACATGAATACTCCAATAGCATAGAGGCACGGCGCTGATTCAAGACCCGCAGCCAAAGCCCGGAGTCAAAATACCGCTTCGAAGTGCGGACGCCGCACGCGTAATCGGCGTGCGGCGTCCGTCAAGGTGGTGGCTCAGGCGCCGGCCTTTTCCGCTTCCATTTCCGCCATGTCCTGGAAGCGGTCGGCAATACGGGGATGCGCGCGGCCGCCGTTCGAAGCGCCGATGGCGATCAGGATTTCGTCGGGGCCTGGCGCATCCGCGATCTGGATGGTGGCTGTGATGAAGTGCGAGCGCTTGCCGGTTTCCGACTTGTGAATCATCGGCACGGACAACAGCGCGCCGGGGCCGACGCGCGTATTCGTAAAGCTGAGGAAGGCGGTGCCTTGAACCGCTTCGCGGTACATGTTGCCGAAGCGAAGCGTATGGATGAGCGCCGACCCATGCTCGATTTCGCCGTTCACACCGACTGCTGCTGCCTTGCCGTAGGCCTCGACCTTTTCTGCCGGCATGATCGCCGTCAGGCGGCGCGTCATCTCGGTGCCGAGCACAGGCGCAAGACGCAGGATATCCGGTCGCAGATTTTCCACGAAGCCTTGATTCGCCCATGGGTTGCGTAGGATCGCCGCGACGATCACCGTCGTGATCGGGCGCTCTGCCACCTTGCCACCCTCAATCAGGGTTTCCTCTATGAAGGTCGAAACCTTGCGAAGTCCAGTGCTCATTTCCACGCTCTCCATGGTGTGTGGTCAGTATGGAAAGCATGCTATCGACGTGCACGGGACGCGTCTTCCGCCGCTTCGTTGGACGGAACTTTTATTTTTCCCTTTGATTTGACGTATATTTTGATCGAACTCAACGTGGGCGCGGAAAAATGTCAGATCAATCGTCGCGAATCATGTCACTTCGTGACGTGGCCAGTCAGATCAATTCCGACGGCGACCTGGGCGCTGTGCTGCGGGATCTCATCCGCGCGGCGTGCAAGCATGGCTCGTGGGATCTTGGCTCGATCATGACGGTCGATGCGGCACACGGTTATGCCTTCGTCATGGCGCGCCATGAAACCACACTGCTGCCTCGTTCGCTCGAAGACCGCTGGGAACTGGCCACGAGTCCGGCACTCGTCGCGCTGCAGCGCAGCGAGCCGGTCTACATTCGCGACGCACTCGAGTCCCGCGAATTTCCGGGTTATCGCCGCGAGGCACATGAGCGAGGCTATCGCACGGTGCTGGTGTTGCCCATGACGAGCGCGGACGACCAGGGGCGGCCAATGGTGCTCGCCGTTGCGTCGCGCAAGATCGCCGACGTCACGGCGGAAGACCTCGCGTTCATGGCGATCATCGTGCATCTCGGCGCCATCGCAATCGAACGCGCACATCGTCAGCGCGCACAGATGGCGGCTGCGGAGCAGTTGCGTCACGTGCTCGTGTCTCAGGGCTCGTTATTGCGCGAGGTGCTGGCAGGCGGTTCGATCGAGTCGCTTGCCGGAATGCTGAGCGATCTGCTGAACGCGCCGGTGCTGATTCTCGATTTCTTCGGCAGCAGGGTGCTCGGCTCGGCGTCTCCCGTGCCGGCCAGACACGACGACGCGGCATGGCAGCGGATGCTCGACGGTAAGGTCGGCCACCAGCTTCTGCTCGACGTTCGCGGGGCCGTCGCGCATCGGCGCAGCGGGCACATCGCGCTGCACATCAGTGACAAGCTGTCGCTCGAGGCACGTATCGAACCCGTGATGGTCGACGACGAAGCGGTCGGTGCGTTGCTGATCTTCGAAGAGCTTGAAGTCGGCGATCTCCAGCAGCTCACCATCGAGAGCGCGAGATTCGCCTTGAGCGTGCAATTGATGCGCAGTGTGATTCGCTTCCGCTTCGAGACCCGGACCCTGACGGAACTCTTTTTCGAAATCGTCGAGCGTCGCTGGCGAGACGAGCAGGACGTGCTGAGCCGTGCACGCCGCCTTGGCTTGCCGCTGGCTACGGCGATGCGCATGCTCGTGATCGATTTCCCAGACCGTCCCGATCGGTCGGGGGAGCTGTCTGCCGAGAGCCATCGCGCAGTCACGCTGCTCGCCGCGCAACAGGATGTTGCAGCGCACATCGTCGCCGTGGGCGGCGGCCTCGTGTGCCTCGTACCGCAGGAGAGCGGCAAGGACACCGAGCGGGTCGGGCGGCTGGCCCATCGTATTGCCGATATGCTGGGCCGCTCGTTCGGACGTGCGCCAATCGTGGTGCTGGGCGAAGCCTGTACAGGGCCCGAAGCGCTTGCGAAGGAATGGGAGCGCTGCTGGCGCATGATCCGCATAGCGCGCGCGTTTGGCCGTAGCGGCGCGATGGGCGTGCCCGATCTGGGTCCATTGCCGATGCTGATCGGCGCGGCTGATTCCGCTGACGTACGCAGCTTCATCGACGGCGCGATCGGCGAAGTCATCGAGTATGACCAGAAGCACAGTTCCTCCTACCTCGAGACGCTCACCGCCTACGTGCGCGCCGGATGCCGCAGTCAGCCCTGCGCGGACGCGATGGGTCTGCACGTGACGACCTTGCGCTACCGTCTCGCACGCATCACGGACCTCTTCGGCATCGAAGTCGAAACGCCGGAGCAGCGCTTCGCGATCGAACTCGCGCTCAAGCTGCATAGCCTCATAGAAAACAGTATTCCCGCAGTGCAGCACTAAATCCGCTCCCTCGAAGGCGAGGCTATCTAGCGGAATTTCTCCTTCGTTTCAGCGGAAGAATCTTCCTTCGACATCACTTAACTTACACCTCATCCCCACGACGCATTGAGGTGACGTGCATGCAAGTCGAAGTAGCAAACAAGCCGGTCGTCATCGACCCAGCTGCGTTGCGCGGGGCATTCGGCACCTTCGTCACCGGCGTGACGGTGATCACCACCCGCGATGCGGAGGGTCGTCCGCGCGGCATGACCGCAAATTCGTTTACGTCGGTATCGCTCGATCCGCCGCTTCTGCTCGTCTGCGTAGGGAAAGCGGCGGCCAGTGCACCCGCGTTCCAGATGAGCGGCCACTTCGCGGTCAATTTGCTGCGCGCGGAGCAGACCGACGTGTCCAATCTGTTCGCGTCCAAATCCATGGACAAATTCGCCGCAGTTGATCACGACACCGTTCATACCGGTGCGCCGGTCCTGACCGATTGCCTGACGTGGTTCGACTGCACGGTGCACGAGCGCGTCGATGCTGGCGATCATACGGTCCTGATCGGCCGGGTTCAGGCATTCGGCACCAGTCCTTCAGCGCCACTCGGTTTTTGCCGCGGTCGCTACGCCCAGGTCAAGGATCCGTTGCCGCCGGGCTGGCTTGCTTCGCACGCGATGACGGCCGGCTATCTGATAGAGGCCGAAGGCGCCGTTCTGCTCATGAAGGACGGTAAAAACGGCTGGGTGCTGCCGAGCGCGCCGCGCCGGCTCGTCAATGGCCGCCTGCCGATGCCAGGCGGCGGCGAACTCGAACTGCTGCCGGACGACACGTTCCTTTACTCGGTATTCGACACCGACGGCAACGACGCGGGCTATCTGATCTATCGGGCACGTCTTGCGCAGGCTCGCGACGCCTGCGAACTGCCCGACTGCTTCCACTTCTTTACTTTGGGACAGTTGCCCTACGACGACATCCCGACTGTCGAAATCCGTTCGATGCTGCGGCGTTATGTGCGCGAAAGCGCAGGTGGCCGCTTCGGCATCTACGTGGATTCACATGACGGCGGCCGCGTTGCGATGGTCAGCGCAGTCCAGGCCTGGATACAGCATCCGCAACCTTGATTCAGGAAGGACATTATGAAGACAACTGTTGAGAGTTTGCAGGGATCGCGTCAAACACTGTTTATCGATGGACGTTTCGCCGCACCGCATAGCGGACAGTACACGCCCAGCTACGATCCGACGACGGCGCAACCCTGGTATGAATTCGCGCAGGCCGACGCCGAAGACGTCGACGCCGCCGTCCGCTCGGCGCAGGCGGCGTTCGCCAACCCGGCGTGGCGGCGCATGACGCAGACTGATCGCGGCAAACTGGTCCGTCGGCTCGGCGACTTGGTGCTCGCGAATGCCGACGAACTGGCGATGATCGAATGCCGCGACAACGGCAAGCTGATCAAGGAAATGCAAGCGCAGATGCGGGCCATCCCCGATTCGTATCTGTACTTTGCCGGCATGGCCGACAAGCTGCAGGGCGACACCATTCCGGTCAACAAGCTTGATACGCTCAATTTCAACCTGCGCGAGCCGCTTGGCGTAGTCGGCATGATCATCCCGTGGAACTCGCCGCTGATGATGCTCACGGGTACGCTCGCACCGTGCCTCGCGATCGGCAATACCGTCGTGGTCAAGCCGTCGGAACATGCGAGCGCGTCGACGCTGGCGCTCGCCGAACTGGCGATCGAAGCGGGCATTCCGCCGGGCGTGTTCAACGTGGTGACCGGCGACGGCGCGCTGACGGGCGACGCCCTGACCCGCCACCCCGGCATCGCCAAACTTGTCTTCACCGGCAGCACCGGGACCGGCCGCAAGATCGCGGGCAACGCGGCGCAAAACCTCGTGCCGTGCCAGATGGAACTCGGCGGCAAGTCGCCGCACGTGGTGTTCTCGGATGTCGATGTCGAGCGCGCGGTGAACGGTGTGGTCTCCGGCATCTTCGCAGCGGCCGGGCAGACCTGCGTGGCAGGCTCGCGTTGCTTCGTCGAGGCTCCGGTGTACGAACGCTTCGTCGAGGCGCTGGTGGAGCGCACGCGCCGCGTGAAGGTCGGGCACCCGATGGCCGACGATACCGACATCGGCCCGCTCGCGCTCGCCGCGCAACTCGACAAGGTGCAAGGTTACGTGGCTTCCGGCGTGCACGAGGGCGCACGGATCGCGGTGGGTGGACGCCAGCCGCAAGACTCTGCGCTGGCGCGCGGCTGGTACTTCGAGCCGACTGTCATGACGCAGGCGCACAACGGCATGCGTTTCATGCGGGACGAGATATTTGGTCCGGTCGTCGGGGTGGTGCCGTTCAACACCGAGGAAGAACTGATCGCGCTCGCTAACGACACCGAATACGGTCTCGCCGCGGGCATCTGGACCCAGAACATCGACCGCGCCATGCGTTTCGCGCGCAATGTCGAGGCCGGAACAGTGTGGATCAACACCTATCGTTCGGCAGCCTACATGTCCGCGAACGGCGGCACGAAACGCAGCGGCTATGGCCGCCGTGGCGGCTTCGAGGTGATGCGCGAGTTCTCGCGGCTGAAAAATGTCGTGATCGACTATTCGGGCGCGATGCAGGATCCGTTCGTGATTCGTCTGCGTTAAGGCGTGAGCCGCCCAGCTAGCCGCCAGTCGGCTACCCGGTTAGCGGCTCAGCCAGTTGCTCTATCAGGCCAGGAGACCCCCTATGAAATTTGCAGTTTCGCTCAGCATGGAGCGCTTTTCGCCTACCGATTCGATGACGGTGGCTACCGCCAATATGCTCGAGCTGGCGCGCGTCGCCGATGAGGGCGGGTTCGAAACGCTCTGGACAGCTGAGCATCACACGATTGAATGCACCATCTCGCCTAACCCGTTCACGGTCCTCACGTGGCTCGCGCAGCACACCGATCGCATCCGGCTCGGCACGGCGACGCTCGTGGCGCCTTACTGGTCGCCGATCCGTCTCGCCGGTGAAGCGGCAATGTGCGATCACCTGACCAAAGGACGACTCGAATTCGGCATCGCACGGGGTGCGTACCAGTACGAATTCGACCGGATGGCGGGTGGCATGCCGCAACAGGAGGGCGTTGCGTATATGAAGGAGATCGTGCCGGCGGTGCAGAAGCTGTGGGCCGGTGACTACGCGCACGAAGGGCACTACTGGAAGTTTCCGCTTGCCACTTCGGTGCCCAAGCCGCTGCAGCAGCCGCATCCGCCGATCTGGGTCGCCACGCGCGATCCAGCCAGCTTCGACTGGGCGGTCGGGATCGGCGCAAACATCCTGTCGACGCCGCTCTCCGCGCCGGCCGCCGAGGTCGTGGTGCTGGGCGAAAAATTTCGCAAGGCGGTCGCCGATCACCCGGAGCATCCGCGTCCGCGCTTCATGATGCAGCGCCGGACCTGTGTCTACGACCGTCCGCAGGATTGGGAAGTCGCGGTGCGGCACAGCGTCGACTACGGACGCACGTTCGAGAACCTGATGCAGAACATAGGCACGGTGACCAACGGTTTTCCTGAGGCGGTGCCCTACGAAACCGTCGCCAACCGTACCAACTACGATCCGCGGAACATCCGCGACAACCTGATGTTCGGCACTCCCGAAGAGGTCATCGAAAAGTTGCAGATCTACGAAGAGCAGGGGGTCGACCAGTTCTGCCTCGGCCTGTCGTTCAATTTGCCGTTCGAGCTGCAAATGAAAACGCTGCGTCTGTTCATCGACGAAGTGATGCCGCATTTCGCCGCCCGCGAGCGCGCGCGGCTGCGTGAGCCGCGTGTCACGGCAGCGGGGTACTGAACCATGCAGGCGCGACCCATCACGACGGCCCAACAGGACGATCGCCGCATACTCAGCGTGCGCGGCGTCGCACTGAACTATCGCTTGCAGGGCACCGGTTCACGGCCGCTCGTCTGCGTGCACGGCGTGGGTTCGTACCTCGAGGCGTGGGATGGCGTCGCTGCGCGACTCGGCGATACGTTCAGGATCCTGACGTTCGATCTGCGTGGCCACGGCCGCTCGTCGAAGGTGCAAGGCCGCTACGAGATCGACGACTTCGTCGGTGACCTGCTGGCGCTCGCCGCGCATGCCGGGTTTGAACGTTTCGATCTCGCTGGCTTCTCGCTAGGCGGATTGATCGCGCAACGGCTTGCGCTGACGCATCCCGAGGTGCTGACGAAGCTGGTGCTTCTCGCAACGGTTGCGGGCCGCACACGCGAGGAACGCGAGCGCGTTGCGGCAAGGCTGGCGGCCTTGCAGGCAGGCGACCGCGCTTCCCATTACGACGCGTCGCTGTCGCGCTGGCTTACCGAAGACTTCCAGCAGCGCAATCCCGAACTGGTCGCGCAACTGCGCAGCCGCAACGCGGCGAACGACCCGGACTGTTATGCCGCCGCCTATCGGGTGCTCGCGCAAACGGATTTCGGCGGTCTGATCGACCAGATCAACGTGCCGACGCTGATTGCGACAGGCGAGGACGACCAAGGCTCCAGCCCCCGGATGGCGCGTTTTATGCACCGGTGCATTCCGGACTCCCGGCTCGAGATTTTGCCGGGCTTGCGGCACTCGATCCTGATCGAGGCGCCCGATCGGGTCGCAGACCTGATGCGCGGCTTCCTGACGGACACGCGCGAGGAGGACCGGGCATGATCGTCGAAGAACGGAACTATCGCATCAGGAACGGCCGCATGAACCGCTACTTGCAGCTTGTGCGTGATGAAGGGCTCGCGATCCAGCAGCCGATTCTTGGGCATCTGATCGGCTATTTCACGACCGAGATTGGGCTGCTTAGCCAGGTCACGCATCTGTGGGCCTACGCGGATCTCGACGATCGCACGCGCCGCCGCCGCCAGCTGGCGGAGGACGCCAGGTGGCAGGCGTTTCTGCCCAAACTGTCGGAGAATATTGCGCAGGCCGAGAACCGCATCTTGGTGCCGACCGACTTTTCGCCGCTGCTTTCACAGCTGAGGGATCTGTCAGGTCCCACCGACCCAGATCAGGAGAGGAGTGTATGACCGCGTGCTTGAATATCGAACACTTGTACAAGGTTTTCGCCGACCGGCCGGATCAGGCGCTGGCGATGCTGCGAGCCGGCAAGAGCAAGAGCGAGGTTCTGGAAAAGCTGGGCCAGGTCGTCGGCCTCGATGATGTCTCGCTGAGTGTGCCGTGCGGCGCAATGTACATGATCATGGGCCTGTCGGGCTCTGGCAAGTCGACGCTCGCGCGTTGCATCAACCGGCTCAACGAACCGAGCGCGGGCAGGATTCTGCTGGACGGCGAGGACATCTGCGCGCTCGACGAAAGCCATCTGCGCGACGTGCGCCGCAAGCGCATTTCGATGGTGTTCCAGCATTTCGCCCTGTTGCCGAACCGACGCGTGATCGAGAACGTCGAGTTTGGTCTGAAGCTGCGCGGTGTCGACGCGAAGCAACGGCGCCGGCGTGCAGAAGAGGTGCTGCATGTGGTGGGTCTTGAACGCTGGGCCTTGCACATGCCACATGAACTGAGTGGCGGGATGCGTCAACGCGTCGGCCTGGCGCGCGCCCTTGCGACGGATGCCGATGTGCTCATCATGGACGAGGCATTCAGCGCCCTCGATCCGCTGATCCGTACCGAGATGCAGGATGAGTTGCTGCGGCTGCAACGCACCCTCAACAAGACCATCCTCTTTATCACCCACGACTTCCAGGAGGCGCTGAAGCTCGGCACCCGAATCGCCATCATGTCGGAAGGCAGACTGGTGCGCGAGGGTACGCCGCAATCGATCGTGCTCGAGCCGGGCAGTGACTACGTCGCGGCGTTTACCCGCGAAGTCGACCGGGCGCGGCTCTTCGATGCCGGCTCGGTGATGACCTCACTCGTCGAAATCCTGCGCAGTCCGAACCGGATCGTGATGGGCGATCCGTCGGGTGCGCCCGGCGTGGCTTTCGTGCTTGACGCGGACGCGCAGGTGTTGGGCACGCTGAGTGCCGAGCAGATCGAGGTCACTCGCGGCGGTGGCGCATTGCCCCAGCCTGAGGCGGGATTTACGTGCGTGCGTGCGGACACGCGGCTTGTCGAAGTGGCGGGCCGCTGTCGTGCGGATGGTCCGATTGGCGTGGTCGATAACGCCGGCCGTCTGATCGGCCGTCTGGAAGTCGGGCAGATGCTTGCCCGCATCGGTGCGTCGAGCGCTACAGGAGGACGCCATGTTTAAAGCGGACGATCTCGCGGTACTACCAATCGCCCAATGGATCCAGTTGGGCGTCCAATGGGTTGCGCTGCATCTGCGGCCGATCTTCCTCGTCATCAAGTGGCCGATCGAGCGATTGCTGGAGTTCAACAACAGCATGCTGCATGCACTGCCTTTCCCGGTGATGGTGCTTCTCATGTTTCTGATCGCGTGGCGCTTCGCCAGTCTCGGCATTGCCGTTTTCAGCGCAACTGGGCTGGTCGCGATAGCCGCAATGGGAGTCTGGTCCGATGCCATCACGACACTTTCGTTGATCGCGACGGCAATCGTTTTCTGCGCGGTGATCGGTATCCCGATTGGCATTTTCTGTGCGCGCAGCGAGCGGGTGTGGCGCATTGTGCGGCCGATACTCGACATCATGCAGACGACCCCTACCTTCGTGTACCTCGTGCCGGTGGTCATGCTGTTCGGCGTCGGCACCGTGCCGGGCGAAGTGGCCGTTGTCATCACGGCGATGCCGCCGCTGATCCGCTTCACTCATCTCGGCATTCGCATGGTCGAGCACGAGATTGTCGAGGCGGGTCTCGCGTTCGGTGCGAACCGTCGCCAGTTGCTGTGGGAAGTGCAGTTGCCGCTCGCTATCCCGACGATTCTCGGCGGCCTCAACCAGACTGTGCTTACCGCGATGGTGATGTCGGTGGTGGTGGCGATGATCGGCGCTGAAGGGCTTGGCCTCGTCGTGCTGCAGGGGCTCGGACGCCTCGACGTGGGGCAGGCGGCCGTGGGCGGCATCGCGATTGTGTTGCTGGCGATGATGCTCGACCGGATCACGCAGAAGCTCGCGCAGCCGAGGCCAGGCGCACGCGCGACGCTGGTGTCAACCCTCGTGCGGCTTTTCGTCGGCAGCCGGGGCGTGCCTGATCCGGTGACGTCCGAACGCCAGCATGACGTGAAGGAAGCACTGTAAGCCGCACGGAACCGGTACAAAACATTCGGAGAGTTTAATGAAAGCATGGGTAAGGGCGTTCGCCGTGAGCATGTGTATGGGGCTCGCGTCGGCAGGCGTGGCCGCTTCGGCTCAAACGTTGCCCGGGAAGGGCAAAACGGTGCATTACGCGCAAGGTGATAGTCTCGGCGGCAACTACGTCGCCACGCAGATCGTGATCAAGGCCATGCAGATGCTCGGCTACGACGTGCAGTTGAGCACGATGAACACGACGCTGTTCTTCGAGGCCGCAGCTCAGGGCGATGCCGATCTGGCCACCGACGTGAACTTCCCGCAGCGCGAACCCGGCTTTCGCGCAGTGGAAAAGCAGGCGGAGATCGTCGGCACGGGGATGATTGTCGGCGGCGGAGTGAATGGCTATCTGATCGACAGGAAGACCGCGCTCGCATACCACATCACGAACCTCGAGCAGATGAAGGACCCAAAGATAGCGGGGCTCTTCGGTGAAGACGGCAAAGCCGATCTGATCAGCTGCGATCCAGGCTGGAGTTGCGGCGACGTAGTCGACTACCAGCTCGACAAGTTCGGCCTGAAGCAGACGGTCCGTGCCGTGCGGGGTAAATACGAAGCATTGATGGTCGACGAGGTTTCGCGCGTGAAGTCCGGCAGGCCGGCGTTCTTCTACGCATGGAGTCCGTCGTGGACCACCTACGATCTGGTACCGGGAAAAGATGTCGTGTGGTTGCCGACACCTGCCGACGCGTTGCCGGCCAACGTTCCAAACAAAGGTTCTGCGCTCGTGAATAACGTGCAGGGTTGTGCTGGCGACGCCAATCCATGCCGGATGGCGATGGCGTCGTGGAACTGGGGCGCGGTGGCGAACAGGGAATTCATCGCGTCAAACCCTGCGGTCAAATCGCTTGTCGAACAGGTGAAGTTCCCGGTGGCCACGTGGTCGCAGTGGGAATCGGCGATCAGCAAGAACGGCGGATCGACGGCGTTGATCTCGAAGCTCGCAAACGACTGGCTTACTGCCAACAAGCCGCAACTTGACCAGTGGGTCGCGGTAGCAAGTACGGCTCACTAGTTCTCGCTCCTTATCGCAGCATGGGCCGGCAAGACCGGCCATTTCATCGACGCATTGCGGCGGCGAGATCTGCACGCGCAATGCAAAAATAAAGAGGAGATGTGCATGAAAAAAATGATTCGAGCGATAGCGGTCGCAGCGTGTGCGATTCTGGGTGGACAGGCGATGGCTGTAACCGGGCAAGCGTTACCAGGTGCGGGCAAGACGATTCACTATGCACAGACCGATAGCCTGGGGGCGAATTACGTCGCCGTGCAGATCGTGATGAAGGCGTTGAAGTCACTCGGGTATCAGGTGAATCTGAGTACCATGGGCACTGTCTTGTTCTTCCAGGCCGTCGCACAGGGCGACGTCGATATGGAGACCGACGTCAATTTTCCGCAGAGTGAACCAGATTTTCGCGCGGTCCAAAGCAAGGCGGAACTCGTCGGCGGCGGGGAGATTATTGGTGGCGGGATCAATGGCTATCTCATCGACAAAAAGACTGCGCTGGCGCACAACATCACCAGTCTCGAACAGATGAAAGACCCGAAGATTGCCGCGCTGTTCGGTGAGGACGGCAAGGCGGAACTGATCAGTTGCGATCCGGGCTGGAGTTGCGGCGACGTGGTCAATTATCAACTGGACAAATTCGGGCTCCGGCAGACCGTGCGTCCTGTTAGCGGCAAATACGAAGCGCTGATGGCCGATGTCGTGACGCGGGTGAAGGACGGCAAGCCGGCGTTTTTCTATGCATGGAGTCCGTCGTGGACGACAAACGTGCTCGTTCCGGGGAAGGACGTTCTGTGGCTGCCAACGCCTGCTGACGCGTTGCCGCCGAAGGTACCGAACCATGGCTCCGCGATGGTCAGCGGTGTCGAGGGGTGCGCGGGCGGGGCCAATCCGTGCCGCATGCCCATGGCGTCGTGGAATTACGGCGCGGTGGCGAACAAGGCATTTGTTGCGGCCAATCCGGCAGTCAAGGCGCTCATCGAACAGGTTCGTTTTCGGTCGGCAACATGGTCGGCCTGGGAACTCGCAATCAGCAAGAGCGACGGTGCGACAACCGAGGTTTCGACGCTTGCGGATCAGTGGGTTAGCGCCAACAAACAGCAGTTCGATCAATGGGTCGCCGCGGCGAATCATGCGCGGTGAAACGGTGATCTTCTGAGCACGCCTGTGAAATTGGACCGCTACGACCTCGCCATCCTGCGCATTCTTGCGCAGCAGGGGCGTATCACGAAGTCACGCCTGGCCGAGGAAATCAATCTGTCGATTTCGCCGGCCTGGGAGCGCGTGCGGCGGCTAGAGGAACAAGGCGTGATTCAAGGTTATCGGGCCCAGGTGGACTGGTTGCGTGCCTTCAGGGGGAGCCGCGTGATCGTCGAGGTGACGTTGGCGCGGCACACGGGTCCCGATATGCGCCGCTTCGAACAGCGCATCGCTGCTGCGCCGGAAGTCGTGCAGTGCCACGCGACCGGCGGGGGCGTGGACTATGTCATGCACGTGATGTCGCCCGATATCGACCGCTATCAGCGCTTTGTCGACTCGCTACTGGCCGATGAACTGGGCATCGAGAAATACTTCACCTATATCGTCACGAAGGTCGTCAAGAGTATGCCGGAAGGCGTGCCTGCCTGGGCCGACGACGCAATCCCGGCGGACATCTGAAAGTGTGACGAAGCGGACCGAAAGATCCGGCGACAACCGCACGAAATTCAGAAAAACATCCAAGGCGCGGTACCGAAACCGGAAAAATTCATGTGAGCACAACACGTACAGTGACAGGCATACATTGAATACAGGAGTCCGATATGTTGCTGGGTCGCCCCATTCTGTTCAAATCGATGTGTTATGTCGGAGGACGCCGGGTGCACAGCGCCAATGCGTCTACCGTGGACGTTCAGAATCCGTCGCATCAGGAGGTAATCGGCGATGTGCCGATGCTCGATGCCGCGCAGGCCGCATTTGCGACGTGGCGCTGGCTACCGGTTGCAAAACGCGCTGCGTTACTGGCGCGCTGGCACGAACTGATCGTGCGACATCAGAACGATCTTGCCGCGATCCTCCCGCTCGAACAAGGCAAGCCGCTCGCCGAGGCGCGTGGCGAAATCGTCTATCGCGGGAGCTTCGTCGAATGGTTTGCACACGAAGCACGGAGGCTTTACTGACGCACCATTCCTTCCCACATCGATGGCGCGCCGGTTATGCCATTCGACACGCTCGATGAGGCAATCGCGCGGGCCAATGACACCGAATACGGCCTCGCCGCGTACCACTGCGCGACGGACCTGAACACAGTGTTTCAGATGATCCGGCGTCTGGACTTCGCGATGGTGTCTGTGAACGGCGTGAAGTTTGCCGGCGCACCGATTCCGTTCGGCGGCATCAAGGCCTCTGGACTGGGTAGTGAAGGCGGCTTCGAAGGGTTCGAACCGTTTGTCGAAACACGTTACTTCTGCCTTGGCCAACTCGGCGTGCCTGTGACCGAAAGCATGCCCGCTCATCACCGTGCGTCCGCGCCCGCTGCGGCCTGACGCAACCCCATTTCACTCATCGTTCAAACTAGGAAGCATCCCATGACCCAACTCGATCCACTCTTCGAAGCAGACCGTGCGCACTTCATGCACCCCTCCACGCATGCTCATGACCACGCAAGTGGCGCGTTGCCGGGCCGCATCGTGACGGGCGCCAAAGGCATCCGCATCGAGGACCATCAAGGCAAGACTTACATCGACGCCTTCGCGGGTCTCTATTGTGTGAATATCGGTTATGGTCGCACCGAAGTGGCCGATGCAATCTACGAGCAGGCGAAGAAGCTCGCTTACTATCACACGTACGTCGGACACTCGACGGATACCATCATCGAACTGTCGTCGCGCATTATTGACTGGGCGCCGGCGGGGATGAAGAAGGTGTACTACGGCATGTCCGGTTCGGATGCCAATGAAACGCAGATCAAGCTCGTCTGGTATTACAACAACGTCAAGGGCCACCCCAACAAGAAGAAAATCATCTCGCGCCAGCGCGGCTATCACGGCTCGGGCATCGTCACCGGCAGTCTGACGGGACTGCCCAGTTTTCATCAGCATTTCGACCTGCCGCTCGAGTGCGTGATGCATGCGTTGTGTCCGCACTGGTACCGTCAGGCGCCTGCCGGCATGAATGAAACGCAGTTCGTCGCGTATTGCGTTGAAGAACTGGAGAAGCTGATTGCGCGGGAGGGTGCCGACACGATTGCCGCGTTCATCGGCGAGCCGGTGATGGGAACGGGCGGCATCCTGCCGCCCCCGGCTGGCTATTGGCCCGCCATCCAGCAGGTCTTGAAAAAGCACGACATCCTGTTGATCAGCGACGAAGTCGTGTGCGGCTTTGGTCGCCTCGGTTCGAAGATGGGCGCGCAACACTACGGCATTCAGCCGGATCTGATCACCGTTGCCAAGGGGCTGACGAGCGCTTATGCGCCATTGTCCGGCGTGATTGTCAGCGAAGGCGTGTGGGACGTGATCGATGCCGCGTCGCAAGAATTCGGCGCAATGGGCCATGGCTGGACCTACTCTGGCCACCCGATCTGCGCGGCAGCGGCACTCGCGAATCTCGACATTCTCGAGCGCGAAAACATCACGCAAAATGCAGCGCAAACCGGCGGCTATCTGCTCGAACTGTTGCGTGCCGCGTTCGACGACCACCCGCTTGTCGGTGAGGTTCGCGGCGTGGGTATGCTGGCCGCCATCGAATTCATGGCCGACAAGGACGAACGACGTGCCTTCGATCCCGCATTGAAGATCGGTCTGCGAGTTTCCGCCGCGGCGCTAGACCGCGGTCTGATCGCACGTGCGATGCCGCATGGCGATATCCTGGGCTTCGCGCCTCCGCTTGTCGCGTCGCGCGCCGACGCCGATGAGATCGTGCGGCTGTCGCGAGAGGCTGTGGACGAAGTGGCTTCGCAGATTTTGTAGGCATTGGTCCGGCGGGAATGCGCTGGCCGCGTGCATTGCTATGGACATCGATGTTGGTGATATGGTGCCCAGTTTGGGATTGCCGCGAGAAGAGAGCGATGCAGTTCTGTCGCAGTAAGCCGATCTGCTATGGTGGTCGATACCGAGAAGAGTGATGTAACTGGGTATTCCGGCCCGACGTGACCGATGAGTCCGGACGAACGTGACCGACCATTCCGATTGATCGTGACTGATTTCCCGGGCTTTCCGGAATCTGCGGTCGCGCACGGATCCGCTCGCTGGTAGTGCGCTAACGACCTTGAAGTTCCAGAACTTCGAAGTCAATGGCAAGTACTGGTTTACGCCGTCGTTGTACGTCGGCGCGCAATAGGTGTACATGCTCGGGAACCATGATGCGACGACTGGCAGCGCTAACCCGAAGATTCATAGCGTTGGCCTGATGGCGGACTACAACATCTCGAAGAGCACTGATGTCTACGTTCAGGAGCATTCGAGAAGGTTGCCGGGGACTCAACTGGCTTCTCGTTGGATCAGGCATATGTGCTGGGTGCAGCGGATCTTTCGTCGACACCGAAGCAGGCCTTGGTCTGTGTCGCAATTCGCCACAAGTTCTAAAAACGGACCAGAATCACGCGACTCGGCAAACGTCGCGCGACGCTAGGTGATGTTCACATTTACGACTGGCTCAAACGCGCAGGCAAGCGATGCAAACACGAGATAGCTGTCGGCGAGCTTGTCATATGGAGTGGAGACGCGGCGAAAATGTTTGATGCGATTGAAGCAGCGCTCGACCAGGTTGCGCGTACGGTACAGGTCACGGTCGTAGCGACACTTTCTCTTGCGATTCGAACGCGGCGGGATGACAACCTTCGCGCGGGTAGCCCGAATCGCCTGCACGAAGGCCTCGGAGTCGTAGCCCTTGTCTGCGATAGCCGCTCCTGTGCGCAAATGTTCAACCAGTTGTGCTGCACACGAGATGCCTGCGACCTGTCCTTCAGTGTTGATCAGTTGCAACGAACGACCTGTGGAGTCGATCACCAGATGCAGCTTGGTACTCAGTGCACCTCGAGAACGGCCGAGCGCCTGCGGTCCGCTTTTTTTGAAGCCCCGGCCGAATGCTGGCGGGCGCGTACGATCGTCGAATCGATCAGCACGCGCTCGATTTCCGTATGGCCTGCCGGTGCATTCACAACCTGTTGCCATACACCCTTGCTTCGCCAGCGCGAGAAATGAATGTACACCGTATGCCATCGGCCGAACTCTGCAGGAAGATCGCGCCATGGACTGCGGGTACGGGCAATCCATAGCACCGCTTCGAGAAACCAGCGATTGTTGGATGCCGTTCGACCCCGATCCCCTTTCTTGCCCGGCAGGATGTCCCGGACTCTGTTCCATACGTCATCGCTTAGTAACGTTCGTGCCATCCTGTCTCGCAGTGCAAAGGACAGGATGTAAACACAATTCTTCGAATGTAAGCCGAGCCTAGCAGCCACCGTGCCTGGTATGTAGAAGTCACCGAGACGATCGGGGGACGTCCGTCCAGCATGACCGACTTTGTTTCGCCCGTCTTCTCCAGCGAAAACAGTAAATTGTCGGTAAAGGGACTGAAGGTCTCAAGCTTGTTGCCGATATGTGCATTGTCGGCATGGACAAGCAAAGTTCCACCGCTGTGCGCGAGAAACGCGATGCTGTTCGGGGTAGGGCGCACCGACTCTATCAGAGGTTTAATGTCGTCAAGAAAACTGTCCTCCCGAAACAGCTTCGACGACTTTGTTGTCATCATAGAAAGGGGGTGAACGACACCTCGAGGCGGCCACTCGATGCATCACGGTACGCAGCGGAAACGTGACCGGAGTTCCCCACATTCTGATACCACGCTCGGGTGATTGGATCGTAGTCTGCTTTGGGCGTCCAACCACTCGAGAATGTGCGTTTGTTTTGCCACGCAACAGTGGGTAGAGAGAACGCGCCCGACGCACGAAGCTGTGGTTTGCGGCGGATTGGGAATCGCCTTTGGGTGCCTCGGTTGCAGCTGGGGAAACGGCAGCCAGGCGGGCACCCACCCATTGGTCAATAGCGAGTGAGTAGCGGGCTGATACAGATGCCAACTCCTCTTGCAAACTGCGGCGACTGTTGTCATTGAAGACAAACAGGTTTGTAGCCGCGACCGATGCGAGGGCCGTCAACAGAATTAGAAGTGAAAATGAGATCATGCGCACGCGGATGGATCAAAGCATCCGTTTACTTCCTCTCGCACGTCTTTCGAACGGTCGCCGGTCTTTACCTTATGTTCGTAAGCAGGCGAGATTTTGGGTGCCGCGCATGTCCAATCGGGTCAGCGATAGCAGCCGGAAACATATCGGCCGCAAACTCTCATCCGTTATTCCGTCGAGTAAACGGTTCCCATATCCGTAAAGCCCTTGATCTCAATTGGATTGCCACTCGGATCGAAGAAGAACATCGTTGCTTGCTCGCCAGGCATACCCTTGAATCGAATGGTAGGAGCCAATAGAAACTTCACGTCATAGTCGATCAATCGTTCCGACAGGCGTTTCCAGTTGCCCATCGGCATCGCAACGCCAAAATGCGGCATCGGAACGGCGATTTCATCGACCTGTCCAGTTTGTGTGACCGGAAATGATTCTCCGAGGTGGAGCGAGAGTTGGTGGCCGAAGAAGTCGAAATCCACCCAGGTCGCGGTGCTTCTACCTTCGGTGCAACCGAGAATATCCGTATAGAAAGCGCGCGACTGATCTAGGTCGCGAACGTGGAATGCAAAATGAAAAGCAGTATGCATTAGTACTCCGAATTAAAGGCTCGATGCCAAACCCGCGCGTACGTTTTGTCGCGAGGAGGTAAGGACACGGCCTGCCGTAAGGAGACGTGTCCAGACAATCACATGCAGCATGACGTGGGCACGCGACTCGGCCCCTGAGTAGGTCAACGTCCCTGAATTTACCCTTCACGACATTTTATATTTAAAATTATATTTTGTACAGGCGCTGTCCGCAAGCACCCACGGCGATAGGCTAGTTGATAGGGGTGCCTCGTTCAAAAAAGGACATCACGCGTGCGGCAGCGTCTTTGATTTGCGAGGAAATAAGCCCCGCTGCAGCATCGACATCCCCTAGACGGATTGCTCTGGTGATCTGGAGGTGCGAGTCGTCCCAATGGTCGCTCAGTCCGGCGCTTTTCCAGGCAGGTAACAAATACCGATTGATGCTTACGTAAAGTACGTCAATCTGGGCGATGGCCCGCGGGCGCCGTGCTTTGGAGTACAGCAGTCGATGAAACTCCCAATGCTCCCTGGCGTGGGATGCGATGTTTGAATCGTTATGAGTGGCCGCCAATATCCTGTCGGCGGCGTCGAGGTCCGCCTCCGTAAGGTTCGGAGCAGAGCATCGGACCAGGTACGGCTCAAGCATGAGCCGCAGATCCGTAATTTCCACGAAGTCCTCAATGGACAGGGGCGCAACTACGACCCCCTTGTTTCGCTCGTTGTGAAGCAGCCCTTCTGCTGTCAGGCGTTTGAGCGCCTCTCGTACGGGCACTGCGGAAACGCCCAGACTGGCAGCGACGTCGTTCTGCTTGAGCTGGACGCCGCTGCCCAAAGAACCTTCGAAGATCGCTTGCCTGATGGAAGCAGCCACAAGCTCAGGCAACGAATCTTTCGTTTCGCCTTCATTGGAGCGGAAAGTAGGTAATTTCACTAGGGTCCTCAACTTTCGATTGCGTACATATTATTTTAAATATAATTTTGTATTTAGGCCAGCGAGGACGGTGATCCGTCGCTGGCCAGACAACTTGACATTCCACACGGTTTGGGGAGCCCATAGATGGTAAAGCAGATAGCACTGACTCTAGCGCTCGGTGTCGCGAGCGCGGTGTCTCATGCGCAGAGTTCAGTCACACTCTACGGCGAGATCGACGAAGGCATTTCGTATATTAACAACGCGGGAGGTGGGTCGACTGTCTCCATGCGCAGCGGTGCCTGGGATGGTTCGCGTTGGGGCTTCAAGGGTAGCGAGGACCTCGGGGGAGGCTACAGGACAATCTTCATGCTCGAGAACGGGTTTAGTATTACTAACGGTACGCTTGGCCAAGGTGGGCGCGAATTTGGACGAACCTCGTACGTCGGTGTGTCAACGCCGTATGGCGCGGTGACCCTTGGGCGGCAGTATGACCCTGTCGTTGACAACCTTGGTCCGATTCTGGCAAACGGTAGGGCGTCGTCACCGATGTACGACCTGGATAATACGGGCAACGACTACCAGACCAGCAACTCGATCAAGTTCAAGAGCCTGAACTACGGAGGTTTGTCGTTCTCCATCCTCTATAGCTTTGGCGGGGTGGCTGGACAGTTTTCGACTGACAGTGCCTTCGGCGCCGGTGCGAACTACACGAACGGTCCTTTCTCTGCTGGGGTCGCCTATACATCGGTCCGAAACCCCTATGCAACCTGGTACAACAGCACTGGGGCGTCAAGTATCCTGACCTACGGTGCATACCTGCCCAATGCTCGCGATCTCAACATCGCTGGCGCAGGAGCGGCGTACCAGCTGGGCCAGTTCACCGTGCGAGGTGGTATGACCCGATCGGTTCTGACGCAAGCCATCAACGGCAGCAATGCACAGTTCAACACCTATCTGATTCAGGGCGACTACATGTTGCAGCCCGATATCCGGCTTTCGGCGGTCGCAGACATCACCGAAGCTGACATCGGTACGACCGGGCAGCACCCGAAGTACCGCCAGTACAATCTGGTCGCGGATTATCTCCTGTCCAAGCGAACGGACCTGTACGCGTGGTTGATCTATGGGACGGCTGGCGACGGTGCAGATCGCGCACAGATTGGTATGTTGACCGCCTCGACGGTAGATCGACAGGTCAACGTCCACGTAGGCATTCGTCACCGGTTCTGACCAGTAGCAGGATTTATGTAGCGTCAGATTCAATGCGGTTAGTACTGCTACTGGAAAAAATAATCTATCTGGAAAATTATGAAACACGTTGATTTCCATACAGGATCGCCACCGGTCGACACGAGCGGTGGCGAGCGCAACCCAGCTCGTAGTCTGCAAAAGACTCTTGGTGTGTTTGCGATCATGGCATCTGCTGTCGCCGCCGAGTACGGCAGTGGCGTCAATACGCTTCTCAGTAGCGCGCTGGGCGCGCATCCTGACGTAACCTATCTCCTGCCTCTCGCAGTCGTCATCGCCGGTCTCGTCCTCCTGCCGAGCGTCTTGCTGTACGCACGCTTTGCCCAGGTTATCTCTACTGCCGGGTCGGCTTACGTCTGGATGACCAGATCGCTTGGGCCGCTAACTGGATTTGTGGTCGGGTTCGTCTACTTTGTCGGCGTACTGGGTAGTATGGGTTTCCTGGCATACATATTCTCAACGTTCATCAGCACCTTTCTTCGGGACCTTGGTGCGACGACTGCTGCCGCGTGGTGCATAACATCCACGGGCAAATTCATCACTGGAACGGCGCTAATCGGCCTTACCCTTTTCATTCACCTGCGGGGCGCCAAACAGTACGGACGCGTTATCTCCATTCTGTTTATCGCTGTGGTGATTGCGGCATTAACGACTGTTGCTTACAGCCTTGCCACACCTCACGAAGTCATCGTTGCGAAAGTTAGTGCTGCAGTTGGGCATAAGATTTTGCCACCGCCGTCCGACACTCCGTCGCCGCAGGCATTTTTCGCGGTGGTCACCCTTTTCGTTTACCTGTACGGCGGTATAAGCGCTGCGCCATCGATAGGGGGTGAATCCAGAGGTGGGGGCAAGACACTTGCTGTGGGGCTGATTCGAGGATGGTTTGTAGCTCTCGTTCTCTACGCAATCGTAGCCTTCTCGCTGTTCCACGCAGTACCATGGTGGGTCGTCCATCCAGCGGTCGCTGCAGGACAGGGCGCACTCATGACAATCCCGGGACTGGTTGGAATGATGGCGCCTCTCGCCGTGTCGCTTGTGTACAAAGCCCTGGTGATCGTAGTTGGCGGTAAAACCGTGGCGCCGCTTATGTTTGATTGTTCCCGGAACCTCTATGCATGGGCCGTCGACGGGCACGTTCCGTCAGTGTTTGCCAAGACGAGTTTGCATCGTGTGCCAAACGTTGCATTGGTCACCGTC
>Ga0153933_1000218_pt1 | contig 26864 bp, 18 predicted proteins | sample TSNJ017MetaG_FD_102275 | JGI IMG/M metagenome (GOLD analysis project Ga0153933, IMG submission 102275) | Attine ant fungus gardens microbial communities from New Jersey, USA - TSNJ017 MetaG | ecosystem: Host-associated > Fungi > Mycelium > Unclassified | place: USA: New Jersey, Wharton State...
GAAGAACTCAAGGCCGTGTTCGACCCCCGCGGCGGCTACTTCAAGGCCGGCGGCGTCTACATGCCCAGCATCGTCGCCGAGATCGGCGCGGTGATCGAGCAGCACATGAAGAACATCGGCCTCATCCACGACCCGGAGATGAGCGATGCCCAGCGTGCGCTGATTGCTGAAAAGCGCGCCGCCTACGAAAACGCCGCGCAAAAAAAAACTGAGCTGAGCCCTACCGATGCCGACACCAACGACTCAGCCGGCTTTCCGCCGGGGGCGACGTTGTGTGCCAAGTGCAATACCAAGGCGCTGGTGCTGATGGATGGGTGTCAGACTTGTTTGAATTGTGGATATTCCAAGTGCGGCTAAAGGGAAATCTACGTCGCAGCCCTTCTCTTGTGGGAGGCCGGAATTAGTGGAAATTTGCGCAGAAAAGATGCAGATGCAAAAGAATTAATGAAAATCAAGGCCATGTGAAGCGTGGAAGATTTAAAAGCGGCCATAACAGGTCTATAAGAAGCATGGCCTCAGGATAGAGCGACACATTGACTGAGTACTGATGTTGGCAGCTTGATCATGAAGCCTGCCTGGTTCAGAGAATCGAACCTAACCTCTGCGTCTCGTGATTCGAGGCGCCTCGGCCTAAAATGGAGATCTAACAGGGGGGGCGGGGAGTGCTGAAAGAAGCGCAGGCTATTGGAATGCCAGGAAGGCAGGATCACGGCGCGCATGCGCATTCTGGTGCCGAGTCGGTAAGCGGATTCGACCATCGCTCCTTCCTCTTCCATGTCAAATGTCTCGCCAATCTCCGCAAAAGGGCTAGCGCAGCTTCTTTAGCAGCCGCTGTTCTAACAGCTTGGTTTCGGAAATCTTATCCGCGCCTGGGTGGTATCGACCTTCCAGTTCCAATGTCACTGGAAGGGAATGTAGATATAGACTCCTTCGCACTTGCCTTGTCGCGCCAGCCCCTGCTCGAAGCGACATATTGGCTCAGCTCTGCTTACGCTAAATTATTGCATCACAAGCAGCGTAAGGCACTATCGATGTATTTCACGCCGCCTTTGTTGGTGACGCGGGTACTTGATGACTTGGCTGCACGTGGCGTCAAGTTTGAGATAGGAAAATTCTTAGATCCCGCGTGTGGTGGCTCAGCCTTCTTGGTGCCAATAGCACTTCGAATGAAGCAAGCCCTACGGGGGCGCTACTCTGCGTCTGACATTATCAAACATGTCGAATCGCATCTTCTCGGTATTGATCTGGATGCGACGCTTTGCATCTTGTCGCGACAATTTCTTCGCGCAGTTTTACATGAAGAGATTGAGGCCACGTCTATCGAACCGAGGTTTGCCATTTTTTCAGGAAATTCATTGCTGGATGCTAAGCATCTGTGTGGTGCCATCGATGTTGTTATTTGTAATCCACCTTACCGAAAGATGGCTGCGGACGAGGTTCATGCGATTAAGTCCAGCTTTGGACATGTGCTCGCATCACAACCCAACCTATACGGAATATTCATTGCATCTTGCGTTCAGTTCCTCAAAGTGGGAGCCACCGCTGCGGTCGTAACGCCAACCAGCTTTCTGTCGGGACATTCATTTGCAAAGCTTAGGAGCTTCCTGACTACCCAGAGCCAACTGCTTTCAGTTGGAATTGTCAGTGCGCGCGAAGGTGTATTTATTGATGTGCAGCAAGAGACCGCCATTACAACGATTCGGCGTGGTGTAGAGGTCGAGCGTAGGCTTTCGACCTCGGTGTCACTTATATCACCTCAGGGACAATGCGCTTTCATTGGCGAGTGCGTTCTTCCAGCGTCGGGAGACGCATGGCCCATTCCGCGTGCTTCTTCCGATGTCGCCCTCATAGCGAAAGCGTCGAGGATGGCGCATCGCCTTTCTGATTATGGCTATCAAATTCGGGTTGGCAATTATGTGTGGAATAGAGATGAGCGCAAGGCCTACAGTTCGGAGCGAGTGGCGCACCGGTTCAATAAAAAGCAGTCCATTCCGTTGCTTTGGTCGAGCGATATCAAGCCGGGCAACTCAGTTCAGTTTGACGGGGCCAAAAAGGCTAATGGGGAGCGTCGTTTTGTCGTGTTCGAGGACCAGGGGCATGCGGCGGTAATTCGCAGGCCCTGTGTCCTATTGCAAAGGGTTACATCTAACGACCAGTCAAGAAGGTTGGTGGCAGGTTCTGTCCCTCAATCACTGTTTCGAATCTATGGGGGCTTTGTCGGCGAGAACCACACCGTCATTCTCGTTCCGACGGATGGCCGCCCTGTCCTTTCACCGATTCAGCTCGCTAGGCTTCTTGGTTGTCCCGAAATAGATCGTCTATTTCGCTGTATCTCTGGGGCTACAAATGTTTCTGTGTTTGAGTTAGGACAACTTCCGCTCCCTGATCCACAAGCGATCAAAGAGAAGCTAAAGCGAGGGGCATCCATCGAATTGGCCATACAAGAGCTGATGAGGAATTAGGGGGAGCCGCCGATCATGCGTCACCTCAAGACTCTCGCAGACCGCCAGGCCGATAAGCTTAAGGCCAAAGCAAAGCTCGCCGAACGCTTGAGTCAGCGCACCCAAAATCGACGGCCATCACTTGATCTAATCAGTCCGCAAGAGCCAAGTACGGTCTCTGCTCACAAGTCACCAACTACTGCGGTGAAAAGCTCGTGGAAGGAGGCGCGAGCTTTGAGTCCTGCATTTCGGTACTACAGCAGTTTTCACGAAGCGGAGGTCTTTCTCCAACCTTGGGTGAAAGCGCTGCTCAACATCGTGCTGGAGGCTGCGGACAGAGGTGGAATTAGCTTGTGTCTGTTATGGCCCGCTGAGTTTAATCAGCCAGCTCTATTACATGGACTGTGCAACTTACAACGCAATAGGGCTGGTGATTTAAAGGGTCTCCGGACGCTGCTGTATCCCGGCTCTCACACATCTCGATTGGCACTGCAGGCTATATGTGTTGATCGAGAAGAGCTGATCTCGATATATCGAGCCGGCTGGACTACTAATGTCGACGGTACGACATTCAATGCCGCAACGCGCTCCATCGCCTACGAAGCACTTCTGGGCGCGTTAAACGACATTGAGATTTGGAACAACGTCGCGGTTGATCCGCCATTGGGTGCTCTGATTCCGTGTTTTGTCTACGACTCAAACCACCACGAGTGGCTGAGCTCGGCTAGAAATCAGCTAGAGAATGCCATTTGTAAGGTGTATCGACGCGCCAATCGTCAGGACGCGAGGGAAAAAATTGCCTTGGAATGGACTAATCCGGCGATCGCACCTGGCGCATTCATGGTGATGCATAACTCGACGACTAAGAAGGCCTGGAAGCAAGCACTAACTGCGAACACCCTCCAAGCTGAAAGTCGCCCGGACTTGATTCTCCTCGACGCGACGATGGCTGCCATGAAGTCCACGCCGAATGCTATGCATCGTATAGTGGAATTCATTAAGACGAGCAGTGAGGTCGGGCTTGAGGGCTGTGGCAAAGTCGCGGTAAGCGACGATCCTCGAGTGTACTTGATGTTGAGAGCACGGCTAGCAGAGCTGCGCTTGCCATTTCAAGAACATGTCTGGGTGGCGGAATCTGACCATGCCGTGTACTCAGAAACACCTCACCCTGATGATTGGAGGCCGATTGTTCGCAGCAATGCCAACTGCCACATTGGTATCGTCGACAGAGATGCCTCCGTCTTAGCAGCGAGATTCCGTCGTTTGGCCTTTGAGGTGGGTGGAGACGAGCACCTTGGGAATCGCTTGCTCATGGAGGCTTGTTTCTTTGTCTTGCGCATATCCAATATGCCTGCAGGAATGCGGGATCTCGCCGATGAGTTAGCAGAACGCACAAGCGACCCGTTAAATAAGGCTAAATACTCTTGGTCGGAAGTCGTTACCAAACTGCATTCGGCCATCGAGTCGGGCGTGCTGAGCGCCAAATGCCTGCAGGTCGAGCGTGTCATTGAGCAAGCGCAGAGTCTTATCACTAATTGGAGGGACTCGACCCCAATGGCTGAAAAGCTGTTGGCTGATGTGCAAACGCACACCAAGAAGAGCCGGGACTCAATCGTAATAGTACTGCAAAGTCCCGATTATGTGTCCGTTGCACGCAGATTTCTGCAACGGCGACTCGGTCAAGATTGGGTTGGCATTGAACATCGCGTTGAATGGCATTCGCTCTCGAATTTGACATTTAATCTCAACGAGAAGTGCGAAAGCAATCGCCAACATTACATCATTGTAGGATTCAACCAGCATGTGATGCGCTTGCTTCTGACATGTCCCGACCTACCGAACGGGACCAATGTGCTTCTGTCGTACAAACAGGCAGAAGGCGCCTTGAGGACACTTACAGGGATGAAAAAAATCGAGGCTTTCAAGCCATACCGTGGGCGTATTGGGTTGTTGGTACAGGAGTTGGAGCGTCGCCTCAACGAGATGCCATCACTGCCGGACCTTAGCAAGCTCGCGGAATTTTCTATGACGTTCGATCTAAGCGATACACGTAAGCCGGTGGCAGGAGGCGAACAAGCTTCCTACCGGTTTGATTTGGACGGGAGTGATTCTATGTACGCTTCCGGGTGGGTCTATCGCTACGATATTGGAGAACGACCAGAGTTCCATCGCGTACCGGCAAAAGAGATTGTCGTTGGCGATCTCGTTTTCGAAATGGGTGATGAACTTCGATTGAAGCTAGAGGACGTACTTCATCTGAACGGGAATAATTCCGATGGTACTGATTACCCCCAGCGAAATCTGTTAAAGCTCTATCACGATGATGTGCAAGCCAGGTGCGCCCAATTCTTTCCCGAAGCTAGCAATCGAGCTGCTCTTGCAAGGCATATCTTGCAACAGATGGTTGCAGAAAATGCCGAGGCGGTCGAGTGCAGGCCCGAGCGCATTCAGTACTGGCTAGCCGTTGGCGACCACGACGATAAGAGGCCTCATGCACCGAAGGAATTGAAATACTTCAGAATGTTTTGTCATGCCTTGAATATTAGTCAGGAGCAGGCAGACGACCATTGGAAATACGTTCGCAGTGCGAGACTCCTAAATCAGAACTTGGGACGGGAGTTGGCTGCGCGATACGCAGAAATTCTATTCCATCCTGAAACCGCTATTGCCTATCGAAAGGTACCGCCGACCGTGATCAGAGCCCTTCAGGCTGAAGCGGTGCAGAGCGTCTTTCGTGTGATGCATATCGTTCCACCTTCTGATGCTATTCACAAAGTCAAATAATCGAGGTCACTGATGGCCATTAAGAGCGCGGATCCCCGCAAGATACACGACGCGTATAAAGAAGCAGTGGTAGATAGCTTGCTGAACAATCTATCGGCGCGAGTATCGGGACAAGGTGATTATTATCGAGTGATTTTGGGCAATAAACCAAGTAAGACACTACTTTCAGAGTTCATATTGCCAATGCCGGAAGAAGAGCGCGATGGGGATGAGGAGGCAGATCCCATCCAGATCAGTGCACATGGTTTGGATTTCCAGATCCTCGCTTCTGCGCGTAACGAAAAGTTAGCTGTCAACGTAACGGGAGCGGTATACGTTCGCATCTTGCCAACTGCTGAAGAGGTTAAGCCTGGTGGCACATTGGAGATGTCGTTTCCGCTGAAGCGCGAGGTTGGACGTGAGCTGAAGGAACGTATCAATTCTTCCCTTCGAGATTTGGCCAGTGAATTGGGTGGTCGCAATCATCCCCAGTGGTCGGAGAAGAGTCATGCCGCCCGTGCTGCTGCATTCGTTGCCATGGGTTTGCCATTTGAAGGTGCACAAGACAGGACGTCAATTGAAGAAGATGAGGAGATCGACGAAACGAACGTCGGCGAAATTGCGGAAGCGCGCACCACTGTAGCGCAAGGGATTCCCGACGCCTTGGCCGACAACATTGCGCCACCTGCGAAGTGGCTTCGCATCGACCTTGAGCTGCCGGGTTTTGAATTCTCTGCTGATTCGGCCGCGATTGATGCTAAGGCTGCGACCGACGCACTTAATGCGGCAATTTCGATACAGCTTAATGAGTGGGCACAGAGCACGGAAGGTATGTTTCCCGGAAAGCTTTGGGGATATCGACGTGGAATTCGGGTGCGTCCGTCCCATGTTCGGGACTGGGAGCAATTTCTTTCGACAATCCGCGCAACTTCGGAATCAGTGCTCTTGCCCAACCTCGATCTGCGCTGGGTAGCAGTAGCAGTTGCAGATCCAGTGGATGCGAATCGCCTTACAGTGCATTTGGCATTGGAGAATTGGACTTCTCTCCTCAATAGAAACAACGCTAAAGAGATCGAGCCCGCGTTGTTCAAAGTGGCGATCAACGTATCACTTCCTGCGGTCGCCCATAAATTGTTGCATCTTGATCGCGTTAAACCGTCGTATCGATACAACCGATATCTCAAGTACCCCGCGCTTGGCTTCAACGGTGGAGTTGTACAAACGGTTGAGGGCGAGCGGCATCGTCTCTCTACGACGTGGGCGCCTAGGTATGTTTTACCACGTGTCATTCCCTCTGCTGGAGGGGTGATGCTAAACATTGCGAGGTTGGCGCAGCCCGACTGTCTCGACGGGCTACAACCGCTGATTACTTCTTATGAGGAGTGGCTGAAAAAAGTAGCGCAATACCCAGTAGATCGTGGCCTTGAAGGCGAGAATATCGAGGATCTTAAGGCGCGAGAGCACGAAAAGCTGCAGCAAGATCTAATAAGTTGGCAATCCGAATTGGCTGCTATTCGATGTGGCATCACGATCCTGCAGGAATCAAGAGCCCATTGGTCAGGACCGGGTGCTCAGAACGATACCCGCGGCGTTCCCTTTGAGGCATGGGTGTCAATGAATAAGGCTATGGCCAAACTGGCGAAGTTGAAAGGATACGAAGATTGGCGCCTATTTCAGCTCGCATTTATTCTGTCATCCATCCCAGCATTTGCCACTCGCATACCGGCGTTTCATTCGTATTACACGAGTGAGGTTGAGCGGTATTCGAATGCTGTGACACTCCTATACTTCTCGACAGGCGGCGGTAAGTCTGAAGCCTTCCTCGGGCTGCTCACATATGTTCTCTTTCTCGATCGATTGCGGGGCAAAGAATGTGGGGTATCGGCGCTTATGCGCTATCCACTGCGTTTGCTTACCTTGCAACAGGCCCGTCGTACATTTGCCACTCTGGGGGCTGCTGAGGAAGTGCGATTTACGCGAGGTCACCCTGGCGAACCTTTCTCCCTTGGCTTTTGGGTAGGCGGCAGTAATACGCCGAATTGGCATTCGGAGGAGGGCTATTCAGATGTACCAACGGAGCGAGCAGTACCCCCCGAGCGCGAATCTACCTATCTGGATGAGGTTGCTAGTAAGCAGTACAAAGGTGCGCGGGATCGCTGGCTAAAGCTAACGAGTTGTCCGTTCTGTGGAAGCAAGGAAGGGAACTTGCTAGCCCTTCGGCGCTGGTCTGGAAACGATAACGCTCTTGGACATTTCTGCTCGTCCCCGAAGACGGCATGCTCATGGAATGCGCGGTTCGAACAGCCGATACCGCTACCTTTCTACGTCGTTGACGAGGATATCTACGATTTGGCCCCCAGCGTGCTGTTAGGAACTATCGACAAGCTAGCCGCATTGGGGCAATCGCAAGGAACAATCCGAAAGTTTTTTGGCATGTTCGGCTTCGCCCCGCTTCTGGAGACGAAAGGCAGTCGACTTTCAATTCCAATGAGCGCCAAAGAATGGGAGGGGCATCCAGGTGCTGAGGCTCATCCCTTGTTTCCGTCATATGAAAATGGGTTAAAGCGTTTCTTTGATCCGTTTCCTTCGCTTCTCATTCAAGACGAGGCGCATCTTCTGGACGAATCCTTAGGAACATTTGCAGGGCTATTTGAGTCAGCTCTCGAAGCGGCCTTTAATGAGCTAACTCCGCTATTAAAGGATCAGGTCGTTTGCGAGCCGGACGGTGTGCGAAGGAGAAGGATTAAAGTTATCGCTGCTTCGGCAACCGTTAGCGAGCCACAGCGTCAGATGCGAAATCTCTATCAGCGCCTGGTTACCGTCCAATTTCCTCACCCTGGCCCTGATCTCTACGAATCTTTTTATGCCGTTCCTAAGGCTCCCGATAGTCAGCCTGAGGATCAAGAGCGCTCATTGATACCGTTGGACGATGTTGAGGTAAGAAATCATTGGGCGCGTGTATATGCAGCGATCCTAACTAATGGTCACCGTCATACCGTAGCGATGGCATCGGTGCTTGGGCACTATCATCAACTTATAACTGGCCTGTATGAGCGCCTTAAAAGCGAAGTGGAAGACCAAGTTAAGGCGGCTCGTCAAGAATTAATTCGATGGGTTTCGCAAGGCCCTACATATGGGCAATTCAGTCGCCTTCTTGCATCCGCCGAGGTGAGTGTTTTGCTGACGCTTGTGGATCTTCACCGCATCGCGCTTACTTATGTCACTAACAAGAAAGGTGGTGATCAGGTAATCGATACGGAGAAATCTCAGGCCGAAAAGTTGCATAGAGAAGCAGGTTATGAAAATCACATCCTTTCATCGGAACTGATCTCGGGAGCAGTATCTGCGGCGGATATCCAAGAAATTGTTCGCCGTGCGGAAAAACGTGTAGGGGTTGACGAACCATTTCCCGAACTAAATGACACTTTGCGATCTGTGATCGCGACTTCGGCAATTTCCCACGGCGTAGACGTAGAAGAATTCAACGCGATGTTTTTTGCGGGTATGCCGTCTGATATTGCTGAATATATCCAAGCTTCATCCCGAGTAGGTCGCACGCACGTTGGTTTCTCATTGCTAGTTCCTATTCCGCAGCGGTACCGTGATCGGTTCGTGTTAGAGGTCCATGACATATTTCACCGATTTCTAGAGCGGATGATTTTGCCTGCGTCGATCGATCGTTGGGCCGAGAAAGCTTTGGTTCGAGTGATGCCAAGCTTTTTCCAACAGTTCGTCTGCGGGGTGCAGGTTGTCGGGGCGGTATGTACTGCTGAAGAGGAAAGGAAATCTAGAGTCCGAAACAATGGATGGGCAGAGGAAGTGAAGGCGTATCTTTCCGATACTGTAAATCTCCAAGCTGTGCAGAACTTCATGGAGAAGGCGCTTGGTTTCGAGTTTGACCCTCCACCGGAAGGGCTTGCTTACTATAAGGCCCTACTGAAAGAAAAGATCAATGAATATCAACAAGACCTGGCCGAGCCCGACTTAGTGGTGGGCACCAAACTTGTGAAGTTCTTTGAAATGCGTGACCGCCTAAACCGCCCAATGACCTCGCTTCGCGATGTTGATTTGCCTGGTCTGATCTATGAATCGAAGAGGGATGCAGGTTCTCGAAGGGTCTCTGATGGTGCCACGGCGCGGGTTATGCAATTTATACGGAAGGGTAGCGGTGCCGACATAGACTCGACCGATGAGCGCACTGAAGCACGAGGAGGCTAGCGAAAACATGAGCAAAGCTAAGACGATGAATCGGTCTCGTAACCAGCTTGCGACGGCTTACGCCCCCGGTAGCTTCTTTACTTTCGAGGGAGGACTTGGTGCGTGCCTTGCTCGCTCATCAGCCGGCGAATCTATTGGTCAGCTATCTGATTCAACTATCGAATTGATTTTCGAACGTCTGAACGAAGTCGGACGTGCTTGGTTTGGATCTGCTATGAGAGCAAGGGAGAATGATCTGTCGAAGCCACAGCCGACAGCAGTGCAGTGCGTCGACCGCCTGCTCCTAGATGGAACGAGAGCGAATTTCCAAGTACCCGGAAGGGACCGCTTTCATATTTGCCGGCCTTCCTACATGGAATACACGCCGGCGCCGCTGAGCTTTGTCTGCCGTACCTGCGGTCTCTTCAAAGATTTTGATAGTTTGGACGAACTTGACCGAATGCTGCCTCAGTTGACATCCAAGAACTGCATTAGTCCAAAGCAGAGGGGGGATTGTGATTGGGAGCAGCTCGACGTCATATTTGTGCATTGGTCAGGCAATTGGGAAGCACCATTCCCTGGACAATACAACTGGAACGATGCGGAGAAGCGCGTCAGTAAGAATAGGTCGCGTTGTAGCTGTGAAAGTACGATGTTTCGCCTAAATAGACGCGCGGCAGGTGTTGGTGACTGGTTCTTTGAATGTGCATCGTGTGGCACTCGGGTTTCAGAGAAGTGGCTTCAGAATGATCCCGAAACTCTGGAGATGATTGGGGCAAAGATGAGTGCCCAACGCCTTACTGAAGTGCGCATGCAAGCGGCGCCCTACCGAGCGTCAAGTGTCTATTATGTCAAGACAGACTTATTTATCGACTTTAAAAGTGGTTCTCAGCAGTTTCTCGTCTGTCTTCGTCATGGGCGGGAAGAGGATCTCAAGACTTTCGTGGCCGAACGCTACGGTTTTCAAGTAGGAGAAATTACCGATGCTGAGGTCGAACTGGCATGTGGCAATAAACCGGAGTGTGCGGAGCTTCTAGCTAATTTCACCCAGGCTAAGAAAACCATACCAGCTCTAGAAGCAATGCTTCCAACCCTTCCGGTATCCGCGCGAAGCACCATTCAAAGCTCGATCGATTTAGCGCGTAAGACGAAAAAGAATGTCGTGGAAGAACTGCGTGCACGCCAGATGTTGATTTCAAAGGTCGATCTTCCCATTAGCGTTCAGGAGAACATCAAGCATCGACAAGAGATTTTTGCTTCTAAGTTTGATCCGTTTCGCCTGAGCGTCGAACACGCTACATTAAAGGCGTCCCGCCTTGATATTGAGCGGCAAGCGGGCGGCAAACGTCCCTACGTATCTTTCGCCAGACTAGATGAGGACCTATCCCCAGAGGATCGGGGAGACACCGAGAAGCAGCAGGCTATTACGCGCCACTTGCTTAGCAAGCTTGGCTTCGACGATATGGGGCTCATTCGAGAGTTTGATCTCTGTAAGTTCAGTTACGGTTATTCGCGTATGGAGTCAGGTCCTGTTTTACGGGACAAGCGTGGTATCGATATGCCTGTTCGCTTAAACCTATTTCCACAAGTACACGTGGACGACAGTACTAAAACTCCTATTTATGTGGTGCAGCAGAGTAATGAAGCGATCTACGTACGGTTGAAAGATGCGCAAGTCAATACATGGCTCCAAAGTCTCGGCTGCACAGACATTTTCGACCTAAAAGACGGCGAAGGAATCGGTGCCGGCATCCTAGCTTCTGCCCAGCCAATGGGCTCTTTTTTAGATGGTCTCTCAAAATCTGATGATCCGCCGATCTATTACTACGTCTATGCTCTGTTGCATAGCTATGCGCATTTGTTAATGAAACACATTTCAGAGTACTCCGGCTTGGATCTAGGGTCTCTGGGTGAGTACATCTTTCCCGCTGACTTGGCGTTTGTGATCTACCGTAATGGTACGACCATGGATTTGGGCAATTTGTCCGCAATGTGGCGAAACGTCGGTAATGGGATGCTCACCGCAATGCTTGGGTCGAAGGCTACGCAATGCGGGACGGGCTCATTATGCACACACAGGGGAGGGGCGTGCCCGGATTGCCTCATGGTGCCAGAGACGTCTTGCTTAGCGAACAACAAGTTGCTGTCGCGATCAGTTTTAAGGTCGATAGGTGGCCGTCCGGGGCGCTTCGATACGCGGGTTCAACCTATTCGCGGCTATCTAGATTTTGCGGGGAGTGAATGAGTCGACGCAGCTGTGCGAAAACCGGGGCACGTCGTTGGGAGGTGTTTTGCGTGAAGAAGCAATGGATTTCCTCGAAATTTTGGGTCGGATTTTGGCTCGTCTGTTCGTTTGTTGTAGCAGTGATCGCTTGGTCGGCGTTGAAGTGGGGCACTCACGTCCTGAGGCACCTCCCGGATACATGCGCTCATTCAAGTTGCTCTCCCCACCAATATTTATACGTCTCGCTCAAAGATATTGGTCCGGCCATTGGTGGGTTTCTGGTTTTGTCGGCAGCTTTTGGTGCGGCAGCAACCGCTGCATGGACATTTGCAACCGAAGCGAAGAGGGACGCCTCCGAAAAGTTGGAACTCAAACGAGCAGTGATGCAAGTGGTGGACGCTGAAATTCGCTCATTCTGGGGGCGGGTGGAGTATCTGAAACTACCGGCTAAATTATCGGATGCAATCAAAGTGTCTGAACCGCTCGCGAAGGAGTTCAAAGCTCAGAGCACTTCCGCTGAAAGAAAGAGCGAGATTGCAAAAAAAGCCTACGGATTGGTGCGCCGCTCCATGGGGCAGGACTGGTTCGTGTTTTTCAGAAGCCATCCACTGGAGCTTTCCCGTCTCCCGGAAATTCATAGTGACTACGTGAGCCTCTCGATCGTCGCGCGCAATTTGGTTAGCCGCTTCGATTACATTAACCAAGCAGATGAAAATAAGCATCCGTTCATCTTTTGGCACGAGGAACACGAACGTGTGTTGAACTCATTGAGTGAAATACATAAGTCTTCCAACGCCATCTTGAGCAAGTTGAATCTGCAGAGCGTCGGTGTGATTCTTGAGGCTAGCGGTCAGGAAAACCCTGCCGAGGAATTCAAGTAAGTTGCCGGCTTCACCATACGGAGGTTTCGATGAGTTTTGGGGCTTGGACTCCAAATCGCAGGGCTACTCAAAACCGGGGCGTCGGGTGATCCGACATGCGAGCACAGAAAAGTCACTGTTGTGGGAACACGCATAAGGCGCTAGTGTTACCCAATCTCCAGCTCGCTCGCGTTATTGGCCGGAGGAAATAGACATTAAGCTCCCGAAAAGGACCAGCCAAGGCGAGCGTCTAATCCTCATGTGATACGGACTGATGCCGGCCCGCTCAAAGACGCGCTCGCCGCAATGGCGCCCGAGGGTGCCATCATTTGGATGGTTGTGCCTTGCCCTGCGGAAATGGTTTCCCCGTTGAGCGTGCCTGAATAGCAATTGTCGAACTCCACAGTGGAAAATCTCGCGATTGGGCCCAAGGTACCAAATGCTTCCACGATCCATTCGGCCGATCGTCCGGCAAGCGCAATCCCCAGTGTGGGTGAGGTGACGCCAAACGCACAATGGCGACCCGTTGTAAGATTCGAGAAGACGATCCTTGCCGACGATGAGGATCCGGGAGTCACGACGATCTTGCAGTTAATGAGATCTCCCGGCGAAATCGCTACACCGTCTATCGTCTGAGATTGGCCGGGATACCATTGCCACCATGGTTGGCATTGATGTTGTGTGATGCCATTGACGAGCACTACTGTCGCATCGCAGCCTGCTTGCAGTACATCGTCAGAGCCGTAGTCGCCGTCCATGCCTACCCAACTTGACAGGATGTAGCTCTGGCCGCTGTCTGCATCGGCCGGTAGAGCCACCTGTGGGGCCGACCATTGACCTTCCACCCATTCCATTCGATCGCCCACTTCAGGGATGGCTATGCCGCCGCACCAGTATCCAGAGCTTTCTGGAGCATAGGTCAGTGTCAGCTTGGGACGACTTTTGGGCCGGTTCGGCCGTCGCCTGAACTTGGGCACGACAAACTGCCCCTCAGCAAACTGTTCGTTCCATGCGGTCCGCCTTGACTCAAACGCGGCGCCAAGTGCGGGCAATCCCAATACATCCCAGTCTTGCGCATCGAACCTCCTTGCGCTTGTCAAACGCGGTTGAAAGGTCTCAACTGTTGTCTTCTTGGACGGAACTTTGTGTGCCATCTGAGTTTCGGACTTCCTGGACTATTGACGTAGGTAGCTTTGGAGTAATGTTTTGTTGGACACGTCATCCTGTATGTTTTGAATTTGGCCCGCTGTAATCGCATCGCACCCTGGTATCGTCGACCAATAATTCTTATCAGGTGAGTCATCAGTTAAATGCGATCTCAAGTAATACGGTAAGTGCTCGATTTCGAGCGTACTTGTCTTCGGCCAAGCTGGGCTCTGTGTTTCCCTTGTGGGCCAGATCTGTTCAATGAGGTTGCCGGGCAGGGACGTCTTGACGACGCCTTTCAGTAAATCTTTCGTTTCACCCGATAGCCAGATCTGTCCGATGACGTTTCCGGTCATGGAGCTGTTGACGACACCTCGCAGGTTGTAATGGCCTTTGCCGTCGACAAAGCCAGCCCAGTTGATCGTGCCGATGCCGACCACGGAATGACTCAATGGAGCTTCGAGAACAAATTGATCGCTCTGGGAGCTGAAGGCGATAGGGGCAGAGGCCAATACTTGACCGGCGCCCTTTCTCAAATAGGAAAGCCAGCTCGTACCCAATACTGTCGGATTGGATATCGTGAATGCAAAGTCATAGACGCCGTCCTGATCAGACAGGTCAGACGTTGACCCATAAACGGTTAGCCCCCTGATTGTGGCCAGACCGCCTGCTACTTGTGGTGCATCAGTCATGATGACGAAGTTAGCTCTGATCCGGGCTTCCTTATCGGGTAGCTTGCAGGTTGCGGCGAACGTCACCGTAAATGAGTCCTGGGTCATTCGGCTGAAGTTCAGCGGTTGACTGCCTCCTGCGCCCCCGCCACTGGCCCCGCCGCTACCTCCTCCTCCGGCCGAGGTCGAGAGCTTAGACAGCAGGAGCGTGAAGGTCGGTCCTCCGCCGACGCCGCTCGTGAGATAGAAGTCTACCTTCGATGCGAAAGAGGCTTTGCCCGAACTCGTTACTGCGCCGGAACCACCGCCACCGGTCCCGAGGCTGGACGGGCCCGCGGCGAGTGCGTGTGCTGGCTGAGGCTGAGGCTGCGGGGGTAAGACGTCGACTAACCGGCTAGGTCCGTTGGCCCCGTAAATGTTATAGGTACTAGATCTGTCGAGCGCGATGAGTCCGTCCTCGATAGTTTCCGGTAAAGCTAGATTTCCCTGAAGAGAAGATTCCATTCTCCTAACCAAAGAGGGCCCGCTTTTCCTGCGGGCACAGTAAGGAAACTGGGGGTCATTGGCGTGTTTGAGGTCGATGGTTGCCGCTTCATACTCGTCGATGATGCTGCGGACATCGAGATTGTAGTCCTGTTCGACATTGCGATCTTGTGTCCCGCTTAGCTGCAGTCCCAACGCAAGGGTTCTGTTGTATGTGCCGCTGGTCGAACCCTGACCCGAATAGACGTAGGGCTTTGCAGATTTTCCGTTTCCGGTTAGTGGTGTGATCCAGCCATAGGAAAAGCCCGCGCTATCGGAATCGGTAACCATAAGGGTGAGGTCTACGGCCCCGACAAATGATTCGGTATAGAAGTGACGCCACAGCTGCTGTCGATAATTCCACTCAACGAGTTTGTTGCCGGAAAGGCCCGCAGCCCCGGAAGGGTCAGTGTGTTCTTCATAGTCCTTGCCGACTTCGCAGGCAATATGATCGACTAGATCCCCGACTGTTGGGCCTGAGCTTATTCCGGGCGTAATTCGGAGGGTAGGGCCAACACAGCCAGGCATCAGAGGGACTGTTGCAACCAACAGAATCGTTGGTGCAAGCACGCGAGCGTGACTCTTAAGTCGCCCGAGCATATTGCCCCCTATCGCCGCGCTCAAATTACGCGGAGAGCTTGGTGGGGCGCGCAAGAGCACATTGCCAGAATTATTCTTGGCAAATATACGCGCTCTTAAGCCCCTTGCTGTGATTCCCCAACTTTCAACTAAAGCCAACCACAATCGATGTGTATAAAATGTGTACGCATGGATCACGCATTTTTCCGCTTCCCATATCCGCAAGTCTTCCTGAGAGAGTTGCGGAACACATCAAAATTTCAACCCTAGATGCTGCGAGTGGATAAGACTGGACGGAGGCTGTTTGCAAGTTTTCACGGATTCATTTTTCGTCAATTTCTCGAGAGAAAATCCGTAATTCATTGACTTGAAAGGCTTGGCGTTTGCATCTTTTTCGCTCCCCACATCTCTAGTGTCCGGGTCCTTTAAGGCAACACCGAATAAGTATCGCCGTCGTCACCAGCCCTGTCTGTTCGCAGACCACAGGGCCATCGGCGCACGCGGGGAGAGTACATGGATGTACCCGGCCTTGAGGAGCGAGGAAGGCATGTGGACAGACAGGGCTGGCCCCAACGTATTGAATTCAATGTGATGGGGTGATGTCTGGAGGGCCCGCATGCTGCGCCGCGCGGCTTGGCAAGACGGCCAGTCTTCCCTGCGCCACTCGACACACCCTGCGGGCCTTCCAGGCATCATGACGACGGCGATACTTATTCAGTTTTGCCTTAATTCCCCGGGAACATCGAACGGGCAAAATTCTCATAGCCTTCGTCATCGAGTTCACGTTTCGCCTTGAGCAGTGCTTCAACCCCATAAGGGGCGCAATAGCGAAGTCTGTTCGTTCCATCGGTGGCTGCGGCGAAGATATCCTCAGCGACCGTTTGGGTGGTCGCCGCACCAGCCGCCAGTTTCATCAGCGATGCATCGGTGCTTTCAAGGAAATGATAGTAACTTGTGATCCCGCCGCTCCCCACGTTTTCGCGGGCAGATCTTTCGTGGAAGGGAGAATAGATTGCACCGGGCTCATAGAGTTTTGCGACGATGTTCTGCGATGCGAGCTCGTGTGACACCGTCTCCGTAAAACCTTCCAGGGCAAATTTCGTGGAAATATAAATGGATGATGCGGGTATACCAATTCGCCCTCCGCATGAGCTGACGTTAAGGATGATGCCGCCTTTTTGCGCACGGAAAATCGGAATGATTCTCTGCATCACATTCATGACGCCAAAGACATTGACCTCGAAATTCTCCCGTACTTTTTCCATGGGGATTTGCTCGAAGATCCCATATTGGCCATATCCTGCGTTGTTTATGACGAGATCAATGCGGCCAAATTTGTCCTGAGCAGCTCTGATCGCTTGATCGATGCTTGCCACGTCTTCCACATCGAGCCGCTCCACCATCAAGTTAGGAAGGTCGCCAAAATGTGGCGCCCTGGCTGGATTTCGCATGGTGGCTACGACATTGAATCCACGCACTGCGAATAGCTTGGCGGTCGCTTCCCCGACGCCGGACGAACTGCCGGTGATCAGCATTGTCTTAGCCATGACCATCTCCGCTCAATTAATTTCGTAGATATGCAACGTGGTGACATGCCTGATGGCGCGTCGCCGCAAAGAGTGCACGTGCCCAGGCGGCTGAGTTTGTGAAGCGGGGCGAAGGGGCGTGACATGCAGCATCCTTCGCGGCCGCTGGACCTTGGCGGCCACGTTCACCCCGGCATGAAACCGGCCTTGCCTTCGAACATGACGGATCCGGCGAGGTCCTTTTGCGCCTGCAGCGCGGTGAGACTCCGTCTATAGCCGGCTTCGAGCACCGCATAGGCATCGCCGCCCAGGACAGTGCGTAGCGGGGGTTCGGGCATCTGACTGACCTTATAGATCGCAGCGGCCATCTTGGCGGGATCGCCTGAAGCGTTTGCGTCACCGTTTTCTTCGATCCACTGTCTCAGCTTGCCGACCGCCGTGTCCTTGTATTCGTTCGATTTATGAGTCCAGCGAATATTGGCCACGAAGCCCGTTTTGATAGAGCCCGGTTCGATGATGATGGTCTTGATACCGAGCTCGGCAACTTCCTGGTTGACGCCCTCGGCGAAGCCTTCAAGGCCAAATTTTGCGGCGTGATAGAGGGCGCCTCCAGGAAAGGAGGCACGTCCGCCGACACTTGTCACGTGGATGAATGTGCCGCGCATTCTTTCGCGAAATGCACCGAGGAAAGCACGTGTGACATGGATGGGCGCCAGCAGATTGAGCGCAATTTTCTGCTCGATTTCTACCTCGCTCATTTCTTCCATCGCACCGACGACAGCACCTCCCGCATTGTTGACGACGATATCGACATCGGCATGGCGTGTCGCGGCTGCCTGAATCTGCTTCCTGTTCGCCAAGTCAACGCGCTCCACTTTTAGGTGCTCCGGGTAGGCTTCGGATAGTTTTTGCATGGCTTCGACACGGCGTACCACTGCAACCACGGAGTGCCCGCGAGCCAACACGTGTTCCGTCAGGGAGAGTCCGAGACCGCTGGATGCTCCTGTAATAAACCATTTTTGATTCGCCATGGTGACATCCTCCCTAGAGGAATAAGCGCACTGGCAAAGCGCGGTGCTCGCCAACCCTTCGGTTGTAACGGATTCCGGGCCTTTCGATTCGTATTGAACCTGCCGACATCCGGTGTATGACCCGCCGTTGGCGAACGCGTCGCTATCGAGAGAGCACACACCAGGAAAGTCGTAATCATGGCTATAGGCCGTTGGGACTGAGTCGTTCCATCATCCTGACGAGCGTCGCAAACGAGTCCGCTTTCATTTTGCGCATGATGTGCCCACGGTGAACTTGAACGGTGTATTCGGCGATTCCTAGTTCTGTTGCAACCTGTTTGTTCAATAGACCGCTGACCAGCAGCGGCAGCACTTCTTGTTCACGTGGTGTGAGCGAACGATGGCGTGCGAAAAGATCGGCCAGTTCGAGGGTCCTGCGCCTGGATTTTCTGTACTTTTCCAAAGCGTGGGCAACCGCCGTCAGGAATACGTCGCCGTCAAACGGTTTGGTCAGAAAATCACTGGCGCCTTCCTTCATGGCGTTGACGGCCAACGGAATGTCACCGCGCGCCGTGATGAAAATGATCGGGATGCCACACCCCTCGACTTTGAGTCGCGCTTGGAGCTCAATGCCCGACATGCCTGGCATCCCAACATCGGCGATCAGGCATGCTGCCTGATGCCGTGCTCCGGAGTTCAGGAACTGCTCCGCGGAATCGAAGCAGAGCGTAGACATGCCCTCTGATTCGATCAGATCCTGCAGCGCACTTTGAACCGACTTGTCATCGTCGAGTATCGCAAGAAGGCCAGGATCGTGCTCGATCATCATGCCTAGACCCTAGTCCCTTCCTCAGCACCGCTCAATTGGACCGTGGTCTAGGAAAATGCTACCCAAGTCGTAGTCGGGCTAGGCGATAGGAAGATGTGGTGCGACTAAGTGGACTCCCCATTGTCGGGAAGCACCGATCTGAGCTTGTCGGCCATGCGGACCAACTCTATGAGCGAGCCCGCTTGCATCTTCTGCATGACATTGCCACGGTGGACCTTGACTGTCGCTTCGCTGGCGCCGATTTCGGCAGCGATCTGCTTGTTGAGCATGTCTGCTACTACCAGTTTCATGACTGCCCGCTCACGCGTGGTCAGTGTCTGATATCGCTCATGTATCGCCTTGATTTCATCCTGTTGCTCCCGGGCTACGCGATCAAGCTGGAGCGCCTGTTGGATCGCATCAAGCAGATCCTGGTCCCGGAATGGCTTGGTCAGGAATTCCACGGCGCCTGATTTCAACGCCCTGACCGACATCGGGATATCGCCATGGGCCGTAATAAAGATGATCGGAATGTGGATGCCAACCTCGGCCAGCTTATGTTGGAGATCCAGTCCGCTCATCTGTGGAAGTCTGATGTCCAGCACCAGGCAACCCGGGTCAGCGGCTTGCTTCGTGTCCAAAAAATCCTGGCCGTTCGCAAACGTCTCGGCGCGTAGCCCCACTGACTCGACGAGATCCTGGACAGCCTGCCGCACGCCGCGATCATCATCAATGATGAAAACGGTTGGAGTGGCTGCAGGTTTCATACAGGAGCCTTGGTCTGGCAGGGCAAGGTGAAGTGGAAGGTGACGCCCAGGCCCTGATTGGCGGTCGCCCACACGCGACCACCGTATGATTCAACGATTGACCGGGTAATCGTCAAACCCATACCTGTTCCCTGTGTCTTGGTCGTATGAAAGGGCTCAAAAATTTGCTCCATGGACTCTGCCGGCAATCCAATGCCGGTGTCGCTGACAGAAACAAAGAGATGACCATCGGGACTCGATAGTGATGTGATGGTCAGTTCACCGCCACTATCTTTCATGGCCTCGATCGCGTTGAGCATCAAGTTCATGAAGATCTGTTGAAGTTGCACAGGATTGACCAGGATTTTGGGTGTATCGGCATCGATTCCAAGATGGATCGTTATGGCATGGCGATCTGCTTCGCTCTTGAGAAGAACGGTCATTTCTCCAATGATTTCTTGCAGGTCGACAATTTTTCGTCCTGCAGGCGTTTCCGCCTTGTAGAAGGATCGTAAGCTGTCGATAACGTCGGCGGCACGATGGGCATCCTGTTCAATTCGCAAGGCGGTCGCCCGTGCTCGCTCCAGGTCGGGCGGGTCATGGGCCAGCCATCGCAAAAGCGCATTGGCGCTCGTGATCGAAGCGGCGATGGGTTGCTTGATTTCGTGTGCCAGTGCGGCGGCCAACTCGCCCATCATATTGATGCGATTGACGCGTGCGAGATCAGCTTCCAATTGGCGCAGCCGCTCTCGTTCTTCCTCGGCACGCTTTCGTTCTGTTATATCCATGGTGATGCCGACGTACTCCCCCGTTTCGCCAGAAGGGTTTTGATGTCCGGTGCTGCACAAAAACCGTATCGTTCCATCGGGTAGAAGAATCCGGTATTCGGGGATGTCGTAGTCTGTTCGCGTGTCGATCGCATGCTGCAGAATCGCCTTCACCGCCGGCTCATCTTCCGGGTGAAGTGTTTTCATGAAATTCTCAAGCGGCCAAATGCCCTGCGTTGGTTCAAAGCCATGCAGCCGATAGATTTCGTCCGACAAGTGAAAATGCTGGCCTGTCTGGAAATTGGCGGCCCAACTGCCGACGTGAGCCAGGCTTTGTGCCTCCGCAAGGTATTCCCGCTCCCGTCGCAACTCCTGCGTCAGGAGTTCATGCTCTGTGACGTCGATCGCGGTGCCGTGAATGCCCTTGAAGGTTCCGTCTTCAAGAACCGGAACAGCAACGCAGCGCACGTATCGCACTTCACCGTCGGGTCGAATAATCCGCTTCGTTACATCGCAGCCGCAGCGCTGCTCATGCATCCTGCTGACGGTTTCAGCCATGGACGCTCGGTCTTGCGGGTGAATGGCTGCCAGATATTGCTCGTAGCTGGGTGGCCCATTGCTGGGGTCAAGCCCGAAGATTTTGTAGACCTCGTCAGACCAATAGATACCCAGGTCACTTGACCATCGGACCCCCAAGTCGCTGGATGCCCATGTTCCCATATGGGCGAGACGTTCGCCCTCCCTGAGATACAACTGGCTTAGTCGAAGTGCATCTTCTGCACGTTTGCGATCGGTGATGTCCTGGACGGTTCCGAACATTTCATAAGCGCGTCCCCATGTGTCTCTCTTCACCGTTCCGAGTCCATGGACGACACGCACATCACCGTTGGGGCGAACGATGCGATGCTCGGCCTCTGTGTGGAGTCCGCTCTGCGCCGCTTCTTCAGCTGCCCGGAAAACGCGCTCCCGATCGTCAGGGTGGATCATTTCGCTGACCATCCTCATATCGACCGGACCCTGTCGCGGATGTAGCCCGTAAATGCGATATAGCTCGTCAGACCAATTCACTCGGTTTGCGATGAGGTCCCATTCGTAGTGACCGATGTGAGCGACGCGCTGGGCCTCCTCAAGCCTGGCTTTGCTCTCCTCCAATTTTTGAGATAGCGCTTTACGCTCTTCCTCGGCCTGTTTTTGTTCCGTGATGTCCGTAACGACACCGATATATTCGAGGTGGCCCGAACTATCCCTCCCTGCGTGGGCAACGGCGTGGACATATCGGATGACTCCGTCGGGCAACAAGATACGGTGCTCAACGTCCAAATCCATCCCGCCTTGCACAGCGTGATCACTCAGCTGCTCTATGCGATCTCGGTCGTCCGGATGAATTCTCGCAAGGATAAGATCCAGCGTCGGATTCGTTCCCCGAGAGAACCCAAGAATTCTATAAGTCTCGTCAGACCAATCGATCCGCCCGTTGCAGACTTTCCATGCAAACGTTCCCGCATGGCTTAGCCTCTGAGCCTCCGCCAGGTATTGCCATCGTCTCTGCAGGTCAGCCTGCGATATCTTCAAGTCATCGTGCGCTGACTCAAGCGCTTTCTTTCGCTCAGTTTCCCGTGCTCTCAAGACACGGAATGCCTTGCCAAGCTTTTTCCCGGCCTGGTGCCAGCGACTTCGCAGGTCAATGAACGAGTCCGACATCATATCCACCGCCCGGCCATGTGCCGGCCAAACGACTGAGCCAAGGTCCGGATGTTACGAACTCCAAGCATAGATCGTTGGCGGTTTCGCGCAAGATGCCATTCAAAAAAGCACGAAAAGGCATCAAATCGCCGGTCGGAGGCGATAAGGGCCACTTGGCCAGCGTTTGCCGGTTCGTGGCGATGCGCTAACAGAAACATGTAATAGCGGGCATGTGCGTTGCCGCCTAGCATCGGGCCGAATTGGGCTTCATTCCCTGGAGCAGCGCGATGAAAACCATCACGAAACATTACATCGACGGGGCATTCGTCGAGTCCCATGGCCGAAAGCTCATGGAGAGCGTCAACCCGGCCAATAAACAAGTGATCGGCAGTGTCTTGCTGGGCGATGAGGTCGATGCTCGCCAAGCAATTTCTGCTGCCAGGCGCGCTTTCGCTACGTTTGGTCATAGCTCGAAGGAGGAACGCTCCGATATCTTGCGTCGATTGCATGAGGTGGTCTCTGCACGCATCAGCGGCTTGACCGGCGCCATGGTTGAAGAATACGGCGGTACACTCCAGTTTTCGTCGCTGATCTGCAGGATGGCAGCGGCTTCGTTCCTCCATGCGGAAAAGGCGCTTCAGGAATTATCGCTGGTTCAGAGCTGGGGAAAAACGCGCGTATCCCTGGAACCGGTTGGCGTGGCTGGTCTGATTACCGCCTGGAACTCCAATGCATTGTTTATTTGTCTCAAGCTTGCTTCGGCGATTGCCGCAGGTTGCACGGTGGTGATCAAGCCAAGCGAAATGAGTGCGCTGCAGACGCAGGTGTTGCTTGAGTGCTTTCATGCCGCAAAACTTCCGGCGGGTGTTTGCAATGTCGTAACGGGTCTGGGTGATACCGTCGGCGCCGAACTTGTCAGGAATGTCGACGTCGATAAGATTTCATTTACAGGCTCCTTGGCAGTCGGTCAGATGATCATGCGCGATGGTGCGGCTACGATGAAGCGCGTCACGCTGGAGCTTGGCGGTAAGTCACCCAATATCTTGCTCGATGACATCGACATCGAGAAAACGATTCCGACCGCCTTGGCCATCGCGTTTCTCAACAGCGGCCAGGCATGCGCAGCAGGCACCCGGCTGCTCGTGCCAAAGCATCGACTCGATGCGGTCAAGCAAGCCATCCGCAATGCCATCGCATCGTTCACCGTTGGCGACCCGGCCGATGCGAATACGGCTGTTGGCCCTATGGTCAACGAGAAACAATACGAACGCATTCAGTCCTACATCCGCAAGGGTGTAGAGGAGGGGGCCGAGATACTGGCCGGCGGTGAAGGCCATCCAGAAGGGCGTGCGGGTGGTTACTTCGTCAAGCCCACCGTGTTCGTCAATGTGACGAACGACATGGCGATCGCCCAGGAAGAAATCTTTGGCCCTGTCCTGTGTGTCATCGCGTATGACACCGAGGAGGAGGCAATCAAGATTGCCAACGACTCCAGGTATGGCCTGCATGCCTATGTGAGTGGGACGGACGTAAAGCGCGCACAGCATGTGGCATCGCAGCTCCGCGCCGGACGCGTGGCCATCAACGGCATGCTGGATGATCCCCAAGCGCCATGGGGCGGATTCAAATCCTCCGGGGTCGGCCGTGAATTCGGAAAATTCGGCATCGAGGCGTTTCTCGAACCCAAAGCGATCCTTGAGTGACCACTCACTGGACGCCTCGACATATCGATTTCGGAGACACCCTCATGAGCAAGCACGAGAGCATTGCCACTCCTTCGCGCGCACATGCCGTGCTTGTCAAAGCGTCCTGGTCGGCACGAAAGGCCGGCGCGCCGACACTGGATCAAGCGGAACACTTTGAATTTTCTTACATATTGCGATTGGCCCTGGCGATCGAGAGTGACCGGTCGCGAGTCGAAGCGTGGTACCGAGCGGACCCTATTCGGGAGCTTGGCGGATCGACCGCACGCCAGCTTGTCCGCCAAGGCAACGCCGACCTGGTGATCAACTTTCTGCGCTCGATAAGGCTTGGCGAGCGCGATTGAGAAAGGGGGCTTTGTTTATGCACAGCGCTGATCCGTTCAGGAACACGGGTGCTCGCTTGGAGGAGATGCTTGCGACCCGTGAGCAGATCGCCATCGACGCGTTTTGCATGCTGGAACTGGAATTGAGCGATCTGGCGGATATGTTGGTCATCGGTTTGGGTAATAGGACGCGCGCCGTGCGTTGGATGTGCACGCGACACCGCGATCTCGATGGTCGAAATGGCTATCAGGCGATCGCCGACGGCGATGCCGAGCGGCTTTGGGAATTGGTGGAAGGTCTGTGTGGGACGCCGGTTGCAGGAGCCTATGCGGTGCGCGCGAACACGTGACGATCGTGGCGGGGTAATCGTCGCTTCCACCGATCTTCCATTCGAGTGTTGAGGATGTCTAACATGAGTAAGCACGCTGCTTTCTCGCTTCAAGAGGCGGCCGATCGTCTTGCCATTCGCGAGCTTATCGAAGCCTATGCCCATTGTGCCGACCGCCGTGACGCGGATGGACAAATGGCGCTTTTCACGACCGCACCCACTTCGTGGTGTTCATGAATGCCAAGGATTCGAAACCTACGTGGGAGTTGCACACTCGTGAGGAGCTTGTGCCCGTCTTCGCCGCACTCAATCAGTATGACGCGACCACCCACTTCTTGGGTCAGAGCACGATTTTCGAGGTGTCTAGTGAGAAAGGCATAGGAGAAACCTACTGCCTTGCACATCACGTCACTGTCGATGGCGACAAACGGCGCCTCATGGTCGCCTCGCTACGCTACCTCGACGCATTCGTAAAGGTCGATGGCATGTGGCTATTTTCGGAACGCCAGCTTTTCGTTGACTGGCAGGAAGATCGCGCGATGTCTTGATATGAGTGCGTGGCACGCAGGTCGATGCAAACTTTGGGGGATGGGCTCTTGGACTCGGCAATGATCGGCGCATTGTCTGCGCTCGCTGGCTCTGCGATGGGCTCACTCGCGCCCGTTCTTAGCAACGTCATCCTGCATAGGAGCACCACCCGGCGAGAATTTTTGACCAGAAGCGTGGCCGCCAGGGAGTCTCTTTATTCGGACTTCATTGACCAGGCATCACATCTCTATGTGAGTTCGATGACGCGGGAAATGGAGGATTTTGAGAAGTTGTTGCAGGTCTATGCGCTGGTAGGTCGCATGATGCTCATTTCTTCCAGTAATGTCGTGAAGGAGGCTGAGGCGCTCATGCGTAATATCACCAGCAACTTTTCACAAAAGAACATGACGCTGAGCGAGCTGCAAAAGCATGCCGTCAGTTCAGGGGAGTCTCCGATGGAGCCGTTTAGCGTGGCATGCCGTATCGAGCTCAATACCATCGTCCGGACCATGCGTCTGCCTCGCTAAAATTGGGTCACGTACGCCACTGAGAGACGCGGGCACGGCGCGCACAGGACGCCTTTTTTAAGAAATTGGACATCCAGATGATGCCGCAAAGCAGCCTCAAATCGCGTGAGTCGCGGATAAGCACCCGTAAAAGTCATAAGCTGCGGAGAAGACTCTTTGCACGCGTCAGATCCTTCGTCGGCACGTCACTCGCGAATTTTAAACAAATATCCTCAAGCAGAGCGCGTCCGCCATGCGTTCTTTTATCGTAAAGCCAAAGCTGCACCAGGTCATTTGCCGCGCGTAATTCCCAGAATGGCGATGACTGCGAACGGGCAACTTCCAGGGCGGCAAGAAACAGTCTTTCGGCCTCAAAGGTATCGCCATTGAGCTGGGCAAGGCGGCCGTTCAAGCGGATGGCTTCTGCCAAGTACCAGCCCCATAGGTCCGCTTCGGATGTGCTTAGTGCTTTCGCATCGATGCCAATCGTTCCGACAAGATTCCGCTCGATTAGGACGTGCAGGCGCTCGACGGTGAATGCGCGCACCCAGGATGGATATCCCAGGTTCGTCATATGAATCAGGCTGTCATCCAGCTGCTTGAGCCCTCCATCGTCACCCGACCATAGCCTGACAAGGCCCGTATAGGCGTGAGCGAGACTGTAGAAATTGCCGAGCGAGCGCTCCTCGGCCTGTTTAAGGAACTCCCGGGCTGAGGATGTCGCCTCTTCGATGTTGCCGGTCAAAATACGATTGAACGTCGTCACGGAAAGGGCGCTGCATACGGAGACATCATCCGCTTCGGACAGCCCCAGCTCGACGGCCTGCTTGGCCACTTCCGTGGCGCACTCAACATCGCCAAGCATGAGGATCGTGTTGGATAAATGCGACATGGCACTTACCCGGCAATCATAGCCGTAGAACTTCCGTTGGATGTCGATCGCAGCTTGCCTGCTCTCGCTCGCGGCTCGTTCAAGAAAGTTACGCGCACCGAGAAAGTCACCTGTCTGATGCCTGAGATAACCCCGATACCAGTCGGCAATTCCGGTCCACAGTGCGCCCTGACTCGTTTGCGCAAGCACCTGGAACTTATTTGAGAAGTCATCGGCCTTCTGTGCATCCGACTGCAGTACCTGCTGCGACCAGAGACGCAACAGGGCAACCATTTGCATATCCACGCGCTGTGCGGCTTCGGCGACATCATGGACCCGCCGCCACGCGGCCGTGAACTCCCCTGTGAAGCCCGATATCAGCATGATCGTAAATGCGAGACTGCATCGAAGAGTCAGCTCGACATCCACGCTTACGTTGACTTGATCGAAATGCAGAAGCGCCTTTTCAATATGAACCTTTCTGTCCTGAAGCAGGTGGAGGGATTGCCAGACCGGAATGCAGCCAACAACCAGATCGACAGCGAGCGGGATATCGCCATACGACTGGAATGCCCACGACATGGCGGCCGTAATATCTTCAATCTGTCCTGCCAAGGTTTTCAGTAGTAGCCGATCCGAACTTGGGTCTTGAAGGCTGGCC
>Ga0153933_1000219_pt1 | contig 26610 bp, 11 predicted proteins | sample TSNJ017MetaG_FD_102275 | JGI IMG/M metagenome (GOLD analysis project Ga0153933, IMG submission 102275) | Attine ant fungus gardens microbial communities from New Jersey, USA - TSNJ017 MetaG | ecosystem: Host-associated > Fungi > Mycelium > Unclassified | place: USA: New Jersey, Wharton State...
ATCGTGTTCCGCAAGCAGTACACATCGAAGGCACGCTTTCTGAAATACCAGCACGAGCTGGCATACCTGTTGGCCAAGGGCAATCCAATGATCCCGAAGCAGACGATTGCTGACATCATCGACGTGCCCTATACCGGCAACAAACTACATCCCACGCAGAAGCCCGTCGCAGCGCTGAAGCCGCTGATTGAAACTTTCACTCAGGCAAACGACTTGGTGCTTGATCCGTTCTGCGGTTCAGGCTCAACCTTGCTGGCAGCGAAGATTCTAAAGCGCCGTTATCTTGGGATCGAACTCGATGAGCAATATCACGGAGCCGCTCTCAAGCGGCTCCAACCTTCTGGCATTCGCGCGTCTTATGAAACTTTACTCGCCGCGGCTTGAGCAGGCGTCAAGGCCAGTGCCGCCATTCTGCGGTGCGCTGACCCGCCCAGCCACACCTTAGCCGAGAAATGCGCAGCCTCGACTCCTGCACCGCGGCGCGCTCTTTGCTTGCCATCGCTTGAATGCCAGCCTGAAACCCAGAGTACCGTACCAACGACCTCTGCCGTGACATCTCGATTTTTTGAGCGTAGCTTATTGATTTCAGAGGCATCGACGGCATCAAAAAAGCATCCTGAATCATCCCTTGTTGAACGAATCATCCCTAAAATCATCCCGCGTTCTGCAAAAAAGCAAAGGTCTAGTTTCACCAAGAATCAATAATTTAGCGGCTTCAGATTGTTGCCCGTGCTCGGCAGAGATCGCGGAACACAGATGGAACGTCGGAAATGGAACGTACTCATACGCCTCCGCGCCGTCGTGCGTTGCGTCAGCTTTCGCTGATGCTGGACCCTCGACGCTTGAAATCTCGCATCTCGTCGAGAAAGTCGCACGCCCACGCAGCGACGACCCAAAGTACGAGAAATCCCCAAGACTGTGTGTCTGTCATGGTAGGCATTTTTTCATCTCTGCCAGCGGTTGCAAGCCGAAGCATGACTTCCTGGCGATGCTGAAGGCTCGCACCAAGAGTCACCCAGCGTAATCCGCAACGTTTACAAGATTCGCCGAATCAATTCATACCCTTAGAGTGTCTAAGTTGACAGGGAAACGTGGAGTGACTTTTGAGGTAAACAATTCGGGCTTTCATGCTCGCGTCACCCGGTTAGCTGTGCTGATGATCGCGCTGCTGGGCTCTCCACTCGCTCTCCGCGCACAGTACTCTTCCGTCTTCGTGCAAGTACTAGGGCAAGGCGGCAGCCCGCTATCTGGGGTTAGCATCGAGGGCCACAAAGAGACCCCCGATTCGAGCATCGTCTGCACCACCACTAGCGATGCTCAGGGCCACGGCGTCTTGAAAGGCTGCGAAACTTTCGCGCTGCACGTTACGGCAACTTTGCCGGGGTATCTTGCTGGAGCCGTCGATCTAGCCCTTGGACAGACATCAATGGTCGAGATCACCCTGGTTCCTGCCCCCACCGCACAGCAGACTGTGACCGTTCGAGCTAGCAACACACAGAATCCTCTTGCTGAAGCATCCAGCAGTGAAACCACCTTACCCACCAGAAATGCAAAAACCTCTCCACTTCGACCCAGCACCGTGGTCGACGCATTGCCTCTCGTTCCCGGTGTCATCCACACACCAGATGGCCGGGTTCAAGTCTCCGGAGTCGACGAAATTCACAGCAGTCTTCTCGTCAATGCGGTCAACGTCAATGATCCTGCAACCGGAGATTTTCGTCTTAGCATTCCTATCGATAGCGTCGATCAACTCAAGGTCATGCAGTCACCTTACCTCGCCCAATACGGCAGCTTCACTGCAGGCGTGGTGAGCGCAGAGACGCGCCCTGGCGGCAATAAATGGGAATACAGCCTGAACGATCCATTACCTGACTTTCGAATTCGCAGCGGGCACCTCGAAGGTCTTCGGGACGCTTCGCCTCGCCTGAATTTTAGCGGGCCTCTGATCTTAAATCATCTCTACGTCGCTGAAGGTGCTGAGTATCTCATTGATAAGGCTGAAGTGCGAACACTGCCTTTTCCTGTGAATGAAATTCGTTCTAATGCACTTAATTCCTTCACACAATTCGATGTCCTTACCGGAGCACGCAATACAATTTCCGCCACTTTGCATTTCGCCCCGAATACAGTCAAATACGCAGATTTGAACTTCTTTGATCCGCAGCCGGTCACGCCTAACGCAGGCTACCAGGAGGATGCGGGCACCATTAGTGATCGTTTAGCGTTACGTGGTGGTCTACTTACCACCATATTTGCAGGCACACGCAATGACACCGACGTGCAAGGCCAAAGTCAAGGCGCGCAGGCCGGAAATCCGATGATTCTTTCGCCCTTGGTGAATTCAGGTACTTACTTCGGCCAGCAAGACCGTGAGGCCACGCGATTTCAGTGGCTAGAAACGTGGACCTCAGACCCGATCAATCTGAATGGCGAACACACGCTTCAACTGGGCACGATTCTTGCCCATGCGGAAGACCTGGGAACGGTTGCTAACCGAGATGTCAATATCGTGAATACTGCAGGGCAACTGTTACAGACCATCTCTTATACGGGGCGCGGCATATTCAACCTTGCCGATTTTGAACCTGCTGTGTATGCGCAAGACCACTGGATACTCAATCAGCATTTTGCAACGGATGCTGGCATCCGTATCGAAACCCAGTCACTTACCTACACAACCCGCATAGCTCCGCGGTGGGGATTAGCGTGGACGCCCACGGGCACCAATTCGACCGTAGTTCGGGGCGGCTCGGGACTCTTCTACGATACGGTGCCGTTAGACACCTACGCGTTCGACAAATATCCAGAACAGAACGTCACCACTTATGACGGCAGCGGAGATGTTGTGAGCGGGCCCCAGTTATATGTCAACATCCTCAGCCAATCCGCAGGAAGCAGGAACCCTTTTCTTCATCAGCAAGACCGCGATGGCAACTTTGCACCATATACCTTCGCTTGGAACCTGGAAATCGAACACTCGGTAAGCGAATCACTCGACGTACGCGTTCGCTATCTCCATGCCGAGTCGCAAGATCAGTTGACGCTTTCGCCACGGGAGACCTCGGCTGGCGATGCCTTAGTCCTTTCCGGCTCAGGCGCGATGCAACGGCGACAGCTTGAATTTACTGGCCGCTTGGGTGCCCGCAAAGAACGCGAATTCTTCGTTTCTTATGTCCATCAATACTCGCGCGGGGACATCACCGACGCTTCATCTTATCTCGGTGATTTTCCATTTCCCGTTGTCCGTTCAGAAATTGTTGCAAGCACTGCGGGGGAAATACCAAATCGCTTCCTTTTCTGGGGAACTTCCGATCTTCCCTGGCGGATGCACATCTCGCCCCATGTTGAATACCGTAACGGCTTTCCCTGGCAATCCGTCGATCAGCTGCAGAATTACGTGCCTCCTCATTCGACAACGCAGCTTCGATATCCGGAATACTTTTCAGCGGATACTCGCATAGCGAAAGACATGAACTTAAATGCGCAGCATGCTATGCGGCTATCTCTGACCATCCGCAATATTACTGACCACGACAACCCGCTCCAAGTACACAACAACATCGCCGATCCCCAGTACGGTGCCTACTTCGGCAAGTATGGAACACATGAGCTGGTCGATTTTGATTTCCTCTTTTAGGTAGACATATCGAAGCGCGGCAAACGGCCGGCATTTTCGCATTCTGCAAAGGCCAATCGCGAGCATGATGGTGGACTCCGCCGCCCACAAGCCATCATGCCCACCCTGAACCCAACCACAAGGCTTCTCTAGTCGTGCAAGTTCAGGATGTGCGATTCCGGTGAAGTCCGATACTGTTCGATTCGACGGTGGTTGGCCTTCGCACGTTGCTGCCCTATCAACAAGCCGACTGTGGACATGAGCGTGATGAAACAAATGAGCAGGACCAGCATGGCCGTTATTCTACGCTGTCCCTAGCATTCTGTTATGGTGCGCATTTTGGCAACCCATTAAAACGCCCTGGCAGAGTCTCTGTGTGTCTATCTTGTCCTCCATTCGTGAAAGAGCTAAAGTCAAAATGTGCGACTTGGCCACCACCCCCGCGCGCATCGCGCGGCCCTATATTATGGATCGCTGCCAAGGTCGCGCCGTAAAGCGTCATTGCGGGAATCGTACTCTGTCTGACCGTTGACCTTTCGATCTGTCGTCTTCTGGCAAGGTAGGTGGATAACAGCAATCTAAGGTCGTACGGCCTTTCGAGCGCAACATTGTGCCTCGCGGCCTGCTCCGCCATCGCATGTATTGCGCCCGCACGACACGCCGCATCGATTCACCCTACAGAAGCGCTACTTTATGAATAAACAATACGGCACCGAGTTGCCTTTCAGGATGCTTCACAAAATTGGCAAAGCGACTTAGGTTTCTGTTTATCTATACGCAGTGTTTCAGGTGGAAGAAAACCGGATTTCCGGATAACGGGGATCGCTGTCGGCACTGGCATGCCAAGCCGACCGGCCGTAATCTGCGATTTGCTCTGGCACCTTCCGGTGCGCCAATTGGATATCCTGCCGAGACGAGCGCATCACGGCATAGCAACGTCCTTGTTGGTATTCGGCCGTTTCCTGGGGGCGCGATGCGATTCGTTCAAAATCTCCGATATGCTTGGCGCTTGTTGTTGAGGAACCGAGGCCTCAACGTGATCATTCTGCTCACACTGGCTTTGGGTATTGGCGCGAACACGGCTATTTTCACGGTTGATTATGCGACTTTGTTCGCGCCGTTATCCTATCCGCAACCCGACCAATTAGTAACCGTGTGGTCAGGAATCGACACCAACCGCTCAAATCCATCTCCCCAAACCTTCGCCGAGTGGAGAAGACTTAGCCGGTCATTCCAAGAACTCAGCGCCTTTACAGGCGGCACATTCGGCATCTCCAACATCGATCAACCGAAAAGCGTTTGGGGATTGCGAGTCACGGCGAACTATTTTCGTACGCTGGGTAGCCCGTTCTTTCTCGGACGCGACTTTCTTCCTGATGAGGATCAGGAAGGGAAAAGCCATGTCGTTATCCTCACCCATAAGCTCTGGAGTCATCTTGGCGCCGACCCCAACCTGATTGGGCACACGATGCGGATCGATGGCAATCCTTATACCGTAGTCGGGGTTCTCCAACCGGGCATTGCCGATCGTGACATCTTCGAGATGGCCATGCCGCTCGTAGTCTCACCGGAGGAGCTGCGGAATGGCTCGGTTTATCTGGTAGCGATAGGTCGGCTAAAAAACGGCGTAAGCATGCAGCAGGCACAGGATGATGTTGGCGCGATTATGGCACACTTCGCACCAGTCAATCCGCCGGATGCGCAGGTCAACAGTGCAAGCGTAAGGCCGCTCAGGGACTACATGTTTTCCATGTCCCGGGATAGCAGGCAGACTTTGTGGTGGTTGCTTGGGGAAGTGGGGTTTGTGCTTCTCATAGCCTGTGTAAACATAGCGAACCTATTGCTCGCCAAGGGGATGTCTCGACAGAGAGAGATAGCAGTTCGCGGCGTCCTCGGAGCAACTCGGAGGACAATCTTCCTGCAATTACTTACCGAAAGTTTGTTACTGGCAATGGCAGGCGGGGCACTCGGAATTGCCCTGGGCTATTCGATGCTCCGCGCTCTCCTCGCGGCGATGCCTCGGTTCACGCTTCCTTGGGCGACAGATACACACCTGAGTCTTCCCGTTCTGTTGTTTACTATGGCAGCCACGAGTGTTGCCGGTCTGCTCTTTGGTTGTGTGCCAGCCTGGTTTGTCTCGCGGAGCAATCCACACGAGATTCTCAAAAGTAGCACACAAGTCGGCTTCGGGGTAGGGCGGCACCGGCTCCAGCAGATCTTGGTGATAGGTGAATTAGCGCTGGCGTTGTCCATCGTTGCAGGGGCAGGACTGACTCTGCACAGTTTTGCAAACCTCATCAATGCAGATATGGGTGTGAAAACGGATCACGTGCTCACTTTTTATCTGAATTTCCCTAAGTCTCAAGAAGAAAACGAGACGGGGAAGATGGCCGCATACTACAGGCAGATGCTTACTGCTATCCGAGGAATGCCAGGCGTATTCTCTACCTCTGCACAAACCGGAACGCCCCTCTTTCCTCCGGGCATGACTTCCTTGGCCGTCGCAGGAAAATCCGCCCCAAACAGCGATTCCTCGAAGTGGCCTACAGCTGGGTTTGGAGCAGTCACTCCCGACTTCTTCAAAACGTTTGGAATCCAAATGATGGAGGGTCGGGGTTTCACTGAGCAAGATTCCGCTTCCGATGTCAAAGTAGCAGTAGTCAACGAAGAGTTCGTTCGCAGATTTCTGAATAGGTCCAATCCTCTGCGAACTCGCGTCTGGCTGCGTTTATCGGAGCATGAGCGTATCCCTGCAGCCCTCATTGAATGGCAGATCGTTGGAGTCTCCCACGACACATTGAGCAAATCGATGCGCGAACGTACTCCCGAGATCTATATCCCCTTTTGGCAAAGCCCATTCTCCGATCCGGTCATTGCAGTCCGAACGTCGGGAGATCCGCAATTGATGATCAAAAGCATCGGCGCTGCTGTTCGCTCCGTCAATTCCTCTGCCATATTGGTTCGACCGCGAACGATGCAAGAGATACGAAATCAGGTCCTGGCCTCCGATAAATTTTCGATGGTTCTATTCGTCAGTTTTGGTGCGATCGCGCTCATGCTCGCGACACTCGGCGTTTATGGTGTGATGTCCTTTTCCATTGCCGGCAGAAGAAGCGAAATCGCTGTGCGTATGGCATTAGGAGCCGACAGAACCAACGTCATTGCACTCGTTGCGCGGCAAGGTCTTTCATTGGCCGTCACGGGATTGACTATCGGCCTTGGCGGCGCTTACCTCTTAAACCAGGGAATGCGGGGCACTCTGTTTGGTATAGGGCATATCGACTTTGCTGTCTTGGGAGAGGTGGCCCTCCTGCTTCTGCTGGCTGCACTGATTGCCTGCGTAGTTCCAGCCGGACGTGCTGCCTCGGTGGAACCCATGCGTGCGCTAAGAACGGATTGAACTGGCGGCTGAGGATATTGGATTGACGCCTCGCCAAGTGCCCGATTGATTGTGGGCGAGTCGCGGGCGCAACACGGAGGATGGCCCTGTCCCTTGTCCGTCCCAGTAGCGGAAATTCACAGAGGCCCGCTGAACAGTCCCCGCTCTCCTGCCGTCTATTCTTTTGGGGGCGGCCGACTCGAAAACGCATTCCTCGGTCATCCGACGCTGAAGCCACCCTGGAAATCTATGTCGATGGGAGGGGTTGTTGCATGCAATCCGGTTCGAGGCTATCGTTTCGTGGAATCACACGCGCGGTGTTCGCGCGTTTACGAAGGAAGGCACAGCGGAGTGGCATTACGATTATGTGTTCTCGCGGGGAAACCATTCGGGACGGTGTCAGGATCCAATGGGAGTACGACGCGACGGCGGAAGTGCTGGAGGTGGAATGCCTGCGCGTTCCCTTCTGGATCGATCGAGCCACGATCCATCGAAGGCTGAGCCATGAGATCGAGTCAGAACGGGAATCAGAGCGGGCCGCCTGAGCGATCCGGTCCACAGTCGGGCAGTCAAAGACAGCGCGGCAATTCCAGTTGTTGACCTATCACCGGCCAAGCCGAAGTAATCCAGAAATGCTGGGGAGGTCAAGTTCTACGTTAGATTGTCGGAATCGAGCACAAGCCGGGTGCTACTTCAGAAAGGCCTTTTTCAGCGGACAACGGAAGAGGATAAAATGCCGCATCGGAGGGACCGGAACATGACTAGCCCGCCGGCTCGGCAAGCCCCACTCGTCGGTACTGCGATGCGAGAGATGAAGTGGTCACCGACTGAGAAGATTATCGCCCGGAAGGCTTTCGATTTGGCGCTCGGGCGTGAATTGCAATCGGTGATCCTCGAAGCCAGGAGCAAGGCCGCAAAGATTCAAGAGCCGGCCGACCTCTGGGAATTGGAGCAATACCTTACGCAACGCCGGCAGCAGATCGACCGAACGTTTGACTATCGCTACTCGGTCCTCCCGCTAGTCTTCGCGAACCTCCTCAGCAGAGGTCGCCTTGTCGAGGACGAACTGCGCGGCCTCGGCCAAGACAAGCTCGCGTGCATTCACCGCGCATCCGTACATCTCTAGAACGGCAAACCTGCCTGCGCACTCCGTCAGCAAGTTACCGAAAACCCCGGCACGGGATCTCGGTAAGTTCGCCAATGTCGGAGCAAATGTTGCCGGGATCCGCGTGACCGGGAGCTTAAATTGGGATCTACATTCATTGAATTCCTGACATCCGTTGAGCGAGCATCTTTAGAACACAATGCGAAACCGAATCGCGGTTCTTCTGGCAATATTCCTGTGCAACGATGCGGCGCTCGGTGAATCGCTAAACGTCTACCTCGGCTTTGATCGGAACGACTATCCCGGTGATTCATCTGCGCCCGCACTTCGCAAAACTTTCCGCTACACGAGCTACTGGTTAAATAATCTTCCGGAGGAAAAGCGGAATACCTGGACGGGCAAGCGCTCACTGCTCAAGCAGCAACGCTTCGGGTTCCTTGTTCTTTTTTAATAGCCGTGGAGACGCGGAGTTGAAGGGGAAGGATGCAGCCGCGTTGGGAAGTTAGCCTCATTGCCGCTCGAGTGCGTGAGACCAATCCGCCGCATCCCGAGCGCTCCGAAGGCGGTCGCTGCACTCGGTTTGATACTCGAGGATTTATCGCTGACTGACAAGAGACCTTGCAGTAATTTCTAGGCTGAATTCAGGTCGGAGATTCGTTTCAGATTCATGCCACGACCATAGGCACCCGGTAGTGGATCTTTATCTCAGCTCTAAGAAAGTCCTTTAATAAACAGAATCAATACTGAGCGATTTGAAATCCTAGTCGTCCTGTTATTGAAGCCTCGAAGGCCATGGAGATCGGTACGTTCGATTATCGGATTTTCCCTCGTCGATATTGCCATATCGAGCCAAGTGAAAAGTTGCGTCTGGGAGGCCAGTAGGCCGACAAATCTAGATGTCTGTGGAGATTTTGATGCCATGGTTCCGTCGTTTCTTCGGCGACTGTTCTCACGCTAGGTTTAACGATGAATATCGCCAACACCGCCGCGATACAAGCGGCGTCCAAATTTTGGAATGGCGGTGGGTTGAGTCGCTTGTAACTGATCTCTTCTACGCCATGCGCATCTTGCGCAAGAGTGCCGGTTTTACGGCTATCGCGGTTGCTTCGCTTGCCCTCGCCATTGGAGCTAATACCACCATCTTCTCGTATGCCAATCAACTCCTGTTTGTGCCTCTCCATATTCCGCATCCGGAGCAGCTTCGCGTCTTCAGGCTTACAGGGGATCGCCACATAGCTATCCGCGGGCTGGCAGGAAACGACGCCTATTTCGAAAACGGCGAAGTTCGCCTCGGGCTTTTTCCTTATTTGTCCTATCGACAACTCCGCCAGCAGAATCACGTGACGGAAGATATTGTGGCTTTCATGCAGATTCCGGACGTGGATATCACGGCAGCGGAAACGTCTGAAACTGGTAAGGCAGAGCTCGTCTCGGGCAACTTCTACACGCAGATGCAAGTGAAGCCGCAAATTGGCAGGCCCATCGAGACTGCCGACGACGGAGCTCCAGCCACTGGGACCGTCGCGGTCATCAGCGACAGCTTCTGGCATCGTGAATACGGCGGGACGCATGACGTAATCGGGAAGACCCTCCGAGTGAACCTGACACCGGTGACGATTGTGGGCGTCAACCCGCCTAGCTTTCGCGGTCCTGTTGACGCCGATACTTCGGCGCCGGAGGTTTTTCTTCCGCTCTCCATGTTCTTAGCCCTCGCACCTGGACCCATCAGTGAAGATCCCTTGATGAACCCGAACAACTTCAGCGTCCAAGTCATGGCTCGCATGAAACCCGGCGTCTCAACTCACGTAGCCGAGGCATCTCTGAACACACTGTTTCATGCGACATTTCTCGCTACAGCTGTTGTGAACAAGGGCGAAACTGTTCCCCGACTTTCACTCGAAGACGGAAGTCGCGGCATCACCTCCGGTACGCGCAACCTCTTGAAGCCACTCTATATTTTGCTGGGGCTTTCTGGACTGGTTCTCCTGCTCGCCTGTGCGAACATTGCCAACCTGATGCTGGCGCGCACAGCTTCTCGCCAACGCGAGATGAGCGTGCGCATAGCGCTCGGCGCCGGCCGCGCACGCATCCTGAAGCAAGTTCTCACCGAAAGCCTTCTACTCTCCGCGATGGGTGGTATTGCCGGTCTCGTTCTGGGCTATCTCAGCCGCAATCTGATTCCCTTACTCATGCATACAGGCTGGGATGGCGGCGAATTGTCAGTAGGATTCGACTGGAGAGTCTTCGGCTTCACGTGCGCTGCGACTCTCGTGACGGGTATTGTCTTTGGCCTCATCCCTGCATGGCGCTCCACGCGCATGCAGATCCACACCACCTTAAAAGATGAAAATCAAACTGCCAGCAGGCGCCGCAAAGCCTGGTCCGGCAAGGGGATCGTAAGTTTCCAGGTCGCACTCTCAACTTTGCTGGTTATCTCTGCCGTCTTCTTCCTGCGGACGCTCTTCAATCTCAATTCCATTGAACCGGGTTTTCGAACCCAGAACCTTTTGCTGGTCGACATTACTCCACCACGCACAGGACGTAATGCGTCAGAGTCTGCCACCTTGCATACTCGTGTCTCAGAAGCTTTTGCAGCCGTTCCTGTGGTCCAGGAGGTGACTTATGTCAATCACCCGTTGGGAGCTGATTCCCCTTGGTTATCTCAGTTCCAGGTCGAAGGCAATATATTCGACCTGGCTGCAGACCCGGACAAGACAGCCCATGAGGATCGCTTTGCGATGATGTCCAACGTTGCTCCAAACTTCTTCTCAGCTATGTCTATCCCGATCTTGGCCGGCCGTGGATTTACTACGGAAGACACGGAAAACTCCACTCCTGTCTCGATCGTCAACCAGGCACTTGTGCGCAAATTCTTCCCCCATTCCAACCCCATTGGCAAGCGCTTCTTTCGGGCGCTAGGAGATAAGCCCACGCGCTTGATTGAGATTGTCGGAGTCTGCGCGGACGTCCGCTACGGAGACATGCGACAACCGACTCCACCCGTCCACTTCGATCTCGACATACAGTCTCCAATCGACGGACCTATGACCTACGTCATCCGCTCTCCGTTGCAATCTTCCGCCCTAATTCCCTCGCTCCGTCGCGCACTGCGGCAGATTAATCCGGATCTTGCTCTCAATCACATTCGCACGCAAAAGCAGCAGATAGACGCCAGCATGCAGCAGGAGCGCATGTTCGCATCCCTCACCGCCGGCTTCGGAGTGCTCGCACTTGCACTTGCCTGCGTTGGCATCTACGGCATCATGGCCTATACGGTTTCGCAGCGCACCAACGAGATCGGCATTCGTTTCGCGTTAGGGGCGGCTCGTGCTCAAATCCGTGCCATGGTGTTGCGCGAGGCTGCGTGGCTGGCGGCAGCGGGTGTGATCGTTGGCCTCGGCAGCGCAATTTTTATTATGCGATTGGTGCAATCGCTGCTCTACGGATTGAAACCGGGTGACCCACTGAGCCTCACGACCTCGGCTCTGCTTCTGCTCGCGATAGCGGTTGTCGCTGGTTGGATACCCGCTGCTCGTGCCTCAAGGGTCGAACCCATCGAAGCATTGCGACACGACTAACGCTCATATCGTGAGTCGTGTAATAGATTCTCTCTGGGACGTGAAGGCGCCAAATGGCGCTTTCAGGGCAAAGCGTTCTTCGAGCGGCGGCCGCCGGCTTCGGATGCTTCGGTTTGATACTCGGCGATTTATCGCTCGTCGAGGTGGGCGAGATCGTCTACAGCCCGGCTAGAAGGATCTACTCGGCGCGCAGAACTTCGGCCGGATCGACAGAAGCCGCTCGTCGAGCAGGAAGAAAGGCGGCGATAAGCGCCACGATCGCCAGCAGCGCGCTGACTCCACTCAGCGTGAGCGGGTCTCTTGTGCTCACGCCGAAAAGCAGGTTGCGAAGCAGCCGAGCAGCGCTGAATGAACCGAAGAGTCCGATCGCCAGACCTGCTCCGATCAGCCACCCAGCCTGAGTCAGGACCAAAGCATAAATTGCCCCTCGTTGGGCGCCCAGCGCAATACGCACGCCAATTTCGCGGCGGCGTTGGCGCACTGAGTAGGCAATTACGCCGTAGAGACCAACCACACTCAGGATGAGCGCTGCTGCGGCAAAGCCTCCGATCAGCCACGCCGAAAATCGATGCAAGACCGCTGCTTGCGTGGAGTCAATCGCATCTTCCATCGTTATCTCATTAGAGACGGCGATCCCATCGCCGATCTGGCGCAATGTCGCTGTAATGGAGGGGAGAATTGCAGCCGGATTTTGCGCCGTACGGACCACGAGGGTGAAACCTCGTTCGATGGTTGGCTGGAGCGGGAAATACTCCGCAGGCGCAGCAGGCACATCTAGCTGTCCCTCGTGAACATCTTCGATTTCGCCCACTACTTCCCAAGTAGACAGGTGACCCCCCTCGGTATTCGTGTATCTCTGGCCGATGGGGTCCCGGTTTGGGAAATACTTGCGGGCAAGAGAGGCATTGATAATCGCGACGCCCTGCTTTGAAGAGTCATCCGCATCGGTGAAAAACCTTCCGCGGACGAGCGATGCGGCGATCGCGGGCAGATAACCGGGACTCACATGGCGTTCGTCGACCTCGTTTTCGCCAACGAGTTCAGGTTTTCCAATCACTTTGATCGAGTCTGTATTGCAATCGCATTGAACAGGCAAACGGCTGGTCAATCCTGCAGCCTGCACGCCGGGTAGTTGTTGGACGCGACGCAGAATCTCGCTGTACTGCGTTCCGACACCGGCGCCTGCGGCAAGTGAAATCTGCACAGTGGCAAGAGGGCGCACGTCAAAGCCCAGACGAACGTGAAGCAGGCTGTAGAGGCTCCTGGCAAGCAATCCTCCACTGGCCAGCAGAACCACAGCAATCGCCAGTTCCACGACGACAAGATTTGAACCCATGCGTCGCCAGAAGCGCGACACCGCGCCGCGGTCCCCCTCAACCAGCGAATCTCGTCCTCGCTGCTGCGAGAGCCGAAGAATCGGCGTGGCGGCGATCAAGATTGCGGCGAGTACGCAGATTCCGATCGCAAGAGCACATGTGTGCAGGTTCTGGTGCACTCCCTCCAGAAAGGGCATCTTCGCCGACATGTCTTTGGGAACCAGCGCTCCGAGAAGCCGAATAAATCCAACCGTCGCCAGCAGGCCGCCCAGGCATCCCAACACCGCAAGCAATAAGCCTTCCGTGACAAATTGCTGCACCAGACGCGCCCGTGGCGCTCCCAGAGCCGCTCTCACTGCAATCTCGCGCCGTCTACTCTCGGAACGAGCCAGGACCAGGCTGCCGACGTTGACACATGCGATGAGCAAAAGCAGAAGCGCCCCTCCCAGCAGAGCCATCAGCGAAGGCCGGACATCGCCCACAATCACTTCCGAGAGCGGGACCACCGACGCAGCCAGATTGAAACTCCGGGTTCCGTACTGCCGCTGCAAAACATCGGCAATGGAATTCATCTCAGCGCGCGCAGTCTGCAGGCTGACTCCGTCGCGTAGCCTGCCGATTCCCCAGAATGAGTAGAAGTCTCGTGAGTGCTCGTGAAAACTCAGGCTATTAATGGGCGTCCAAAACTCGACGTTGCCCGCAGGCCCGAACGAGAATGAGGGCGGAAGAACGCCGATCACGGCGAACGCTTTACCATCGAGATCGACCGTGCTTCCTACCGCCGCGCGCCGCGCTTCAAAGCGATTGAGCCACGTTCGATAGCTCAACAGCACAACATTCGGGCCGCCGAGCCGGTTCTCATCCGGCGCAAAATCGCGGCCCATTATCGGCTCAACTCCGAGCGTCCGGAAGAAGCCGCCGCTCACGCGCTCGGCCTGAATCGACTCCAAGCCCGACGCGGTGCGCAGCAGAAACCCCGTTCCGCTATACGCGGCGAGCGAACTGAAGGATTTGTTCATTCTCTGCCAGTCAACAAAGTCCGGGTACGAGAGCGGCCAGCGAGGAGTACTCGCGCTGCTTTCGTTCACCGACATCAGGCGATTGGGATCTGCGTAAGGGAGCGGCTCCAGCAACGCGGCGTCGGCGAAGGCAAAGATCGCCATCGCTGCGCCGATGCCCAGCGTGAGCACAAAAATCGCGACCGCCGCGAAGCTCGGATTTCGTGCAAGCTGGCGAAGAGCGAACTTGAAATCGCGACCCAAATTGTCGAACCATTGCACGCGCCCCCGTAGACGGAAACGCTCCTCAGCGGCAGCAACGCTGCCAAAGGCGGCTCTTGCCCTGCGATACGCCTCCTGTTGCGTCAGACCTTCGGCCTCAAGCTCATCCGCCTCAAACTGCAAATGCGCCTGCACCTCATCGGTGAAATCTTTCGCGCTTCTCTTCCGCCTGAACACAGACTCAGCCCTCCTCACCTTCTGGCGCGGCAGCGCCTCCCAGAATCAGCGCCATAGCTCGAGTAAGCCTCCGCCACTCTGATGTCTTTTCCGTGAGATGTTCCCGGCCCTTCGCGCTCAGCGAATAGAAGCGAGCTTTGCGATTGTTCTCGCTCACGCCCCACTTGGCGCTGATGAGTTTCTTGTCTTCCAACCGCTGCAGCGCGAGATAGAGCGAGCCGTGATCGACAAAGAAGACCTCTTCTGATTGTCGCCGAATGTTGCGGGCAATTCCCTGTCCGTGGCAGGGACCGAAAACAAGGGTCTTCAAAATGAGCAGGTCAAGCGTACCTTGCAGGATGGAAATGTGTTCGGCGTCTTTTCGGGTCGTCATCCGACATAAGATTGACGCCACTTGGGTCGGATGTCAACCCATATATAAGGTTTATTTCAGATTTTCAATATCATGAAAGAGCCGCGTGACAGTCTCGATGATGCGTACAGGCCAAAGCACTCATCCATCCGGATCGCAGCTCAGCAGTGGTTCAGTTTACGACTCGGCGATTTAGCACAAACTGGGAAAGCAACTTCCCTGATTGCTGACCCCATCCGCCATTCACTTCCACTGCAGCGAGTACACCTGCTCGGCTCCGGAGTGACTCATGATCGCCGGTTGTCCGTCCGCCGTAACGCTCACGAACCCTTCGTTAGATATCGTCGTGTCTGGAACATCCGAAACACGCTTTCGAACGCCGTCCGGGACCGACAGCCGATACATACCTGAGTGCGTTTGAGTTTGTGAGAAGTAAATGGCGCGACTGTCCGGAGACCACGCGTAGAAACCCTCCGGATCGTCGAACTTCATCAGTGTCCGCCATTGCTTGGTCTGTGCGGTATAGATCATCATTCGCAGCGGCTCTCGGGCCATGGCTACCAGATACCTACCGTCCGGTGACCATAAGGGGATATAGAACTTCTCCCCACCCGCCATCGGCGCCACCTTCCGGGCCTCCAGGTCCACCACATATAGCCCATCCGGCTGACTGAACCCGTCGTACCGGTTAAAGATGATTGACTTTCCATCAGGCGACCAGCTTGGGATCACCTCGTTGTCGCCTTCTGTCATCAGCTTCTCTGGAGCACCGCCGTCGGCTGAGACGCGGTAGATCTTGCGCCAGTCAGAATAGGCAATCCATTTCCCATCCGGGGACCACTGTTCCATATAGGCCGGCGCGTCTGTCAGCTGTACTGCCTCGCTGCCATCCACGCGGCTCTTCCACAAATGGCCGCTCGGATATTCCGAGTACGCCATCCATTGCCGGTCCGGAGAAACCGCAAACTGCAAAGCTGGCAGCCCACCGAGAAACGGCACTAGCTTCCCCGCTCGTGGATCGGACACCTGCATTGCTCCCGCTTCCACCCGTCCCAGCACATACAGGCTTTTGCTGTCTCGCGCAGGCGTTGCATCCGTGATGTTTAGCTGATTCCCCGTGAGGCGTGTAGCTCCGGGCTTCTTCCAGAATTCGAACCAGCGCGGTTTCTCCAGCTCATACACATTCCCGCGCCCTTCGCGGTCAGAATTGAAGAGAAAGCGTCGCTCGTCTGGAGTCCATTGACCCTGAGTTTCCTCGGCATCCGCCGACCAATCCAGTGCCAGTGGATGTGGGTCTTTTCCGTCACTGCCGACCAGCCAGATACGCGGTGTCCGGAAAGCGAGTGTCACTGCGAGCTGCTTCCCATCCGGCGAGACGGCCAGCGTGATCGGAGGTTGGGGCGGCTTCCACAGAGGCCGTGCATCACCGCCATCCTCATCCATAACCCATACCTGTTTCGATTCGACGAAATAGATCGACTTTCCGTCCGGCGCCCAACGTGCAATGGGACTGGCGTCCTGTCCTGTCCCAATCTTCCTCCACGCTCCCCCAAGACTCGACCCCGCCATGAACCAACCGCCCCCGGTCTCATCATTCATGTTCTGGGCCCACACCAAGACTTTCGACCCGTCTGCGATTACATCTACCAAATACATTCCGCCGGTCAGCCCCGGAATGGGCGCAATCATTCCCCCGGTCACCGACATCGCCGACGGCACATTGCGGCTCTCGAAATAGAGCCGGGCGCCATCCGTGAGCAATGGACCGAGCTTCTCCTCGTTGGAAAATGAAATCTGCGTCGATTGGAGGTTTCCAGTCGCTGGCGCCGGACGAAGCAACATCAGAATTGTCCCGGCCACCGCCAGCAGGGCGGCGAGAAACGCGATTCGACGAAGCGCTATACGACGAATCGGTCCCGCGCCAACCGTAGCGCCGCGGACCGGCTCATCGGGCGTTCCAGATCGGGAAACGCGTCCCGGTTCCAGGTCCCGCAGCACTCTCCGTAGATCCGTAGCGAGATCCCGCGCGTGCTGGTATCGCAGTTCCGGGTCTTTCTCGAGCGCCCGCGCCACAATTTGTTCGGCCAGCAGAGGTATCTCAGGGCAAAGCTCCCGCATCGGGCGCACCGTCTCATCGGTGATAGCTCGCAGAATCGCCAGCGTCGTCGTCCGGCGAAACGGCGCGACCCCGGTCAGTGATTCGTAGTAGGTCACACCTAGGCTCCACAGGTCGCTTCGCACATCAGCTTTCTGCCCGAGGGCCTGCTCCGGAGGCATGTAAAGCGGCGTGCCCATCACTCCGCCTGTCTCCAACGCTGTTTGCGTGACATCCGCCGGCCCTAGCAGCCTCGCCAGTCCGAAATCGAGAACCTTGGCCTGACCCTTCGGGGTGATCATCACATTGGCCGGTTTCAGGTCGCGGTGGATCACGCCCTGCTCATGCGCCTCTTCAAGGGCTTCGGCCACCTGCAGCGCGATTGTTGTCGCTTCCCTCACCGGCAGAGCTCCGCCGCAAAGCTTCGCCGCCAGCGACTCACCCGCCACCAACTCCATCACGATGCAATCCGCGCCATCCTCCTCGATCACGTCATGGACGGAAGCTATGTGCGCGTGGTTCATTTTGGCGAGAGCCTGGGCCTCACGCCGAAACCGTCCTCGAGCTTCATCACCTGCCACCACTCCGCGCTGCAGCATCTTAATGGCAACTTCCCGGCCGAGCTTTTCGTCTCGCGCCCGGTAGACCACACCCATTCCGCCTGCGCCCAGTTTGCCTGTGATTTGGTAACGCTCTACCAGACGCTTGCCCGGCGCCAGCACGAGGGTCTGGGACGCCAACCCCGCCGCCGTTTGGTCTTTTGCGAAGGCCGGTTCAGAGAGAAAACCGCTCAGGCGATCATTTTCATCGAGTAGATCTTCTACCATTCGGCGAAGCACGGGTTTGCCCGCGCAGACTCGGTCCAGGAATGCCCCACGCTTATCGCGCGGCTGGTCGAGCGCTTCCTCAAACAACTGCTCCGCGGCTTGCTCCTGCTTGTTCATTGTGGATCCAGCGGCAGTCGGCAAAGTCGATGCCTTGGAAAAACTGGGTTCACAGTAGCAGATTTTCCGCCGTCGGGCTCCTCCCTGGTTAACTTCCAGGGCCTGAGAACCTCGAAACCGCGAGGCTCCGGCTTCGCCTGGTCGGGTAGGTATGGACAGCTTCCACGCCAGATGAAACGAGCGGAGGTGGCCGTTCGAGAGCTGGGGGGAAAGCTCAGAGATTTCTGATTCGGGGGAAGGTCAGGAACTGGCCAGGATTGAAAGCCTCAATTCTCAATTGACGAGAACAAGACAATGCACTCATCGACGTTACGAGAGAAAATTAGCCGTGGATCAACGTCTCCGAGATGGTCCTGCAGCCAGCACGTTCGCCGCACCTCTAAGGTTGATTGACTCAATCCCGACTATAGATCCGGTAAGCGGGAGGTTCTTGAGTTTTGCTCCACCAGTGAACGGGGTGCGGCGGTCTTCGTTCAAAGCGCAGTTTGTAGTAGTGCCTTAGGTACGCGTCGAATTCTGGCCATCGTTCGAGCTTTCGGAAGTTGCCGGGACCTGACGGAAATAAACCGTCAGTCATCACAATTACTTCCGGCGGCTTCGCCTGAAGCTTTTCCCAGAATGCGCGGCGAGATTCGGCCACCACCTTATCTGCGCTTGAACCGAATAAAAACTCGTCGTATGAAAACCCCTCGGCTTCCACCAGTCGCATTCTATATAGAACATCGAAGCAGCCGCCGATTGTGTCAATGCATTGAACCTCGCCAGATAGATGTTTCCCACCCATCTGGCGAAGGTCGCCCTGCAGCATGGTTTGAAATTCGACATCTTGCCAGTTGTACCGGCTTGCCTTTGCAACGGACACGGGTGCGAGAAATATCGTTCCAAAGGCAATACCGGTCCATCCCAGGATGCGCAGCAATCCATCGCGCTTCACAGCACGCACCGAGTCTATTGACATGACCAAGAGCAGGATCGCGAAAAAAGGATAGCGCTGATATGAATAGCCCTTTCCTTGGAGCACATAGGAGCCTAATGCCAGGGACATCCCGATTAGCAGCGCGGTCCGCTCCCAGCTGATTCGATTACGACGAAATCCAAAGACGCAGCAGACCCAAATCACAACCATGGGCATCAATGGTGCGAACGAATGGATCAACAGGTAGCTTACCGGTCGTCTGCCCAGAGAAGCGTGGTACAACATAATCCCCCGGGTGACTTTAATGAAATCGGAGATCGCGTGCGTCCTCAAAAGAAAAATGAATGCCCCTACCAACGGCATTATCCATCCGGCGAACCCCCAGTAGATATAAGCCCATCGCCTATCCTTACCGTGAAGGCTTCCCAGAATCATTGAGAGGAGCAGTAGCAGACCGAGAGGTAGGAATGTGGGCTTTATGGTTCCCGAAAGACCCATACAAACTCCAAATGCAAATACCCAACCCGGTGAGTTGTTTCTCCAAGCATGAAAGAGGGATGCGTAACCGACCAAGAGTAGGATAGCGATCACAAAATCTCGCTGCCCCAACTCATAGATGCCATCACATCCATGCACAAGCGCGAGCAGCAATCCGGCGATAAAACCGCCTGACCTCCCATATGGGCGAGCAATTGAGATCATCGCAAGGCCGCCACTCAGGACCAGACCGAAGTCGAACATTCTCCAGGCCAGTGATCCCCCGCCCAAGGTGTGCATTACGGCATAGTCAATCAGGTATGCGCCAGGGAAGTTGTAATCTGCAATATCGCGATATGGTGCATTTCCATGATCCATCAGAAAGGCGATGTAGTGCATCAGTGTGGCATCGCCTGCGAGTGGCCAGTGAATCGAAATAGCTGCGAAAATAAGAAAACACCACGCCAGCACACAGCAACAGACCCGGAGCCCGATTCGCGAGGCATAGAACTGAAGCCCCGAGTCATAAAACGTGCGAGGTGTTAACACATCGGAACGGAGCGTGAGTTCCGCCGTAAGGGATTTGCTGATTGGAATTGAACTCATTTCGAATCGACCGGTTAGGAATGAATCAGCCAAATGGCGTCTTCGATCTGGCGTGTTTTCGGTCGTACGATAAGGAAAGCGGCAAAAACGTTAAATGACATCCTGTTTATAAGGAGGGATGTCCGCTGTGAATCTACCCAATGAGGCAAGAAATTAAATCGTTATCGCGCTTGAAAAAAAATTCCGCCACGAGGGTAGATTGGCGAATGGAACCTCTCTTTAGGAAGTAAATGAGAGGCCGTAATCCCAATTTCGAGATGTTGCCACGCCCGGTGGCTGTAGAAGAGGTCCTTGAAAGCCACTATGAGCAGCTACTGAAATGGGCTCATCTACTGACCCGCGGTGAGACCGTAACAGCCCAAGAGATCGTTCACGATCTTTGCCTATACCTGTCACTCACCAAACCGGATTTCAGCTATATCGTCAATTTGGACGGCTACCTCTATACATCTCTTCGACACACATATCTTTCCAGGCTGGAACGCTCCGCGCGGGAAGCGATGCACATCGTGAGCGTTGAAGACTACGACTCAGTCCATTTTGCATTTGCTGCTTTACCCGCTCACATTCCGCTCGACACACAGAATGATCTTCGGCGCATCTGCGGATATGCCGTGTGGCGGAAGGACTCATCCAAAAGCTTCAGTTATTTCGTTCTTCATTTTTTTCACGGATATTTTCCTCGTGAAATTGCCAAAATTGCCTGCCTGCCAATTGCCGCGATCTATAACAAGCTCAAAGCCGCCCGCACCGAATTGAAAGCAAATCTTTCAGGCTCGAAGGTGATTCACATGGCGCAACGGGATACGCCGCCTCCGCCAAAGCAATCGCACAGCGTCGTTTCCTCTCCGGACTTGTTCCGCGAGCTGCGAGAAAGCGTGCTGCGGGCGCGGAGGATGGAGTGCCTGCCGGAGGATGAACTCCTCTCCCACTATCGCGTCACACCTAGCCAGCCAATTCCGGCTGCACTTCTTTCCCATATCGTTAGCTGTGAACGGTGCCTTGGCCTCATCGATCGGCATTTCCGACAGCCAACGCTTCGTGATCGCGATGCGTTGGACGGCTTCGACCGCGGACTTAATATGAAATCGATGGCGGACGAAGCGTCAGCTACACGAGACTCAGCATCCATGTTCAGTTCCATGCAACGCCGCAGAGAACGCATCTATGAGCATCGGCCTGAAACGTTGTCTATCGCCGTGAACGGAAGAATTGTTGCCTTTCATGATGTGCATGGAGAGCAATGCACGCTCACAGCACGAATTGAAGATCATCACGCTGCACAGTTCGTTGAGGTTTTTAGCCGTCAGAACATACGATTGGCTTTGCTTTCGGTAGGCGAGCCCCCTCCTACAGGCTTGCATACGGTGAGACACCGGACCGACCTGAGTGACGGACGATGGATGGACCTGATCCTTTTATTCGATGGCCTGGGACTCGAAACCCAAGTGATTTATTCCGATCCTGCGCTCACCACCTTGGTAGAGGAGGACGTGGCAGAAGTTCGCCATTCCGTGGCGGCATCGCCAATTGAAAATCACCCGAGCGTCGTTGCAACGTCCGAAGCGCAGCTTCCCGGCCTGATGGCTCGCTTCTTCAGTCTATTCAAGTCATCTCCGAAACTTGGGTGGGCGTTCATTTTGGCCAGCTTGGCTTTCACGACGGTCGCATATGTTGTTTCTCGCTATTTCGAGACACAGAACAATGGTGAAGCCATTTTGAATCGAGCCGTCAGCCTCGAAACAGCACAGCTACATGGCAATGTTGAACATCAGGTGATGCAAGTTGCAGAGACCCTGAAGGACGGACACATTCTGGTTGGGACGGTTGATCTGTGGCAGGATGGCGACGGGTCCCGATCGATGCGCCGACTATATGACGATCAGCATCATTTGGTTGCCGCTGCATGGCGCGGCAAGGATGGCACATCCGGTTTGAGTGTGATGCAGAGCGGCGCACCAACGTCGGATGACGATCGCTTGTTGGCGTCGAACGATCTCTGGAAGCAGGACGTATCTACCAGAGCCTTCCATTCAGTCTCTAGGCGAGAACTGCGGGCAAAAAAGACCGACGTCGGATACGAGCTATCGAGTACCTTCTCCAACGAGAATCAACAGCATCTGATTAGCGCGACGATCGTACTTGATCACCACCTCAACACCGAGCGTGAAGTCCTGCGCTTCCAAGACGGATTCGGGGTCAAGGAAGTTCGCTACGTGCAATCAGTAAGAGATCTTCACGCTGCCTCCAGCGTTCCAGACACGGTATTTGCTCCGACCATGTCTGAAAAACACTCGGCTGGCGGTTTCGAGGCACACTCACCAGAACGATCGACCGACCATTTGGGTGCGGGAAACTCGAGATTCGCAGAGTTGGAAATCGGTGTCCTCTACCAACTACACCGGGCTGGCATGGACGTCGGTGAACCGGTAGAGGTTTCGAAAACCGTGGACGGTCACCTGCGTGTTTACGGAACGATGTCGGACGATAGGCGAAAGGCTGCAATCATTTCCGAATTAGCAAAGTTATCAAATCAGCCGTTACTGCAAATCGAACTGATGTCGCCGAAGGACTCGCAGACACCAGACCGCAGCATCATTCGAAGCAAATCTCCACTAACCAGTATCTACAGCGTGGTGCAGCAACCTCCGCCAGCGTACCCGGTCCTGATGAAGTATTTTTTGGCGGACGGTCTAAAAAACGATCAGGCCGAACTTTCCACCATTCAATTCTCCAACGAAGCTCTCGGGCACGCACAACATGCTCTTCAGCGTGCATATGCCTTAAGCCGTCTTGGTCGTGATTTCACTTCTGATGATTTGCGATGGGTAGATCCCACAGCTAAGAAAGAATGGGCCGAAATGGTCGCTGATCACGTTTCGGCTCTCAAATTGGAGCTTAGCCAACTGCAAGGACAGTTGCAGAGAATCTCGCCTTCGGAAAGCCCTGATGTCTTTCCCTCAGCTGACGGTCCGGCCATCCGAACTCCAGCCGATTTCGCGCGGGAGGCCGAACGCATGCTGCACGCTACGCAGAACCTTAGTTCAAAAGCCGAAAGTGCTTTTACGTCGGGCCCCGCCACCAAGGCAAACGATGATCCTCTTGCTCTTTTCGAGGGAATGGAAAAATCTATTCCCGCACAAGAGGTCAGCGCGATGGCGAACTTCGCCACTAGCCTGGCTCGATCGGCGGACTCGATGTCTCGGGCGGGCAATTCTCAAGTGAGACCCTTGCGTGACGATGCTCGATGAACAGTGCTCTCGCGATTGTCTGGTCGGGGCACGGACTTCGTTTTGGATTCGGTTCTTCTGCATCGTTTCCTTCTATTCGGTGCATGCCATAGCCCAAACCAGCACGGCGAACGTCATCGGCACGGTCGAAGACGAAACGTCCGCACGCATCCAGGACGCCAACGCCAAACTCATCAACGTTCTAAATGGTACCGAGAACGATTCCAAAACAAACCGCTCCGGTGTGTTTCTCCTGCCCGGAGTTATTCCCGGACAGTACATACTGCAGATCGAGCGAGACGGTTTTGCCGCCGTTCGTGTGACGGGAATGACGCTCAACGTTGGCGACACGAGGAATTTCCTGGTAAAGATGCGCGTCGGCTCGATCACCCAGACGATAGAGGTCGATGACAGTGAAATTAGCGTCAATAGCGGCGACGCATCGGTGAGCACGATTGTGGATCGCAATTTTGTAGCGAATATGCCTCTCAATGGACGCAGCTTTGAGGATTTGGTCTCGATGACTCCCGGAGTGGTAACACAGAGTCCGCAGGCCGCTGGTGAGTTTTTTGGAGCACGCGGAGAGTTCAGCGTGAATGGACAGCGGCCTGAAGCGAATTCCTTTATCATCGATGGAATTTCGGCTGACGTCGGCTCCAGTCTGCTTTCAGGTCATCAGAAGTTTGCAACCGCCGGCGACGTGGCGGGCACTACCGCGCTCGGAACCACGCAAAGCCTCGTTTCGGTTGATGCTCTCCAGGAGTTCCGAGTTCTTAGCTCGTCTTATTCCACCGAATATGGTCGAGTTCCTGGTGCGCAGTTCACGCTTCTGACGCGATCCGGGGCTAACAATTTCCACGGCAGTCTTTTTGAATATCTGCGCAACAATGCCGCGGATGCCAACGATTGGTACACCCGATACTATGGCGCAGAGTCGCGAACGACCTACCACCAAAATGACTTCGGAGGCACAGTTGGAGGACCAGTCGTTATTCCCCGGCATTACAACGGGTTGAACAGGACCTTTTTCTTCCTTTCATACGAAGGGCTTTACGTACAGCAGCCCTCGGCTCCTCTCATTCAATTTGTGCCTTCCGATGATGTGCGGGAGGAAGCTCCACTGGCTCTCCAGCCAGTCTTGAACTCTTTCCCTCGCCCAGACGGAGAGATCATTGGATCTGCTGAGCCCACCGCTCTTGGACTGAGTCCGTTCACGGCAAGTGCCACTTCCTATCCCGGCGCTTTGAATGCCACAAGTCTTCGTTTTGATCACACATTGTCTTCAAAAATCTCAGGATTCTTTCGCTACAGCAATACGCCGAGCGACAGCCAGGCCGGAAACCTCTCTTCGCTGACTCGGGTTCATGTAGACACACAGAGCGTCACTCTAGGTAGCACCTTGCAGCTCTCATCGCTCATCAGCGATGAGGTCCGACTCGGATATGCGGCGAGCAATTCTTCTCTCAAAACGACGTTGGACAACTACTACAGCTTCCTGAAGATTTTTCTGGGGACGAGCCTCGATGGATATCTTGGCATTCCGCCGTCCTCTTCCTCTGCCAGCGCGGATGCGTTCATCCAAATCCCCGGGGCGGGAACATCCGAGATCAATACAGACCAAGCTTCTAGCTTCCTGCATCAATGGGAATTTCGGGATACTTTTTCAGCTGAGGCCGGCCATCATCTTTTGAGGTTTGGTCTGGATCAGCGCCGCATCCTCTCGGAAATCGCGCCCCCCGCATTGACCGTCGAAGCCGACTTCTTCAATGAAAGCTCGATCCTGCAGAACTCGGCTTCGGATATTGCAATCACCAGAAGCAATCCGGCTGCGCTCAAATTCAATCAATTCGCATCCTTCGTTCAGGATCAGTGGAGACTATCGAAGTCGATAACGCTCTCGCCCGGGCTACGCTGGGAGATCAATCCGCCGCCGCACGGAGAGCACGGCGAAGACGCATACACACTGCTCGGAAATATTGCGTATCCTGCCACGTTAAGGCTGGCTCCTCGAGGAACTTCGCTATGGCAAGCAAGTTGGTTCAATTTTGCTCCTCGCCTTGGTGCGGTGTGGGCGATCGATAACCAGCCTGGGCGCGAATTCCTGATTCGAGGAGGAGGCGGAATTTTTTTCGATACTGCTGACCGGCAGGCAGCCGAGGCTTTTAGCGCCCTCGGATTTTCAGCGACAACTCAGTTTCAAAATGCGCCGGTACCTGTCACGCCGGGGCAACTCGACTTCTACACCGCAATCTCCGCTCCGTACAAGAATGCGCCCGTGTTTGCATTTCCTCAACACCTTCAACTGCCCTACGCCATTCAATGGAATGTTGCGGCGGAAAAGGCTTTGGGACGAACTCAAACACTGACTGTATCGTGGGTGGGCGCGAACGGTCATCGATTGTTGCATGAACGGCGTACTGACATTTCGGGCGAAAATCCTGACTTCGGCGAAGTGAACTTCTTTCCAGGTCAATTGACTTCGAGCTTTGATTCTCTGCAGGTGCGATTCCAGCGCTCGCTGGTGCACGGGCTCCAGGCGTTAGCGTCATACGGCTTTGCACACACAATCGATTACGGGTCCACAGACCCCGCCTTTCCTCTAACGCGAGCAAACTCTGACTTCGATGTGCGACAGAATTTACAGGCGGCACTTTCCTGGACCGACAAAGAGCACTCGATGAAGTCGATCTTGGACATGCTCTCAAGGGGCTGGGGAGTGGATGGGCGCATTAACTCTCGGACCGCATTTCCGGTCACTCTTCTGGGCAATCTCTTTTCGGACCCTGCAACCGGAAACCGATACTACAGCGGAGTCGATTTCGTTCCAGAAAAACCTGAGTATCTGCACGGGCCACAATATCCGGGTGGCAGGGTCTTCAATGGTGGTCCCAACGCGTCTGACCCTGCATTTGTGCTCCCAACGCTGAACACCGCAGGAGACGCTCCGCGAAATACGCTGCGTGGATTCGGCGCGGAACAGGTCAATGTCGCCCTACGGCGAAGTTTTACCCTAGTACCTGAAACGAAATTGCAAGTTCGCCTTGATACCTTCAACGTATTCAATCACCCCGACCTAGGCTTCATCGATCCGGCTCTGACCGATTTTCTTTTTGGAAAGGCGGCATTAATGTTGAATCAAAGTCTAGGTTCAACCGGGTCGCTTTACGAACCAGGTGGGCCTCGTTCTATCCAACTCTCCTTTAAGCTTCAGTTCTGATGTGCAATGGGACACCTATGATGCCTGCTTCGGAGATGCGATTCTCAAGAGCGATGGAGTTCCTTCCAAATGTCTACTCCTCGGTATCAATCCTGCTTCAATGAGTGCATTGTTTGAATGCTAAGTCGAGGAGGAGCGCGAGGTGTTACAAGAAGCTGAACTCAGCGGGCGCTGATTCAGAGAACGACCTCGGAGGCTGCTCAGAGACGATATGTATTACATCGGACTGGATGTTCACAAGAAGACGATCAGCTATTGCGTGAAGGATGCGGCTGGTCATGTGCACCGGGAAGGCAAGATCGGATCGACCCGGCGCGAACTG
>Ga0153933_1000220_pt1 | contig 26603 bp, 19 predicted proteins | sample TSNJ017MetaG_FD_102275 | JGI IMG/M metagenome (GOLD analysis project Ga0153933, IMG submission 102275) | Attine ant fungus gardens microbial communities from New Jersey, USA - TSNJ017 MetaG | ecosystem: Host-associated > Fungi > Mycelium > Unclassified | place: USA: New Jersey, Wharton State...
GACCCGTAGCATCATCGACGCATGACGATCATCGACGAAACGGCAAACAAGCCCGAAACATCCATGGTGGTGAATTGTGTCGCTTACCGGACCGACGGCAGGCGTCTGCGCGACATACATATCGATAACATCAGCGAAGTCCTGAAGGACCCGGACACCTTCGTCTGGGTCGGCCTGCACGAACCCAGCGAATCACTGCTGCTGAAATTGCAGGAAGAATTCGATCTGCACGACCTGGCCATCGAAGACGCCCAGCAAGCCCATCAACGCACCAAGATCGAAACCTACGGCGACTCACTCTTCATCGTCGTGCAAACCGCGCAACTGATCAGCGGCCACATCGCCTTCGGCGAAACCCATATCTTCCTGGGCCAGCGCTACCTGATCACGGTGAGACACGGCGCCTCCCTGTCATACACCCCAGCGCGCCACACCTGCGAAAAGACCCCCGAACTGCTCGCCCACGGCCCCAGCTACGGCCTCTACGGTGTACTGGACTACATCGTCGACAACCTGCTCCCCATCGTGCGCGAGTTCCGCGAAGAACTGCAAACACTCGAAAACGACATCTTCACCGACACCTTCAACCGCGGCACCGTCCGCCGCCTCTACGACATGCAACGCGATCTCATGACGCTGCGCCTAGCCGTCGCGCCGATGCAGGACGTCGTCAACCAGCTCGCACGCTTGCACCCCGACCTGATCCCCAACGAATTGCGAGTGTACTTCCGCGACGTCTACGACCATGTCTTCCGCGTCAATGAATCCATTGGCGCCATGCGCGAGATGCTCGCCGCCGCGATCAACGTGAATTTGTCACTGGTCACCTTCGGTCAGAACGAAGTGATGAAAAAACTTGCGGGCTGGGCCGCCATGCTGGCTGCTCCAACGCTGATCACCAGTTGGTACGGCATGAATTTCACCCACATGCCTGAGCTTGAAAAACCCTGGGCTTATCCCACAATCACGATTGTTGTGGCTGCTGTAGTTAGCACCATCTATCTCGCACTCAAGCGGGCGAAGTGGCTCTAAATCAGGCGACCAGCCAAACTGGATCACCCCTCTGTATAAAGATACAACCCTTCACCTCGCTCTGTCCTACTCTCCGGCGCAAGGAAATACGCACTCGTTGATTCAAGCGGCTAAATAGCGCCGCTTTTTTTGGGGTCAGCCCCCCTCTAGGAAAGCCACGATCAGGCGTCGTATATTTTGTGACGATCAATAACTGCCACAACGTTGAACCATGAATCGCTGGAAAGCAGCCGCCATACACCTGTCACTGAGCGCGGTCATAGCAGTGCTGATAGGGGCATTGCTCTACTTCGTCTGGTTTCCCTCGCCTTACTTTGCTGCCGCTGGCGCCAGCAAACTGATCCTGCTGCTGATGGGCGTTGATGTATGCATTGGCCCACTACTGACCTTGCTGGTTGTCAATTGCAATAAGCCTGCCAAATTGTTATTACTGGACCTGACCGTGATTGGTGTATTGCAGACCATAGCCTTCGGCTATGGTCTGCATGTGATCATCAGTGCACGGCCGGTGTTTATCGTTGCCGAAGTGGATCGACTAGTGATGGTAACTGCGGGTCAACTCAGCGATGCCGATTTGGCCAAAGGCCAGCAACCCGAATTTCGGAAACGCTCCTTGACTGGACCGATACTAGTGGGTGCACTACCACCCAAGGGCAAGGACGCAGGAGATTTCGCACTACGGGTCATGGAGACAGGCAAGGACGTCGATCAGCTACCTAAGTATTACCTACCTTACGACCAGGTCATTGACGACGTGATGAAACGCTCGAAGCCATTGTCATCGCTGAAGAACGCAACAGCTTCGCAGCAAGCTTATCTCGCCACCCTGCAGGCAGCCTACCCTACCTTGACACTGAAAGTACTGCCGCTGCAACGCGGCGAACATAGCTACTCAGCAATTATTTCCCCAGCGAGCAAGCACCCTATCGCGGTACTGGCCATAGACCCCTGGTGAGACTAAAACTCCCTAATCACTTTCAGCCAGAACGAAGTGATGGAAAGCTGGCAGCCCAACATTAATTACGGGTTGGTAAGACATGAACTTAACACATATGTCTGAATTGGAAAAACCTTAGGCATATTCCACCATGATGCTTGTAGTGGCCTCTGTTGTCATCACGATTTATATAAGCCTAAAACGAGCTAAGCGGCCATAAACCGTGCCAGATTCTGAGCAGGCAAATACGCACTTCATTCATCAGGTTCGGGGCACCAAAAGCACCTCCTCATCCGCAACTATTTCCACCGGCTTATAGTTCTCAAACAGAGCGCGCATCAAAATCAACGGAAGACGAGGATCAGCCAGAGAACTCTTTTCTATTACCACATAAGCGTAGGATTTTTGGGTAACCTTTACCAAGAAGCCGGTGGGGGCATCGGCATATATCGATCTCGCGTAGAGTTTTTGGCCGTAATTAAAAAAGTCAATCTCCATCGGCTTATGCGCCCAATAGCAAACTGCTAGAGTCTCACATGCCACCGCGCCCTTTGATAGCGAAAGCTTTCGTGAAAGCTCCTCCCACTGATGCACATGCACAAGGCTATCCACGTTGTGCACGCCAGGCCTGGAAAAGTAAATAAAAAGGCTTGCCACCATCCATGGAAGCACGATCAACAAACATGCCACCGTTTTTGCGTGGCCGTGAAGCATCCGGGCAGACCACCCAGACCACCCATCACCCGATAAAGCCTGCACAAAAAGCACGGCCCCAAGTGTCAGCGCAATAACTGCATCACACAACATGTTCAGGTTTACACCGGCTCCAGCGAGCATCCAGAATCCGTTTAGCATCGACAACACTAGATACAAGGCAACAAACGACGCCTTGTCCCGGCGCCCCAGCAAGACCCAGCCCACGATAGCCATGACGACGTAAGGCAGCAGAAAGCGCAGCGCATATTCCATGGTTAAAAGAGCCCGACTTGGCCACACAAGTCTGGGATTAAAAAAAATATCCCGCACCATTGTTATGCCCCATCCCATATAGACCATGATGCATGTAGCGCCCCCCATCACAAAACTGGCGACAAGAAATATGCCTAGACGACGGCGATCATAAAATAGTCCCCAGGTGCAAAGCGCCAGTGGCAGCGAAATTACATTGTGCTTTATCAGCCCACCGACCACTATCAACAACACCGACACCACCATCGATTGCCACAAACGCTCAGCGTTAGCCTTAAGAAAAATCAAGGCACCCGAGGTAACGAATGCATGAGCCAAAAATTGTGGATCATCGGTTGCCATGTAACCGGGGATCAAAGTGTACATACCCAACAGAAACAATACCGAAGCCAGCATCGCTAACGACCGCCCAGCACCCAGCCAACGACTGAATCTGCCCACGTTGATGCTAACAACTATCAGCGATAATACTGAGAGCAAACGCCCAGCGACGATATTGTCCCCCACCATTTCTCCAACCACGCCAACCAAGTAGAACGATAGGGGTGGATAGTTGTTTGTAATCATGGCATCGACGGGTGGATACAGCACTCCCCCATGCATCGCAATTTGGGCGAAATACGCGTTCCACCCCTCGTCGTAGTTTCTGGACACATGCAACGGAATCGCACACAGCGGAATGGCGACCAAAGCAAGAAATTGCAGTAACACTACGCCTATCAGAAGGCGCTCCAGCCTTCCATGTTGGTCTAATGCCATGACTTCACCTCTTGTAAAACGCTAATCAGCGGGATGGATGGCCATCCCAGCAATAACTTCTGAGCAAACCAAGTAACGACGCATAAATAAAAATTCGATGGCCGCATGCCGCGGCCATCTCCTTGATGCCCCTTGCAAAAGACAGATTTATTGCTTGCTGGATGCCGTGTCTGGTGCCGTCCACTTTTTCAACCAAGCATTAACAGTCTCGTGCCATAGCACACTGTTCTGTGGCTTCAACACCCAATGATTTTCATTCGGGAAGGTCAGGAATTCGCTTGGAATACCCTGGCGCTGCAATGCAGTGAAGGCGCCGAGGCCCTGGGTGATCGGAATGCGGAAGTCATCACCGGAGTGAATGACCAGCATCGGTACACGCCAATCCTTCACATGATTAATCGGATTGAATTTCTCGTAGTTCTCCGGCACGTCGAATTGTGGGCCGCCATTCTCGTGCTCTTCGAACCATAGTTCATCGGTGGCGTAGTACATCATGCGAGCATCAAATACACCATCATGATCGACCAGACACTTCCACGGATTGTTCCACACGCCGGCGATCCAGTAGGTCATGTAACCCCCATAGCTGGCACCAAGTGCACAGGCACGATCCCCATCCAGAAAACGATACTTGTCCAGCGCCGCCTGCCAGCCGCGCTTGAGATCCTCCAGTGGCTTACCACCCCAATCGCCCGAGATGGCGTCGGTAAAGGCCTGGCCGTAACCAGTGGAGCCATGAAAGTTGATGGTCACAACGGCAAAACCCTCTCCCGCATACGTCTGCGGATTCCATCGATAGCTCCAGTCGTTGTTCATCGCGCCTTGTGGACCACCATGGATGATGAAAGCAACCGGGTACTTGTGACCAACTTTGTAGTCCACTGGCTTCACCACATAGCCTTGCACTGTTTCGTTGTTCCAGCCCTTGAACGTAAAGAATTGCACATCGCCCATCTTGGTATTCTTCAGACGCTCCGCGTTGAAGTGTGTCACCTGCTTCAGGTCGTTACCATCCATGGATACCGTGTAGAGATCAGAGGGGCGATTGAGATCATCGCGCGCCAGTAGAACTCGCTTACCTGCTACTGAGTAGGAACTCACTGAACCATTATCGACCAGTTTATCCACTTTCCCGGTCGCCACATCCACCGCAAACAGCGGGTGCTGCCCCTTATCGTCCGCAGTAACGAGCAGCGTTTTACCATCAGCACTGACCTGCATGCTGCCTGCGGAACGATCCCAGGACGGATCCACTTCACGCGTCGCTCCAGTAGATAAGTCCATAGCCATGATGCCAAAACGATCCGCTTCGAACGCCGGCATTTTCATGGCGAGGTAGTAAAGCGTCTTTCCATCCGGCGAAGGAATAGGGAAAGCATCCCATGCTTTGTTGGCAGCCGTCAGGTTTTGTGGCACAGAAGATCCGTCGGCTGGCACTTTGAACACATCAAAATTGGTCGACCAAGGCTCGTTGTTTCCAGCGATGCGTACATCGAAATACACCGTGTTGCCGTCAGGAGAGAAGGCAAACTCGCTGTCATCGCCGAATGGCTTACTGGGGATATCGCCATCAATACCCTTGCTAAGCAAGGTCGGCTCAACCGGCAACGTGCCATCGCCCCCTAACCGAGCAATGTAAAGCTGGTCCCGGCGACCATCCGACCAACTATCCCAATGCCGAACGAATAGCTTGCTATAAACCGTGCCGGTGGACTTGTCCTTGGCGCGGCCATCCAGCCGCTCCTTGGTGCATGCCAAATCGTTACAGTCAGCAAACACGGCGTACGAGAGCAGTACGCTCTTGCCATCGGGCGACAGCTTGTAGTCGTCGATGTCCAGCGGACCGTGGCTCACTTGCACCGGTACCGAGGCGGCCGAAAGATCCAGACCCCGTTTGCCCACCGGGAAGTCAATTCGCCATAACTGAGCTATATCGCCAGCCGGCGCTAGGTAATAGAGGCTATGACCATCCGGAGACCAACGTGGAGATGAGGCCTGCTTCGCCACTATCCTGATTGGCTGGCCAGCCGCTGCATCAAGATCCTGCACATAGAGCGCGTTGACGCCCTTATTAGCGGAATAATCGGTACTGCGCACACTGAAAGCAGCATACTTGCCATCCGTAGAAAGCTGCGGATCGCTGACCCGGTCCATCATCACCAGATCACTGATGCCAAAAGGATGAGGTGAATGGTTCTCCTCTAACGTGCCCTTCCCGGTGTCCGCCGCAGCAGATGCACCTGCCGCGACCAGCAACAAGGCCGCAATCAAAGATTTCATGCAAACTCCTTATAACTATAGAAATACCTGCGCGAGTCTCCGGCCAGCCGCACACCCCACGCTTGGCCGGAGTCGCCTCGCCCAACGCCATTGAGTGCACCCGCACCCGACTAGAGCGCAGCGCGATATACGCAAACGTTCCTGCTGGGCCATGCACAATGATACGCCGTCTCAGGGGCTACTCTGGCGATTCTACGTGGGTGGCGCGATGTCTAGAGAGCTTCCAGCAATGTCGGGATACAGGCTGCCTTCTTCTCCCCCAGCATCAGGATATCCATATACCCTCTCGGCAAACGGCCCATCATCTCAGCAGGTGGTCATCCCTGCCGCCGATGACCAGTGACCTGTGAACAAACATGTCGAATAGTGCCCATATACAAGACACCAGGGTATCTCTACACAGATCAGCCGGTATGATGCCATGGGCAAGAATAGGGTTTTGGCCGAGCCCCATAGTCAATTCGGCTACCGCGACACCTTAAATATGCAGCACTTAGGCACCTCTGCTCATCCACGAGGGAAAAGTGAGAAACGCAAGCACTAAAAATCCCATTGCCGCTCGACCGTGGACATGGCCATTGACATTGGCAGGCATAACATTATTGGCGCTGGCTCTTCGCTGGTATTACGTCACCATCACCATCGTGCCTCAACCATTGAGCGGTGACGCCGGCCAATACTATGTCTATGCATGGAATCTACTGCACCATGGGATATTTTCCTCCAGCAAACCCGGCTCTGCATCCGTTTTGCCCGATAATTACCGTGATCCAGCCTACCCCTTGTTCCTGGCGCTCTGGATAAAGACATTGGGACCGGGTCGGATAGCCTACGGCGCCACACTGCTTTGCCAAGCCCTATTAGGCGCCATGACGGTAGGGATCAGTATGCAGATCTGCCGACAATGGCTTTCAGTCCGCTGGGCGGCTGCAGCTGGCCTACTTATGGCAGTCTGGCCACACAGCATAGCTACTAACGGTTTCTTACTGACTGAAACGCTGTCTGGCTTTCTCTGCGCGCTAGGCCTACTCCTGTGGGTAAAAGCCTGCAAGTGCAAATCTTCAGGCAAGGCCCTGGCAAGTGGACTGACTCTTGGTGCAGCAGGCTTGACCAATGCGGTATTGCAACCTTTTGGTATTTTGTTGGCGGTACTTATAGGATGGCGCGCGCCGGCGTTACGCAAGACCTGCCTAGTCCTTGCACTGGCATCCGCCGCCCTGCCTCTCGCATGGGCGGTGCGCAATGTGTATCTGCCCAACACTGACATCCACACGTCATCCAAAGGACGCGCCCTGCAGAACCTGATCCAGGGCTCATGGCCGACCTATCATTCCGCATGGCGAGCATCAAAGCTCGGGAGCGACGCAGCCAAGATCGAGGCGACAGCTAATCTAAATGCGATGAATGCAGAGTATGAGCAATTGCTGAGCTCACCACTTAAGGGTACCAAGGTAGTCATACAACGCATGCAGCAGCATCCCGTTACCTACCTCACCTGGTATTTGTTCAAAAAGCCCTATCAATTATGGGGCTGGGGGATCGAGATTGGTCAAGGCGACATCTATCCGTATGCAGTTATCAACTCACCTTTCCAAACCCAGGTCGCCTGGATCGCATTAGCCGCCATTTGTCACACTCTCAACCCTTGGTTGCTGGGGCTCTCATTAGCTTGTTTGCTCATAACTTGGTGGGAACAGTGCGCGCGTGCCGATATTTCGCCGCCATCCCTTTCGATTATCAGCACCATTGCCTTGCTGGGATTCGTAACGCTGGTTTATTGCATCCTCCAGGCAGAGCCTCGCTACGCCACACCTTTCCGCAACCTGGAGATCGCACTGGCATTCACCACCCTGGCGCATTTATCAGCCAGATGGAACGCCTACCAGGAGACCCTACACAGGCGCAAGGCTCTGCGCGAATCTCACTAACGCATTGTGCCTGGGTGCTTATCGACACCAAGCCTCACCTGTTAGGATCATTGCGTAAAGCATTCTGGGGGATCCAATGGTCACACCTACCAGCGCCGCCACTCATCGCAGTCGATGGATTCATGTACTTGGCGCCATTGTCGTCACACTCGTCGTTGCACTGGTCTATTGGCCAGTACGGCATGCGCAATTCGTATGGGACGACATTCTCGATTTTCAGCGCGTGGCATCGTTGCGACATGGCAATGAATGGCAACATCTGCTGCTAAATAAATTCAACGATTGGGTCGTTTATTTTCGGCCGCTGGGTGTGGCCTTATTCACCGCCGAAGCACACGTCTTCGGCGCAACTCCTAGCCCGATGCATCTGGTCTCCTTGTTGATCCACCTGATCGACACCTTGCTGGTAGGCGTATTGGCCATGCAGCTTGGCACGATGCAACCGCTTCAAAATCGACACCTTTATACTTTCGCATTACCTATGCTGCTCTACGGGCTGCATCCGCTGCTGGTGGAACCCGTGGTATGGATAGGCTGCCAGTTCGACCTGCTTGCTACGTTGTTTATGTTGTTGGGCTGGATTGGGGGTCTACGCATCCAGCACCCAATACTTCGCGCGCTTGGCGTTGGCAGCTGTTTCTTCTTAGCGGCGTGCGCCAAAGAATCCGCTGTCGCATTCTTGCCGATCCTGATGGTGTTAAATTGGTTTACCCTCAAACGATCGCAGAGCGAATCCATAGCCGCGCAACTGCGCAAACTTTTCACGCACCATGCGGCAACTTATTTGGCCGTGCTATTGGCAGGCATCGCCTATCTAGCCTTTCGGCAGTTGGCGCTCGGCCGCCTTATCCCAAACGCTGGCGGCACCGTGTTGCCGCTATGGGCGAGGCTACAAGAATCAAGTTTTATCTATCTGCACTACTGGCGCATGTTTTTATGGCCTACGTTGCATATGGGACCCATCCATCCGGCGGACATCGATCAATTTCTCAAGATCGACGTCGGATCGCTACTTAGGGACACACTAGCCTTTGCCATGGTGGCGACCGGCATTACTCTGACGATACACCGCAAATACCTGGGGGCGTTGATTCTCTGCGTGACGCTTGCCTTATTCCCGGTGCTGCACGTTATTGCCGCAAACTTTGATATCAATCTGTATCATGAACGTTACGCTCTCACCGCCCTGGCCATAGCTAGCGCATGGCTTCCGTTGGTTTTATCGGAGCTACCTACACCCGCGAGCATGCAGCGCATACTGCCACCAATGGCCTACATCAGTCTCACCATCTGGCTGATATTGGCGGTTATGAACATTCGGGTGACCATTCCGCTTTGGTCCACCCAAGTGAATTTATGGCATTGGGCTCTTCAGGAAAACCCGAACTCGGTCGACGCCAAAGATGAACTTATCGCCGGATATCTCGATGCGGGTGATGACGCCGATGCCTGGCGGCTGATCAATGGCCTCATAGCCAGCAATACGCCGTGCTTAAATTGCTTTCTCAACGCAGCCACCCTGTCGCTGCGCGAACACAACCCCGAACGCGCCGATTTTTTCCTGCAACGCATCAGGGATATGCCGGAACTATACAATAATCCTTCCTCGACCCGACTCTATCTCGCCGACATCGGTGCCGTGCAACTGATGGAAGGCAAATATGACGTGGCAGAACACGTGGAGCGGTTGGCCGCCTCGCGAGAAAAACAAGATCCCACCCCCCAGCTATTCCTCGCCGAGGCGCTGGTATTCGAAGGAAAGGCAGACGAAGCCATCCAAGTGGAAAACGCGGCCGTGCCACTCATGGAACTCGACAAGCAGGGACAACGGCAGCGATGGTTTACACATTTTATCAAGCAACACCACGACCACCCCGAAGAGAGCTATAGGATCCTGACCGAACATTGAACCAGTCAAGGCACCTAACTTTTTTCACATCGCTCCACGCCGCGTTGCCCAACAAAATGTGCGAGCGACTTCAGGCTCGCATTGTGACCCCCGTCACGCCCATCACATCGCTTTGGACGAAAGCGTATTTTCATGCCATTCAAAGCCATTACCGGCACTGTTTTGGTACAAAGGGTGCTTATGTTCCCTGCTTAGAACAAGGGGGAACATCCATGCTTCGGGACAAACTTGTACAGGGCTTTACCTTAATCGAGCTGATGATCGTGGTTGCCATTCTTGCCATTCTTGCCGCCATTGCGATCCCGGCATATCAGAATTACGTGATTCGCGCACAGGTCGCCGAAGGCTACAGCCTCGGGGATGGCGCCAAAACGGCTGTGTGGGACTATATTGCCAATACGGGACGTGTTCCACCTAGCAATCTGTCCGCCGGCTTAGCGTCATCAAATTCCATATCGGGCAATTATGTTTCCAGCGTGAACGTCTCTGCCGGGAAAGTCACCGTGGCTTTCGGTGGCAAGGCCAATATAGCGCTTAGCAACGAAGTGCTAGTACTGTCCCCTACCCTTGGTACAGGCAGCATCACCTGGAGCTGCGGCCCGCCAAATACTACGGTATCAAGCGAATATCTTCCCACCAGTTGCCGCAACTAATGGGGATGGCATGTGACGTAAACGCCCTTCTTTAGAGGGCAAAACTGACAAAAAACGTCACATTTGGACACTGTGGTATCCAGGCCGCGCCCATCTAAGCTTTACTGATCCTGCCACGCGAAGTGTCTTGGCTGATTGATGTAAGCGCCTTTCGTGATGCTCGCCACAGTAGTGTGTATTGCAGTGCCCTGAGGGGGTTAATGAAACCGCAAAATGGCATGTATAGTGCTTCAACTTACACGGCTTCCTGGTCTTTCCTGACCATGATGAATGGGTCCGATCCCGCCTAGGGGGCTCGGGACTGAGGCCCAGGGGGCGTCTACGGTTAGCTAATCAAAACAGAGGAACAACCATGAAGACCATGCAAAAAGGTTTTACACTGATCGAATTGATGATCGTGGTAGCGATCATCGCCATCCTCGCGGCCATTGCTATTCCTGCCTATCAGAACTACCTGATTCGCGCTCAGGTTTCTGAAGGTGCTGTACTGGCTGACGGTCTTAAGACCCCGCTCTCCGAATATTTCTCAAATCAAGGCGACTTCCCCAACACCTTGGCGTCCATCGGCCTGCCCGCAAACGCCGCTTCTGTTTCGGGCAAGTACGTTTCCCAAGTTTCTCTCTCGGGCAACGGCATCATAGTTGCGAAATTCGGCGGCAATCAGGTCAACGCGGCTATTAATGGTTCTGCATTCGCCTTGTCGGCTGTCAACAATGGTGGCAGCATCTCCTGGAGTTGCAGCAACACCAACGCCACCACTGTCCCGACGCAATATCTGCCGACCTCGTGCCGCTCGGGTGGCTGATTTTTTGTTTTATTGATTGTTAGTCACGCACGCGAAGGGCCACTTATAGTGGCCCTTCGTTTTTTTGTTACGCATACTAGACAAGCCTTCGCGTGCTTACACATCTACACCGCTTTTCATTTTGGCCTTTGCTGGGGGGGCTTTTGCTCTCCACAGGATTACTCCTTGCGCCTGGGCTGCATGGTGGCTTTCTCTTTGATGATTACGGCAGCTTACCTGCCCTGGGCGACACTGGGCCGATCCATAACTCGGCAACATTCTGGCGTTATATCACCAGCGGCTATGCCGACCCCACGGGACGCCCCATTGCCCTGCTGAGCTTTCTGCTCGACGCACGCAATTGGCCCGCGCTTCCCTTTCCGTTCAAGCGCACCAACCTGCTACTGCATCTACTTAATGGCGGTCTGCTTGCTCTACTCCTGCGTCAACTAGGTAGACACATCCAAATCAGGCTTACGCAGCATGACAGCAGGTCTATCGATAGGGCCGCCCTGCTGGGCGCCGCGTTTTGGCTACTGCACCCGTTATTCGTATCAACCACGCTGTACGTTGTGCAACGAGAAGCAATGCTGCCGGCCACCTTCACACTTATCGGCCTGCTGCTGTGGCTACAAGGGAGGCACGCTATCCAACAAGGGAGTCCTACTGCGGGTCTGATGGAGATTATTGCGGGATTGGGCGTCTGCACCTTATTAGCCACCTTGAGCAAGGCCAACGGCGTCTTGCTTCCCGTCCTGGCTCTGGTGATTGAGTACATATTGCTCAGAAGCTGTGAGGGTACCGATCATCTGGCAGCGGCGCCTGCCAACTTGAATGCCAAGAGCCACAGCATCCGCTGGGGTTATAACAAAACTTATCGCAACGTTATGTTGCTATTTGCATGGCTGCCCACATCGGTGGTCGCCGCTTACTTGTTGAAACAAGGCTGGAGCGGCCTAACTCATGGCATTTCATCCGCCAGACCATGGACGTTAGGACAGCGCTTGCTGACCGAACCTCGGGTATTGATGGATTATCTGACATTACTATGGATGCCCCGCCCATTCACTCCTGGGCTGTTCAACGACCAAATCCAGGCGTCCACATCATTATGGTCGCCGATAACGACACTGCCCGCACTCTGCGCCATCGTTGCGCTGATCGCTGGCAGCTGGCGGCTGCGTCGGCGCAGGCCCGCTTTGGCAACAGGCATATTGTTTTACTTTGTAGGCCAGTCGCTTGAATCCAGTACCGTGGCACTGGAACTGTATTTCGAACATCGCAACTATCTACCCGCGATGCTCATGTTCTGGCCGCTCGCACTGTGGTTATGCGGTGCCTGCCCTATCAAGGTAAAGATCGCTGAAGGGTCTCACGTATCAGGAGCAGCAAGTCGGCTTGCCAAACCAGCGCTTTCCGCACTGATACTGCTGGGCTTGGGCCTGATGACCTATACACGCGCCACGTTATGGGGCGATAGCCACGATCAGGCACTGCTATGGGCCACCCTTAATCCGAACTCCCCCCGCGCCCAAGCCTATGCGGCTGATATAGAGATTACAAACGGCCAACCACGGCAGGCTATAGCTCGCTTGCAGCCTCTGCTCGCCAAGCATCCCAACCAGGTGCAACTGGTTCTCCCCCTCATTAGCGCGGAGTGCCAGACTGGTCGGATTGATATGGCGACGATCAAAGCCGCTCGCGTTGCCCTCGGCACCGCCCGCGATACCGGCACTCTACTTGCAAGCTGGTTTAACCCGAGCATTGATGAGATCGAAACAACCCCATGCCCACAGTTGACCTATGACATGATCGACAGTCTGCTGAATGCCGCTCTCGCCAATCCATATCTCAACGCGATTCACGGACGAGAGCAAGACATTTATCACTTGAAAGGCCATCTGGCGCTTAGCCGGGGCGATACGCAAACAGCGCTAAGCGATTTCAACCATGCACTGGATCTACAAGTGCGCCCCGCCATCGCCCTTGAACAGGCTGCCCTGCTTGGCTCAGCTGGCTACCCCCGCCTTGGCCTAGCCCACCTGGATCATTACGAAGCCGAACGCAATCAGAAAGCACGGCCAGACTTCGGAATGCCGCAGCTACATGACTGGGTGCTGCAACAACAACAATATTGGCCCCGCGAAATAGTGCATCTGCGCGCTACACTGCAAAGCGACGCTACACGCCAAAGCGCCCGGAATCCATGATGCTTCGTCAGCCTCTTCAATCAACTCTGCAGCGCCGCTGGTTTCCTTGGGTATTGTTGATCCTAGGGGGCATGCTTACTACCGCCATCTACTGGCCAGGACTATCGGGTAGCTTCTTTTTCGATGACAACCCCAATATCGTCGACAATAAAGGGGTACAACCGTCGAATGCATCGCTCGCAACGCTAGTCAACGCTGCGCTGTCATCACCTTCAAGCGATTTCAAGCGACCACTGGCGTCGCTCAGTTTTGCCGTGAATTTCCTGCTTACCGGACTTGATCCCTATTGGATGAAGCTGACCAACCTGGTCATCCATCTACTGAATGGATGCCTGGTGTTTTTATTAGCGCGCTCCTTTATCTCACTTACGCAGAAAACAGCCACACGCGATGCAAACGGTGAACAAAATGCCGGCTTCATCGCCGCAGTAATTGCATGCTCCTGGATGCTGCTACCCATTAACCTCACCAGTGTGCTCTACATAGTACAACGCATGGAAAGCCTGGCCAATGTGTTTGTGCTGCTAGGCTTGCTCGGCTATGTGGCAGGGCGTAAGCGCATGCTTGCCGAAGCCGGCCATACGTCACATCACGTACATACTGGGCTTGGTATCTGTGCGCTTAGCCTCGCCTTATTCACTCTGGCAGGATTGCTAGCAAAAGAAACCGCAGTGATGCTGCCACTCTATGCATTTATTGTCGAATGGATATTATTCGATTTTCGCAGGCCACCTAGCACCGCACCGTACGACAGCGAGGCAAAGGACCGACGCCTGATCTGTCTCTATTTAATTGGCTTACTTATTCCGCTTATCGCTGGCCTTGCATGGCTTCTACCGAGCCTATCGAAGCCTGAAAACTGGGCCGCGCGCAACTTCACCTTAAGTACGCGCTTACTCACCGAAGCTCGCATAGTTGTCGACTATATAGCGTGGACCTTAGTGCCCACGCCTGATGCACTCTCTTTCTACCACGATAATTTCATCGTCTCCACCGGGCTTTGGCACCCGTGGACAACGCTTCCAAGCATCCTGGTTTTAATCGCCATAGCTACATCGGTTCCCCTGCTGCGCAGACGATGGCCACTTGCATCGCTGGGCTTAGCTCTATTCCTAGGCTGCCATCTACTCACGGCCACTATTCTGCCGTTGGAACTGGTCTACGAGCACCGCAACTATTTCGCCAGTTTTGGCCTGATGCTCGCCGTAATGCCGGTGCTTATTACTGGCATACCGTGTAAAACGTCGCAACCGTGGCAACGCTTCATTCTCGCGCGCAGCACGGCTTTGATAACGCTTGTACTGCTATGGAGCTTTGAAACAGCCATCACCGCCATCGCCTGGGGCTCACCGTTAACCCTGGCCGAAACTCTAGCCGCTCGCGTGCCGGATTCACCACGCGCCCAATACGAATTAGGTCGCACTTACATTATCTACTCGCAATACGATCCTCGCTCGCCATTCACAGCCATGGCCTATGCACCGCTGGAACGCGCCGCTGCACTGCCTGAGTCGTCCATCCTTCCGCAACAGGCGCTAATTTTCATGAATTCGCGCATGCGCCTGCCGCTGAAGGATGCATGGTGGAACAGCATGATCGCAAAACTTAAGTCCCGCCAGCCGAGCGTACAGGACGAAAGCTCACTCGGCGCCCTTACTGAATGTGCCCGATCTGACAAGTGCAACCTACCACCCGATCGCATGACCGATGCTTTTTTAGCCGCTCTCTCACATCCAAACCCGAGCGCGCGTCTGCTATCGATGTACGCTGACTATACTTGGAATATTCTGGACGATGATGTACTCGGACTGCGCATGGCTGAAGCAACTGTTAAAGCAGCCCCGTCGGAGCCAGCCTATCGCATCACCCTAATAAGAATGCTGATCGCAAAGGGAGATCTGGTTCAGGCCCACCGTCAACTGGACACGCTTCAAGAGTTCAATCTGGGTGGCCGACTGAATAGCGATATTGATCAGCTGGAGCAAGCGATGCGCAAAGCCCCTAACTCTGACAAAACAGCGGACCAGCGTTGAAAAAGCAACTCGCGCTCAACAGCCTAAAGACCACTTTCTGGCTAAGTGTACGCATTGCCACACAAGCCACGGTGCTGATCGTGCTCACCCGAACGCTCGGCCCGCAAGCATTCGGCAACTTCACTGCCGTTGCATCCTTGGCCCTGATCATTGGCATGCTACCAACATTTGGCAGTGGTTTCATGATGTTACGACAGCGCGCCCATGATGATGGCGGTGCCAAAGTGGTATGGCGTTATGCATGGCCAATGACCCTTTCGATGGGTGCATTCCTGCTGGTGATCTATGTGCTGATCGCTAGATTACTCACCTCCCCGCCTCTACCGGGCGCACTTCTGCTGATGATCGGGGCATCTGAATTATTGCTGACGCCAATGACATACCTGGCCAGCTATGCATTGCAAGCACACGAGAGAGTACCTCTTAGTCAATTCGTTCAATGGTTACCACTCGGCTTCCGGATCATTGCTGCGATCTCGTGTCTTTCACTGGATGCATCGTCACGCTTGGAGACATATGTAACGCTGCAATTGCTCACATCGTTTCTAGCAACCTTTCTGGCGCTTTCCATTACACACCGTTACGTCAAGCTCGACTGGAGACCGCGACTAATCACCCGGCAAGAATTTCTTCACGGTGCCACTTATGCGGCTATGAATTTAGTGGCGGCAAATCCTTCTGAAATCGATAAAATAATCGCAGTTCGCCTAATCGGCGCTCATGACACAGGCATCTACGCGACTACCAATCGTGTGATGAGCTCCTGTATCACCCCCGTCATAGGCATGTTGCTTTCCGCCCAGCCGCGCTTATTTCAGCACGCCTATAAGCCCAACAGCGAAGGCCACCGATTAATGTGGTTGATCGCCCTGTCGTCATTGGGCTGGGGCTTCATCAGCGGAATAGCTCTTGTCCTCTGCAGCCCAGTGTTGCCCTGGCTATTTGGCAAAGCCTTTGCAGCGACAGCAGAGCTAATGCCCTGGCTGGCCCTATCGGCTCCCGGACTTTCATTGAGGATGGCTGCCGGAGTGATACTTGTCGCGCTGGGCAAACCCGCTGAGCGACTAGTCTTTGAGGTGCTTGGCATACTCATATTGGTTTCGAGCATGATCCTTCTAGGACCACATTATCACGCTCATGGCCTCGCCATTGCCTTGAGCATCGCCGAATCAAGCATGGCGATCATCGGTTGGTACATGGTGAGTAAAAGGCTCCGTGCTTTCAACCGCAACCCATCGATGGCACAAACTCTAGGTTAATTTCATCGCAATTTTTGCGCCTCGCCAAAGTGCACGCAAAGGTACCAACGAATGAAACCGATAGACTCTAACCAGCGCGCGCAGTGGCAATATCAACATCCGCAGCAGCAACAGCAGCCACCATTCGGGAGTATTGCCAGCCAGCTTCCGAGCAAGAATCAAATGGGCAGCCACAATATGTGATTCATAAAACAATGACCCTATTCGACTACTTGCGGCCCCTTCATGCACCACAAGCACCTCATTGACATGCGCGACCGAGCCCGGATATTGCAAAAGTCGCCAACCGAGTTCGCAATCCTCCCCATACATAAAAAAATCCTCGTCAAAAAGAGGATACGCAATGCGCTCGGCGGCAATCAAGAAACAACAGCCACTGGGATACGAAAAATAGCTGCGCCGCCGCCGCCATGAGAGCAACCCGAGAAACTTCTGGTAGTACCCGATGCCTAGAATCTGCTCGCCGTGCCTGATATTTGGGCAGGCAATTCTGGCATTCGAATTTCGCTCCAGCGCATTGGTGAGCTTCAATAGCCCCCCATGCAGCAGTTTTGCATCATTATTGATCAGCAACACCCGCGCATCGGGGTACACTTTCCTGAGGTGATCGATGCCGCGATTCACCCCTGCTGCGAAGCCCAAATTCGAGTCGCTTACGATTATGCTTACTCGATCGTCATCCTTGAAATAATCGCTTATCTCTTTTGCAGATTCACCACCATCTTCGGAATTATCCCAGATCAACACTGGTACCACTTGTTGAATGAGCAGAGATTGAGTGCAGGCGATACTCCGTTCTGCATCACGAAAATTCAATAAAAGACCAGCCACTGTTTGTTTCACTAACATAGCTTGTCCGCGACGACGACCAGTTCTTCTGATGCTATCGCTGAGATAGACGCGCGCAAATCAACCCAATTCGCCGATACTCGTCGCTTGCGTAGCCCCTCCAGGACGGAAAGCTCACTTGAAGAGCGAATGATGTATTGCGCACCACGTCCTCGTCTCAAAAAGCGAACGTTGGTGAAGCCAGTCGTCGTCAAAAGTGCATGTAGCGCTTTTGCCGTAAAGAGAGCAACGTGCCGCGGCGGCTCCAGTCCACGCCAAGCCCTTCCGAATCGTTTATGCCCCAGACTTTGTACATTCGGCGTTGCCAGCCAAATTCGTCCATTTTTTGCCAATACGTCCCATATTTGCCGCAGAAAAAGCTTAGGATCATGCACATGCTCAATAACATGAGCTGCTGTTGCGACATCAAAGGGAGCATCTGGCTGATAGTCATCAAGACCACCAAGATATACGTCCAAGCCGTCTTCAACAGCTGCTCTTACCGCGTCCGCATCGGGCTTCAACCCCGTGACGTTCCAGCCCGCATTCTTCGCACGCCGAAGAAAAACTCCGTTACCACAGCCGACGTCAAGAAGCCGCCCAGGAGTCCTTGGAAGATGTCGATAGAAATAATCCAACTGCTGGCGAATTGGCGGTGCCAGTAATATAGCAATACCGCCCATCCTCATCGCCGGAAAACGATGCGCTCCGTAACGAGTATTCATGTAATCATTCGCCAGACGCCACAATAACGAATTACCATTATCGACTGCGAATGACTTTGCTCCCGACAGATGGGTGTAGTAAGACCTATATGCCCTCCCAATGACGTCCCGCATAGGACGTGGATCCAGAAATAGGCAACCGCAGCTCATGCATTCCCGCAAATTCCAGCGTCCGGGCACTCCCTCAAGCCGGTCTTGTAGTCCTTCATACCTAATTTTCCCGCTCTCCTTGCCGCAGGCTGGGCATGCAGGAACTGTCTCGAGTTCATAAGAGCTGAAGCCATCGGTGTTTTCCGCCTCAATCGTCATCTCAATTTTCTCTCATCACGCGACGATACAGGTCTAAATATGCGTCTATTGCTTGAGGCTCGCCAAAGTACTTCTCGGCACGTCGCCGGCCGCCTTGTCCCAGCCGTCTTCTCAAGATCGGTTCTTCGGCAAGTTGGCGAGCGAATCTTGATACTTCTTGCAAGTCGTTCAGTGACGCAAGAAGAGCCGTTTCACCGTGCCGGCAAATCTCACCAGTGCCTGCACTATTGAAGCCAATAATCGGTATGCCGCAAGCCATTGCCTCCAGTGCGACGTAACCAAACGCCTCATAGCGCGACAGCACCAATACAGCATCCGCAGACTGGTATATCAGCGGCATATCGTCCGGCGCGCAACGCTGTAGAAGCCGCATATTTGCCGCCAGCGCCTCGTCCTTGAAGGCTTTGCGGAGTCCACCAAGGCAGTCGATCTGAAACGAAGGCCCTAACATTTTGGCGAGCTGGGGCAGCAATTCTGCACCTTTCCAGCGCGACGGATTACCGATGAACAGCAGCTTGAACAACTTCGAGTCCACTGCGCTGGCGGTCACGCTATTGGGCAATATCGGCGAGAACTTTTTCAAGTCAACCCAATTATGGATGACTTCTATTTCTCGCTTCAAATCTTTTCGCATGGTTTTCGCACAAAATTCACTAACCGCGACAACCGCGTCGGCACAAGAATAGGAGGCCTTCATCCACCGTTCGGCGAACAGCTGGTGGTAAACAGTTCGAGGAAAATTTCGATATGGCGCAAAATCAGGATGGGCTATGTACTGATGCTCCGTAACCACCAGGGGAATGCCTTGGCGCTTGAATGCAAAGCCTTGCCAGCTCCCGGTATGCACGACATCAATTGATGGCGGAGCAACTACTCTCTTCAGGCGCTGCGGCATCAATTCATAGCGCAGGTCGAACCATTGCAAAATGGGCTCATGCCCTGCATTTCGTAACCCTTCGGCCAAGCGCAAGGCAAATACGTCCGCCCCACTACCTGAACGGATCGTCGGCAACCAAATTCGCAGGGACTTCGGCTGTTTCGTATCAGGCATCTATCCAATATCTAGATCTGAAAAAAACGGATGCGGCTCCACATTGAATTGACCGATTAGAGCCAAAAGCTGTAAATCAAAGTGGGAATGATGCGGCGCATACACTTCAGAGCGCCATCGGGCACATGGTGCAAAACGCGTGTTGCCATTGAATTGGGCCGTTCGATTTCGAATGTGAGCCTCATCGCCTCCAGACAGAGATTGCGGAATTCAAACCCCGCCTCATGAAGCAAACCTTCCAGTTGCGGCAATTCAAGCGGTTCACAATCATAGATATAACCCCTCCGCATCACACGTAGATATGGAGTTCTCCATGGGCGAGGTAACCAGCTCAGGAAGAGGAGCTTGTAATGTGGCTCCACGATCATCCATCGATTGGGCACTGCCAGATAACCTATACCATCCGCTCGCAGAACTCGGCGAAGCTCTGCGAGATGTGCCCGCTGCGCCCTGATATCACCCACATGCTCAATAACATGGTTGGTAAGCACCACATCAAAGGAGCTATCCGGAAATGGAAGCTGTGTACCTGTTACCTGTTGGTATGTGTAACCTTCGGTCACCAACCTATTGTCTTGAACGTCAACCGCTTCCACACAAAGCTCCAGATTAGGATGTGTCCCGAAGTAATGCGCGATACCTCCGGAGCCCGTGCCAACCTCAAGCAATCGCAGCGGTTGCCGACGACTGCTTAGATCGAGCAAGCGTTCAATTTTCAGCCCCTTAAAGCGACGCGAAGGTAAATCAAGCACAGCATGTGGTAGACGTCGTTCAGATTCGCTTGCCGAATGAGCGTCATGTCTTTCGTCACGATTCGTCGATGCGTCAGTCATAGAGCTCACGCAGAAAGCCACGCAACTGATTTCCAAATGCAGTCCATACCTTGCTGGCAGCGAATGCACGACAAGTAGTTATGACTTCTTCATCCCGATTCTTCTTAAGACTTTGAATTACTGCTTCCGCAAAATCGAGATAATTACCTGACTTGACTAATGTGCCGGTACGTCCATCCAGCACCGCATCGGGAACCCCACCTACCGCGAAGGCAACTGTTGGCAGGCCGTGAGCGGCCGCCTCGAGCGCCACCATGCCAAAACCTTCAACGTCCCCGGGCAATTCAAGCACGGGGAAAACATGCAAATCCGCGGTTTGATACACCGCGCTGAGAGTTGCGTCATCGCACCGGCCAAGAAACTTGACATGTTCCCCTAACCCAACTTCCTCAGCAGAAGCCAGTATCCGCTCTCGTTCACCAGTTCTTCTTGCATGTAAAGCATTAGCCGCATCTTCGCCAATGATCAACAACAAGACATCAGGGTGACTCGACCTAATGACTGGCAACGCTCTCGTCACAAATTCAGCCAATCCCTTGCGCTCAGTAAGCCTTCCTACGGAAAGCAAAATTGGGCGTGCCCCGAAACCGTGCACCTGACGAAAATTGTCGGCCAATTTTACATCCAGAGACGGCAACTCAACTCCCGGATTCAAAACGCGCAATTTGCTTGCCTGGATACCGTTGCATTTGCCTAAGCGCGCGGTATTACCGCTGTTTGCCAACGACATATCGCAGCGCCTAATGAATGGCAGCCAGAACCAACGGTAAATGCGGCTAGGCGCTACGATGTCCAGCCCATGCAAATACACGACGGCCTTCGCGCCAATGCAACGAGCCGCCAGCCAGGCAATGGGTGCCGTCAGTCCGCTTCCAGCCAAAACCAACACTGGCCTTTTTCTTCGCGCCATCCGAAAGGCCTGCCATAACGTCGCCATCAAAAAAATATGCAGAGGCCTTATGCGACTTTGCTTCACTTCGACTCGAGATGACACATACGGCGCACAGCCAGCAGGCCCACAAAGGGCAACACGCCAATCAGACTGCAATTCAGCCAAGAGATGCTGATTAACCTTTTCCATGCCGCCCAGCAAAGGCGGAAAGTTGCGCGTTACCAGCAACGCTAGCGGACGGTGGTGTTGTGGATCACGCATCTCGCCGATACATCAGCGCAGTAATCTGTTCCGAAATAAGTCCAATCAGAAAGACGATCACGGCAGCGCTCCACATCAGCGTGCTCATGTTCGTCAACCGACCCTCGCGTATATAAGTCCACGCATAGTTGGCGCAACCAAGCAAGAAAAATAACGCGCTTGCAGGAACAAACAGTTTCAACGGCGAATAAAGCGTGGCGATCTTGAAAATGATCAACAAAAAACGCACCCCATCGCGCAATGGCTTGATATGACTCTTACCCATCCGTTGCGCCGCTTTGATGGGTACGTAGGCTACGGGATAGGCACTGCGAAAGAAGGCCATGGTGCTGGTCGTAGGGTAGGAAAATCCGTTCGGCAGGAGATACAGAAACTCCTGGAAACGGTCCGCCTTGACGGCGCGGAAGCCAGAGGTGAGATCCGCCACCTCATGTCCAGTCATCCGAGTGGCTAGCCAGTTATATAAGGTATTCGCAATACCCCTACCGACGCCGGCCTGACTCCCCCAGTCACGGGCTCCCACTGCCATGTCGTATCCCTGGTCCAGCTTTTCGGTCAGGCGTGCGATATCCGCCGGGTCATGTTGACCATCGCCATCCATGAAAAGCAGAACCTCGCCGGTTGCGGCCCTGGCCCCTCGCTTGATAGCGGCGCCGTTGCCCATGGAATAGGGCGAACTCAGGCACTTCACGCCATTGTTGGCGCATATGGTCCGCGTATCGTCGGTAGAGCCGTCATCCACCACGATGATCTCGGCAGTCGGTTGCGCAACGCGTAGGCGCGGCAATAATTCGGCCAGGGCGGGGCCTTCGTTTTTGGCAGGCAGGATGATGCTGAGGTTATTCAAACAAGTCGATTCCCCATGAGTCGACCGATAATAACGCGTGACGCATGAGGTACGTACCGCGCCAATCGCTCGGATCTCAAAGATTCTGGCCAAACTGCAGTCCAAGTCACCCTTCCCAAGTCAACATCTTCCCAAACACCCCGCCGTGACACGCTGGGCGCCACTTCGGATGTGCCTGGGTTTGCCAAACCGGCAAGTACCGATAGCCTGCCGGCTCAATGTGCGCTAAATTCTAGTCTAATCAGGGGCTTTAAGCAGGTTTCAGCATGTCATCGCAACCACAGTCCACCACGATAGGCCTGTCTGGCATGGCTCGCCGCTTGGTGGCGGAAGGCTTGTTGCCCGAGGCGGATGTTCGTAAAGCCGTTGCCGAATCGAGCCAGCAAAAAAAAACGCTGACGTCGTGGCTGCTGGATCATGGCTTGGTGGACAACACTCGCCTCGCTCAAATCGCGTCCGCCGAATTCGGCATGCCGATGATGGACGTGACAGCGCTTGCACCGGCCAGCTTGCCACTGAGCCTGATCAGCCAGGAGCTGATCGGCAAACATCAAGTACTCCCGCTGCTCAAGCGCGGCAAACGGCTATTCGTCGGGATCGCCGATCCGATGCAGTTGCACGCCTTGGATGAGATCAAATTCCACTCCAACTGCATGGTGGAACCGATCCTGGTCGAGCGCTCCCAACTGAATCGCGCTATCGAAAACGCCGTCAGTACACTGAACAACGCGACGCCTGACCTGGGTGGAGGTGACCTGGAGGATCTCGCGCTTGAAACCGCGGATGGGGACGATGACGGCGCAGGCAGCGGGATTGATGCCAATGCTAACGACGACGCCCCGGTCGTGAAGTTCGTCAACAAGATCCTGATAGACGCCATACGACGCGGCGCGTCCGACATCCACTTCGAGCCTTTCGAGACCCTGTACCGCGTACGTTTGCGCATGGATGGCATGCTACGCGCCGTGGCTAGTCCGCCAATAAAGCTTGCCAACCGCATCTCGTCACGTCTCAAGGTTATGGCCGGCCTGGACATTGCCGAACGGCGTGTGCCGCAGGACGGACGCATCAAACTGAATCTGTCTAAGAGCCATGCGATGGACTTCCGCGTCAGCACGCTGCCGACGCTGTTTGGCGAAAAAATAGTGTTGCGTATCCTGGACAGCTCATCAGCCAAGCTGGGTATTGACAAGCTCGGCTACGAGGAGGATCAAAAAGAGCTTTATATTCAGGCCATCCACAAGCCTTACGGCATGGTGCTGGTCACCGGCCCCACTGGCTCGGGTAAAACGGTGTCGTTGTATACAGCGCTTAACATTCTCAATACAGCCGAACGCAATATCTCCACGGTGGAAGACCCGGTCGAAATCCGAGTAGACGGCATCAACCAAGTCCAGCAGAACGTAAAGCGCGGCATGACTTTCGCGGCCGCCCTGCGTTCGTTCTTACGCCAGGATCCGGACGTGATCATGGTGGGCGAAATTCGTGACCTGGAAACGGCCGAGATCGCCATCAAGGCCGCCCAGACCGGCCATATGGTGCTATCCACGCTGCACACGAACGATGCGCCGCAGACTATTTCGCGCCTCATGAATATGGGGATTGCCCCCTACAACATCACTTCGTCGGTGACGTTAGTGATTGCCCAGCGCCTGGCACGGCGCCTGCATGCCTGCAAGAAGCCGATGAGCATTCCACCAAAGATTTTGCTGGCCGCAGGCTTTACCCAACAGGACATTGACGAGGGGCTTACCGTCTACGAGGCGGTTGGCTGCTCGGATTGCAATGAAGGTTACAAGGGTCGCGTGGGCATCTATCAAGTCATGCCCATGGTCGAAGATATTCAGAAAATCGTCCTTGAGGGTGGCAATGCCATCCAGATTGCTGAAGTAGCTCGTAAACTGGGGATCAACGACCTTCGCGCCTCGGCCTTGCTCAAGGTTAAGCAAGGGGTAACCAGCCTGGCGGAAATTGATCGCGTAACCAAGGATTGACAATCCGCCCGATCATTTCTTGCTGGACTTGAGCCAGGGGCCACGAAATGTGCCCTTGAAGTGACGTAAGCTGCGGGTTGACCTAGCCGGAACACTCGCAACGGCACCGGATCAGATCATTAGGGGGAGACACGCATGGCCACGGTTACCGCCGCCACGAAAAATATCCGACAACAGGGTACTCAGCGCGCCCAAGTCAGCCAGATGCCGACCTACGAGTGGACCGCACTGGATAAGCGTGGCAAACGCATGAAAGGCTCCATGCCTGCGAAAAATGCCTCGCTTGTCAAGGCCGAATTACGTCGGCAGGGGATGAATCCGCAGACCGTGAAGGAGCGCACCAAGCCACTGTTTGGTTCTAGCGGCAGCACGGTCAAACCTCGCGACGTAGCGATTTTCAGCCGCCAGATTGCCACCATGATGGCTGCGGGCGTACCGATGGTACAGGCCTTCGACATCATTACCGACGGCCAGAAAAATCCTCGTTTCAAGAACATATTGGTGGACGTGAAACAGAGCATCGAGGGCGGCTCGACGCTCCACGAAGCACTGGGCCAATATCCCATACAGTTCGACGAGCTCTATCGCAATCTGGTTCGTGCCGGCGAGTCCGCGGGTGTGCTCGACACGATTCTCGATACAGTCGCCACCTACAAAGAGAAAACCGAAAGCATCAAGGGTAAGATCAAAAAGGCACTCTTCTACCCGATCATGGTAATGGTGGTCGCCGTGGCCGTCATCATGATCATGCTGCTGTTCGTGGTACCTGTTTTTGCCAAGACCTTCAAGGACGCTGGCGCACAGCTTCCTGCACCAACCCAGTTGCTTGTGACGTTGTCACAATTCATGCAGCAGTATTGGTTTTTGATCATTGGCGGCGCTGCCGGCGGCATCGTGGCCTTGATCATGGCAAAGAAGCGATCGGTGAAATTTGCGCATTTCCTCGACCGTGTAACTCTCAAATTACCTGTGATGGGCAATATCCTCCGCCAATCGGCCATTGCACGTTTTTCACGCACACTAGGTGTAACTTTCCGTGCCGGCGTACCCCTCGTCGAGGCCCTGGACGCCGTCGCCGGGGCGACCGGTAGCGTGGTGTACGCCGACGCCGTACACCAAATACGCGACGACGTCGCAGTGGGCCATCAGCTACAGCTGGCTATGCGACAAACCGGCCTGTTCCCAAACATGGTCACGCAGATGGTTGCGATCGGTGAAGAATCCGGTGCTTTGGACCACATGCTATTCAAGTGCGCTGAATTCTACGAAGAAGAGGTCAGCAACGCCGTCGACTCGCTGGCTTCGTTGCTTGAGCCACTGATGATGGTGATCCTGGGTGTGTTGGTGGGCGGCATAGTGATTGCCCTCTACCTACCCATCTTCAAACTCGCCGGCACGTTCTAATCAACCAACGCTCGCGCCACATGGTTGCCGCTTTGCGGCGATAATGTGGCGCGTTTTCATTATCAGGGTCCAGGCATGCCTGACTTGCCGCAGATCGTGTGGGTGCTTATTGGCGGCGTTTTAGGTCTGCTGATCGGCAGCTTTCTCAATGTGGTGATTCTTCGTCTGCCTGCACGACTCGACGCTCTGTGGCGCCAAGAGGCCCATGATGTGCTGGGATTAGAGGCGGGTGCCGAGCCCATACCGCCGGGGATCGTACGCGAATCTTCGCACTGCCCCCATTGCAAACACCCACTTGCCGTACATGACAACATTCCCGTGTTCGGCTGGCTGCTGCTGCGCGGACGCTGCCGCTACTGCCAAGCCCCCATTTCGATCCAGTACCCGCTGGTAGAACTACTCACGGCGGTGCTCAGTGCCATCATCGTATGGAAGTTCGGACCGACCTGGACGGGGCTGGCCGGCCTGTTTTTCACCTGGGCGCTGATCGCGCTGTCAGGCATCGACTTCCGCACGCAGTTGCTGCCTGACCAAATCACCCTGCCTTTGCTGTGGGCAGCCTTGCTATTGAGCCTGATCCATCTGCTTGTAGATCCGAAGCAGGCCATTCTCGGCGCCGCTATAGGCTACCTCAGCCTGTGGAGCGTGTACTGGTTGTTCAAGCTGCTGACCGGCAAGGAAGGCATGGGCTTTGGCGATTTCAAAC
>Ga0153933_1000221_pt1 | contig 26545 bp, 20 predicted proteins | sample TSNJ017MetaG_FD_102275 | JGI IMG/M metagenome (GOLD analysis project Ga0153933, IMG submission 102275) | Attine ant fungus gardens microbial communities from New Jersey, USA - TSNJ017 MetaG | ecosystem: Host-associated > Fungi > Mycelium > Unclassified | place: USA: New Jersey, Wharton State...
AAGCCGAAGGAGCATGGCGCGCGGCTCTCGGTGGAAGGCCTCGCCAAGGGCGAGACGCTCGAAGGCAAGCGTATCGTGATCGTCGAGGACGTCACCACGACGGGCGGCTCGGCGCTGAAGGCGGTGGAAGCCGTTCGCGAGGCCGGCGGCGAGATCGCACTGGTCTTCACCATGGTCGACCGCGAGGAAGGCGCGACCGAGACCTTTGCGGAGGCCGGGATCCAGTTCCGCGCGCTGTACAAGGCCGGCGAGTTTCTGAGGGGGTGAGCTCTTTCCTCCCCCTCTCCCCGTTCTCTTGTCCGCCGAAGCCCGCCTTCGGGCGAAGGCGGATGCGGGGAGAGGGTTGGGGTGAGGGGCTGTCTCCGCGAGTTCAGTTTACGGAGAGTCCCCCTCACCCGGATCGCATTCCGCTCCGCTCCATGCGATCCGACCTCTCCCCGCAGGCGGGGCGAGGTGAAACGTCGCGCGATCTTTCCTGCCGGCGCCCGCGATCAATCGCTCGTTTACCATCCCGCACTATGGTGAATCCTGCCGGGGCAAGTGTCGCCGCGGCGTGTTGCGTCGGGTGGAGTTGGCGTTGCGTACAGAGTTCAATGATCGGCGCGTGCGGCGCCGCGTGATGCTTGTCGCCGCAACGCTTGTGGGGGCGATCGCCGGTTCGCCCGCCCCCGTCTCGGCCGAGGGGCTGTTCGACTTCTTCTTCGGCGGCGCACAGAAGCAGCAGGCCCCGGCGCAAGCCAATTTCTTCGCCGACCCCTTCGGAAACAGCCAGCAGCCGAACCGGCCGTCCGCCCCGGTGTCGGCGCCCCGCGTCGCAGGAAGCGGACCCGCATTCTGCGTGCGCAGCTGCGACGGCAAGTACTTTCCGCTGACCATGCGCGGCAACGCCACGCCGGTGCAGATGTGCCAGGCGTTCTGCCCGGCGAGCCCGACCAAGGTCTATTACGGCAGCAATATCGACAGCGCGTCGTCGAACGCCGGCGAGCGCTATGCCGACAGCGACAACGCTTACGCCTACCGCAAGGCGCTGCGCGCCGACTGCACCTGCAACGGCCGCGATCCGGCAGGCCTGGCGCCGATCGATCTGTCGATGGACACCTCGCTGCGGGCCGGCGACGTCATCGCCACCTCCGATGGCCTCGTCGCCTATACCGGCATCCGCGTCGGCAACGATCAGGCCTTCGACTTCACGCCGGTCGCCTCCTATCCCGGATTGACCGCAGCGCTGCGCGCCCAGCTCGGCGAGATGAAGGTCGCCCCGGTCAGCGCCGAGATCGCCGGCGATGCGCCGCTGCCGGAGACCGCACGTGACGTCGCGCCGGCTACGGTCGGGCCGAAGACGACGACGCCCAAACCCGGCAAGCGGGCCGACGCGAACTGAGCGCTCAGCGTCCGACGATCACGCCGATCACGTTCGGCGCCGCCAGAAATTTGTCCTCGATATCGGCGCGCGCCGCGGCGCGGTTCTCCGCGCTGAGGATGCCGCGCTTCTCGGCGAGGATCATCCAGCAATAGCCCCACCAGTCCGTCAGCATGCCCTGATCGTCGACAAGATCGTAGCCTTGCTCGGCCGCGAAGATGCGCGCCTGCGCCTCATCGAGGGAATCGAGCCAGGCGTGGTCTTCATTTGAAAACAGCTCGTCGCTGAAATCGTCCGTGGTGTAGCCCCAGATCGACATGCAGACCGCGTTGAACTCGCGGTCGATCTGGTCGTCGTCGACCCATTGACGCCGCGAGGCCAGATGCAGCCGCGACAGCGAGCGCGCGAAATCCGCAATGCGGGTGAGAGCGAACTGATCGAAGGCGATGGTGGACATGTAGTCCTCGCGAAGGCTGACAGACCATAGATGTTGTATCGGCACGGCGCCGAATCACAATGATATATCAAACACTTGCTAAAGTGTTCTTAATTTGTTCCGACGTCAGTGTCGCCCCGGCGAAGGCCGGGGCCCATAACCACCGTTGCGCAAGGTATCACGCGATAGGCGCCCAACAATGAATGCCCCCGCTGCCTATTACGTCTACATTCTCGCAAGCCGTCGCCACGGAACGAACTATGTCGGCGTCTGCAATAATCTCAGCAATCGCATTGCATCGCTCCGGACGCGGCTCGCAATTCGTCAAAAAGTACGGCGTCACGAGGCTCGTCCACGTGGAAGCATTCGCGACACCACTAGAGCGCGATGAGATCAAGCTGAATCGTCATCGTGCTCTAGCTTCTTGTTTGAGCAGGATCTTTTCGGAAAACCGCTTCACACTTTTCCGGATCATGCTCTGGAGGCAATTGCGCGCGAGAAGGCGTTGAAGGAATGGCACCGTGACTGGAAAATCCGGCCGATCGAGCAGGACAATCCGGAGTGGAGCGACCTGTCTCATCTTCTCTGACAGCGGTGGTTATGGGTCCCGGCCTTCGCCGGGACGACAATCCTTATGCAGCGCAGCTGTCGCCAAATCGCTGCCCCCCAAAGCAATGGGGCCGCTGAGTGATGTCAGCGGCCCGCGTCAATAATTGCTTCGGAATGAAAAGTGCCCTGCCCCATGCCTGACAGAAGCATTTGTAACCGACTGGTTAAGTGCTGGAAATCCGTATCACCACGGTGTTCCCGCGATCGCCGGACCGAGCGCTGATCTCAAGCGCCAACACACGCAGACGCGCGCATCGCTCCTTTGCGCAACTCGGGTTGACGCTTCAGTTCGCCGCCGACAGCAGCTTGTCGCCGCACGCATTCGCATAGAACCTGCCGCCGCATTGCCGTTTGATGGCGGCGCACCGGGTGGCGGCGGAGGCGTTTTGCGGGACGGTGAAGCCGCAGCTCAGGCCGTCGGCGCTGCGGCCAATCCTGTCGGCGGCGGACGCGGCGCTCGAGGCGGTGATGCAGATCACGAGCAGGGCAGCAGTGGCGATTTCGATCACCAGTCTCATCACGCTTCCTCCGCCAAATTGTCGCAAAGTCTCGGCTTTCGCGGTCAATGATAGCACCTGACAGGGCCGGCCCGAATGCCCGAAATCGGCCCGGTCCTTGCATAAAAAGACGGCAGCGCGGTGCGCAACGATCTCGGCAGTTTCGATTGCAGTGCAACCCGCGTATCATTGTCGCGGAGCATGAACCTGAGGAATGGGGACCGGCTTTCCGAAGGGGAGGTGCTCACACAGTGAATCATGAGGCGTGCGCTTGATCGCATCATGATCCCGAAAATCTGAACTGCGGGGATTGGCGCGTTGCAGGAACAAACAAATTACCCGGGACTGGACCAGCCGGTTGACGAGCTGGCGCTGACCGAGATCAAGGGTGCGATCCTCGCCAAGCTGCGGCTTGCGATCGGCAAGGACGCCAGCATGGCGACCCGGCGCGACTGGTACAAGGCGGCGGCGCTGGCGCTGCGCGACCGTATCGTGCATCGCTGGCTCACCGCCGAGAAGGCGAGCTACGACGCGGGCTCCAAGCGGGTCTACTACCTCTCGCTCGAGTTCCTGATCGGCCGCCTGTTCACCGACGCGCTGAACAATTTGGGGCTGCTGCCGGTATTTGCGGCAGCGCTCGGCGATCTCGGCGTCGACCTCGCCGAGTTGCGCAAATGCGAGCCGGATGCGGCGCTCGGCAATGGCGGCCTCGGGCGGCTTGCCGCCTGCTTCATGGAGAGCATGGCAACGCTTGCGATCCCGGCGATCGGCTACGGCATCCGCTACGATTTCGGCCTGTTCCGCCAGATCATCAACCAGGGCTGGCAGCAGGAATATCCCGACGAATGGCTCGCCTTCGGCAACCCCTGGGAATTCCAGCGGCCCGAGGTGGTCTACAACATCCATTTCGGCGGCCATGTCGAGCATGTCGACGACCGTGGCCGCGATCGCGCCACCTGGCATCCGGCGGAAACCGTCGAGGCGATGGCCTATGACACGCCGATCGTCGGCTGGCGCGGCCAGCACGTCAACGCGCTGCGGCTGTGGTCGGCGCACGCGCCCGACCCGCTCAAGCTCGACGTCTTCAACACCGGCGACTACGTCTCGGCCAGCGCCGAGCAGGCGCGCGCCGAGGCGATCTGCAAGTTCCTCTATCCGAACGACGAGAGCGCCGCCGGGCGCGAGCTCAGGCTGCGGCAGGAATATTTCTTCGTCTCGGCCTCGCTGCAGGACCTGATCAACCGGCATCTTTCCGCCGACGGCCAGCTGCGCAGCCTGGCGCAGAAGGCCGCGGTGCAGCTCAACGACACCCATCCGAGCCTCGCCGTCACCGAGCTGATGCGGATCCTGGTCGACCTGCACAATTTCCGCTGGGACGAGGCCTGGAAGATCACCGTCGCCACGCTGTCCTACACCAACCACACGCTGCTGCCGGAAGCGCTGGAGACCTGGCCGGTCGAGCTGTTCGAGCGTCTGCTGCCGCGGCATCTCGAGATCATCTACCGCATCAACGTGGCGCATCTGGCGCTCGCCGAGGAGCGCTGCCCCGGCGATATAGAGTATCGCGCCTCGGTGTCCCTGATCGACGAGCGGAGCGGCCGCCGCGTGCGGATGGGCCAACTCGCCTTCGTCGGTTCGCACCGCATCAACGGCGTCTCCGCGATGCATTCCGACCTGATGAAGGAGACCGTGTTCCACGACCTCCATCATCTCTATCCCCAGCGCATCACCAACAAGACCAACGGCATCACCTTCCGCCGCTGGCTGATGCTGGCCAATCCACGGCTGACCGCGCTGTTGCGAGAGACCTGCGGCGAGGCCGTGCTCGACGACTTCTCGCTGCTCGAACGGCTGGAGACCCATTCGAGCGACATCGCATTCCAGCAGCGCTTCCGCGACGTCAAGCATCACAACAAGCTGGCGCTGGCGCGGCTGATCGGCGAGCGCAACAACATCAAGGTCGATCCGTCGGCACTGTTCGACGTGCAGATCAAGCGCATCCACGAATACAAGCGGCAGCTGCTCAACATCCTGGAGACGATCGCGCTCTACCACGCGATGAAGGACGAGCCCGACGCGAACTGGGTGCCGCGGGTGAAAATCTTCGCCGGCAAGGCGGCGGCGAGCTATCGCTATGCCAAGCTGATCATCAAGCTGATCAACGACGTCGGCGAGATCGTCAACAACGACGCCTCGCTCGGCGGCAAGCTCAAGGTCGTCTTCCTCGCCGACTACAATGTCAGCCTCGCCGAGGTGATCATCCCAGCTGCCGACCTCTCCGAGCAGATCTCGACCGCCGGCATGGAGGCCTCAGGCACCGGCAACATGAAGCTCGCGCTGAACGGCGCGCTGACCATCGGCACGCTCGACGGCGCAAATATCGAGATTCGCGACTGGGTGGGACCTGAGAACATCGCGATCTTCGGCATGGAGGCCGGCGACGTCATGGTCCGCCGCAAGCAGGGGCTGGACGCCTCTGACGTGATCCGCAAGTCGCCGCGGCTGGAGCGTGCGATCCGCGCCATCGAGAGCGGCGAGTTCTCGCCGGGCGATCCGGCCCGCTTCGCCTCGATCGGGCATGCGCTGCGCTATCTCGACCACTACATGGTCTCGGCCGATTTCGAGTCCTACTACGAGGCGCAGCGCGGCATCGACGCGCGCTGGCGGGTCGCCCCGGCCTGGACCCGCGCCTCGATCCTCAACGTCGCGCGCATGGCGTGGTTCTCCTCCGACCGCACTATCCGCGAATATGCCGAGGACATCTGGCACGTGCCGGTGCACCCGACCGTGACCCCGCTGCCCGGCGCCCAGCGCGAGGCGAAGGGGTAATTTTCGGCGCGCGGAAATCGATGACGTCGGACGTCATTGAATTCCGCGCGATTGCCGGGATACTGGTGCCGGCCCAGCGTCATTGCGAGCCAACGGGTCGCGCGAATGCGCGCCCGATGACAGGCTCCGCGAAACAATCCATCCATCCGCACATGCGGAGCGATGGATTGCTTCGTCGCTTCGCTCCTCGCAATGACGAAGGGGATGTCTGCGAAGGAATCATATGCTCACCAAGACCCCGCACCTTTTCGATGAAGCGACCGCGATCACCGCCGGCGATAGCCGCTGGCAGGGGCGGACCAGCCCGGATTACTGGGCCTTCGTCGGCCCGTTCGGCGGCTGCACCGCCGCGACAATGCTGCGCGCCGTGATGCAGCATCCGCAGCGCGGGGGCGATCCGCTGGCGCTGACCGTCAATTATTGCGCGCCGGTCGCCGAAGGCACGTTCGATCTCGACGTCCGCCTGGTGAAGGGAAATCGTTCGAGCCAGCACTGGTCGGTCGAGATGACGCAAGGCACGGGCGAGGTCGCGACGCTCGCGACAGCGGTGTTCGCCGAGCGCCGACCCTCATGGTCGCACCAGCCGGCGGAGTTTCCCGGCGCTGTGCCGTTCGAGCAGCTGCGGCCCTATCCAAAACTCGCGATGACCTGGGCCAACCAGTACGACTTCCGCTTTGCAGAGGGCGAGCCGAAGTTCGACGGCGGCGGCGCAAGTGCGCCCGCGAGCGCCTATTCGAAGCTCTGGATCGCCGACCGCGCGCCGCGCAAGGTCGACGCGCTGTCGCTGATGTCGATGTCGGATGCGTTCTTCGGCCGCGTGTTCCATGCGCGGCATGAGCTGGTTCCGTTCGGCACGGTGTCGCTGACGACCTATTTCCATGTCGATGCGGCCGACCTCGACGCCGAGGACGTCACCTGCGTGCTCGCGGTCGCCGACGCCAGGATTTTCCACAAGAGTTACGGCGACCAGCACGGCGAATTGTGGTCGCCGTCCGGCCGCCTGCTCGCCACCACGACGCAAATCGCCTATTTCAAGGCGTAGCGCGTTTCGAACGAGGTGGGAGACTTGCGGCATGTCCGACACGTCAAAGCATCAGCGCATCGCGCTGCTCGGTGTTCCCATCGAGATCGGCGCGTCGCAGGCCGGCCCGCTTATGGGACCGGACGCGCTGCGCACCGCAGGTATCGCTCGCGTGCTCGAGCAACTCGGCTTCCAGGTCGACGACCACGGCAACCTGGCGATCCCGGCCGTCGTCCGTGACGGCCCGGTGCCGGCAAACACGAAATTCTACGACGAGGTGAAGACCTGGACCCGCGCGCTCTCCGAGCGTGCCTACTGGCTGGCGCATTCCGGCGCGATCCCGATCTTCATGGGCGGCGACCACTCACTGTCGATGGGCTCGGTCAACGGCGTCGCGCGCTACTGGCAGGAGAAGGGCCGGCCGCTGTTCGCGCTGTGGGTCGATGCGCATCCCGACTACAACACGCCGGCAACCACCCTCACCGGCAACATGCACGGCATGTCGGCGGCGTTCCTGTGCGGCGAGGACGGCCTCGACGATCTGCTCGGGGGCTTGCCGCGCGCCACCATCCCGCCCGACCAGCTCGACGTGGTCGGCGCGCGCTCGATCGATCCCCTGGAGCGCAAATTGCTGAAGCAGCGCAACGTCTCGATCGCGGACATGCGCCAGATCGACGAGTTCGGCGTTGCCGTGCTGACCCGCCGCGTGATCGACCGCGTCAAGGCGAAGAACGGCGTGCTGCACGTCTCGTTCGACGTCGACTTCCTCGATCCATCGGTCGCGCCCGGCGTCGGCACCACGGTGCCGGGCGGCGCAACCTATCGGGAAGCCCATCTCATCATGGAGCTGCTGCACGATTCCGGTCTGGTGCGCTCGCTCGATATCGTCGAGCTCAATCCCTTCCTCGACGAGCGCGGCCGCACCGCGCGCGTCGCGGTCGAACTGATCGGCAGCCTGTTCGGCCTGCAGATCACCGACCGCCAGACGCCGACCAACGCGGTGCTGCCTGAGATGGGGGAGTAGCAAGGCAACACACTCGATGTCGTGCCGGCGAAGGCAGAGATTCGCTGCATCCCCGTCATCCTGAGGTACGAGCCTCTTCGGCGAGCCTCGAAGGATGCGCGGCCCGGCTGGTGGCCGATTCATCCTTCGAGGCTCGCAAGGGCTCGCACCTCAGGATGACGGAGAGAGAGTCTTTCGAACGCAAAAAAGGCGGCCTCGAGGGCCGCCTTTTCCAATCGCGAACCGTACGCGGCCCTACTCCGCCGCGAGCTTCACTTCCGGGGCGGCGGCGCGGACTTCGGCGTCGACTTGGGCTTCGAACTTGGCAAAATTCTTCTGGAACATGCCGACCAGCGCACGCGCGGTCTTGTCGAACTCGGCCTTGTCGGCCCAGGTCTTGATCGGATCGAGGATGTGCGGCTCGACGCCCGGCAGCGAGGTCGGCACCGCGAAGCCGAAATACTTGTCGGTGCGGAAATCGGCGTTGCGCAAGCTGCCGTTCAGCGCGGCGGTCAGCAGCGCGCGCGTCACCTTGATCGGCATGCGCCGGCCGGTGCCGTACTTGCCGCCGGTCCAGCCGGTGTTGACCAGCCAGCAATCGACGTCGTGCTTGGCGATCAGCTCGCGCAGCAGATTGCCGTAGACCGACGGATCGCGCGGCAGGAACGGCGAGCCGAAGCAGGTCGAGAATTCCGGCTGCGGCTCGTTGCCCAGGCCGCGCTCGGTGCCGGCGACCTTCGCGGTGTAGCCGGACAGGAAGTGATACATCGCCTGCGCCGGCGTCAGCTTGGCGATCGGCGGCATCACGCCGAAGGCGTCGGCAGCGAGCATCACCACGTTCTTCGGGTGCGGCGCGCAGCCGGTGCGCGAGGCGTTCGGGATGAAATCGAGCGGATAGGCCGAGCGGGTGTTCTCGGTCTTCGAGCCGTCGTCGAAATCCGGCATGCGGGTGCGCGCGTCGAGCACGACGTTTTCCAGCACGGCGCCGAAGCGCTTGCTGGCCGCATAGATCTCGGGCTCGGCTTCGCCCGACAGCTTGATGCATTTGGCGTAGCAGCCGCCTTCGAAATTGAAGACGCCGTCCTCGCTCCAGCCATGCTCGTCATCGCCGATCAGCGTGCGCTTCGGATCGGCCGAGAGCGTGGTCTTGCCGGTGCCGGAGAGGCCGAAGAAGATCGCGGTGTCGCCGTCGGGACCGACATTGGCCGAGCAGTGCATCGGCATCACGCCCTTCTCGGGCAGATAGAAGTTCAGCGTCGTGAACACGCTCTTCTTCATCTCGCCGGCATAATAAGACCCGCCGATCAGGACGATCTTGCGGGCGAAATCGATGGCGACGACGTTCTCCGACTTGCAGCCGTGACGTTTCGGATCGGCGCGGAAGCTCGGCAGGTCGATGATGGTGAGTTCCGGCACGAAGGAAGCGAGCTCCGACGCCTCGGGGCGGATCAGAAGCGTGCGGATGAACAGCGAGTGCCAGGCGAGCTCGGTGAAGACGCGGGTCTTGATGCGATGGGTCGGATTGGCGCCACCGTAGAGATCCTGCGCGAACAGCGTCATGCCTTCGGCATGCGCGAGGAAATCGGCATGGAGCGTTGCGAACTGCTCTGAGGTGATCGACTGATTGCCGGCCCACCACATCGACTTGTCGGTCAGGCCATCGCGGACCGTGAACTTGTCCTTCGGGCTGCGGCCGGTGAACTCACCGGTATCCGCGCAGAGCGCGCCATCGGCCGAGAGCACTGCTTCATTGTTGCGCAGCGCATGCTCGTAAAGCTGGGGCGCACCATAGTTCCAGTGAACGCCCTTGAGATTTTTTAAGCCGAATTTGTCGGCGCCGAAGGCACCGTTATGCACGCCCGTCTCTTGCACGAAGAACCTCCTCGAACCCGCGTATCCTTAGTTCGCGCGAATCTCGCAAAACGCGCCATGTCGCGGTGACCGTCTTGTGAATATAGCCTTGTGGCCCCAGTCCGGCGACCTAATAGTGGGGAACGCCGGGCTTGCCAAGCTCGTCGACCGGGTTTTGGTTTATTCCATGGCAGGCACATCATCGGACGCCAATACTCACCGCAGTGCGGCAGTGTTTCGTTTTGCTTTCGCTTTGCTGTCGTTTCCTCGCCAGTCACGCGACTCCCGCTACTTTTTCCCGGAAAACTACGGCAATTGCGATGCACAAACGGTGCCATTGAACGTCGTCGCCAGTGGCAAAGGTAACGAGAATGGCGGCCATGCATTTCGCGCTGCTGCAAGCGACGCGGAAAGCGCCTGCATACGCGAATGGAAGATGCATCGCGCAAGATCGGTAACCGCATCGTCGCCAAACTTGTCGTCGGCCATCATGTTGCATGCTGATAGCGCTACCGAGAGATCATCGCAGAATGCGGTGGCTGTCTCGGAATGCGCAGCGCTCGCGAAGGTTCCGCGTCATCGTGATGGTTGCGCTATCAACGACGCTCGCTGCTCCATCTCAACGCTCGCACATCGCACATCGGATATGCGACATGATGCCTCGCCGAGCCGCATCAAACGTCAACCCTTATCCCTTGGCACGCGCCTCGCCGGCGAGACGGACCAGCATCTTGCGCAGCGTGGTGCCGTCAGTGACCGTCTCGGGGAAATCGAGCCGTAGCGTCCGGCGGTCGGCCTGCATGTCCATTCCATCGGGATCGCAGCCAACGCAGATCCAATCCGCGCTCTCGGCGCCGAGCAGGCGCGTGGCGTAGAGGCTCATCGCCTCGCGGTGGTCCTCATTCATATGCGCCACCGCACCCGGCTCGGCCTCCAGCAGGCCTTTGGCCGCGCCGAGATCGGTCAGGAACTGCTCCGGCTGGAGGTCGACGATGCGGCCGAATCCGGCCACCAGATGGGCGCCACGCGGCCTGATCCGGAAGAACGAAAAATCCTTAAATTCTACAAAGGCTTCCGCCGATGGATGGGCCGCCAGATAGCGCCGGCGGACGAGTTCCGCCTCATCGTCGGCGGCCACCTCCGCACGCCCCGCCAGCATGATCCGGGCGCCCTCCAGCGGATCGCCAGCAGCGCGCTCATCGAGCATCAGCGACACCCGGCTGTCGGCCAGGATGTTCTTTGTATGCACCGCCAGCCGCGAAATCAGCAGGATCGGCGAGCCATCGGGATGGCTGGCCAGATTGACCAGCGAGCAATAGGGGTCGCCGTGGCCTGCCATCAGCGTGGCGAGCGCGCCCTGGCGTGAGCGGCGCAGCAGCGAGCGGGCAAGGCGGGCGGGGTCGAAGTCGGCGGTGGGTTGCATCGGTCTGTCACGTCATCTTGTTGCAGAATAGGCGCTTTTTTGCTGCAAAAAGGGCCTTTCCTCACGGTGTCAGGGTGCTATATGGGGGTCCAACGCATGGGCCGCAGAAGCGTTTTTTGCGGAACTCGGTCACACTTCAGCCCAGCTTGCATTGCTCGTTGACCGCGTTGGAAGCCCATTTATGCGGCGCGTCGCTGGGATGCCCGCCGTTTAAGCCACTCTCATTGTGAAAGCAGCACATGCCCACAATCGCTCTGGTCGACGACGACCGCAACATTCTCACCTCCGTCTCGATCGCGCTCGAAGCCGAAGGCTATCGCATCATGACGTATACGGACGGTGCGTCGGCGCTGGACGGCTTCCGAACCTCGCCCCCGGACCTTGCGATCCTCGACATCAAGATGCCGCGCATGGACGGCATGGAGACGCTGCGTCGGCTGCGCCAGAAGTCCGATCTCCCGGTGATCTTCCTCACCTCCAAGGATGAAGAGATCGACGAACTGTTCGGCCTGAAAATGGGCGCCGACGATTTCATCCGCAAGCCGTTCTCGCAGCGCCTGCTGGTCGAACGCGTCAAGGCGGTGCTCCGCCGCGGCCAGCCGAAGGATCCGACCGCGCCGCCGAAAGAGCCCGATGCGCGCGCGCTCGATCGCGGCCTGCTGCGGATGGATCCGGAACGCCACACCTGCACCTGGAAGAACGAACCGGTGACGCTCACGGTGACCGAATTCCTGATCCTGCAGGCGCTCGCCACCCGCCCCGGCGTGGTGAAGAGCCGCAATGCGCTGATGGATGCGGCCTATGACGACCAGGTCTATGTCGACGACCGCACCATCGACAGCCACATCAAGCGGCTGCGCAAGAAGTTCAAGGTGGTCGACGACGATTTCGAGATGATCGAGACGCTGTACGGCGTCGGCTATCGCTTCAAGGAAGCCTGATCTGCGCTTCGGCGACAGTTTGTTGACTGACATGGCCCGCGCAAGTGAGGTACACTGGCGCGGGCGATTGCTTGCATCGCGGGACGACATCCAAACCAACCGGCAGTTTTGCCTGTGCTTGATCGAACGCTGCCTGAGCAGGGCCTGAACAGCGAGGACGCGCAGTCCATCGATCAGGACCTCGTCATCGACGAATCGCCGGACAAGGGCTGGCGGCGCCCGCTCGGCTGGCTGCGCCGCGCCGGCCAGTTCTTCTTCGCGCTGTCGTTCTCGAGCCTGACCCGCCGCATCGTCTCGCTCAACCTCGCCGGCCTCGTCGCGCTGGTCGCGAGCATCCTCTATCTCTCGCAATTCCGCGCCGGCCTGATCGAGGCACGCACGCAGAGCCTGATGGTCTATGCCGAAATCATCTCGGAGGCGATCGCGGCCTCCGCGACCGTCGAGGGCAACACCGTCACCATCGATCCCGACCGGCTGCTCGATCTCAAGCCCGGCGAGAGCTTTGGCCAGCCGGATGAATCGGCTGATTTCCCGATCAATCCCGAACGCGTCGCGCCGATCCTGCGCCGCCTGATCGCACCGACCAAGACGCGGGCACGGATCTTCGACCGCGACGGCGGCCTGATCCTCGACAGCCGCAATCTGTTCGCGCGCGGCGACGTGCTGCGCTTCGAGCTGCCGCCGCCGTCGGAAATGCCGTCGCTGTATGACAAGACCAAGACCGCGATCAAGACCTGGTTCAACCGCGGCGACCTGCCGATCTACCGCGAGCTCGGGCCCGAGGGCGGCAAGGGCTATCCCGAGGTCGCGCAGTCGCTCGAGGGCGTCAACAGCAGCATGGTCCGCGTCACCGAGCGCGGCGCGGTGGTGGTGTCGGTCGCGGTCCCCGTGCAGCATTTCCGTGCGGTGCGCGGCGCGCTGATGCTGTCCACGCAAGGCGACGACATCGACCAGATGGTGATGTCGGAGCGGCTCGCAATCCTTAAGATCGGCGGGGTTGCCTCCGCCGTCATGATCGTGCTGTCGCTATTGCTCGCAAGCACGATCGCAGGCCCCGTAAGGCGGCTCGCCGACGGCGCCGAGCGCATCCGCCGCCGTATCCAGACCCGCGTCGAGATCCCCGACTTCACCGGGCGCCGCGACGAGATCGGCCATCTCTCCGGCGCGATGCGCGACATGACCAATGCGCTCTACAGCCGCATCGAGGCGATCGAGATGTTCGCCGCCGACGTCGCGCATGAGCTGAAGAATCCGCTGACCTCGCTGCGATCAGCGGTCGAGACGCTGCCGCTGGCGCGCAACGAAAACAGCCGGGCGCGGCTGCTCGCCGTGATCGAGCACGACGTCAAACGACTCGACCGGTTGATATCAGACATCTCGGACGCCAGCCGGCTCGACGCCGAGTTGCAGCGGCAGGACATGGCGCCGGTCGATCTGCGCCGGCTGCTGACGACGTTGACCAGCGTCGCCAACGAGACGCGGCTCGGCCACGACGTCGCCGTCGAGGCCCGCTTCGAGGGCCGCGGCGCAACCGACACGTTCTCGGTCCCCGGCCACGATTCACGGCTCGGCCAGGTGATCTCGAACCTGTTGTCGAACGCGCAATCGTTCTCCGAGCCCGGCCAGAAAGTACGAATCGTCTGCCGCCGCGTCCGCGGCGAGGTCGAGATCATCGTCGACGACGACGGGCCCGGCATCGGCCCGGATGCGCTGGAGCGGATTTTCGAGCGCTTCTACACCGATCGCCCGCACCAGGGTTTTGGCCAGAACTCGGGGCTGGGCCTGTCGATCTCCAAACAGATCATCGAGGCGCATGGCGGACGGATCTGGGCGGAGAACCGCCTCGGGCCGGTCGACGAGGACGGCCAACTCACGATCGCCGGCGCGCGCTTCGTCGTCAGGTTGCCGGCACAATGAGCCGCAAGACCAGCGTGCATGCCTCAGCCGTTCTGGTCGGCAAGCGCGCGGTGCTGATCCGGGGGCCATCAGGCGCCGGCAAGTCGCGTCTGGCGTTCGATCTGATTCTCGCCGGCCGCTCCGGACAGCTCGCGCCGGCCATTTTGGTCGCTGACGACCGTGTCTATCTCGACACAGCTGGCGAACAATTGTGGGTCCGTCCCGTGCCGGAACTGGCCGGCCTGATCGAGGTCCGAGGCCTCGGAATCCGACATTGCGAGTTCGTTGCCGAGGCAATCGTTGGACTTGTCATCGATCTCGCCGCCGAGGACGCCGAGCGGCTGCCGCCGCCAGATGCCCTTAAAATGTGCATTGACGGTGTTTTATTACCGCGAATTCCGGTCGCGGCCGGTTTTCAGCCGCTGCCGCTGGTTGTCGCCGCGCTGACGACAACCGAAAGTTCATATTCCCGTAATCTTGCGGCCGATTGTGGGAAGCGAATTGGTAACCATATCACATCCACTATCGCGTCCGATTTGGTCGGCGCAGCCTCCCCTCTCTACCGCCAGGATCAGGGAGACTAGCCAAGATGCCCCCTTGCGCGGGGGCTCTGGATGGTCAAAGTGGCGCGTTCGTGCGGTGCACCAAAGAGCGCCCGCGAGGAGTTTCCAATGATTGGTCTAGTGCTGGTGACCCATGGGCGCCTTGCCGACGAGTTCAGGGCTGCGCTTGAACACGTGATGGGTCCGCAGAAACAAATTGAAGCAATTACGATCGGAGCCGAGGACGATTCCGATCTCTGTCGAAGCGACATCATCGAAGCGGTGAATCGCGTCGACAGTGGCGACGGCGTCGCCATCCTCACCGACATGTTCGGCGGCACGCCGTCCAACCTTGCGATCTCCTGCATGAGCCGCCCGAAGGTGGAAGTGCTCGCAGGCATCAATCTTCCCATGCTGGTCAAGCTTGCAAAGGTTCGCGAGGAGCGCTCGCTGCCCGACGCGATCGCGATGGCCCAGGAAGCCGGCCGCAAATACGTCACCATCGCCAGCCGCGTTCTCGCCGGCAAATGAGCGACGAGGCACCGGGCGCGAACCAGGCCGGTCCAGGCGTGCCTGCGGACGCCATCTCCCGCGAACTCTTGATCATCAACAAGCGCGGCCTGCATGCACGCGCCTCGGCGAAGTTCGTGCAGACGGTCGAGCGCTTCAACGCCGAGGTCTGGGTCACGCGCGGCGGCGAGACCGTCGGCGGCACCTCGATCATGGGCCTGATGATGCTCGCCGCCGCCCCCGGCACCACAATCGTGGTCTCCGTCAAAGGTCCCGAGGCCGAAGCCGCGCTCGACGCCATCACCGAGCTCGTCGCCAGCAAATTCAACGAGGAAGGCGCGTAGGCGGTGTACTCCCTCGCCCCGCAAGCGGGGCGAGGTATGAGGCGCTACTTCGCCGGCGGCACCAGATAGACCTTCCAGATCGCCGACGGTCCGGGATGGCCGCCGAAGAAGCGCTGCGTGGTCATCACCAGCTGCTCGGCATCCTTGGCATTCTCGGCCATCCAGGCCTCGCATGATCTCACATAGTCGGGATCGGGATCGGTCGTGTCGCAGACGCCGATGAAGCCGAGCCGCCTGGCTTGCTCAAGCGACATCAAGCCCGACCCCCAGGCTTCGCCTGGTGCAATCGACGCCGGATGGTCCGGACTATAGAACGTCATCGGCTCGCTGATGTCGTCGCGCGCCGCAACGACCGCCCAGCGCGAATGGAACTTGGCCTGCCAGGTCTCGGTCAGCTCGCGTGCGAGCTCCGATCGCGCGGCATAGGTCGAGGCGCCGGCATGGCTCGACACCATTTCGAGCCTGGCAATGGTGGGAGCCGCAAACAGCGCGCCGATCGTGACCACGAACCAGAGCCCCGTGATCGTCAGCAGCGCCATGCGCGAGATCCGCAGCCGGGGGATCGCGACCAGCGCCAGCGGCACCAGGAAGAACAGCGGGATGCCCCAATCGGTCTTGATGTAGACCGTGAACGCCAGCGCGCCGAGCGGCGGCCCGACCGCGACGATCAATTGCACCAGCCAGACGTTGAGCGCCTGCGGCAGGTTGACGCCCGGATCGGGCTCACGCGACCAGATCCGCGCCGGTCGCCATGTCAGCGAGCTCAGTGACAGCGCCAACAGGCCGAGCAGCACGGGCGCGGCGAGCAGCGCCAGATTGTGCCCGATATAGCCGATCACGAGCTCGACATTGAGCGTGCGGTCGGACAGCGCGTAGACGTCGCCGGCATAGGTGAACGGCAGGAAGTCCACCTCCTCGAGCCAGACGACATGCGGGATCATCGCCACCACCATGGTGCCGATCGCGACCCACGGCGCCGGCGAGCGCAGGAACTGCATCCGCTGCGGATGGATCAGCGCGGCGAGACCGATGGCGCCGATCACGGTCAAGACCCAGTATTTGGCCATCAATGCCAGCGCGGCGGCGAAGCCGAGCCACAGGCCGGATTTCACGCTGCGCTTCTCGAACGCGTTCAGATAGGCCAGCACCAACAGCGGCAGCGGCACCAGCTGCACAAGGTCGGCATTGAACTTGAAGCCCTTGAAATTGAAGATCGGGTAGAGCGCGAGCATCACCACCATGAAGAACGCGCGGCGGCGGTCGACGACGCGCAGCGCGATCAGCCAGCACGCCACCAGCGCGAAGCTGATGGTCGCCATCGCCAGCGCGTAGGTCGACCAGTTGGTGATCGGAAACAGCCTGAACCAGACGCCGGCGATCCAGCCCGACAGCGGCGGATGCTTGCCATAGCCGAGCAGGAAGCGCTGGCCCCAGGCATAGGCCTCCGCGACATCCATGTGGACGTCCTGCGCGGCCTTGAGCTTGACCAGGATCAACGTCCACAGCACCGCGTGGACAAGCGCGAAGCTGATCACGAGCCACAGGCCGGTCTTGGGATTGATGGCGCGCGAGGCGAGCCACGCGGCGACGCGGCGGACGGTCAGGCGGCGCTTCGCGCGCTGCGCGGCGGGGAGGTAGGAGGCAGTCGACATGGTCCCGTGCCTAGCGCGTTTTTGCAACGAGCGAAATCAGCTTGGCGTGAACGGAAGCCTCATCTTTCGAGGAGTTCCGGACGGTATTCGAAGTGCATGGTATCGTAATGGTACCACTTGCCGCCCCAGATGAAGCCGTGACGCTCGAAGATGTCGACGATCTGCTGCGGCATCCGGTTCTTGTAGGGAACGGTCTTGCCCTCGGTTTTGCCCTTGCTCGCCCAGAACCAGTAATCGGAGAATTTCAGGTTGAGGTCGATCGCCGCCGCGTAGCCGTGCATGCTCATCCGGCCGGTATCGGCGACCGGACGGCATGACAGCACGCCGGCGATCGGAAACGCGGCCGCGCGCAGCTTTGGCTCGAGCGCGTCGATTTCGGCGGAGACCTGCTTGAGCCGCTCGGCGACGCCGTTGACCCGCGTGACCTGAACCGGCTTGCCCCATGAGCGCGGCAGCCAGATGATGGTGACGAGATTGCGTTTGACCTCGCCCGCGGTGCAGTCGCCATACATCTTCTTGAAGAACGCGTCGTTGCGGAAGCGGCCCGGATCGACATTTTCCGCGGGCGGCGCCGACGGCCCGACCGGATAGGGCAGCCGCATCTGGTCGAGGATCGAGGCGTTGCGCAGCAATTGATCGAACGGCTTGTCGGCGATGCCGTCGTCGACCGGCATGACCGTGCCGTCACGCCAGGTGATGGAGATATCGTCGTGGCCGGACAGCGCGTCGGGATAGGCGCGCATGAGGCGATCGAGCAACTCGTCCCTCGTTTCGGCGGGTGCAACCGACGGCATCAGAACCAGCAATCCGGCGGCGAGAAGGGTCAAGCGCATCGCGAGGTCCTGGATTTCAGGCCGCCAAGGCCTAGCAGAAACATGGCCGAAAATCGATCACGGAAGCCCGGTCCGCCATCACAGCTGTTTCGGCGTCATACCCCTGCAAAATACCGCAATTTGGTTGCCCGTTCGGGGGTGCGGGTGCTATCCCGCGCCCCATGACAACTGCTCCGATTTCCAACATCCGCAACTTCTCCATCGTCGCCCATATCGACCATGGCAAATCGACCCTGGCCGACCGCCTGATCCAGATGACGGGCGGGCTGTCGGACCGCGATATGGCGGGCAAGGAGCAGGTGCTCGATTCCATGGACATCGAGCGCGAGCGCGGCATCACCATCAAGGCGCAGACCGTGCGCCTCAATTACCGCGCCAAGGACGGCAAGGATTACATCTTCAACCTGATGGACACGCCCGGCCATGTCGACTTCGCCTACGAGGTCTCGCGGTCGCTGGCGGCCTGCGAAGGTGCGCTGCTTGTGGTCGACGCCAGCCAGGGCGTGGAAGCCCAGACGCTCGCCAATGTCTACCAGGCGCTCGACAACAATCTCGAGATCGTGCCGGTCCTGAACAAGGTCGACCTGCCGGCCGCCGAGCCCGACAAGGTCAAGCAGCAGATCGAGGACGTGATCGGCATCGACGCCTCCGACGCCGTGATGATCTCGGCCAAGACCGGCACTGGCGTGCCGGACGTGCTGGAAGCCATCGTCACCCGCCTGCCGCCGCCGAAGGGCGATCGCGACGCGACCCTGAAGGCGCTGCTGGTCGACAGCTGGTACGACGTCTATCTCGGCGTGGTCGTGCTGATCCGCGTGGTCGACGGCATCATGAAGAAGAACCAGCGCATCCGCATGATGGGCACGGGTGCGGCCTATGACGTCGAGCGCGTCGGCTTCTTCACGCCGAAGATGGAGCAGGTCGACGAGCTCGGCCCGGGCGAGATCGGCTTCATCACCGCGGCGATCAAGGAAGTCGCCGACACGCGCGTCGGCGATACCATCACGGACGACCGCAAGCCGATCAGCGAGATGCTGCCGGGCTTCAAACCGGCGATCCCGGTGGTGTTCTGCGGCCTGTTCCCGGCCGACGCCAACGACTTCGAGACGCTGCGCGGGGCGATGGGCAAGCTGCGCTTGAACGACGCCAGCTTCTCCTACGAGATGGAAACCTCGGCCGCGCTCGGCTTCGGCTTCCGCTGCGGCTTCCTCGGGCTGTTGCACCTCGAAATCATCCAGGAGCGGCTGTCGCGCGAATTCGATCTCAACCTGATCGCGACCGCGCCGAGCGTGATCTACAAGATGCACCTGACCGACGGCCAGGAGATCTCGATCCACAATCCCGTCGACATGCCCGACGTGGTCAAGATCGCCGAGATCGAGGAGCCGTGGATCGAGGCCACCATCCTCACCCCCGACGAATATCTCGGCAGCGTCCTGAAGCTGTGCCAGGACCGCCGCGGCGCGCAGAAGGAGCTGACTTACGTCGGCTCGCGCGCGATGGTGAAATACGACCTGCCGCTCAACGAAGTGGTGTTCGATTTCTACGACCGCCTGAAGTCGGTTTCCAAGGGCTACGCCTCGTTCGACTATCATCTGACCGACTACAAGGTGGCCGATCTCGTCAAGATGCAGATCCTGGTCAACAACGAGCCGGTCGATGCGCTGTCGATGCTGGTGCACCGGACCCGCGCCGAGGGCCGCGGCCGCGCCATGGTCGAGAAGATGAAGGAGCTGATCCCGCCGCACATGTTCCAGATCCCGATCCAGGCGGCGATCGGCGGCAAGGTGATCGCGCGCGAAACCGTCCGCGCGCTGCGCAAGGACGTCACCGCGAAGTGCTACGGCGGCGACATCACGCGCAAGCGCAAGCTTCTGGAGAAGCAGAAGGAAGGCAAGAAGAAGATGCGGCAGTTCGGCAAGGTCGACATCCCGCAGGAAGCTTTCATTGCCGCGCTGAAGGTGGATAGCTGAGGCATCGCGAAATCGGGACAGCCCGTCATTGCGAGGAGCGGTAACGACGAAGCAATCCATGCTTCCGCAGATGCCGCACGATGGATTGCTTCGCTTCGCTCGCAATGACGAGGACAGGTCTATCGTCGTCCTTGGATGCCGCCAACGTGCGTCAATATCCATTATTCTTCAGCAACAAAACGCACCACGATTTGAATCGCGTTTGCGCGGTGTGATGATTAAGCTGCGATCATGTTGCGCATCCTGTCCCTCCTCGTCGTCATTCTCCCGTTGCTTCTGCCGGATGTGAGTTCCGCCGCCGCAAGGAAGCGGCAGCCCGCCCACTGGCACGGTTATGGCTTCCTGCCCGGCTATCGCCAGCCGCCCAATCCCACCATTCCGGTGCTGGGCCCGCGCGGCGCGGCCCGCGGCTATCCGGACTATTCGCCGCAATACTGGTATGGCGGCGACTGGTACTATTACGGGCGGCCCGGATTTTATCGCGGCCGCTACAATGGCGGCAGCTACGGCCCGTGCTGGACCTGGACGCCGATCGGCCCGCACTGGAACTGCGGGTAGAGGCGTCACCCGCGCATCCACGACATCGCGCAACCACCGCGTCGCCGGATGGCTGATCTGCGACGGTGCCATCCCACCTTGCCCTCTCCGGCCGGATAAGCCACCATCGCTCGACCCGCACAACAAGAACGCGAAAAGGGGCCGAGGACACGCATGAACAGGCCGCAGGGTGTCGACCTCGTCGAGCGGGCGCGCGCGCTACAGCCGCTGATATCAAGCGAAGCCGACGAGATCGAGCGGACGCGGCGGCTGACGCCGGCCGTCACATCAGCGCTGGTCGAGAACGGGCTCTACCGCGCGCTGCTGCCGAAGAGCCTTGGCGGCGCCGAGGCGGCGCTCGAGACCTTCATGCAGATGCAGGAGGAGATCGCAAAGGCCGACGCCTCGACGGCGTGGTGCCTCGGCCAATGCGCGGTCTGCGCCATGACGGCGGCCTGTCTCGACCCCGATGCCGCCAACGAGATCTTCAACACCGCACCCGGCATCCTGGCCTGGGGCGCCATCGGCCATGAGGTTCGCGCCGAGCCCGGCGGCTATCGCGCCAGCGCACGCTGGGATTTCGCCTCCGGCTCGCGGCAGGCAAGCTGGCTCGGCGCCCATGTCCGCGTCGTCGAGGCCGACGGCTCACAGCGCAAGAAGGCCGACGGCTCGCCGGAGATCCGCACCATCCTGTTCCCGCTGAATTCGGCCACGATGTACGACGTCTGGGACGTGATCGGGTTGAAGGGCACCGGCACCGATTCCTATTCGGTCGACAACCTCTTCATCCCGGAGAAATTCTCGGCGCTGCGCGACGATCCCGCCGCGGTGCGCGAGGCCGGACCGCTCTACAAGCTCACCACCAACATGGTGTTCAGCATGGGCTTTGCCGCGACCGCACTCGGCGTCGCCCGTGCCATGCTGGATGCGGCGACCGAACTGGCGCGCGGCAAGACCCCGCAGGGGCTGAAGGCGATGCGCGACAACAATGCAGTCCAGGGCCAGATCGGCCGCACCGAGGCGAGCTTGCGCGCGGCGCGCGCCTATCTCTACACCACGGCGAGCGAGGTCTGGCGCGACCTCGTGCGCGGCGATGCCATCACCGAGGCGCATCGCATAGCGATCCGGATCGCTTCGACCTGGACCATCCATCAATCGGCCGCCGTGGTCGACATCGCCTATCACATGTCGGGGGCGACGGCCGTGTTCGCCAGGAACCCGTTCGAGCGGCGCTTCCGCGACATCCACGCGATCGCACAACAGATCCAGGCCCGCGACAGCCAGTATGAGGATGCCGGCAAGGCGATCCTGTCGGGCAATCTCGGCGCGGCGCCGACCGCGCGGTAGGGTGCTGCGCCCCCTCGCCCCGCCCTTGCGGGGAGAGGGTTGGGGTGAGGGCTCTTTCCGCGGTAACGATGAGAGATGGACTCGTGGAGACTCCCCCTCACCCGGAACGCATCTGACGATGCGTTCCGACCTCTCCCCGCAAGCGGGGCGAGGTGAGCGGGAGCCTGTTGCTCGATTTCGAAGCAAGATCAGCACGCGCTGGCGGATCGAACGAAAGTAGCACCGGCGCCGATCGTCGCCCTGCGAATACCGCTGCAACAACATCCGGTTGTTAAGCTTTTTCTGGGACTTTGCGGACGGCGCTAATGCCTGGAGTTCCGCTGGTCCGATGTTCAAGCTTCGATCGATTGCCGCCCGCCTGATCCTGACGATCTCACTGACGGTTGCGGTCGCCTGCGCCATCCTCGGCGGCTTCTCGATCAGCCAGCAACGCGCGCTGACCCGGCTGGCGCTCGATCAGCAGCTCAAGCTGCAATATGACAGCGTGATTGCAGCGATCGACTACGAAGGTCGCGCCGCGCTGGCCGTTTCGGCCGTGATCGCAGCCCTGCCGCCGGTCGGCGATGCCATCGCCAGGGATGACCGTGACGGCCTCGGCAAGCTGCTCGGCGCCCCCTGGGCGGCGATGAAGGCGCAAGGCATTCCGCTGATCACGTTCTGGCAGGCCCCGGCGGTGAGCTTCTACCGGGTCCACGCGCCGAAGGTTTTCGGCGACGACGCCTCCGCGCGGCGCACCACCGTGGTGGAATCGATCAAGGCCGGCAAGCCGATCGTCGGTGTCGAGCCGGGCCGCGAGGCGCTTTCGATCTTCGGCATGACCCCGATCATGCGCGACGGCAAGACGCTGGCCAATGTCGACGTCGGCGTTGCCTTCGGCAAGGAGTTCGTCGACCGCGCCAAGCAGCGCTTCGGCATCGACCTCGCTGTGCATTCCTTCGACGGCCAAAGCTTCAAGCGGCTGTCCTCGACCTTCGGCGACACCGCGGTGGCGACCCCGGACGAGCTCAAAAGCGTGATGAACGGTGCGGCGCTGCTGCGCGATGCGACGCTTAACGGCCATCCAGTCGAGCTCTATCTCGGGCAGATCAGGAATTATGCCGGCCAGCCGGTCGCCGTGCTCGAGATCGTCAAGGACACCACGGACTACGAGGCGGCCGCCGCGAGCGCGCAGCGCAATCTGATCCTTGGCACGGTGGCGATCCTGCTTGCGGCCGTGCTGCTCGCCTTCCTGCTCGGCCGCGGCCTGTCACGGCCGCTGACCGCGATCACCGCGGTGATGAACCGGCTGTCCAGCGGCGATACCAGTGTCACCATACCCGGCAGCGACCGCCACGACGAGCTCGGCACCATGGCCAAGGCAGTCGACGTATTCCGCCGCAGCATGATCGAGACCTCGTCGCTGCGCGAGACGCAGGAGGCCGACAAGGCGAGGGGCGAGGCCGAGAAGCAGGCGCTGCAACGGCAGATGGCCGACCGCTTCGAGGCCGACGTCAAGGGCGTCGTCGCCGCGGTCGGGCGCGCCACCGGCGACATGCAGCGCGTCGCCCGCGAGATCACCACCAGCGTCAACGGCGCCTCGGAGCGGACCTCGGCCGCAGCCGCCGCCTCCGAGGAGGCGTCCGCCAGCGTCAATGCCGTCGCCGCGGCGACCGAGGAGCTGGCGTCCTCGATCACCGAGATCGGCCGTCAGGTCACCCACTCCAGCCACGTCGCCGAGAACGCCGTGGTCAAGGCGCGGGAGACCACCGACATGGTGACGAGCCTCGCCGCGTCCGCCGAAAAAATTGGCGACGTGCTGCGCCTGATCAGCACGATTGCCGACCAGACCAACCTTCTCGCGCTCAACGCCACCATCGAGGCGGCGCGCGCCGGCGAGGCCGGCCGCGGCTTTGCCGTGGTCGCCTCCGAGGTGAAGCAGCTGGCCAGCCAGACCGCCAAGGCCACCGAGGAGATCGCCGGCCAGGTCAGCTCGATCCAGTCGGCCACCGGCAATTGCGTCGGCGCGATCGGCGACATCAGCGGCACCATCCGCGAGATTTCGGGGATCGCTACCGCGATCGCGGCCGCCGTCGAGCAGCAGGATTCGGCGACGCGGGAGATCGCCCGCAGCGTGCAGCAGGCCTCCGCCGGCACCCGCGAGGTCTCCACCAACGTCGCGGGTGCGAGCGAAGCCGCCGGCCAGTCCCGCGCCCTCACCGGCAATGTGCTCGATGCCGCAAGCCAGCTCGGCGAGCAGGCCTCGGCGCTGTCGCACAGCGTCGACACGTTCCTGGCTGGGCTGCGTGACGCGGCGTAGGCGGCGACCCGTGTGACCCCGGAGATGCTATGGTAGACGACACAGGTCCATGCGCGGAGCAATCATGCCCAAGCCAGCCAAACGATCGACCGGCAAGCCACGCGCAGCCGCGTCCTCCGCGGAAGCCCTGTTCAAAGGTTATCCTGCACCCGTCAAGGCGAAGCTCCTCGCGCTGCGCCGGCTGATCTTCGAGACCGCAAAGAGGACAAAGGGCGTCGGGCCGCTCGAGGAGACGCTGAAATGGGGGCAGCCGAGCTACGTCACGTCGGAGACCGGCAGCGGCAGCACGATCCGGATCGATCAGGTGAAGCCGGCCGTCGACCAATACGCGGTCTACTTCCACTGCCAGACCAACCTGGTCGAGACGTTTCGCGAGCTCTATCCCGGGCTCACTTACAGCGGCAATCGCGCGATCCTGCTCGATGTCTCCGACAAGCTGCCGGACGCCGAGCTGCGCCACTGCGTAGGCCTGGCGCTGACCTATCATTTGAACAAGCGGAAAGCGGGGTAATACGACCCCGTCATTGCGAGGAGCGGAGCGACGAAGCAATCCATCGTGCCGCATCCGCTGAGCGATGGATTGCTTCGCTCGCAATGACGCCGTAGTGACGGGTCCGCCCTAAGCCACCAACGCCGACGTCTCTTCCGTCCCGCGCTGGGCGCTCAGCAGGCTGACGACCTCTGCATTGGGCCGGGCGCGGCTGAACAGGAAACCCTGGCCTTCGTGGCAGCCTTCGGCGCGCAGGCAGCTCAGCTCGGCCTCGGTCTCGACGCCTTCGGCGGTGATGGTGACGCCGAGCCCCATGCCGAGGCTGATGATGGAGCGCACGATCGCCTGCGCGTCGCGGTTGGCGCCGAGGTCGCGCACGAAGGACTGATCGATCTTGATCTTGTCGAACGGGAAGCTGCGCAGATAGCTCAGGCTCGAATAGCCGGTGCCGAAATCATCCATCGAGATGCGGACCCCGAGCGCACGCAGCGCATGCAGTGTGGCCAGCACCTGGGTGCTCTTCTCGAGCAGCAGCGTCTCGGTGATCTCGAGCTCGAGCCGGCGCGCCGGCAGCCCCGCTTGCTTGAGTGCGTCGGTGACCAGCGGCAGCAGGTTGCCGGTGCGGAATTGCAGCGGCGACAGGTTGACGGCAACCCTGACATCGTCCGGCCACTGCGCCGCGTCCTTGCAGGCGCGATACAGCATCAGCCCGCCCAGCGCATTGATCAGGCCGGTCTCCTCGGCGACCGGGATGAACTCAGCCGGCGAGATCATGCCGTGCTCGGGATGCGGCCAGCGCACCAAAGCCTCGAAGCCGGTGATGCGGCCGCTGCCGAGATCGACCAGCGGCTGGTAATAGGGCCGCAGCCCCTCGCTCTGAATCGCGTCGCGCAGATCGAGCTCGATCTTGCGGCGGCTCTGGGCGCGCGCATCCATCTCGGCCTCGAAGAACGAGAAGGTGCCGCGGAAATCGCTCTTGGCGCGCGACAACGCCATGTCGGCGCTCTTCAAGAGCTTCTCGGAATCCTCGCCGTCGCCCGGCGACATTGCAATGCCGATGCTGGCGCCGATCACCACCGAATGCCCCTCGAGCAGATAGGGCTCGCCGATCGCGTCCAGTATGCGCCTTGCCAGCAGCACCGCGTCCTCGGGCCGCACCACGCCGCTCTGGACGATGGTGAATTCATCGGAATTGAGGCGGGCCAGCGCGTCCTCGTCGCGCAAGGTCGAGCGCAGCCGCTTCGCGACGGCGCGCAACAGCTTGTCGCCGACGCCATGGCCGAGCGTGTCGTTGACCGACTTGAAATTGTCGAGCCCGAGCATCAGGACCGCGACCTTGTCGGAGCTGCGGCGGGTATGCGAGAGCATCTCGTCCATCTTCTGGCGCAGCAGATTGCGGTTCGGCAGCCCGGTCAAGCCGTCATGCTGGGCCATGAAGGCAAGCCGCGCTTCGGCGCGCTTGCGCTCGGTGATGTCCATCAGCGCCAGCAGCATCGCCGGCTGGTCGCCATGCATCAGCTGGCGCGAATAGATCGCAAGGTCGATCAGCGCGCCGTCGGCGCGCACGTGCTTCCAGGTCCGCGCCGCCTGCTCGTCGCTGCTGCGCCCCGCGGCCCAGGGCAATTCGGCATCGAACGCCTGCAGGCTCTTGATCGTGAGCTTTTCGAACTCAGGCCGCGCATAACCGTAATGGGCGATCGCCGCGTCGTTGACGCTGAGGATCCGCTCGCCATCCAGCGCACACACGATCATCGGCACCGGGTTGCTGTCGAACAGCAGGCGGAACGAGGCCTCGCGCTGCTTCAATTCGGTGATGTCGACACGCAGCCCGACGATGCCGCCATCCGAGGTGAGCCGCTCCTCGATCAGGACGACGCGGCCGTCGGCCAGCACCTGCTCGTGCCGCTCGCCCGGCTGGTACATCTTCTTCAGCCGCTCGGCGATCCACTCCTCCTCGCGGCCCTCGGCTTCGGGATAGTCCCCGCGCGCGACGCCGACGCGAATGGTGTCTTCCAGGCGCGCGCCGTGCTCGAACAGATCGGAGCTGCGCTTGTAGATTTCCGAGTATTTCTTGTTCCAGAGGATGTAGCGTCCCTCGGCGTCGAGGAACACGATGCCTTGCGGCAGGATGTCGATCGCCTCGCGCAGCCGCTCG
>Ga0153933_1000222_pt1 | contig 26424 bp, 25 predicted proteins | sample TSNJ017MetaG_FD_102275 | JGI IMG/M metagenome (GOLD analysis project Ga0153933, IMG submission 102275) | Attine ant fungus gardens microbial communities from New Jersey, USA - TSNJ017 MetaG | ecosystem: Host-associated > Fungi > Mycelium > Unclassified | place: USA: New Jersey, Wharton State...
GAAGGTCTCGTCAGTACGCGGCGCGAGGGAAAGTACATGTATTACAGTCTCGCGAGCGTCGAAGTTTTAAGCATCATGCAGACGTTGTCGAATCTCTATTGCGGCAAGGTCAAAGGACGCCTGAAATGAGCATCGACCTCGCCCACTTCACGCCGCTTCCGGCGCTCGCCGGCGGCTTGCTGATCGGTCTCGCGGCAACGCTGCTTGTGCTCGGGAACGGCCGCATCGCCGGCATCAGCGGGATTCTTGGCGGCCTGCTCGACGCGACATCCAGCGATCGTGCCTGGCGCGCTGCATTCGTGCTTGGACTCTTTGTCGCGCCCTGGATATTCAGGTTTTTCACGGCACTACCGGTCGTTACGATCACGTCATCGCCACCTGTGCTCGTTGTGGCCGGCCTGCTCGTCGGCATCGGCACCCGCTACGCATCCGGTTGCACTAGCGGTCACGGCGTATGCGGTCTCTCACGCGGTTCGATCCGCTCGCTTGCCGCCACCGCGACGTTTATGGCAGCGGGTTTTTTCACCGTTTTCGTTACCCGCCATCTGCTGAGGTTTTGACATGCTCATTCTCAACGCGCTACTGGCCGGGCTGATATTCGCCACGGGTCTGATCGTTTCCGGCATGGCCAACCCGGCGAAGGTGCTGGGCTTTCTCGATATCGGTGGTAACTGGGACCCGTCACTGGTGTTCGTCATGGCCGGCGCGATCGCGGTTGCCAGTGTCGGCTTCGCGATTGGACGCAGGCTCAAGCGAAGCCTCTTCAACGCGCCTATGTCGCTGCCGACCGCGACGCGCATTGACCGCCGCCTGCTTGCGGGCAGCGCCATGTTCGGCGCCGGCTGGGGTCTGGCAGGATTCTGCCCGGGACCGGTCCTCTTGAGCGCCGGTAGCGGCGAGTTTAAAGCGATGCTGTTCGTTATCGCGATGCTCGTTGGCATGAAGATTTTCTCTCTGGCCGAGCAACGCGCTACCCAGACCAACTGACCGTAACCTCGCACATATTCCCGTGTGTGGCCGCCCGATGAGCTGAACGCGCAACATTACGGCGGCCGTCTCATATCCACCCAAACCCGGACGGCCAAGAAACTTGCCTGGGTGGCTGAAAGTGGCCGGCCACCGCCTTATGCAAACAGCATGAGCCGGCCCGTTGCTGCCGTTGACAAGCTCCCCGCTCAAATAGCTGCAATATGCTGTACGCCGGACATACAGAGCGGAGTTGAGCAACACGTCTGCTCCCTCAGCTTTCCACCTTGGCGATCTGCGTCTCTCTTGCTAGCTTTGCCTGTCGCCGCGCCTTCTCGTTAAGGATCTGATGACGACGGTGGTCCGTCATCTTCTTCCAGCCCCGGATTTCGTCTCGCGTCCGAAAGCAGCCGATGCAAAGCCCGGTCTTGCCATCGAACGCACATACATCGACGCAGGGTGATTTGACTGCCATCAGTCAGGCGGCGGCCGTCGGATTCACTTCGACTGTCACATGCGACAATCCCTTGAAACGCTTGAGTGCCGCGCGGTAGAACCCCGGCTTGCGCTGCGCTTCACCGGTAGCCACCGATACGATCGCGCTCATGTGCCCCGGACCGACGCGCCACACGTGGAGGTCGAGCACGGTGTCGCCGTTGTCTTCGATGACATGACGGACGTTCTCGGCCATGCGCTTGTCCGGATTCATGTCGAGCAGAATGCCGCCCGTATCGCGCATCAAGCCCCACGACCAGTTTGCAATCACCAATGCGCCGATTACCCCCGCCAACGGGTCCATCCAGACCCAGCCAAACGCGCGCGCGAGCAGTAGACCGATGATCGCCAGCACGGAAACCGCCGCGTCGGCAATGACGTGAATGTAGGCGGAACGGATGTTGTGGTCACGGTTGGCGGCCGCTTGTGCATCGTCGTGATCGTGCTCGTGTTCCTCGAACTCGATCTGATGTTCACCATCGGGCAGGCGGACAATGGCCCTGAATGCGTGCGGCTCGGGAATGTCGTCCTTCGACTCCAGATAGCCGCCGCGATCGGCAAACGCGAAGGTCTGTTGCGTGCCGTCGGGACGAATTGTCGTCACTGAAACCGCATTGGCGTTCAGTGTCGAGGAAGCCGTTTCGGGCGTAATGCGGAAGACAGGCGGTACACCGTCTTCGAAGACCGACAGGGCAAATACGCCAGCGCTGCCGAAGATGCGGTGCACCTCGTCTTCGTGACCGTGTCCGTCTTCATGGCCGTGACCATGACCATGACTGTGGCCGTGGTGGTTGCCGCTCAGCAACCATACGCTCGCGAGATTGACCAGCAGTCCAAGCACGGCGATAGGGATCGCCTGACCGAAGTGGATGGGCACGGGCGAGAGAAAACGCGATACGGCTTCGTACCCGATCAGCAGCGCGATCATCGCGAGCACGATCGCGCTGGTAAAACCCGCGAGGTCGCCCAGCTTGCCGGTGCCGAATACGAAGCGGTTGTCGGCCGCGTGCCTGCGCGCGTAGGTGTACGCCAACGCCGCGATCAGCATCGCGCCCGCGTGTGTCGACATGTGCAGACCGTCGGCGACAAGCGCTAGCGAGCCAAAAAGACTGCCGCCGACAATTTCAGCCACCATCATCGCGCTGCACAGCGCGATCACCATCCAGGTCCTGCGTTCGTTGTCTTCATGGGCCGCACCAAGAAAGATGTGGTCGTGCCCTGCTCCGAAGGCGGAATCTTCAAAGTTACTCATGGTTTCCTCTTACTTGAAGTAGCTGTGGACTACCTCAATCAGCTGCTCGGTGCCGCTGCCGTGCTCGTCATCCGGCTGTGCGTCGACGAGATGCGTTCGAATGTGGTCCTCGAGAACCACGGCAATCAACCCGTTCATCGCCCCACGGCTGCTGGTGATCAGTTGGAGCACATCCATGCAGCCGCGCTCTTCTTCGAGTGCGCGCTCAATGGCTTCAACCTGTCCCTTGATACGCCGAACCCGGTTGAGCAACTTCTGTTTTTCGCGAATCGTATGGCTCACGGCTAGCCCCTTCAATATGGTAGGGGGCTATGTTACCAGTGATAGGGTACGGGGGTATACGTTTGCGTCGGAGGGGATTCGGTTTTGTGCATTGGACGTTGCCAGCGCGGCTCTGAGGTCAGAGGGCCGCAGCGTGCCGGATGGGTGCGCTCTATTGCCGGTGCCCCTGTGGCTGCGGGAAGGACCGCTTCCAATCAGCTATCGCGCCCATGACGCCGGGCATTCTAGGGTAGCATCCCCATGCGTCCACCTCGTCACCAGGTAATGAGAACCTTTTGTTTGTATGTCGCTACGGCGATCGCTGAAATCATTGGCTGCTATCTCCCATACTTGTGGCTTAAGGAGGGCAAGAGCGTCGCCCTGGTGATACCGGCCGCGCTATCGCTCGCCATCTTTGCGTGGCTTCTGACGCTGCATCCAAGTGCTGCGGGCCGCGTCTATGCGGCCTATGGCGGGGTTTACATCTCCGTCGCGCTGATCTGGCTCTGGCTTGTCGAGGGGATGCGGCTGACAATTTGGGACTTGGCCGGCGTGGCATTCTCGCTTGTCGGAATGGCGATCATCGCATTTCAACCGCGCTGAGCCGTGCGCTTCCGCGAAATGCATCGCACTCGTTCATGTGGCCGCATACTGATGCAGACCGGCCGTCCGAATGTCTGTCCGACTGATTCGGCGAATGACGCTTCATGGCCGGGTCCTGTCTGCTGGCGAACGCTGGCTCTTTGCCGCCGCCGTCCCGTCCTCGAATGCGCCAAGCCGACCCACTGCGGCCGGTCAACCGGGCGCGACCTCTGCGGCGGGTTTCAAGGTACAAGGGCCGCTCGACCCTTGTGCTGAGCGTGCCGCTCTTACGATGCAGCGCCACGATCGCTGTCTCGTTTCAGGCAGCGTTATATAACGCGAAGGCATCCGGCCGGAATAAAGTCGTGCGATCCGGTTTATCGGAAGATAGAATTGCAACTCATTCACGCTAGTCTGTTTGGCCTGAGAGGCGCCCTGCGCCAATTTCATGGGCATGTTCAAAATTCGTCGTTGTCTTGATGATCGCAACGCCAGGTTTTTGCTGTCGCGCTAGGGGCGGCCAAGGCGGCCGTCCTCGCATCGCTTGTGAGGAAGGGCAGTGTGCCCTCGAACAGCTATGTTCAGACGCATCATGGTTGGAATTGACGGCAGTCAGATCGCTGTTTCTGCGCTCGCCGAAGCGATCCGTCTTGCTAGACGCGAACGGGCAGCCATTCACGCTGTCAGCGTGGTGGAGCGTGTGCCTGATATCGTCTGGCCTGGCCCCGGCTTCGACGATCCGGTAGCGCGGGAGCAATCGATGCGTGAGGCAGCACAGGCGGCGCTTGCCCGCGCGCACGATCTTTTTACTTTAACGAACCTTGCAGGGGAAACTTCACTCGTGGACGCCGGCCATAGCGACGTTGCCTCGGTGTTGCTGCGGGAGTCGCACGCATGGGGCGCTGATCTCGTGGTGCTTGGCACGCACGGCCGCGGTGGCATGGAGCGCATCCTGCTCGGCAGTACTGCGGAATCGTTTTTGCGCAACGCCGATATTCCGGTGCTGGTAGTGCCATCCCGGTACAAAACGAAAACCAAATGAGATGACTCTATTTCCTTCCGAGGTCGCGACCGCAGGCATGACTGATTTCGGGCTGTTCATGTGGGCGAAAACGGTATCGGAGCATTGGCCGCAGACTGCGAGATGGATGGCGGGCGGGGCAGTGAAGAAAACAAGCCAAAGCGCCTGTCATATCCGTTACCCGTTATGAATTGTGGACTCTCGAAACGCAAGAACATCAATTTTCGAGGCGCCTGCGAATATCCTGCAGTTCCCGTCGCCGGCTTGCTGTCGATTTGGGGTAAGTCATCTTAAGGGATTCGAGTGCGTCCAGTATGATTTGAGAGACGATCAACCGCGTGTTTTTCTTGTCGTCGGCGGGCACAACGTACCACGGCGCGCAACGGGTACTCGTTGCGGCGAGGCATTGCTCGTACGCCTTCCTGTACTGGTTCCAGAATTTGCGCTCCTCGATATCCGCTGCACTGAATTTCCAGTTCTTGTCCGGATCGTCTATGCGGTCCAGAAAGCGCCTGCGTTGTTCCGCCTTGGAGAGGTGGAGGAAGAACTTGATGATGAGCGTGCCATTTTTCTCGAGGTGGCGTTCAAGATCCACGATCGACCGATACCGGTCGTGCCATATCGCTTGCTTGTCGAGCGACGCATCCGGCAGCCCTTCGCCAAGCAGAATCTCCGGATGGACGCGGACGATCAGAACTTCCTCGTAGTACGACCGGTTGAAGATGCCAATTTGCCCGCGCGCTGGCAAATCGCGGGTGGTGCGCCAGAGAAAATCGTGTTCCAGTTCAGTGGGCGTGGGATGCTTGAAGCTGAACACCTGGCAACCCTGCGGGTTCACGCCCGACATCACATGTTTGATCGCACCGTCCTTGCCGGCCGCGTCCATGGCCTGAAAGATCAACAGTAGTGCATGGCGGTTCGATGCGTAGAATAGTTGCTGCAGCGAACTCAGTCGTGCCACGTGCTCGGTGAGCAGCTCCTGGTAGTGCCCTTTTGAGGTGTACAAGGGATCCACCTTGGTTGGCCATTTGCCAAGACTGACTTCATTGCCCTCCTGCACACGAAAATCTTCCGATCTGGTTTTCATCTCGATCCTGTTCACGGTCATAGCCACATCAGTCGCAGCCAATTTATCGCGAGTCTCCATATCAACAGAAACAACATCACCCGCTACGTGATCCTCAGGTGAGCGAAGACGGGAATCTTCAACGCGTCCAGCACGACCGCAAAAACCACTGCTGCAGCCAGCAACGCCGCTACCACCGCGACGGGCAGCGACGTCATCGCAATTCCACCGACGGCAAGGATCACGGCAATCACGATATCGGCAACCGACGACGCGACCAACCATAGGCTGGGACGGGAACCCCAGATACGCCGACGTTGACGAATCGCGTAGAGCGTCGCCTGACTGCCGAAGACGAGGACCACGAAGGTCAAGGTTTGGAGCGCGCCAGCGCTCAGATCCATCGCGAACCTGCCAATTGCCAGCGCACCGGTGCAGAAAGCCAGCAGAGCCACGCCGATGACCACGCCCGCAATCGTCAGATTGCCGATTCGCCAAGTATTCGGCGACGGCGAAGGATCCACATTGTCCGTCGTCAACGACATGGCGAGAAAATCACCGGCGATCATCAGGATCACCATCAACAACGGGGTCAGGATCGCGTGCCCCGTCATGACCAGACCGAACACCAGTAAAAGCGCAGTCACTATCTTCTTGGTGATCGAATTCAGCGTGTAGGTCAACATGCGCTGGAATGTTACGCGGCCCTCCTTCACTGCAGCCACGATGCCGCCGAGTCCGGGTTCGGTCAGCACCATCCCGGCGGCAGATTTGGCGACGTCGGTCGCCGTCGACACCGCGATGCCCATTTGGGCCTGGCGCAGCGCGGGCACGTCGTTGGCGCCGTCACCGCACATGCCGACAACATGGTCGCTTTGCTGGAACGCCTTAACGAGCTTGTATTTGCCCTCCGGCAGCACGCCGGCGAACACCGCGAATGCTTCCGGTTTTACGCCGTCTGGAATGGGTCCCGGCGGACAGATTGCGCCGTCGAGGCCGACCGCGTGGGCGACAATGCCCGCAGTCGCCGGCGCGTCCCCAGTTACCATCACGGCGCGCACCCCGAGACCGTGCAACTCCGTAATGAGCGCGGCCGAATCGTCGCGCGGAGGGTCACTCAGCGCAACCATCCCGACCAGCTTCAGTGCCGTAGGTGCGCCTGCCGCCACGGCGAGCACCCGAAAGCCCTTCCCCTCGAGTTCATTGGCCAGCGCTGCCGCTGTAGGTGACGGCTCTGCAAGCCCCGTTATGACCGCGAATGCGCCCTTCACAATCCGCTGCGCACCGCCGGTCGAATCAGTTGCGCTTGCTTCGGACATTTTCTTCGCCGGATCAAAGGCGGTGAATTTGACCAGCGTCGGTGCGTCGGATGCGACATGGCTAGCGGCGGCCGCGCGAATCGCGGTGTCGACCGGGTCCTGGCTCCCCTCAGCGCTCGCCAGCGCCGCGAGCGACAGCACATGTTGGCTATCGAAGCCGGGCATCGGCTGCACAGCCGTGACTGTCAGCGCGTTGCGCGTCAATGTGCCCGTCTTGTCGGCGCACAGTACGTCCATGGTACCGGCCTCGTCCACGGCGGTCAGGCGCGTGGACAGCACGCCGCGCCCTGCCAGGGCGCGCGCTCCGAGCGCGGCCGATAGCGTGAAGGTGGCTGGCAACGCCACCGGAATCGACGCAAGCACGGCTGTCAGCACGAGCGGCACGATATCGGCCAGCGGCAGGTGAAGATACAGCGCGCAGGCAAGCAGCATCGCAATGACGACGCCGCTGAATATCGCCAGATTCCGCACGACAAGCAATACCGCCTTCTGCTGCGAACTCACCACATGCGCAGTGCGGACCAGCTCCGCCGTGCGGCCAAAGCGGGTATGCGCCCCGGTCGCGGTGACAACAGCCACCGCCTCACCGCGCCGCACCAGCGCGCCGGCAAATGTCTGCGCGCCGGCCGCGGCTTCGACCGGCACTGATTCGCCGGTAAGCATCGAATGGTCGAGCAGTGCGTTGCCCGAGACAAGCCTCATGTCGGCCGCCACCACGCCGCCGAGCGATAGCTTGACCACATCGCCCGGCACCAGATCCGCAGCCGGGACGATCGACCATGCTCCGTCGCGCTGCACCGAAGCGTTAAGCGCAAGGCGCGATTTCAGCGCAGTCAGCGTCGCCTGTGCCCGGCTTTCCTGAAAGAGCCCAAGTGCGGCGTTGAACACGAGGAGCCCAGCAATGATGCCTGCCTCGACGAATTTTCCAAGGGCACACTCCAGCACGATGGCGGCTTCAAGCATCCACGGCACCGGCGCCCAGAACTTCCCGAGCGCCCTGCGCACCGGGTGCGCCGAGGTATCCGGCATCGCGTTCGGACCGGATTCAGCGAGCCTGCGGCGCGCCTCAGCACTGCTCAGACCGCCCGCCGGCGGGGCTTCCGGTGTACTCGCCGCACCGGTTGCCGGAGTGGTTTCTTTCACCGCGCCCGAGGTCATGGGGCTCTCCGCTGTTGCACAGATATTACGCTACAACATCCACTGCGTGTCCGCCATGTCCTTCTGTCGGTAAATGAAGGAACTCACTGCCTCAGTCTGAAAGTTAGCTTCGGGAAAATCGGTACCGTGTCGTCGCGATCATCGCAGTGATCCAACCGACCTTGAAGTAGCCCATACCATCCGCGTGGTATGGGGCGCGGGTGCGTTTTCACACGCAAATAACTGAGTGGTTCTTATCCAACACGACGACGTCCGCATTGGCCGATGAAGAAGCACTGGTCCTCGTCAATTGAGCGGCCCTTTACTGGGGCGGAGCCGACGTCTGAGCGTCCGAGATACGCGACGGGCGAATGCCCCTTCATGGCCGCGTGCTGCCCGATGCGGTCGGCATACGTCGGCCGCAATATTCCTTGACCACCGTCGGCGACCATGCGTTGAAGGCCGCATCTCAAGAGCGAAGTGACGACTTTATTTCGCGTCAGGCAAGCCCATACTGAGTGTGGCCCGCCACGCTATCGGGGCGCTCCGGAGTCCAGTGTTGACGGCTTTATAGTCGCAACGTTGACATCTTTAATGCGTTCTACGCGTATCGAGGCGTTCTTCGCCGCGCATCCCGCGCTGACGGAGCGGGCGCGCGCCCTGATCACGTCCTCCGGCCCGGGCCCGGTCGTCCCGTGGGAGTCGCTGCGTCTGCCGCACGAGGTCGATGGCTCGTCGGGCACGTTTCGCGCGCCGTGGCACACCTGCACGCTCGACGCCAACAACGATTACGGCGCCGTGCAGGCATGGCTGTCCCTGCACGAATCCATCGCGACGCAGCGTGCCTACCGTAAGGAAGCCGAGCGCCTGATCCTCTGGGCGATCGTCGAACGTGGTCGCGCCCTGTCCTCGCTGACGACGGAGGATGCAATCGCGTACCGGAGTTTCCTGCGTCGGCCGACGCCACGCGAGCGCTGGGTGGGCCCCGTGCGGCCACGCAACTCGCCGGAGTGGCGACCATTCTCCGGTGGGCTGTCGGCCCGCTCGACCGCCTACGCGCTGTCGGTGCTCGGGGCGATGTTCCGCTGGCTGATCGAGCAGCGCTATCTGCTGGCCAATCCGTTTGCCGGCGTCAAGGTTCGCGGCACCAGTCGCTCAACCGTACTCGACACGTCCCACGCTTTTACCGAGGGCGAGTGGATGCTCGTGCGTACCATTGCAGACGGACTCGAGTGGTCGTATGGCTGGGAAGCGCCGGCGGCGCACCGCCTGCGCTTCGTCCTGGACTTCGCGTATGCGACCGGCCTGCGCGTCAGCGAACTGGTCGGTGCCTGCCTCGGCAACATCGCGACCGACGCCCGTGGCGATCATCGGGTGAGCGTTATCGGGAAAGGTCGGAAGGCGGGGAAGGTTGCGCTGCCACCCAAAGCCCGCACTGCACTGGACCGCTATCTGGTAGAGCGAAAGCTGCCGGTCACGCCGGCCCAATGGCATCCCGACACGCCGCTTATCGGCAGCCTGGAGCAGGACAGTGTGGCTGCAATCAGCGGTTTACGGCTATGGGAGATTACACGGCGATTCTTTGCGAGAGCGGCCGAAGTCATTGCGGCAGACAACCCGGTGCTCGCGGAAAAGCTGCGCCGTGCCAGCCCCCATTGGACGAGGCACACGCATGCAACTCATGCCATCGCGCGCGGCGCGGAGCTCACGACCGTGAGGGACAATCTGCGCCATGCGTCGATTGCGACGTCGTCGATCTACCTGCATAGCGATGACGTGAAGCGTGCCAGGCAAATCCGTGACGCGTTCGCGGACTGATACGCCCAGGCTTGGCCCGCGTGTTGGCTGGCGTCGTCAGCCGGGCAAATGATTTTTCACTTGATGGAAGGGTTGCAACTTTACGTCAATCAGTCTGGATCCCTTGACCCATAAGGCCCACCATTGCGACATCCTTCTAAATCAAAGAAGTCTCAACTTTAGTGGCAAATTCGTACCAACTTTAGTTCGTTTGACATTCGCGCTCGCCGGTTCGCCATGAACTCGTTGCCAGTTCATAGACGGTCACTGTCCGGCAGGCGCGACCGATTGTTGGCATTCAGCTATTTCGCAGCTACTTGGACTTAAGTAGATTCCTGCGGAGCGAGAGCCGAGTCCCACCCGCCGGGCGTCACGACGCAACGCGCGCCGGCATCTTCTTCGTATATCTGATGATTCACTACCGTGACCGCGCGACCCGATGCCAGCGAGATGACTGGGTGGGGTTCTCTATCTGGGGTGGTTGGCATATCAACTTTGGAAGAGCGAGCCGTTCGGCCTTGAGAAGCTCGAACTGTAAATGAACAGAGGTATCAGAAACCCATACGGGCCTGCCGAAGCCAGGCCTCTGCAAAAACACTCGTCCCGGTAGCATGAGCTACCGGGACGTGAACCGGCTTTGAAGCGTGCCGGCTGATGCTGCTTAGACTGCCGGTGCAACTGAGGACGCGGCCGCCGGCGGCGTGGCAACCTTCGTACCCAGGTTCTGGTCGAGGAAGAGCGTCGGATTGGGCGTCGTCGTCGAGAAGTTGAACAGGCTCATGATGCTGCCTGCGTTGGCATCGTTCGAACCCTGGCCGATACGCGTACCGTTCAACCAGTTGTCCTCGATGAAGCGCACCACCGATGCCTGTGTGATCAGCGTATGGTCGACGTAGTTCGGCTTGGCGTACGGCGAGATCACGAGCAACGGAATGCGCGTCCCCGGGCCGCAACGGCCGTTCACTGCACCACCGTTGACGCCCACGCCCTGCACCGCGCCCGTCGCGTTACACACACCGGCGCTGGTGACCTGGTCGGCACCCGTCACGCTACGTTCGTTGTCCGAGCTATTACCGGCGCTTTCGACCGTGGTGCTGTCGAACGACGAGGTCGTCGGCGTAGCGAACTGGTGGTCGTACCAGCCGTCCGAATCGTCGTAGGTCACGATAACGGCGGTGTTCTTCCAGTCCGGCTGCTGCTCGAGGAAGTTCACCACGCTGGTCACGAAAGCCTGCTCGTCGAGCGGATCGGAATTACCCGGGTGCGCATCGGAAATCGAAGGCGCCTTGAGGAAGCTGACCGACGGATAATTGCCAGCGTTCACTGCAGCGAAGAAGTCGTCCACGTCGTACTGGTGGTGCACCGGCGTCGCCGTGCTATCCAGCGGATCGGTATGGCCGATCACGGCGACCGAGCTCGGGCGGGTGTGCGCCAGGTTCTGCGTGCTCGCATAGTACTGGAACCATGCATGATGCTGGACGTAGTCCGGCTCGTTCGCTCCCAGCACGCTGGAGTAGGTCGTCCGCTTGCAGCCCGTCGTGCCGTTCGGGTTGACCGTGGTCAGGTTGAACCCGCCCATGAAGCCGCCCCAGGTGATGTTGGCCGCATTCAACAGATCGCCGACGTTCTTCGAGGTCATCGATGCCGTTGCCGTCGATGCCGAATCTGCCGCGACTGTACAGGCGTCGCCAGTCGGATCCAGGTCACCGATCAGCGTCCAGCCGCCCTGCAGGTCATAGACCACGTTGGACGTTGGATTGGCGGTCGCGCTGGCCGCTACCACCGCGCCGTTTTTCGTGACCACGGCACCATTGTGCTGGCCCGACACGACGGCGATCGCGCCTGGCGTCGAAGGACCATAGTCATCGGTGTACATGTTGTCGCTCATCGCGAAGTTCTGTGCATAGTTCCACATGGCCGTCACGGTGTTGCCGTCGAAGTACCCCATCACGAGGCCGAGCGTGCCGAATTCGCCTGCCGAACCTGTTGCGTTGTTACCCGTGTTGAGCGGATACAGATCCATCTTGCCGCCATCGGCAGCGAGCTGTTCCGCCGTATAGCCATGGTTCTGCCCTTCCGTGCCAGCCTGGGTGCGGTCGAGGCGGAACGGATTGATGTTGGTGCCAGCCGGGTTCGCCGTGTTGGACACCGTGGGATTCGCAGTGAGCAGCGCCGTCGTCAGACCGTTGACCGTCGGCGTGCCGGCTGCCGCAGTAAACACCGGCTCGCCTGTCGGGTTCGTTGCGTTCGGGTAGGTGCCGAAGTAGTGATCGAAGGAACGGTTCTCCCCGAAGATCACGACGACGTGCTTGATCGGCGTCGCGGTTGTCAGCGCGTCTTGTGCGGACACCGTAGCCGCGGGCGTGGTGTGGTCGCTGCTTCCGCATGCGCTCAGGACGAGCAGTGCGGCGGCAAACGGAATAGGCAGTAGGGTTCTACTCAACATTGGTGGGGCTCCAGATTCGCTGTCCAGCCGTTCCATCGATACATATGGATGGTGCTGGGGATTGTTGTTAGAAACGTGATCGCAAAGCTATTGGATGAAGCTCGGCGAATTGGACCATCAATGAGTTAAAGTTTTCGGGCAACACCCCGACTGTTCGCTTTCACCGACGACGCCACGCAGTAATTCTGAAATTCAAATTTCGCAATGACGATACGCACCGGCCCTCGAGCGCCTTCTAATACGCACCAGCTCGAAATCAGAACCCGCAAATTGCCATGGCAGGCATGTTGTGAGCGAGTGGGTCAGCGTTGGCTGGATCGGTAGCTGCTTCGCGATATACATTTCGAGCAAGGCGACGAGGTGGCGCCGGCATCCCCCCTTCCTCCGACTCTCTGACATCAAGGCGCCGTGTGCGCAGCGCATGCGTTCGAAATTTTTCACCGCTTTTTGCAGCCCCCTCTCACCTACGAGGTACTCCTCAACAAGCAGATTGTTGCACTCGAAGGCTTGTCGAGGATCGTGTATGGCTCTGGACGCGGGCCGCTTGCCTGGACCTTGGCGGATTCATCCGTCCTTATGCAGCAAGGTCTGTCGTTGGAAAAGTGTCGTCCTGGTGCGAACGTATCCCCCGCGGTCGCAATCGTCAGGAACCACTGATGTGCCGTGCGTGCTGGGAAAGTGCTCCCGCCACGCAAGGTGGTGGAAATTCAGTAGACCCCAGCAAAAAAATGGTCCCCAAAAGGGGACCATATAAACCATATGTTAAAAACGCCCCGGAGCTGATTTCGGAACGTGCGAAAGGAAATCTAGATAAAAAATGCTTCGGTTGTGTGACAGGTTGTTGATTCCGGCACCTCGACCGGATGCCGGCTTATGAGATCCACCCATCTCCGTTCCTAACGCCACCCCTGTGTATCGTTAGCCCTGCAACAGGCGACCGTCCAGAGTCGCGATAAACCTCACCGAACCACTTTCGCAAATTGCACGATCACCTGCTGCGTTCGAGATTGTCCTGCTCCGTGGCGAATGATCAGGTGGGCGATCGCACCGTCAAACCATTCTTCACCGACGTGACGCCGTCTACACCTTGCGCGGCCTTGACGGCAAGGTCAATCTGGCCTTCCGTTTCGGCTGAACCCGATAGCGAGACCGCACCACCGACCACCTTTACGTAAATATGAGTTGGGTCCAGTCCCTTGGTCCGCGCCAGCGCGTGACGAACTTTCTTCGCCAAGGCGCGGTTAGCAGCCTTCGAAACGGGTGCGGCCGCTGCAGCCGGTGAGGCGCTAGACTCACTGGCTTGTGCGTTGACGTGGAGCGCGAAAACGACAGCCGCGATACCTCCGGCCACCTTCACGATATTCGAAGCTTTCATTCCTTTTCTCCTTGCGGTCGGTTGTGAATAGCAATGAACGGAAGCGCCCCGCAAACCGGATCCGCGCGGTCATCGAGTGATGTGACCCATTCCGGCACGGCTGGATTGCGCTCCGGCGATATGACTCCCTCAAAGTCGCGACGCCCGCGAAAAAACCAGGCGCCAGTCGACTGAACGAAGCCCGTTTCCTAGAAGTTCATCATGATCCCTGCAAACGCGCCGAACTGGCCGTGTCCATAAACGGGGCTCTCATTCTCGCTGCCCGCCGTAACCGATCCGCTTTGCCCGTACGGATCGCTGTAGCCGTCGCCGAGCCCGATGTTCGACGTCGAGCTGTTGTGGACGTAGCCAAGTTCCGTATAAAGGAATGTGCGCTTCGACAGGTTGTAGGTACCAGCCAGTGTATACAGCGTCGCATTGCCGTTACCGTTGTTGGCGTTCGCGTGATACACGGCGGCGGTAAGTGCCGTTACTGGCGTTACCTGCCACGCGGCACCTAGCCATTCATGATCCACTGCGGTCGGCAGGCTCGCGCCGCCAGGTGTCGCCGCGCCGTTATACGCAGCCTCGTTAGCATCCGGGGCTCCGAGATGCTGGTAGCCGCCATAGAACTTGACCGGCCCAAACGCGTATGTGCCGCCTGCCAGAATGGACCGGGAATATAGATAGACGTTGCTGAACTGACCATTTGGATCGCGGATTTCATCATAGATGGCCTGAAGCTCGAAGTTTGATGCGTTGTACTGCGCCTTGAGGCCGTCTGAACGACCTTGCGCGCTGCCGAACCCAGAGGTCACGCCAAGCTGCCCGGGAGCGCTACCCGGATCGCCTATATTCCACTTTGCATTGTTGGTCAGGTCATATTGGCCCTTCAAGGTGAGCCCAGCCAGCAAAGGCGATGTATATTCAAAACTGTTACCCGCCTGTGCCCAGTTGCGTCCGCGCACCAGCGTTGCGATCGAGTAAAACTGCATCAACTGAGGATCGAGGTCCCAGCTATCCTGGGAAATCTCCGCGGCGCCTGCGTAGCCGAGCTTGAACGTGCCGTAGTTGGAGTTCGTGAGCCCGACCCGTGCCTCACGGCCAAAGAGCGAGCCGTTGTTGTATGTACCGTTCTCTAGGTTCAACCCCATTTCCATCTTGAAGATCGCCTGCGTCCCTCCGCCAAGATCCTCCGCGCCCTTCACGCCGAACTCCGACTCGCCCCAGTCACCGCTTTCTGCCTGAAAGACATTGCCACCTGGTACTCCTGTCCGATATTGGACACCCGTGTCCAGCCGCCCGTACATGGTCACGCTGCTTTGCGCAAAGACTGCAGCGGAGCCAAAGCACAGCAACGCTGCGAGAATCGTCTTCTTCATTGCACTTCTCCTGAGGAATGCACACTCATTTCGCCAAAAAGGAGCCCGAAACATGTGTGCATATTCCAGGTCCAGTCGATGCCGCGGCACGACATCAGGCGCAATATATGGCGAGCAAAGTTTTATACAGCACCAGGGTCAACCTGATAGGGTAATTTCTCGATTGTTATGAGCTTGTTTCTGTGAACATTTATAAACGGTGACAATACGGTAATTTATTCATATAAATCAATGGCTTATAAATTTATCAAAAAAGTCATCATCACTAGATTCTTCTCATCATTTCGATAGCCTTTATTTTTAATGTAAATATGATATATTTTAATAAAAAGACCTTCATAATTTGATAAAAAATAGTATTAAAATAAAATTAACGTTTTTGTCGTGGCGGGATGGCAACTCAATAAATAAGTACTGCGGTATGCCGAAAAATCTATCGATATTACTGCATGTAAGTGGAATGCCCCTCAACGTGGGCAAATCGGGGAACGCATTGAAGTTCTAACCGAGCCGGAGCGCCGTCGTGGGCGTTGGGTTCAAGAGAAAGTGGCAATCGTGCAGGAAACCTTCGAACCGCGGCAGCAAAAGTTTCGCTAGTTGCCCGACGACACGGAACTCGTCACTGCAATCCGCGATCAGGTGGCAGCCTTGCCGACTTATGGGTACCGGCGAGTCTGGGCAATGCTGTGACGCAGTTACGAAATGACTGGTGCGCCGTGTGTGAACCTCAAGCGAGTCTATCGCGCCATGCGCGGCCATCAGTTGCTGCTTCGTCGCCTAGGCCAACGTCGCGATACCCGTCGGCATGATGGACGCATTGCAACTGACCGGGGTAATGTCCGCTGGTGTTCGGAGGGCTTCGAGTTCCATTGTGACAACGACCCGCCGCTGCGCGTGACGTTCGCGTTGGACCGCCGCCATCAGCTAAGCCGCGACTGCTGGCGTTCCCGCATCTGGCTGGTGCCTTTGAGCATCACAACGAGCGACGCTCGCATAAAGCATTCAAATACGGTTCGCCTCGCGACAAATACAAGCGCGAGGAGATAAAGAACCATTTATTCGGGGCCGCACCTGATGTCGACCGAATAAGGTCGACGCTTGATTCATCGTTGGTGGCATGCGTGATGTGAAGACGTGAGCCTATCAAGATTGGCCCGCTCGCCGCGAACCAACATCTCCGGCGCGTCGCCCTTGACCGAATTGAGGTAGCAAGCGTTGGAAGCCCAGTGATACTAACCGATCGATAGGACAGAGAGATACTCAAACTCCCTGCTCGCCTTACACAAGACGTGCTGCTGCAGGCCCGTTGGAATTCGCGACTCCCTAGCGCGCGCTTTCCCAATTCAACCGACTGCAATCATTTTCACGCGGCCCAGTAACGCCCTTTCATCGAGCAACAGATCGGCGTTCGCGAGGAATAACAATGCTATCCCGGCTCTACGCTACATATCCGCGGACCGCGGCACGTCCCCGGTATGCTCGATCCAGCCCCCGCCAAGGTATTGATATAAGTCCACCAGGCTAATGAGACGGGCAAGCCGTGCGGTAAGCAATGACTGTTGAGCAGAATACAGATCCGTTTGCGCGGTCAATACCGAAAGGTAGTCCTCGGTCCCAGTCTGAAAGCGCAGGCTAGATAGTTCGTAGCGTCGCCGCTCGGCCTTGACATTGCCCTCTAGCGAGACGATCTGCTGGTCGAACGTGGCACGTGCCGCAAGGCCGTCAGCGACCTCGCGAAACGCAGTTTGAATTGCCTTTTCATACTGCGCAATCTCAATCTTCTTCTGCACATCGGCCAGATGGAGGTTAGCCACGTTCTGACCACCCTCGAAGATCGGCAGCGAAATTTGAGGCATGAAACTCCAGATCTCTGTCCCTGGCTTGAATAGATCACCCAGCGAAAGGCTCGCCGTCCCATAGCTCCCGGTCAGGGCGATTCTCGGAAAGAACGCTGCGCGCGCTGCGCCAATATTTGCGTTCGCGGCTATAAGCTGGTCTTCCGCCTGCATGATATCCGGGCGACGCGTCAGCAGGTCGGACGGCACCCCCGCCGGGACGTCGGCAAGCAGGTGCTGGCTCGTAAGTGGCTCACCCTTAGGCAAATCCGCCGGTATCTCCTCACCGAGCAGCAACACAAGCGCATCTCGCGCCTGCGCCTGTAGCCGAAGCTGTGCCTGCAGGTTAGCATTGGCCTGATCGAGCGCAGACAGGGATTCCTGCACGTCAAGCTCCGAAGCAGAACCCATGTCAAACTTGAGCTTTGTCAGTTTGTACGACGCCTTAGTCGCGTCGATTGTGTTGCGCGTAATCGCAAGTGAATCGTCGTATGACTGAAGAGTGAGGTATTGCTCGGCGACCTGCGATACGAGTGATATCTGGGCCGCCTTGCGTGCCTGCGCCGTCGAGAGATACTGCGCAAGTGCCTGTTCTTTCAGACTACGCACTCTCCCCCAAAAATCCAGCTCCCATGAAGCGCTCACTCCTACCTGGTATTCGCTGTATGCAGACGGGAATCCCGGAAACGAAAGGAATTGCGGGGTACGGGTGCGAGTGTCCGATGCCACAGCGTCAAGCGTGGGGAATAGCTGCGCGCGCGTGATCTGATATTGCGCACGTGATGCCTCAACGTTCAACACTGCAAGCTGAAGATCACGGTTGTTAGCAAGGGCAATTCCAATTAGCCGTTGCAGTCGGGAATCCGCAAAAAATTCCCTCCAGCCGATATCAACCGCCGGCTTCGACTCTATCCCGGGCGATGTCCCGGCAGATCCAGGTGTATTCGTCCCAGGAAACGTACTGGATACGGGCATTGCCGGACGCTGATAATGAGGGGTCATGGTACACCCCTGCAGGACTTGCACCAAACCCACTGCGGCCACAAGACGGGTTAGTGGCCTGCGTATTCGACCCAGTTCGCGCCGAAGCAACAAAACGGCGTGGACACCGGCGAAACGTAGCGACATGCTCACTCTCTCTTCTTTACACAAAACGGGGAAATGCAACTGCATTCATCGTTACCCCCGTATGGACTGCATTTATCGCGACTGGTAGCAGACTAGGTACGCGGCGTTTCGAAATCGTCCTGAGCACGGACGCTACTTCGCAACGCATTGGCTGCGCGAACGGGTCAGCCTCCTCGGTTGGCCACCGATAAGACGAAGATTCGCGGACGCTCTAGTGGAGATCAATAGACCGACTAACGGCCGAGAGGGGCGGAACGATAGACCAGCGAGCGATCAGTACTATTTAACGTTTCGCCGGAGCAGATTCAAGTCCAAAACAATGAAGATCCGTTTATGTGTGGATAGTGAATGCATTTGTATCGAGTCAATGCGAGAGACGCTTTGATCACACACACCTCCCCAATGCCACGGGACTGACCTTCTGACTGCAAAGCACTAGATCGCTCTGCAACTCGTGTCCAGCTTGACGAAGCTATGCTAATGAAGCTTGGTATCCACGAGACGTAGCCTCTGCTAATCGTTTTGACAACGCCTTCGGCCATCCCCACTGCTTTGCGGACTTCTGCACCGCGTCGTGAGCGGCTTCAGCCCCCCAACAACGTCACTGTCTCTTCGGCAATGTTGCACGAGCTGTTATCGCCGGAACATTTGATTTCGTCATCGGCCTTCAGGCAAACCATCAAAACTTTCTTCGCGCCAAAAGCAGGACATCACTCACCATGTCACTCATATTGCCTCGCATCGTCGCAACCCAACTCATGACCTTCCGATCGAACAGTTCATCGCAAAGGTGGCGCGCACCGGTGAAGGCTTTGGGCAAGCAATGGCTCGATAAGATGCGACAGCGCATCAATCGATTTGCACATGTCGACAGGCTCACGGCAGATATACGCAGGGACATCGGCTGCGATCAGCACCGCGCATCTCCAAGCTGCCCCAGCACGAAACGCACGATGCCCTCGGCACGAGTGCCGGTGAGTTGGATGCAAACACCAGCGGGCGACAACGTCATCCGATCACGTGAAGACGACAGAGCGTCCACCGTCGATGGCGGCACCTGAATGGCTGTTGCAATGACCGGATGGGAAGCGATAAATGCCGCGTCGCGTATGACAGCGAGCAGGCGCGCCTCTGCATGAGGCTGTCCCGAGCGCTTCTTGTGCCACAGGGCGAATGTACTGACCGCGGGATGCTACTCACGACAGAAACGTCGAAGGTCAAGTACGCTTACTGTCGATGCCATGACCGTCTCTCGCCAGAACGTCGCAACACTACCAGCCAAAATCAGTGTTGCCCCCCGGATCGCACAGTCAAATAGTCCTTCACAGCTATGACGCCGGCCACCCCCTGCGCGGCCTTAACCGCAAGGTCGATCTGGTGCTCCGTTTCAGCTGAACCCGACAGTCTGACCGAGCCATTGACCACTTTCACGTAAATATGAGTCGGGTCTAGTCCATTGGTCCTCGCCAGTGCGTGACGAACTTTCTTCGCCAGGGCGCGGTTAGCCGCTTTAGAAGCGGGAGCGGCCGCCACAACTGGCGAGGCTGCAGCGTCATTGGCCTGTGCGTTGACATGGAGCGCGAAAACGATAGCCGCGATGCCGCCGATTACTGCCAAGATATTGGGAGTCTTCATTCCATTTCTCCTTGCTGTCGGTTGCAAATAGCAGTGAACCAGAGCGCCTGCGAACCTGAGGCGCACGGTCATCGAGCGATGTGATCCATGTCGGCATGCGTTGATGGCGCACTGACAACCTGGCTATGCCGCATACGAGGCTCAGATTCTCGACGCCGCGGTGTTGCGGATATTGCCAACTTCAGCATATACAGGAAGGTGCGCATGGACAGGTTAAAGGTGCCGGCCAACGTACTCGGGATTGCATTCCTCTCGTTACCCACACCTTTCCTGCCCGAGCTAATATCCGAGCTCGATACCGATAAGAAGATGCCCCCACAGGACCTCATTTTCCAATAGCGGATCGTTGGCGTGGCCGTGATAGTCTCCCAGTTAGGTAAGCTTGCTGAGGCGGCATGACAGCGGATGAGCCTGCGCGTTGCGTGCAGTGTCGCTGACGAGTTGATCAAGAGGCGCCACTTCCGGCTGAGCCACTAGTGCAGATCGCCCGATTTCATTCAGCCACAATACTCGCCAGGCAAGGATGCAAAAATGGCGATAAGGCTGATCAGCTGGGGCGCTGTGCGCAACTGCGACCCTTCAGCTACCGGACTTCAGATTCTTGTGAAGCATCTTTTCCAGCGCATCGCATACAAGTCGATCCTCTCGATCGCGTCAACGCGCGAGTTACCTGGCAGATCAGTGACCGGCTTCCCTTCAATACGAAGTCGATTCGCTGGCTCACTGCGCTCTGTCGCATGAATAACCGCCAGCCTGAACAGTCGGTAATGCGCGAGGGGTGGCCAACCGTTGAGGCGCCGATAACGGAGCTCCTGACGCGCCCGCTGAGGGCGCCCCCTGGTGGCAAAAATTCGTCCGATGAAGCCCTGCACCCTGCACCTCAGAGATTTCGTCTGCAGACGTGTGTTCGCCGTCCGCTGCCAGCCTGTCAGCCTGTCAGGGCAAGTACACGCCGGAAAATACGTTTCAAGCTGCCGCGTACGATGAAAATGACCAAATCGAACGTTTACCTAAGCGGTTCGGCTAAGCACACCATCTTTTCTCAGGTTTACTACCTTTTAGGGTAAGGATGCACCAACCGGACTCAGACTCGCTCCGTTCCCCCACCCTTCGTGATTGCGCTTTAAGCTTTCGCGCATGCCGACGTCTGTCCGTCAGACGCGTATCCCGTTGCGCTTCATGGATGGCCCTTTACTTGAGGTCTGCAATGCCTTCAACCCTGCTTAACGAGCAATCACTTTGACACCATCTTCCGCAATCATTTTCGAAGTTTGAACCGCCGCCGGTGCGCGTTGTTCACCGTCTGGAACGAAGACGTAGCCACGACCACGGACGGTCTGAATCAGCCGTGGCGAGGACGAATTGCTCTCGAGAATTTTCCTCAACCGCCAGACCTGTACGTCAATACCACGATCGGCATGGTCGCCGTCCAGGCCGTGCAGCAACCCGATCAAACGCCCCCGGGTGAGAGTGAGCATCGGATGGTCGACAAATATCTTGAGAAGAGCGAATTCCCGAATCGTCATTCTGAACGCCTGATGTTCGGTGCTTAATGTGCGAGACTGGAAATCCAGCACAAACCGACCAAATACGAACGGCTTACGCTGTTCTGGTGCTGCCGCCGACGGCGGCAACGCACTGCGGCACCGAAGCACCGACCACACCCGCGCAAGCAGTTCGCGCGGGTTAAACGGCTTGCCGATGTAGTCGTCTGCCCCCAGGTCAAGACCGGCTATCCGGTCGACGTCTTCGGCGCGGGCGCTCAACATGATTACAGGAATGTCGTCACCGGATCCACGCAAGCGACGCAACGCCGTCAGTCCGTCTATGCCTGGCATCGATACATCGAGGATAATCATGTCGGGCCGTTCGTGTTTGATCGTCTTCTCAAGACGGTTAGCATCATGCAATACAGAAACCTCTATACCGTAGCGTCCCAGATATTCACGCACCAACTCACGCAGTTCGAAGTCGTCGTCAACAAGAAGAATTTGAGTGGTCATCGCAGGCAATCAAATGCAGAACTCCAATCCAGGTCGCCATGCCTTACCATCTTCCGCGACAACCCAACTCACCATCTTCTGCGCACTCTCCAGATTCAGATTAGTGACCGTGTGACGCGCATCGGCAACGCGCCTCACCGGCAGATCGGCAATCGGCGCCAACGCTTGCGAACGAGATCCTAGTTCGGCCGAACCGATCCACGTGCCGGGCAACGCAACGTCGAGCAGATAGAAACGCAGCAGCTCGTTGATACGGTCGAATCGTCGACATACAGAATCACTTTGAGCAGGTAGTTTGGTATCTCCTCGAGCGTCTTGCGTTCGGCCTCGATGTTGAGCGGCACATAGATGAGGTGCATCATGCCGGTCGACTTGTGGCGCGTGTCTTCCATGGTCCAACCGCGGCCACAGTCGGTGATCCAATGCAACCATTAAACAATCGCCTCCCCCCGATTCAGCGGACGCGTCCGACGGCTTTCAGAAGAAGTTGTCCCTCAGAGGTGATGAGAGGTCGTTGTTGTCCGAGCGGAAAATTTTCGAGCCTAACGAGCTGATGTTCGTAAAGTGTCTCGAGCTCCGCCCGGTCGAGATCTATTTCGTCCGGTGCATATTTGATCAGCATCAGGGTTGCAAATTCGTGAGGGCTCAACATCCTTCTACTCCTATTCCACACCCGCCTAGTCTTTTCAAAAGGGCGAGGCGCCTACTTGTTCTGCCGGGCATTGTGCTGCGCGCGGATGATGCGCGAACTCGAGAATCCAGCAACACACCTCGCGATCTTGCGAAATTACTCTAGGCGGTTCTCGCTTGATGAGCAACAGTCATCCAGCCTCAAATCCATTAAATCTTGCTTATGTTTTCCGCCTTTTACCCTTGTCAGTATCTGGTCGCCTCGCCTTTGAGCTTGCCGTCTTCGGCCGCCCAGGTTCAACAGGTCGTCCAAAATCGCTGGTGCCTTCCGAATCGTCCGCCGCCCCGCTTAGCGCGATCATCGCGAAGAAGCATATTCATGAGCAACACTTCATATTCTCCGTGCCGGGTCAACACTACTTCTACTACACGATCACTAAGGTCTCCACGAAAGCAGGGGGTGATGAAGCGAAGCCTGAACGGATTGATCAAAATTTCCTGTGTCTGAAATTCAGACAGCGGATGTCCATTTATATTTGTATTCCTCTCTATTTCATGAACGATTTCGACGGTTCCGTCAGTACCTTTACGTTGATGAACAGGGCATCGATCGTCGCATATACGTAACCCCATCGATCCAACTGCCAGTGAACCATGTGACCTCATCCGCTGCCTAATTGTGGAATGCCATCGCCAGGGGGTCGACAACATGATCAAACTAATTGCGGGATTAGTCGCGGTTCTGGGCCTCGCGGGATGTGTTACCGGCCCCGGTTACGGATATGCTCAACCATACGCTGCCGACTACGGTGTCGCCGAACCATACGGGCACACAGCGGGTTACGGCGGCATGTACGTCGGCGATGTGGGTTGGGGAGGAGGGTACTATGGCGGTGGATATCGCGGCCATCCTTGGCACGATGGCTACGAACATGGAGGCGGGCGCTGGCCCGGCAATAGAGCAGGTCGGGGCATGGGCGGCCATGGTGGCGGAGGCCACGGCGGTGGTGCTGGCGGTCATCATTGATCTCGGCAAACTCGCCGATGCACCCTCCTCGCTCCAGCCGCGTTATCCACAGCCGACGCGTGCATGGCCCAAGGACCGCTAACACTGCCGGTTCGTTCTTCGTGACGGCCCGCCCCGCGAAACTGGCGGCGCGACTCGCCCAACAGCCTTAGGTGACATTTACTCTGCAGCCTCTGGCACCGATGATTCCGCACGCACACCCACGCACAGTGCCTGGTCGGACGCAAAATCATCGGGAGATGCGCAAGTGCGGCGGGCCGGATAATCAGCAGAAGTTTGGTGGTGGTGATGCAGCCTCCAGTTTGATGTTGCTCTTTCCCGCGGCGGGACGTTAATCGTATCGAAGTCGATGTTGGACGAAGCGCCGCCGCCGCGGCACGGACAAGCTTACTAACGGCAAACCCGATGCCAATGATGATTATGCTCAACGCTGTGGCAAGACCGATAGCCAGCAGCCATCGCACTGGTTGTCGCGCCAAGGGTCAGCAACGCGAGCAAAATGGTTACGGCGATTTCCTTCATGATGTTTCTCCTTGTGGACGCCTGCGTAGCAGCATCCGTCGTGCCTGCGAATTTGAGCAGTAAAGCGCCGTCAGAGCCGAGCCACCGAAGTCGCCGTGATGGCATCCATCAGCAGCCTGACACGCGACAGGCCACTGTGGCTGTGATTCGCCAGGGGCGCTGGCGAATCACGGCCTTTTGTGCGACATGGTTCCGGCGGAATTCTTTGGCTGTCGAACGCCATGAGTATCGACGGTCCAAATGGATGCTTGAGTTGAGTCAGTCGAAGTTTTCGGTCAGTTGGTAACTGTGTCGATCGACGGTTTCAATTCTGACCCGAAATCCGTTCCGTAGCAGCTTTCTTCGCAAATTCGAAATCACCAAGTTGAGGCTCGTGGGATCGAGCTTCTCAATATCGGACCGGGTGTCACGGAGCAACTGCTGTCTCGCAACCGGCACGTTTGCATAGCGCAGCAAATATTCGATCAGCGGGAATTCGCGTTTCGTCAGCAAGAGTCGCTTCCCGTCTTCGATGAATTCACGGGTGAGCGGATCCACTCTCGTTGAAGCAGTTGCGACCGCTGCCGGCGAAGAACGGACTACGGTGGCCCTGTATAGCTCAAGCATCCGCTCCTGCAGGTCGAGAAAGGAATACGGCAGCAGGACGCAGGCGCCCGCGCCAGCCCGAAGTATCCTTGTGCAGTCTTCGGGGCTAGCTCCGCCGAGTGCGACGAGTATTATTGACGTTGGCGTCAGCGAGGCGAACTCGGGGAGGAATTCAACAAGGGCGGCCACTTGCGTGAAGTCCACCACTGAAATGACGGTGGCATCGAACTGTTCATGCGACGCCAGACGCCGCGCATCATGGAAGTTGTCCACCACGTACAGGTCATTCAAGCTTTCCCTGAATCCCCGTTCAAGATATGCCGAGCCCGAGCCGGATGCCGTAACTAGCATGATCTTCATACGGGCCTACCGCGACCCACTATCAATCGTTATCACCTTTGCCACCGATCCTTTTCGCGAAATTCAGCTATAGAGGAATACATCCAAAATCCCTATGTGCCCGCACACCGGTCATTGACAATCTCGCAAGCGCATTCGCCACGCCGCCATTCAGTCCGCACAACTACGGAATTCAACGTAGCAGGAACGAGGCCTGGCCGACTTCCTTAGTCACAGTGCAAATTATGCCCACCCGATCGACGCACCAAACAGCCGTTCCGCTTCTCCTTCGGGGACTGCGTCATCGTGAACAATTTTCCCTGATGAACCAACGTTAACGTTTTCGATCTGTCATTTCCGCTCTTCACGTGTAGCCTAAAACTAGGCGTTGCGACAATCGACCGCGACTGCTTGGAGAGGTTCATCCGGTCATCCGCCGCAACGGGACTTGTGTTTTATCCGACATAACCCGGAGGCATCATGAACATGGATCTCAAAACGGCCGGAGCATTGTTTCTCCTCGCTGTCGTCACTACCGCAACCGCCGCACCAAGACTGACGCCCGAGCAATGCAACAGTTATCCGTTCAAGCAGCCAGTTGGGGAAGTCACGCGTGCCCAGTTGAAACAGGAGCTTGCGGAACTGGAGGCTGTGGGTTACGACCCGGGCATCAACGATGTCTACTACCCGCGGGATATACAGAGAGCAGAAAACAAGCTTCACGCCAAGTATCTGCGAGAGTGCAAGCCGAGTAGCTCGCGGGCGCAGACGGCAGACTAGCCGAGAAGAGCGAACGTCGCTGTCCGGCTGGCGGCCAGCTTGTTCGGCGATTCCCGCCGGTCGGACGCATACTTAAGCTGAGCAATTTCTGAAGCTTAAATCGCCAGCGGTGGCCGTTGAAAGACGGGTGCACGCCGGGTTCTTGACGGCAGGTACCTCGCGGCGACTGTGTCGCGATAAAGCGAACGGGACGAACACATCCCGACATCATTAGGACTATTTAGATGACTAGAAAATAGAATTGCTCGACTGGGGTTTTGGCGAAGCTTTCATCGTGCATCTACCCTTTGCGGATCATGTACCTCAGTTCGATGCCGGCCGAAACGATGTGAGCGCACCGGAAGTTCTCGAGCCCGTCATTGGTTTGACGGTGCCTTTGACGGCCGGCCATCCTGCTCCACGATGTTATTCAGGCACTTGTCTAGCCAGTATCGATCGCTCGGCACTGCGCCCTTCGAACGCGGCGGCCTTTCACGATGGAGGCCCAAAAAGAAATCATCCGTGCTGCCCTGCTTGTCGACTGCACGGTACAGATACTTTCATTGGGCTTTGACCTTGATGCAGGTTTCGTCCATCCTCGAGCGCTAGCAAACCGGTCTGTTTTGCCGTCAAAGCGCTTTTTCGAACAACGGCACTAGCGTAAGCATCTAAGCTGTACCGTTCCCCGCTTCGCGTAGAAGATGCAATCATCGGCTGCGACGGACTGGAGTGACCGACTCTGTCCACAAACAGCGAGAATGGACACAGTGACTCAGACAGTCGAGTTACCCGCGAGGCGCCAGAACCGACGGCATCCATTGGAATGGAAACGATCGGTTGTCGAGCAGACATTTGAACCCGGCGCCTCGGTCGCCCGGGTCGC
>Ga0153933_1000224_pt1 | contig 26139 bp, 18 predicted proteins | sample TSNJ017MetaG_FD_102275 | JGI IMG/M metagenome (GOLD analysis project Ga0153933, IMG submission 102275) | Attine ant fungus gardens microbial communities from New Jersey, USA - TSNJ017 MetaG | ecosystem: Host-associated > Fungi > Mycelium > Unclassified | place: USA: New Jersey, Wharton State...
AATTTGCATGATGATATGCGGCAGGATGCATGGCATTGCATGATCCGCAAAAGCGAGTATCGGTTTTCTGATCAGATCATGCTCCAGCAACCGAGCGAGCCAGTTCCTTCATGGTCACCATCAAGGTCGATAATCTCATCAGCTTCGTCTCCGAGGTGTTCTCCCACTCGGAGTCCTCGCCGGAAGAGGCGCGGCGCATCGCGACTTACCTGACCACCGCGAACCTCACCGGGCACGACAGCCACGGCGTGATCCGCGTGCCGGTCTATGTCAGATGGAAGAAGATGGGCTCGATCGTGCCGAACCAGACCCCCGAGGTGGTGATCGACACGCCCTCGCTCGCGGTGGTCGATGGCAAGTTCGGCTATGGACAGACCGTCACGCCCATAGCTGTCAGGCTCGGCATCGAGAAGTGCAAGACGGCAGGACTTGCCGCGGTTGCGCTGCGCAACTCCGGTCATCTTGGACGCGTCGGTGACTGGGCCGAAATGGCCGCCGCCGAAGGTCTCGTGTCGATTCATTTCGTGACTGCGGCGGGCTCGCTGCTGGTCGCGCCTTACGGCGGCGTCGAGAAGCGGCTGTCGACCGCGCCGTATTGTGTCGGCATTCCGCGGCAAGGCCAGGACCCGATCGTGCTCGATTTCGCCACCTCGGTGGTGGCGGAAGGCAAGTGCCTGGTCGCAAGCCGCGGCGGCAAGAAGCTGCCTTCAGGCGCGCTGGTCGATGCCGACGGAACCCTGAGCGAGGATCCGCATGTGCTCTATGGTCCGTACACGCCGGACGGGCCGCGGGACCACACCAAGGGATCCGGCGCGATCCGCGCTTTTGGCGATCACAAGGGCTCCGGTCTTGCGTTCATCTGCGAGCTGCTCGGCGGCGCGTTGACCGGCACCGGTGCGACGTCGTCGGACCGGCGTTTCGCCAACGGCATGATGGCGTTCTACATCGACCCCAAGGTGATCGACACCAGCAATTTCTTCGATGGTGAAATCACCCGCTACAGCGATTTCATCCGCGCGACCAAACCGATCGCGGGTGTCGAATCCGTGCTGATTCCGGGCGATCCCGAGCGCAAGACGCGCGCCGAGCGCACCAGGAACGGCATCCCCTTGCCTGACGACACCTGGGCGGCGATAGTGAATACCGCGCGCGACGTCGGCGTCAGCGAAGTCTCCATCCAGCGGGCGACAGCATAATGCAGCCGTCATTGCGAGGAGCGTAGCGACGAAGCAATCCATGCTACCGCTAGCGGAAATATGGATTGCTTCGCTTCGCTCGCAATGACGGTAGAATTCGAAGAAAAGGGAAGGAAAACAAGTGGCAAACAAGGTCAAGGAAGTCTGGGCGTCGGGCAAGGCAGTGGTAAACGGATGGCTCGCGATCCCGTCCGGGTTCTCGGCCGAAGTGATCGCGCAATGCGGCTTCGACAGCGTCACCGTCGACATGCAGCACGGCGTGCAGGACTATCTGTCGATGGTGCAATGCTTCCAGTCGATGCACGGCCATCCGGTGACCCCGATGGTGCGCGTGCCCTGGAATGAGCCCGGCATCGTCGGCAAGGTGCTCGATGGTGGTGCCTATGGCGTGATCTGCCCGATGGTCAACACGCCGGAGGAAGCCAGGAACCTGGTCTCCTATGCGAAGTATCCGCCGAAGGGCGTGCGCTCCAACGGCCCGATCCGCGCCGGCATGTATGGTTCGGCCGGCACCTATCAGAAGACCGCGAACGACGAGATCGTGCTGCTGCCGATGATGGAGACCAGGACCGCGGTCGAGAACATGGAAGCGATCCTCGACGTCGAGGGCATCGATGGCGTCTATGTCGGCCCGTCCGATCTCGGCTTCTCCTACGGCCTGGTGCCGAAGCTCGATCGTGACGAGCCGGAGATCCTCCAGATCTACGAGAAGATCGTCAAGGAATGCGGCAAGCGCGGCCTCAACCCGGGCATCCATTGCTCGGGCGCCGAGGGCGCGGTGCGCGCCATCAACATGGGCTTCAAGCTCGTGACGCTGTCGAACGAGGTCGGCCTGATGCAGACCTACGCCAGGATGCAGGTCAACGCGACCCGCGAGAAGTCCGGCGGCAAGGCGTAAGCCGATCTCGGTCCTCTCCCTCGCCCCGCTCTTGCGGGGAGAGGGAGGGTGAGGGGCTCTATCCGGCGAGCACCGTCGTGGTGGCTTGCATTGTGCTTCGCCCTTCACCCGGATCGCTGACGCGATCCGACCTCTCCCCGCAGAAGGGCGGGGAGAGGCGAAAGAAACTCCGAAGGAGAACTCCCATGGCCACGACACAAGTCATCCGCCTGCATCCCGACGACAGCGTGCTGATCGCGCGCGCGAGCCTGCCGCCTGGGCTCGAGGTGACGGACGGTGTCACCACGGTCGATCGCATTCCCGCCGGCCACAAGGTCGCCATCAAGCCGATCGCGATGGGAGAGCCGATCAAGCGTTACGGCCAGATCATCGGCTTTGCGACCGCGCCGATTGCGCCGGGCCAGCATGTGCACACGCAAAATTGCGGCATGGGCGATTTCGCCAAGGACTATGCCTATGGCGTCGACGTCAAGCCGGTGCCGAATTTCGACCTGCCGGCGACCTTCGAGGGCATTCGTCGCGCCGACGGTCGCGTCGCGACGCGCAACTATATCGGCATCCTGACCTCGGTGAATTGCAGCGCCCATGTCGCCGGCATCGTCGCCGATATGTTCAAGAAGAACCCGTTCACCGGTGACAATCCGCTCGCCGACTATCCGAATGTCGACGGCGTCGTCGCGCTGACCCACAAGACCGGCTGCGGCATGACCCAGGACGAGCCGCTGGCGTTGCTCCGCCGCACGCTCGGCGGCTATGCGCGGCATGTCAATTTCTCCAACGTGATCGTGCTTGGCCTCGGCTGCGAGGTGAACCAGATCGGCGGCCTGATGCAGGAGCAAAAGCTCGCCGGCCGTCTGCGCGCGATGGACATCCAGGAGGTCGGCGGTACCCGCAAGACCGTCGAGGCCGGCGTTGCCTTCGTCAAGGAAGCGCTGACGGATGCCAACAAGGTCAAGCGCGAGCCGGTGCCGGCGAGCGAGCTCACGGTGGCCCTGCAATGCGGCGGCTCCGACGGCTATTCCGGCGTGTCGGCCAATCCGGCGCTCGGCGCCGCAAGCGATCTGCTGGTTCGGCACGGCGGCACCGTCATTCTCTCGGAGACGCCGGAGACCTACGGCGCCGAGCATCTCCTGACCCGCCGCGCCGTCAGCCGTGAGGTCGGTGAGAAGCTGGTGGGGCTGATGCGCTGGTGGGAGGAATATACCCAGCGCGAGCGCGCCGAGATGAACGCCAATCCGAGCCCCGGCAACAAGGCCGGCGGCCTCACTACGATCCTGGAGAAGTCATTGGGTGCGATGGCCAAGGCCGGCAGCACCAATCTGGTCGACGTGCTGAATTACGCCGAGCCGGTGACCAAGAAGGGTTTTGTGTTCATGGATACGCCCGGCTACGACCCGGTTGCTGCGACGGGGCAGGTGGCGGGCGGCGCCAATCTCGTGTGCTTCACCACCGGCCGCGGCAGCGTGTTCGGCTGCAAGCCCGCGCCCTCGATCAAGCTCGCCACCAACACGCCGATGTACACGCGGATGCAAGACGACATGGACGTCAATTGCGGTACCATCCTCGACGGCGAGGAGAGTGTGCAGGAATGCGGCCAGCGCATCTTCGACCTGATCCTCAAGACTGCGTCGGGCCAGCCGACCAAAAGCGAGAGCTTCGATTTCGGTGGCGCGGAGTTCGCGCCCTGGGTGCTGGGGGCGACGATGTAAGATTGGCCGAATTGCCTCCACGTCGTCATTGCGAGGAGCGATAGCGACAAAGCAATCCATTCTCCCGCTTGCGGCGCAAGGATTGCTTCGCGGAGCCTGTCATCGGGCGCGCATTCGCGCGACCCGTTGGTTCGCAATGACGATCTCCATTCTAGGCATCCAGCCTCCGCCATAGGCACGGCGTGCCCGTTGTTAGTGCTTGATGTCGACCGGAACCAGTGTTCTGCTTAAAAAAGCCGCTGGAGTCCCTTGCTCGTGTCGATCTTCGTCGCACTGCACCACGTCACGCACTACAAATACGACCGGCCAAACGACCTCGGGCCCCAGACCATCCGGCTTCGTCCGGCGCCGCACACGCGTACGCCGATCCTGAGCTACTCGCTCAAGGTGACGCCTTCAAACCATTTCGTGAACTGGCAGCAGGACCCGCAAGGCAACTGGCTGGCGCGCTACGTCTTTCCAGAGAAGGCAACCGAGCTCAAGATCGAGGTCGACTTCACGGCGCAGATGACCGTGGTCAATCCGTTCGACTTCTTCGTCGAGCCCTATGCGAATAGCTTTCCGTTCGACTATGGCGGTGATCTCAGGACCGAGCTCGCGCCCTATCTGGAGACCGAAGCGGCGGGCCCGCTGCTCGCGGCCTATCTGAAGGACATTCCGCGGTCCGCGGACTCGACGGTCAATTTCCTGGTCGGGCTGAACGCCGAGCTGCAAAAGAAGATCCGCTACATCGTCCGCATGGAGCCGGGCATCCAGACGCCGGAGGAGACGCTTGCTGCTGGCTCGGGCTCGTGCCGTGACTCCGCCTGGCTGCTGATCCAGGCGCTGCGCCATCTCGGGCTCGCGGCGCGCTTCGTCTCCGGCTATTTGATCCAACTCAGGCCCGACATCGATCCGGTCGAGGGGCCGCGGGAGGTGGAAGCCGATTTCACCGATCTGCATGCCTGGGCCGAGGTCTATCTGCCGGGCGCCGGTTGGATCGGTTTCGACGTTACCTCGGGCATGCTGACCGGCGAGGGCCACATTCCGGTCTGCGCCACCCCGCACTATCGCTCGGCCGCGCCGATCACCGGCACCGCGGGCCCAGCCAACGTCGACTTCGGCTTCGAGATGACGGTCAAGCGCATCCGCGAGGCGCCGCGGATCACGCGACCGTTCTCCGATGAAGCCTGGGCGCGGCTCGACCGGCTCGGCGAGCAGGTCGACGCCGATCTGCACAAGGGTGACGTGCGGCTCACCATGGGCGGCGAGCCGACCTTCGTCTCGATCGATGATCTGGAATCGCCGGAGTGGAACGTCGCGGCGGTCGGCCCGACCAAGCGCGGGCTCGCCGATGATCTGATCCGCAAGCTGCGCACGCGCTTTGCGCCCGGCGGCCTGCTGCATTACGGGCAGGGCAAATGGTATCCGGGCGAGAGCTTGCCGCGCTGGGCGTTCGGGCTGTACTGGCGCAAGGACGGCCAGCCGATCTGGAACAACGCCAACCTGATCGCCTCGATCGAGAATTCACGCAAGGCCGAGATCGGCGACGCGCAGCGCTTTGCCGAGACCACGGCGAACAAGCTTGGTCTGGGCAGCGACCATGTCATCCCGGCTTATGAGGACCCGGCGTTCTGGATTCAGCGCGAAGCGGGGCTGCCGGCCAATGTCAGTCCGGCCAATTCAGGGCTCACCGATCCGGAAGAGCGTGCGCGGCTGGCGCGCGTGTTCGACGAGGGCCTGACGACGCCGAAGGGCTATGTGCTGCCGATCCAGCGCTGGACGCCGCTCGGCGACCGCGTGCCTGCGCGCTGGCGCAGCGAGCGCTGGAAGATCCGGCGCAGCCATCTGTTCCTGTTCCCCGGCGATTCCCCGCTGGGCTTGCGGCTTCCGATTGCCTCGCTCGAATATGTCCCGCCGGAAGATTATCCCTACACCGTCGAGCAGGACCCGATGGCGCCGCGCGAGGGATTTGCCGATCTCGACGCCGAGCTGATGCACGAGCTCAGGGCAATCCCCGAGCCGCTGCCGGTCCGCACCGCGATGTCGATCGAGTTGCGCGACGGCGTGCTGTGCGCGTTCATGCCGCCGGTCGAGAAGGTCGATGACTATCTCGATCTGGTCGCCGCGATCGAGGCGACCGCGGAGGAGCTTCAGCTGCCGGTGCATGTCGAGGGCTATGCACCGCCGTTCGATCCGCGCGTCGAGGTCATCAAGGTGACGCCCGATCCCGGCGTGATCGAGATCAACGTGCAGCCGGCGCAGAACTGGCGCGAGGCGGTCGACATCACCTTCGGCCTCTACGAGGACGCGGCGAAGACACGGCTCGGCGCCAACCGCTTCCTGATCGACGGCCGCCACACCGGCACCGGCGGCGGCAATCACGTCGTGGTCGGCGGCTCGAGCCCACAGGATTCGCCGTTCCTGCGCCGGCCCGACCTGCTGAAGAGCCTCGTTCTTTATTGGCAGCGGCATCCGTCGCTGTCCTATTTGTTCTCCGGCATGTTCATCGGCCCGACCAGCCAGGCGCCGCGCATCGACGAGGCGCGGCATGACGGGCTCTATGAGCTCGAGATCGCGCTGTCGCATGTGCCGCCGCCGGGCATGGACGCACCGCTGTGGCTGGTCGACCGCCTGTTTCGTCACATCCTCGTCGACATCACCGGCAACACCCATCGCGCCGAGATCTGCATCGACAAGCTCTATTCGCCTGACGGTCCGACCGGCCGGCTCGGCCTGGTCGAATTCCGCGCGCTCGAAATGCCGCCCGATCCCAGGATGTCGCTGGCGCAGCAGCTTTTGATCCGCGCGCTGATCGCAAAGCTGTGGCGCGCGCCGCAGCAGGGCAAATTCGTGCGCTGGGGCACTGCGCTGCATGACCGTTTCATGTTGCCGCATTTCCTCTGGGAGGATTTTCTGGGCGTGCTCGCCGAGCTCAAGCAGGCCGGCTACGACGTCGAGCCGGAATGGTACCAGGCGCAGCTCGAATTCCGCTTCCCCGCCTTTGGCAGCGTCCATCATGGTGGTGTCACAATAGAGCTGCGCCAGGCACTGGAGCCCTGGCATGTGCTGGGCGAGGAGGGCACCGCGGGTGGCACCGTGCGCTATGTCGACTCTTCGGTCGAGCGGTTGCAGGTCAAGGCGACCGGCTTTGTCGAGGGGCGCCACGTCATCACCTGCAACGGCAGGCGGATGCCGATGACCGAGACCGGCCGCGCCGGCGAGGCCGTCGCCGGCGTCCGCTTCAAGGCCTGGCAGCCGGCCTCGGGCCTGCACCCGACGATTCCCGTGCATGCGCCGCTGACATTCGACTTGATCGATACCTGGAACGGACGCTCGCTCGGCGGTTGCGTCTATCACGTCGCCCATCCCGGCGGCCGCAATTACGAGACCAAGCCGGTCAATTCCTACGAGGCCGAGGCGCGGCGGTTGGCGCGCTTCCAGGATCACGGCCACACCCCGGGCCGGATCGAGACACCGCCGGAAGAACGCACAATTGAGTTTCCCTTGACCCTCGACTTGCGGACGCCGCTCCTGCACTAATTGGTGTCAGGAGATGGAATGTCCGAACCGGTGGGCCAAAGCAGCAGTCAGGAGAGCAGGGCCCGTCCCGGTCAGCGCCGGATGGCGCAATGGATGCGCGACTATGTCCGCCTTCCCGGCATTCCCGACGAATATATCGCCGGGGACGGCGCGCCGCGCCCGGCCTGGACCCGATTCTTCGATGCCTTCGCGGCCTTGTCGCCGGCCGACATCGAGCGACGATTCGCCTCCGCCGACCGGCATCTGCGCGAGGCCGGCGTCACCTACCGCGCACCCGGTGATACGGCCGACCGGATCTGGCCGCTCAGCCATCTGCCGCTGATCATCGATGCCGCCGACTGGCGGCAGCTCGCGGCCGGCATCGCGCAGCGCGCGCAGCTTTTGGAAATGGTGCTGGCCGATCTTTACGGCGAGGGCCGCCTCGTCGCCACCGGCGCGATCCCCGCGGCCGCGATCGCCGGCAGCGGCGAATACCTGCGCGCGGTCAGCGGCATCAAGCCGCCCGGCGGCCGCTATCTGCACCTCTATGCCGCCGACATCGGCCGTGGCCCCGACGGCCGCTGGTGGGTGCTCGGCGACCGCACCCAGGCGCCGTCGGGGGCGGGCTATGCGCTGGAAAATCGCCTGGTGCTGTCGCGTGCCTTCTCCAATCTCTACAAGTCGATGAATGTCGAGCGCGTGGCGCCATTCTTTGAATCGTTTCGCGATTCGCTGCGTGCCAGCGCCGACCGCGACGAGCCGCGAATCGGACTGCTCACGCCGGGCTCGTTCAACGAGACCTATTTCGAGCACGCCACGCTGGCGCGTTATCTCGGTTTTCTGCTGGTCGAAGGCGACGATCTCGCCGTCTCCGGCGACCGCGTCCACATCCGCACGGTGGCCGGGCTGAAGCGGCTCGACGTGCTGTTGCGCCGGGTCGATTCCAACATGCTCGATCCGCTCGAGCTCGATGCATCGTCCTATCTCGGCGTGCCCGGCCTCGTCGAGGTGCTGCGCAAGGGCGGCGTCGTGGTCGCCAACATGCCGGGCTCCGGCGTGCTGGAGGCGCGCGGGCTGCTCGGCTTCCTGCCCAATCTCTGCCGTCGGCTGCTCAGCGAAGACCTGATGATGCCGCACATCGCGACCTGGTGGTGCGGCCAGAAATCGGCGCGCGAGGAGGTGCTGTCGCGGCTCGAGGAGTTTGCGATCGAGGGCGCCTATGGCCGCGGCGTTCCGGGTTTTCCAGGCCATGGTCCGGTGCTTCCCGGTCAGTTGTCGGCGGAGGAGCGCGGCCGGCTCAAGGATGCGATCGCCAGCCGCGGCGTCGACTATGTCGGCCAGGAGCTGGTGCGGCTCTCCACTACGCCGGTGTGGGAGAACGGCCGCCTCGCGCCGCGCCCCTTCGTGCTGCGGGTGTTCGCGGCCGCGACGCCGAACGGCTGGACCGTGCTGCCCGGCGGCTTCTGCCGGATCGCCGAGCGCGCCGACGCGCGCGCGGTCTCGATGGGCGATGGCGCGGTGTCCGCCGACGTCTGGGTGGTCGCCGACAAGGCGGTGGCGACCTCCACGCTGCTGCCTGCGGCCGACACCGTGCGGATCCGCCGTATCGCCGGCGTGTTGCCGAGCCGCGCCGCCGACAATCTGTTCTGGCTTGGCCGCTATCTCGAGCGCGCGGAAGCGACCATGCGGATGATCCGCGCGATGTGCACGCCGCTGCGCGACCCCGCGCGCAACAATTCCACCGGTGCGTCGCCGACGCTGCACTCGGCCGAGCGCATCCAGCGCATGCTGGTCGCCTGGGGTGCGACCTCGCAGACCGCGCGCGCCAATCCGGTCAAGGTCGCGCTGGAGGCGCTGCAGAACGAGGAGAAATTCGGCTCGGCGCTGTCGCTGGTGCGCTCGGCGCAGCGCACTGCGACCGGTTTGCGCGAGCGCTTGTCGCCGGATGCCTGGCAGGTCATCACCGAGATGGCCGATCGCCTCGCCATCGAGGTCCATGACGACGACGGTGTGGTCAGCGCCGCCGAGCTCACCTTGCAGGAGCTGGCGAGCTTTGCCGGACTGGCGCAGGAGAACATGAACCGCGCCGCCGGTTGGCGCTTCCTCGAGATGGGGCGCCGCGCCGAGCGCGCCATCAACACCACCCGTTTCGCGCGCCAGTTCGCCTATGACGAGGCCGGCGACGAAGACCTCGACGTGCTGCTGACCCTGGTCGATTGCCAGATCACCTATCGCTCGCGATATTTGGTGCAGCCGCTGCTGGCGCCGGTGCGCGATCTTGCGGTGCTCGATCCCTACAATCCGCGCTCGGTCGCCTTCCAGGTCGCGGCCTTGAACCAGCATATCGCGGCACTGCCGAGCCTCAAGGAGCACGGCCTGATCGAGCGGCCGCAACGGCTCGCGGTCGCGATCGAGGCGATGCTCACGACGGCGGAAGCCGCTTCACTCGACGTCAAGGCGCTGTTCGCGCTCGAGCAAGACCTGCTCAGCCTCGCCGACGCCGTCGGGTTGCACTACTTCCCGCATGGGCCGAATGCCAGCCGGCCGGAGAAGCTCACGGGGCTGGCGTGATCTACGACATCCGTCACGTCACGACCTACAGCTACGAGACCCAGGTCAGCTTCGCCCGCTGCGCGCTGCGATTGGAGCCGCTGAGCGGCGGCGGTCAGAAGTTGATCTCCCACAGTGTCGATATCCGTCCGAAACCCACGGAGCGGACCGCCCGGCGTGACTTCTTCGGGACCCTGACGGAAAGCGTGCTGATCGAGACCGCCCATCGCAGCTTGCGGATCGACTCCCGTTCGCGCGTCTGGGTCGAGCGAGAGGCGCTGTCGCGGGAGGCGGCGAGCCCGCGATGGGAGGGCGTGCGCGATGTGGCGTTCGAGACCTCGAGCCTCGGGCCGGACTCGCCGGTCGGCTATGTCTTTGCCAGCGCGCTGGTGCCGGTGCTGCGATCGGTGACGGATTATGCGGCCGCAAGCTTCCCGCCCGGAGCCGGCATCGTGCCTGCTGCGGCCGACCTGATGCGCCGCATCCGCTCCGAGTTCAGATATGATCCGAAGGCGACCGTGATCTCGACGCCGCTGAGGGAAGTGTTCGAGAAGCGTCACGGCGTCTGTCAGGATTTCGCCCATGTGATGATCGCAGGCCTGCGCGGGCTCGGCCTGCCGGCGGCGTATGTCAGCGGCTATCTGCGCACCATCCCGCCGCCGGGTCAGCCGCGATTGCAGGGGGCGGACGCGACGCATGCCTGGGTCTCGGTCTGGTGCGGTTCAGCGCTTGGCTGGATCGGATTCGACCCGACCAACGATCTCGTGGTTGCGAACGACCATATCATCCTCGCGGTCGGGCGCGACTTCGCCGACGTCTCGCCGGTCGACGGCGTCATCGTCGGCGCCCGCAAGCAGAAGCTCAACGTCGCGGTCGACGTGCTGCTGGTGGAGTAGCGGTTACGCGGCGCGCCGTGCGTTCGGCCGCTCCTGCCCGATCGGGCTGACGATCACACGGTCACGGCCGGCGTGCTTGGCCTCGTAGAGCGCCAGATCCGCAGCCGCGACCAGGTCGTGTGCCGCGCGCTCTCCGCCTGGCGTGACGCAGGCCAGGCCGATGCTGACGGTCGGCAACTCGTGCTGGGAGCTACGGAAGGCCGCCAGCTGCTTGCGAATCTGATCCGCAATCTCGATGGCGCCGGCCTTGCCGATGCCGGGCAACAGCACCGAGAACTCCTCGCCGCCATAGCGCGCACCGAGGTCGGTCACGCGCTTGGTGCTGGCGGCGATGCAGCGGCCGACGGTGGCCAGCACCGCATCGCCGGCCTGATGCCCATAGGTGTCGTTGAAGGCCTTGAAGTGATCGACATCGATCATCAGGAGCGAGAGCGGCGCGTGAGCGCGCAGGCCGCGGCGCCATTCGACGGTGAGGGTCTCGTCGAGCCGGCGGCGGTTGGCAAGCCCGGTCAAGGCGTCGGTGCTGGCAAGCTGCGCCAGCTGGGTTTCCGCCATCGCCCGCCGCTTCACGGCGGCCAGCAGATAGAACATCAGCACGATCGAGCCGCCGCCGAGTGCAGCCATGACGGAGCCGATCACCCAAAGCTGCTGCCACCAGTCGGCATAGATGCCGTTGAGCGCGAGACCCTCGGCGATCAGCAGCGGATGGTGCCCAACCTGCTGGAAGACGTAGAGCCGGCTGATGTGATCGACGATCGATTTCGTCGTGTAGAAGCCGGAATGTTTGGCTGGAAACTGCTTGAAGACCTGGGATTCCCTGATGCTCTGCCCGATCTTGTTGATGTCGAACGGCGCCCGCATCAGCATCTCGCCGTCGGTGCTGAACAACGTCAGGCTGTCGCCGGTTCCGAAGCTCAGCTTGCGGAACAGATTGTGGAAGTAGCTGAGCCGCATGCTGCCCGCGACCACGCCGGCAAAGGATCCGTCGTCGTTGCTGATGCGGCGGCTCAGGCTGATCAGATATTCCCCCTCCGACGTCACCCAGGGCGCGCTGATGAACAGGCCTACATCGGAACTCGCCTTATGAACCCGGAAGAAATCACGATCGGCGAAATTGGCGCGCCGCGGCGTCAATGTCCTGGAATCCAGCGTGACATCGCCGCCCGCATTCAGGACGAGGATCGACCCGAGGTCCTTGGCCGTGGCGGCGCGGTCGAACAGCACGACCTGGCGCAGCTCCGGGCTGATCTTGTTGATATCAGGCAGCTTGACGCCATCGGCGACGGCCTGCAACGAGAGGTCATAGAGTTCGATATTGCGGTCGATCTCGCTGGCGATGGAGGCGATCAGGTTGGTCGCGGCTTCCTTGGCGTGCTGATAGTCCTTCTGCGCCATCTCCCAGAGGATGGATACGCAGATCGCCGCAAAGCAAAGGACGAGGCCGATACCGAGCGCGAGCAGCCGTTTGGTCGGCACCGCCTTCGGCCTTGGCAACAGCCCGCTCATTGCTCGTTTCCCAACTCCCGCGCCCCCGCGCTTTGCTGGTTTTATAGGGGCATCAAATTGAGAAAGCCGACGCAAACCGGAGGCAATTTATTCGGGCGCGTTAAGGGTGTCTTAACTGTTTCGATTGGGGCGTGGCGGATCGCCTGATCTGCTCAGGTTCCCGTCCGCCGCAGGCCGTCGGCTGCATCCGCGCGCAACGTGCGGAAGAACTGCTCGACCTCGCGCGACAGCGTCTCGGCGGTCGCGGTCAGGTCATTCGACGCTGCGAGCACCGATTCCGCCGCCTTGCTGGTCTGGCCCATGTCGTCGCGGAGCGAGCCGATGTTGGCGACCAGCGTGGCGTTGCCCTGCGCGGCCATCTGCGCGTTGGCGGAGATCTCGCGCGTCGCCGCGTCCTGCTCGCCGACGGCGCTTGCGATGTTCGCGGTGACGTCGCTGATCTCGCGCACCGCGTGGCCGATCTCGCGCACCGCGGTCACCGAGTTGCGGGTCGAGGCCTGGATCTGGCTGATATTCTCGCTGATCTCGGCGGTGGCCTTCGCGGTCTGCCCGGCCAGCGCCTTGACCTCATGCGCGACCACGGCAAAGCCGCGGCCGGCGTCGCCGGCGCGGGCCGCCTCGATGGTTGCGTTCAGCGCGAGCAAATTGGTCTGCTCGGCGATCGCCTGGATCAGGCTCAGCACGCCGTCGATCCGCTGGGTGGTGGCGGCGAGCCCCTCGATCTCGCTGATCGATTTGTCGGTACGGACGCCGGCCTGCTCGACGGCGCCGGACGACTGCTTGACCTGCCGGCCGATTTCCTGGACCGAGGCGGACAGCTCTTCGGCGGCGCCGGCCACCGCGGAGACGTTGCTGGAGGCCTGCTCGGTCGCGCCCGCGGCCGCAACCGCGCGGCCGCTCGCGCTGGTCGCGACACCGGCGATCCTCTCGGCGGTGTCGCGCATCGCGGCGGCATTGCCGTGCACCGTGCGAAGGGCGGCGCTGATCGTGTCGCGGAAGGTATCGACCGAGCTCTCGATCTGCCGGCTGCGGGCGTCGCGCGCCTCGGAATCCTGGACGATCTGCGCGTTGAGGCTGCGATTATGTCCCATCGCCTCCTGGAACACCTTGATGGCACGCGCCAGCGCGCCGATCTCATCGCCGCGGCCGACATGCGGGACCTCGATCGTGTCGGCGCCTTCGGCAACCCGCTTGATGGTGGTGGTGATCTGCGACAGCGGGCGGGCGACGGAGCGGGCGATGATGAGGACGCCGAGCACGACCACGACCAGGGCGGCGGCGCCGAGGCAGGTCAGGACAAAGGCCAGCTCGCGATTGGCGTCGGACTGCTGCGCCAGCTTCTTGCTGCGTTCGGCATAGACCTTGGAGATCGCCTCGAGGTCCTTGTTCAGGGCCGTGCGCACCTCGCGGTTGGCGTCGTTGTCGCCCCATTCGCGTCCGGCGGCAGCGTTGATCTCGACACCGCGGCGAACCAGCTCCTTGCGGAACTCGACGAACTGCGCGATGCGCGTCTTGAAGGTCGCGAACTGTGCCGCGTCGTCGGCCTGGACCAGCGTCTCCCAGTTCTTGACCACGGCGAGGATGCGTTCATTGAGCTTGAGCAGGCCGTCGCCATATTTCTTCACCGTCGCCGGATCGGTCGACATGTAGATGCCGCGGGATTCCATCACCACGGCGTAGACCAGCGAGTTGACCCGCTCGACATTGAGCGCGGCGCGGCTCGCAAGGTCGACCGCCGTGGTCAGCTCGGCGTTCCGCCGCGTATTGTAGTCCGACAGCAAGGTGATGGCCGCGGTCAGCAGCGCGATCAGCGCGAAGGTCGAATACAGCTTGGTCGTGAGCGAGAATCGGGATGCCATGGGACGCCGGAATGTGAGGTCTGAGCGTGTGTGATGGAGGAGACGGGGCACGCTCCAGCACGCCGGCGGGCACCATCGGTCGCTTAGAAATCATGCAAAATCTTCATGGACGATTCCTTAATGCGCGCGTTTGTCGCGAACGCAATTCTTTCAATTATGGAATACATATCAATGCTTTAATCTGGTATGCCAATTTTTATCCGGAGAACTGCGGGGGCATTGCGATGGCTGCCCGGTCCGGTTCGATCGGCCTCAACGACTCAAACCAGCGGACGAGGCGGATGAAACCGCGTTCGCAAATCGGTGTTATCTTGCCGCCGCCTGCAATCCCTGGGTCTGAACTTCCATGGTCTATCGTCACACCATCGATGCCACGTCCTACGTGTTCGATGATCTGCGCGACCTGCTCGCCAAGGCGACGCCGCTGCGTTCCGGCGACCGGCTGGCCGGGATCGCGGCCGACACCGCCCAGCAGCGGATCGCAGCGCGGCTTGCGCTGGCCGACGTCCCGCTCAGGCAGTTCCTCAACGAGTCGGTGGTCCCCTATGAGGACGACGAGGTCACCCGCCTGATCCTCGACAGCCATGACGTCGCGGGGTTTGTGCCGATCTCGTCTCTCACCGTCGGCGGTTTCCGCGACTGGCTGCTGTCGGATGCGGCCACCGACGAGACGCTGCGCAAGGTGGCGCGCGCCATCACCCCGGAGATGGCGGCGGCGGTGTCGAAGTTGATGCGCAACCAGGATCTGATCCTGGTCGCCAGGAAATGCCAGGTCACGACCCGCTTCCGCAACACCATCGGCCTCAACGGGCGGATGAGCGTGCGGTTGCAGCCCAACCATCCCTTCGACGATCCGAAGGGGATCTCCGCCTCGATCCTCGACGGGCTGTTGCTCGGATCGGGCGACGCCTGCATCGGCATCAATCCGGCGAGCGACGACCCCGCAGTGATCGGGACCTTGCTGCGGTTGCTCGACGACATCATCACCCGGCTGCAGATCCCGACGCAGGCCTGCGTGCTGACGCATGTCACGACCACGCTCGGCCTGATCGGGCAGGATCTGCCGGTCGACCTCGTATTCCAGTCGATCGCCGGCACCGAGGCGGCGAACCGGAGCTTCGGCGTCGACCTCTCTCTGCTGCGGGAAGCGCGCGAGGCGGGGCTGTCGCTCCAACGAGGCACGGTCGGCGACAATGTGATGTATTTCGAGACCGGGCAGGGCTCGGCGCTATCGGCGAACGCCCACCATCAGGTCGATCAACAGACTTGCGAGGCGCGGGCCTATGCGGTGGCGCGCGCCTTCGATCCGCTGCTCGTCAACAGTGTGGTCGGCTTCATCGGTCCCGAATACCTCTACGACGGCAAGGAGATCATCCGCGCCGGGCTGGAGGATCATTTCTGCGGCAAGCTGCTCGGCCTGCCGCTCGGCGTCGACGTCTGCTACACCAATCACGCCGAGGCCGATCAGGACGACATGGACAATCTCCTGACCTTGCTGGCCGCAGCCGGTGTCACCTTCATCATGGGGGTACCGGGCGCTGATGACATTATGTTGAACTATCAGTCGACATCGTTTCACGATGCGCTCTATGTCCGCGAACTGTTCGGCCTGCGGCGTGCCCCGGAATTCGACGACTGGCTGTTGCGCGCGGGGCTTGCGGGCGAAGATTTTCGTCTTGCCGCCGATGCGGGGGTGCTGCCCGAATTTGCCGCCCGATTGATCGCCTAGCCGAGACCGGAATCCCAAGCGCAACCATCACAGCACAACCGCGTTAGCTGACGCCACAATGTTGAAGAATTTCTGGCCCAGCGTTCGATGAAGTGGTTAGATTTGCTGGTGCTTCGCTTGAGGGCGGCTGATGAGAGCTGAGGGCATTGAGGCTGACGGCATTGAGAGGGTGCGGCGTATCCTCTGCGTCTTCCCGCGCTATACGTCGTCGTTCGGGACATTCGAATACGCCTACCCCCTCACCGACGGCGTCAAGGCGTTCATGCCCCCGCAGGGGCTGTTGTTGATCGCGGCCTATCTGCCCGAGAACTGGCCGGTCCGCTTCATCGACGAGAACCTGCGTCCGGCGACGGCGGAGGACTTCGAATGGGCGGAGGCGGTGTTCGTCAGCGGCATGCACATCCAGCGGCAGCAGATGAACGATATCTGCCGCCGCGCGCATGACCATGACCTGCCGGTCGCGATCGGCGGACCGTCGGTCAGTGCCTGTCCGGACTACTATCCCGCATTCGACTACCTCCATGTCGGCGAGCTCGGCGACGCCACCGACGAGCTGCTCAGGCGGCTGGCCGAGGACACCACGCGCCCCGACCGGCAGGTGGTGCTGACGACCAAGGACCGCGTGCCGATGACGGACTTCCCGTTGCCGGCCTATGAACTCGCCGAAGCCAAGAAGTACTTCCTCGGCAGCATCCAGTTCTCCTCCGGTTGTCCCTATCAGTGCGAGTTCTGCGACATTCCCGGCCTCTACGGCCGCAACCCGCGGCTGAAGTCGCCGCAGCAGATCATCGCCGAGCTCGACAAGCTGCGCGCTTGCGGCATGACCGACACGATCTATTTCGTCGACGACAATTTCATCGGCAACCGCAAGGCCGCAGTGGAGCTGCTGCCGCACCTCATCGAGTGGCAGAAGCGGACCGGCTATGTCACGCGGCTGGCCTGCGAGGCGACGCTCAACATCGCCAAGCGCCCCGAAATCCTCGAGAAGATGCGCGAAGCCTTTTTCGTGACGATCTTCGTCGGCATCGAGACGCCGGATCCCGATGCGCTGAAGGCGATGCACAAGGACCAGAACATGATGGTCCCGATCCTGGAGGGCGTGCACACCATCAATTCGTTCGGGATGGAGGTCGTGTCCGGCATCATCATGGGGCTCGACACCGACAAGCCCGAGACCGGCAAGGCGCTGCTCTCCTTTGTCGACGAGTCCCGCATCCCGCTCTTAACCATCAACCTGCTGCAGGCGCTGCCGAAGACACCACTATGGGATCGCCTCGAAAAGGCGGGACGGCTGATCGACGACGAGGGCCGTGACTCCAATGTGCAGTTCCTGCTGCCTTACGAGGACGTGGTGAGCTCCTGGCGCAAATGCATGGAGGTGGCCTACGAGCCCGGGAAGCTGTTCGATCGCTACCGCTATCAATGCGAGCACACCTATGCCAACCGCATCAAGATGCCGGTCAGCCCGGAGATGAAGACCTGGGCCAACATCCGGCGCGGTCTCGTCATGCTGCGCAACATCTTCTGGAAGGTCGGCGTGCTCGGCAGTTACAGGCGCGTGTTCTGGACGTTCGCGCTCGAGCGGTTGAAGCGCGGCGATATCGAGGGCCTGATCTCGGCGACGCTGGTCGCGCACCACCTGATCACATTCGCGCGCGCGGCCTCCAGCGGCCGGCAGAACGCGTCGAACTATTCGATCCGCTTGCGCGAGGCGTCCGTCCCTGCCGAATAGAAATACGACACCACCGGCGCCGCTGTCCCGTTCGCTCGCCGATCTGCGCGAGCTGACGCCGGCGCGGGTCGGGCTCGGCCGATCCGGTGCCGGCCTGCCGACCGAGGCGCTGCTCGCCTTTACGCGAGACCACGCGCGTGCCCGCGATGCCGTGCACGCGGCCTTCGACGTCGCCGGCATCGTGGCTGATCTTGCCGGGCTCGGCATCACGCCGGTCGAGGTGTCGAGCCAGGCCCACAGCCGGCGCGACTATCTGCGCCGTCCCGATCTCGGGCGCATGCTCGATCCCGCGTCGCTGCGGATGCTGGAGGGCAGGGTCATTGCCCCGCGTCCCTGCGCCATCGTGATCGGTGACGGCCTGTCGCCGACCGCGGTCAATGTCCACGCCGCCGGATTGCTCCGCGATCTGCTGCCGCGGCTTGCGGCCGACGGGATCGAGGTGGGCGCGGTCGCGCTGGCGTCAGGCGCCCGCGTTGCGCTCGGCGACGAGATCGGCGCCATCATCGGCGCGCGGATGCTGGTGATGCTGATCGGCGAGCGGCCGGGCCTGTCGGCGCCCGACAGCCTCGGGGCCTATCTCAGTCATGCGCCGCGGATCGGCCTCACCGATGCCGAGCGCAACTGCGTGTCCAACATCCACGGCGCGGGGTTGAGCTATGCGGAGGCCGCATTCAGGATCTCATGGCTCGTGCGCGAAGGCCTCGCGCGCCAGGTCACGGGAATTGCGCTCAAGGACGAGAGTGGCGCAGGGGGATCTCCCGCTGCGCTGCCGGGGGTGTGACAAATCAGATACTTAACCGCAGATATCTACAAATTCGCGCCGATTTGACATCGTGCTCGCGCTTGCGAGGTGGGAGGCGGCCCTGTAAAACCGCGCGTGTTTTCAAGGGCTAGCACCGATCAGACGTGCCGACGAGCCGCATTCGCGCCCGGAACCCAAGCTAGACAGATTGAGCCGTTTTCAGAACTGGACAGGGCATGCTCGAAAAGAACTCCGAAAGTCAGGTTCACGTCGAGAAGGTCGAAGAGCCGCGATCGGGGCTCAGCATCGCGTTCGGGATCGAGCGCCTCGGCCTCATCCCGATGCGGGCTCCAATCCTGTCCTGCATCGTCCTCGTCGTGCTGCTGGTCGGTGCCTTGTTCGGCATCCATCGGATCAAGATCGACGACTCGCTGTCGCAGCTGTTCCGTTCCAATTCCAAGGACTACAAGCAGTACGAGGCGGTGACCAAGCGCTTCCCTGCGACCGAGTTCGACGTCCTGATCGTGGTCGAGGGCAAGACGCTGCTGGCCCGCGACAATCTCGAGAAGCTCCGCGACATGGTCACCGACGTGCAACTCGTCGAGGGTGTGCGCGGCGTGGTGTCGTTGTTCTCGGCGCGCCAGGCGCCGGAGCCCGGCAAGCTGCCGGCGGCGCTGTTCCCGAATGAGCTCCCGCAGGGCGCGGCCTACGACAAGTTCACCGAGACCGTCAAAAGCAACGAGATCATCCGCGGCAAGCTGTTGTCGGAAGACGGCACGCTCGCGCTGATCGTGCTGTCGCTCGAACCCGAGGTGGTCGCCAGCAACAAGCTCAGCAAGGCGGTCGGCGACATCAGGAAGATCATGGCCGACGACCTCGGCGGCAGCGGGCTCAGTGCCCAGCTGTCCGGCGTGCCGGTGATGCAGCTCGAAATTCGCAATGCCGTCGAGCGCGACGGCTTGACCTACAACATCCTCGGCATCCTCGCCGGCTGCATCATCGCCATCATATTCTTCCGCAAGATCTCCTTCATGGTGGCGGCGGCGTTCCCGCCGATGATCGCGATCCTGCTTGCGCTCGGCGGCCTCGGCTGGGCCAATTTCAACCTCAACATGTTCCTCAACGTGATGACGCCGCTCATCATGGTGATCAGCTTCTCCGATTCGATGCAGCTGACCTTTGCGGCGCGCGACAGGCTGATCGCCGGCCAGGACAAGTTCACCGCGTTCAAGAATGCCGTGCTGGTGGTCGGCCCGGCCTGCGTGCTGACCCACGGCACCGCCGGCATTTCATTCATCGCGCTGCAGTTCTCGGATTCCGACCTGATCCGCAAGTTCGGCGAGGCGGGGCTCGCGGCCACCATCATCGCGCTGGTCGCGGTGCTTTCACTGGTACCGGTGTTCGGCGTGCTGTTCGTGCGCAACGAGAAGATCTTCGCAGTCAAGTTCCAGAGCGCGGATGCCGGGGTGCAGGCGCTGCGCAATTTCTGCTACTGGATCGCGGTGCGGATGGTGGGACGTCCCGGGCTGTTCAGCCTGATCGCGCTTGTCGTCGTCGGCAGCCTCGGCGTCGTCTATGCCAATCTGCAGCCGCGCTACCGGCTCGCCGACCAGGTGCCGGACAAGCGGCAGGCGGTGGCGGCATCGAGCCGTCTCGACGCCAAGCTGACTGGTGCCAACCCGGTCGATGTGCTGATCGAATTCCCGAAGGGCGAATCGCTGTACTCGCCGGAGACCTTGAAGACGATCGCCGACGTCCACGCGATGGTCGAGGACTCGGCCGGCGTCGGCAATGTCTGGTCGCTGGAAACCTTGCGGCGCTGGCTCGCCGAAAAGGCCGGCAGCAACGATGTTGCGACGCTGAAGGAATATGTCAGCGTGATTCCCGAACATCTGGTGCGCCGCTTCATCTCGAAGGATCAGGATGCGGTCGTGGTGTCGGGCCGGGTCCCGGACCTGGATTCGAGCCAGCTGCTTCCGGTGGTGAACAAGCTCGATCACTCGCTGGACAAGGTGCGCGCCGAGCATCCCGGTTACGAGATCGCGGTCACCGGCCTGTCGGTGATCGCCGCACGCAACAGCGCCAACATGATCGAGAAGCTCAATCACGGCCTCACCGTTGAGTTCCTGCTGGTCGCGATCTTCATTGGCCTCGCATTCCGCTCGGTCGTCGTGATGTTCTCCTGCATCCTGCCCGGCATCTTCCCGGTGGTGCTGTCGGGCACCGTGCTGTATCTGCTCGGGGAGGGGCTGCAATTCGCCAGCGTGGTGGCGCTGACAGTGTCGTTCGGCTTGGGGCTGAGCGCCACCATCCACTTCCTTAACCGGCTGAGGCTGGAGCGGAAGCCGGGCGTCAGTGCCGATCTCGCGGTGGAGCGCGCTACCGTGCTGGTTGGCCCTGCGCTGATCCTGACCACGGTGGTGCTGGCTTGCGGCCTCGTCGTCACCGTGTTCTCCGACCTGCCGTCGCTGCGCCTGTTCGGCTGGCTCAGCGCGTTCTCGATGGTGGCAGCGCTGGTGGCGGACCTCTTCATCCTGCGGCCGACGGCGATGTTCCTGATCAACCTGTCGCAGAAAATTCGCGGAACGAGGGTATCCCCACCCAACGCGACGCAATAAGTCCGTGCAGGACGCGTGACCGTCCGCGGCACCCTTTCGTTGCCACGGATCTGATCTGGGGAACACGACAATGAATGAAGCGGTTCGTCCGCGGCCGAAGCTCGCGGAAACCGTCATCGACCCGACGGTCCGGCTGCGCGAGAGCCGGATCGGCCAATGCTGTGAGATCCTCGATCAATCCGCGGTCGAGTATTCCGAGCTCGGCGATTTCTCCTATCTCGGCCCCGGCTGCATGGTCGCGGATGCGCACATCGGCAAGTTCTGCGCCATCGCCGCGCAGGTGCGGATCGGCGCGCCGAATCATCCGATCGATCGCCCGTCGCTGCACCGCTTCACCTATTGCCCCGAATATTATTCCGCCACCGCACAGCGCGATCGCGCGTTCTTTGCGGATCGTCGCGATGACCGGGTGGTGATCGGCAATGATGTGTGGATCGGCCACGCCGTGATCGTGCTGCCCGGCGTCACGGTCGGAGACGGCGCGGTGCTGGCGGCCGGCGCCGTGGTGAGCCGCGACGTTGCGCCCTATACCGTCGTCGGCGGGGTGCCGGCCCGCCAGATCCGCGAGCGGTTCAGCCGCGAGATCGCAGCCCGGCTTGCCCGTATCGCCTGGTGGGATTGGCCGTTCGAAACCATCATGGCGCGCCTGGCGGATTTCCAGTCGGCGGACATCGAGGCGTTCTGCGCGCGCTGGGGAAGCGGCGCGCAGACGAAGGTCTAGACTAGCTCAAGGGTATTTCAGGTTACGAAGAGCGCTCAGCTCTTCGTCATCGTGATCTGGACGCCGCGGATCTCGCCCTTGGAGGCGATCTGCACGACCTGCTTGGAGCCGTTGGTGCGCAGGTTCAGATTCGCGGCAAAGCCGGCCGCTTCGACGAACACGTCGATCTGGCCGCCGCCGGCCGTGCCCTGCAGGTTGCCGAAGATGTTGCGGCTCTTCTCGCTCCAGTTGCCGGAGATGCGGTCGCCCTGGCTGGTCACGTCGCTGGAGAGATCGAACTTGTAGCTGTCGCTCGCGCAATTCAGGGTCTGCTTCAGGCTCATACCTGTTGCGGCGACCTTGTAGTTCGCCTTGCACCTGATGCGTTCGGTGGTGCCGTCGGACAGCAAAACTGTGCCCGAGCCGCTCCATGAACCATCAAAGCCGGCGAATGGTCCGCCGGATTGGGCGTGGCCCGCAGAGGCCGACAGCATGAGTGCAGCGCCGACGCCGGCAGCCTTGAGGGCGTGACCGGAAAGGCTGGAACCAAACAGCTTCATTGTGAATATTCCCGTTGAAATCAGCGCTTGCCTTGCAAGGAGCGCCTCGCCGCATCGAAGATTTAGTGTCACCGCAGTATGTTAGGTTCAAACGACAGTTTCGCTAGCGGTGAGGCTGTCACACCCGGGGCAGAATCGAAAACTGTGCGTTGTGATCTTGCTCCGTCGCGCGAAGGTTTGTCCGCGATCGCCGCATGCCGGCCGCGGGGTGCGCGAATAGCTAATGAGAATCAATGGTTTATTCAAGGGTTTACAGCGCCGCAAATTTAGCCGCATTTAGCAGTGCTTGTCATGGGCTCGTTGCTGCGTGACGCGGCGTCTAATCTCCCACAGATCCGTCTCGGCCTTGCCGAAGTGCTTTTCGGGGACGGATTTTCTGCTGTCGGAAATGAAGGAATAAGATGCGTAAATTTCTCCTGGCTGTTGCCCTGTTGTCGATCCCGCTTTCGTCCAGCGCCTTCGCTCAGCAAGGGCAGCGTGGTACTCCCGAGGAGCAAAAGGCCTGCACGCGCGACGTGGAGAAGCACTGCCGCGCCGTGATCGATCAGGGCGACTTCACCGTTCTCGCCTGCCTGCAGCAGAACCGCGCCAAGATCAGCGCCGCCTGTGACCAGGTGCTGAAGACCCACGGCCAGTAAGACCGCCTCAAGGTCTCAAGGGACCGTCAAAAGCCTGCGGCCGGCATCCATGCCGGCCCCCGGGCCGGAGTATGCCGGCGGTCACAGATAGCATTGGTTTTGGCGGCGTATTCCCCTATATGGGGCTCGCAATCCATCGGCACGCGCCCGACAAGCTCGGGCCTGCGCCGTGCCATGACCCGTGTAGCCCAATTTTCCGATGACCACCGCGAGCGACCTGCGATCCGGAAAGACCCACCGCGACGAGAATTTCCCCGTCGCGTCGTGGATCATTCATCCGCGGCATCGCGCCCTGATCATGGCGTTCTACAATTTCGTCCGCACCGCTGACGACATCGCCGATCACGCCACGCTGCCGCCTGAGGAGAAGCTGCGCTATCTCGACCTGCTGGAGGCCGAGCTCACGGGCAACGGCGACACCCAGCAGGAGGCCGTCACCCTGCGCCGCGCCTTCGCCGAACGTGGCATGCCGCCACGGCATGCGGTGGAGATGCTGGTCGCGTTCCGCATGGACGTCACCAAGCTGCGCTACGAAAATTGGGACGACGTGGTCGACTATTGCCGCTATTCGGCGATGCCGGTCGGCCGCTTCATGCTCGACGTGCATGGCGAAAGCACCGCGACCTGGGCCGCCTCCGACGCGCTCTGCGCCGGCCTGCAGATCAACAACCATTTGCAGGACTGCGGCAAGGACTACCGGAATCTGAGCCGCGTCTACCTGCCGCGGGATGCGCTGGCTGCATCGGGCGCGACGGTCGAGATGCTGGGTGAGGCGAAATCGTCGCCGCAATTGCTGGCGTGCCTGCAGGGGCTCGCAATGCGCACCGCAAGCCTGCTCGACGACAGCAGGCCGCTTGCCGCCGACGTGAAGGATTTCCGCCTCGGGCTCGAAATCTCGGTGATCCAGGCCTTTGCCGACAAGATCGTCGCCATGCTGAAGGTACGCGATCCACTCAGCGAGCGCGTTCATCTGAGCCCGGTCGAATTGATGCTGCAGAGCCTCGGCGGCATGGCGGGCGAGACCGCCCGCCGCGCCACTAGGCGCCGTCCGCTCTCCAAGACCGCGGCGGACGCATGAGCGCCGAGGCGGCGGCCAACGCAAATTACGGCAGCGCGGCGTCGGGCAGCTCGTTCTACGCCGCGATGCGGATCCTGCCGCGCGCGCAGCGCGAGGCGATGTTCCAGATCTACAGCTTCTGCCGGCAGGTCGACGACATCGCCGATTCCGACGGCCCGCGGCCAGAGCGCCTGGCCGCGCTGCAAACGTGGCGCGACGATATCGACGCGCTCTATGCAGGTCGTCCGCCGGAGCGACTCAGGGACTACGTCGCCTCTGTGAAGACCTTTGGCCTGAAGCGCGAGGATTTCGTCGCGATCGTCGACGGCATGGAGATGGACGTGCCGCAGGACATCCGCGCGCCCGATCTGGCGACGCTCGATCTGTATTGCGATCGGGTCGCGAGCGCGGTCGGCCGGTTGTCGGTGCGGGTGTTCGGCCTGCCGGAGGAGGATGGCATCGAACTCGCGCATCACCTCGGCCGCGCCTTGCAGCTCACCAACATCCTGCGCGACATCGACGAGGACGCCGGTCTCGGCCGGCTCTATCTGCCGCGCGAATGGCTCTGGCACGCCGGCATCACCAACAATGATCCGGCCCGGGTCACCGCCGACCGTGCGCTGCCGAAAGTGTGCGCGCCGCTCGCCGAGCGCGCCAAGATGCATTTCCAGAAGTCCGACGAGATCATGAAGCGCAATTCGCGCCGCGCGGTTCGTGCGCCGAAGATCATGTCGAAATACTACCGCGCGATCCTCGATCTGTTGATCGCGCGCGGCTTTGCGGCCCCGCGCACGCCGGTGCGTGTCTCCAAGGCGGCCAAGATCGGCATCCTGCTTCGTCACGCGATCATCTGATGCAAAAGACTGTTCATATCATCGGTGCCGGCATTTCCGGCCTCTCGGCCGCTGTGCGGCTCGCCAATGCCGGCACCAAGGTCGCCGTCCACGAGGCGACGCAGCAGGCCGGCGGCCGCTGCCGTTCTTATTTCGATGCCGCGACCAACCTCACCATCGACAACGGCAACCATCTCCTGCTGTCGGGCAACAGCCATGCGGTGAACTACGCCCGCTCGATCGGCACCGAGGCGGGCCTCGTGGGGCCCGCGCGCGCGCAGTTTCCGTTCGTGGATATCTCGAGCGGGCAGCGCTGGCAGCTCGATCTCGGCGACTCGCGCCTCCCGCTCTGGGTGTTCGACGAGGGGCGGCGCGTCCCCGACACGTCCCTGCGCGATTATCTCGCATTGGCACCCCTGGTCTGGGCGGGCACCGGCGCGCTGGTCGGCAAGACCATCCCGTGTCAGGGCACGCTGTATGACCGGCTGGTGCAGCCGTTGCTGCTCGCCGCCCTCAACGTCGATCCGCCGGAGGGTTCGGCGGGGCTCGCCGGCGCCATCGTGCGCGAGACGCTGCTCGCGGGGGGGCGGGCCTGCCGTCCCCTGATCGCGCGCGACGGGCTGAGCTCGGTCCTGATCGAGCCGGCGGTGGAGCAGTTGCAGGAGCGCGGCAACAGCGTCCAGTTCGGCCATGAGCTGCGCGCCTTCACGATGTCCGGCGACCGGGTCGCGCAGCTCGATTTCGGCGGCGAGGACAAGGTCGCGCTCGCGGACGGCGATGCCGTGGTGCTCGCGGTGCCGCCGCGCGCCGCGGCCGCACTGTTGCCGGGGCTGAAGACGCCGACCAAGTTCCGCGCGATCGTGAATGCCCATTTCCGCGTCGATCCGCCGCGCGGCGCGGCGCCGATCCTCGGCGTCGTCGGCGGCCTCGTGGAGTGGCTGTTCGCCTTCCCGCAGCGGCTGTCGGTGACCATCAGCAATGGCGACCGCCTGGTCGACCAGCCGCGCGAGGAACTGGCGCAGGCGATCTGGAACGACGTCTGCAAGGCCGCCGGCGTGTCGGGCGAATTGCCGCCCTGGCAGATCGTGCGCGAGCGCCGTGCCACATTTGAGGCGACGCCGGAGCAGAACGCCCTGCGTCCGGAGCCTGCGACCGCGCAAAAAAACCTGTTCCTTGCCGGCGACTGGACTGCTACCGGGTTGCCAGCAACCATCGAGGGGTCGGTGCGGTCGGGTGACCGCGCCGCCGATCTGGTTCTCGCCAGACGCTAGATTCAACCTGTTGCAGCGGCGCCGGCTCGTCATGGGCCGGGGTCGCGATGAAGAGGATATCGAGCGACATGCTTTCGAGAGATCACGGCGTCAAAGTCGATCACGTCGCGCTGCAGAACAGCATCTCCAGGGCCACCGAGGCGG
>Ga0153933_1000225_pt1 | contig 25991 bp, 24 predicted proteins | sample TSNJ017MetaG_FD_102275 | JGI IMG/M metagenome (GOLD analysis project Ga0153933, IMG submission 102275) | Attine ant fungus gardens microbial communities from New Jersey, USA - TSNJ017 MetaG | ecosystem: Host-associated > Fungi > Mycelium > Unclassified | place: USA: New Jersey, Wharton State...
GCCGGTGCATTGCGCGATCCAGAACACGCTCGAGGCGGCGTAGCCAAGCACCAGCCCAAGGAACATTTCCTTGACCGACAGCAGCAGCATCTGCGCGGAGCCGAGATCGTCGAAGTGATGTGCAGGCTGCGCCGCGGCGATGAAAATCGCAAACAGATAGATCACGCCATTGCGGGCGATACCCGGCAGCATTTCGCCGCTCGTCGCCGGCAGGATCTGGAACACCACGGCGATACGCACGCCACTCAGCGCGAGCGTTAAAAACAGGCCCTCGTACTCTTTGAAAAGATCGGCGAGCGCATGGGCCACCACCATTGCCTCGGGCATCCTATCCTCCGCGTCTGATCCTGACTGCCGCGCTTTCGCAGGCTTCTTCGTCGGCGCGTTCATCAACGCGGCGCTGCATCGCGACGCTCGTGGCACGCAACTGCTCGCGCGCGGCATCGAGCGCAGCGTCGGCTCTGCGCACCTGCATGCCGAGCCGCACGACGGCGCGCTGCTGGGCGTCGGCCGCCTCGCAGGCGTTGCGCAAGCAGGTGCGTGCGATATCGAGCGCCTGGGCGAGCGGTGCGCGGTAGTGGTCATGGTTCAGATACACGGAGGGCGACAGGCCGCGCGCGTCGCTCAACAACTGGCCGATACGCTCCTCGTGCGCGAGCCGCCGCGCCTGCGCGTACTGCGCGCTGGCCAGCGCCTCTTCGACCTCGCCGGTCAGTATCTCAAGACAGCGCCTCGCGTCTGCAAGTTCGCGCTCGAGACGCTCTTTCGTCCGCGTTTTGGCCGCGACGACGACTTTCCATACCGCTTGGGCCGCACGACTCATCGCTATGCCCCGAAACCTGCCAGAAGGTTGCGGGTCTCGTCGATGCTGGCGAGCTCGTCGGTGCGCTGCCGCAGGAACGCTTCGATTTCCTCATGAAATGTAATCGATTCATCAGCGAGCGGGTCGCTGCCTTGCCTATACTCGCCAATCTGCAACAGCATTTCGATTTCGTCGTACTTCGCCATCAACTGGCGCATCCGGCCCGCGCTTGCGCAGTGTTCCGGCGAGGCGATCTGCGGCATCACCCGGCTGAGACTGTTGAGTACATCGATCGCCGGATAGCGGTTGCGCGCTGCGATCTTGCGCGACAACACGAGGTGGCCGTCAAGAATGCCGCGCACTTCCTCGCTGACCGGATCGCCGCCCTCCTCGTCCTCGGCCAGCACCGTGTAGAGCGCTGTGATGGAGCCCTCACGCCCCATGCCAGCACGCTCGAGGATACGCGGCAGTTCGGCGAACACCGAGGGCGGAAAGCCGCGCCGCGTCGGTGGCTCGCCGGCCGACAGGCCGATCTCGCGCTGCGCGCGTGCAAAACGCGTGAGCGAATCCATCATCAGCAGCACGCGCAAACCGCGGTCGCGAAAGTATTCGGCGATCGCGGTGCCGACATAGGCGGCTTTGGCCCGCTCGATCGACGAGCGGTCCGAGGTCGCGCAAACGACCACACTGCGCGCCATCCCTTCTTCGCCGAGAATCAGTTCGATGAATTCGCGCACCTCGCGGCCGCGCTCGCCAATCAGCACGATGACGTTGATATCGCACTCGGTGCCGCGGGCAAGCATGCCGAGCAAGGTGCTCTTACCGACGCCGGCCGCCGCGAAAATGCCCATGCGTTGTCCCTCTCCGAGCGCCATCAGGCCGTCGATCACGCGCACGCCGGTGGGCATCTGCGTCTCGATCATGCGACGCTCGAGTGGGTCCGGTGCCGGCGCGAAAACCGGCACACGGCATTCGGCCTCAATCGGGCCACCACCGTCGGAGGGCTCGCCCAGCCCGTCCAGCACGCGTCCTAGCAATTGCTCTCCCACTGCGACCGATAGCGGCTCGCCGCTGCCCGTCACGCGCGTGCTGCGCGACAGGCCCGTCATGCTGCCGAACGGCGCGAGCAAGGCGTACTGACGTGTGATGCCGACCACCTCGGCGCGCTGCATCAGCGTGCCGTCGCGCCGGCGCAACTCGCAGAGTTCACCCATCTGCACATCGAGACCGCCCACCTTGACGAGCGTGCCGACCGCCTCGATTACCTTGCCATAGCGCTCGAACGAAGCGCTCGTGCCCAGGTTGGCGTCGAGACGTTCGGCCAGAGCCGCGATCGAAGTCATCTCAAGCTTCCTCATCATTGGGATTGGCTGGCTGGCCGTTGTCGTCAACGTCGCCGATCTGCTGAACATCACTGTCCCAAACTGCGCATTCGCGTTCGTCCGGGCAGCCGGCGGCCGCCGCGGCCATCGCGCTCCTTGCCAGGGCTCTCGCCAGCGACGCGAGTTGCACATCCAGATTGGCTTCGACGACGCCGTTATCCCATTCGCAGATACAGGTGCCTGGGGTTGCCAGATCGTCGACGATCACGTCAATGTTCAACGGCGGCACAGCCGTCTTCCCAATCTCGCCGAATATGCGCTGGACACGCTCCGCGTCGTCCGGCGACACCATCACGCTCAGATGCGTTGCGTCATCGATCGCACGCGCCACGGTGAGCGCGACGCGGCGCATCAGCGCATCGCGATCGCTTTCCGCAATCACCTGCTCGACCGCTTTCATCACGATGCGCGACAGGCGTTCGGCCGATCCGTGCAGTTGTTCCTGCTCGTCCCGCACGGAGGCGAGATACTGCGCATGCACGTCGGCAAGCGCGCGCCGGTGGCCAGCCGCATAGCCGAGCCGCGAACTGTTCTCGAACTTGCGTCGCGCGCTCGCAACGAATGCATCGCCCTCGCGCCGCGCCTGTTCGACCAGCGCCCCGGCGCGCTCGGTGGCGTCGCGCATGGTCGCCGCGACGAGTTCGTGCAACGATTCGAGTGCATCGTTCAGGTCTGTGACGCGCGCAACTTCCCCGGCGCGCACGACGTCGGCGTCGATCGCTACCGTCTTCGGATCGGATTTCAACCAAATAACCATTGAAGCTCCGGGAACATGCGCCCTACGGTGGTAAAAAAAAGCTCCATGTCGTCGCTGCCCACAGCCGCGTGGGTGGACGCTGCATGGAGCGGCTCGCCCCTGCCGGCGCCTTCCCGGTTGGGACCCGCGGCCGGCGACGACTCGTCGCTCACGCTCGCCAGACTCAGCTCGATTACATTGCACAAGGTCGGATTGCGACATGCGCCTTCAGCGGCGATGACCCGCCAGCCATGGCGCGCCAGTGCATCGGGAGAAGTATCCTCGGGCAGCGTTTCGCCCGCGCCACCTTGACTCCCGGGCGTATCCACAAGCGCCACCAGTGCGGTGGGACCCACGCCTTCCAGCAGCGCGCGGCGCGTGCGCCGATCGACGCAACGCCGCACCGCATCACGGCACGAGAAGAGCGCGCGTGCCGCGAGCAGGCGCCGCAGCATTTCCGGCGCGACAAGCGCGATCCGGTTGTCAGGCTGGATGAACGCATCGAGCGGCACCGGCACCGCAAACCAGATACGACGGGCGGCCTGCGTCCTGAGCGCATGCGCATATGCTCCGTCGCGCGAATCGTCGGCGTCGCCAAGCGGCGGAAAGTCCAGCGACGCGTCGCCGAGCATCGCAGAGAGATCGCGCACGCGTGCATCGAACGCGCTCAGCATCCGCACCAGCGGGTGAGCAGCGCTCATGACGCTTCAACCGGTTCGGGCGTCTTCAGACGCTTCGCCCAGCGGGCCGGCATCACGCGTGCAAAGCGTTGCGGCGCAAACGCAAGGCCCGCTGCTACGGCAGCCATGACTGCCGCGAGCGCGCCGCATGCCACGATGAGCCCGACCCAGAACGCCGTCGAATGGCCGCTGCCGCTCTCGACAGCCGTAACGGAGCGCGCGGGTTCCGCAGCCTGCACGAGCGTGACACTGACGTTATCGTACGAAAGCCCCTCCACGCTATGGACGACGAGATTCTTGACGCTCGGCACCAGCGCCTGGATGTCCGTGCCGTCGTCGTACTTGATAAACACGGCGGCCGACGACGGCTTCACGACGCTCGAAAGCGGATCGTTGTTCGGCAACACGATCTGAACATCGGCATACGCGACACCGTCGATACGCGAGAGCATCGCCGAGAGCTGCTGCGAGACGCCGTAGATGAAGCGCACCCGCTCCTCAGTCGGCGTGGATATGAGGCCGTCCTTCTTGAACATCTCGCCGAGCGAGGTGTATTTTTGATGCGGCAGCCCGTGTGCCCTGAGCACTTCCATGGAACGCGCGAAGTCGTCCTCGTCGACCGACACTTCCCACGTCTTGCCGCTGTCCGGCGTCGATTTGCTGGCATCCACACCAGCTTCGAGCAACACCCGCATCAGGTCGTTCGCGTCGGCTTCGGGAAGTTGCGCAAACAACTGCTTGCTACAACCCGCCAGCAGCGCTGCGCTCACGACGGCCAAGGCCAGCGCACGTAACAGATTCGATAAGCGGCCCATCGCAGCTCCTGTCGCTGATGTTACTGGTTCTTCATCAAGGTCTGAACCGTACCCTTGCCGCCCTGCGCAACCGCCGTGCCCACGTAGATCTTCACCATCTCGGAGGTAATCTCGTGCTGGATCTGCAGTGACTGCGCCGCGACTTCCTGCATCGAAAGATTGCTGCTCGCCCCTTCGAACGCATCGATTTTCGTGGATAGCGCGTTGAACGCCTGGTCCTGCGCCGAGACGGCTTGCGAGACAGCGGACGGCCCCTGCACGTGTGCGCCCTGTTCCGGCACAAGCCGCGCGTCGGCAAGCGCTTGCGAGAAGCGTGCACCCAGGCCGTTGGGCGCCTGGGTAGCGCTCGATGCCGGCCCAGCGGCACCGGCAGGGTCAAGCGCCGAAATCGAGCTCAGTGGCGGGAGAGGAGGAATCGCAGAGGTCATGGCCGGCTCCTTAGGCGCGCAGATAGCTGAACGACATGGCCTGGCGTAGCAGATCGGCCGTGCCCGCCGACAGGCTCGACGCTTGCGCGTCATTGGGCTCGTCCTTCTTGCGCTTGCCCGTCAGCAGGTTCATCAGCCCGACCGATTCGGCATCCTCGTCGCGTGTGAGCACTTCGTTCGCGTAGACGCGCCAGCCCGGATCGCCGAGCGCCGACAGGCACACCGCGAGCAGCGCAGTCACGTACGGTCCAAACGGCACCTGCAGTTCGCGCCCCTCGAGCTGGCGCAGCAGTTGCGCGGCGTCGGCCATGCGATTGCGACGGATCAGCAGCCACGCGTCATAGGCGTGCAATTCGACGAATTTAGGGCGCATCAGATGCAGCGCGGCGAGGAGCCGGTCCGCTTCGTCCAGATGCCCTGTTCTCGCCGCCCAGGTGAGCATCTCGACCAGACCTGACACAAGACGATTGCTGCATGTCGTGAGATTCATCGTTAATCCTCGCGGTTCTCAGTCGTTTCCCGAAAAGGCGGCGAAGGTGCCGCCGTGCTGGCAGTGGTGACCTGCCGATGTCCCTAAGGTAGCCGTGCTGGTCGACGCGAGGTGCTTCCCCTTGCGAATTCTCTCGCCTCCTGGCGAACCCCCGCGTGGCGCTTCGCCATCGTCCGACGCGCTTCGCCGACGGACGCGCCGTTTCGCCGTCTGAGTGTTCCCGCCGCGCGAAAGGCCGCGAGACTCGGCACTGATCCCATCCCGTGGAGCGCCACCATGTCCGACGAGAAAACCGAAAAGCCAACTGAGAAGAAGCTCAAGGACGCCCGCCGTGACGGCGAAACGGTAAAAAGCCCGGACCTCGCGTTTGCGGCGCTGCTCATTGCCGCCTCGCTCGGTTTTGCCGTGGCCGGTCCGGCGATGGGCGAGCATCTGCGCGCGATGGTGCACCTCGCGCTCGACGTGCGCTCGGCGGACAAGCCGTCGTTCGATCTACGGCGTGCGCTCACCGGCATCGTCACGCAAGCGGCACTGCTCACGTTGCTGCCGGTGGTTGCCGCGACCGTCACGGCGACCGCTGCGGTCGCCTCGCAAGTCGGCTTTCAGGTGTCGTTTAAGCCGCTTGAACCCAAGTTCAGTGCGATCAATCCCGGCTCCGGGCTCAAACGCATGTTCTCGATGCGTTCTCTGGTCGACCTCGCGAAGATGCTCGTAAAGGCCGCGATCATCGGTGCCGCGCTGTGGAAAATGCTGCTCACGCTCGCGCCGCTGATCGTTGGCGTCGCTTACGAGCCGGTGCCCGATCTGATCGAGATTTCGTGGTCGGCGCTGTGCCGCCTGTTCGCGGTCGGCGGCGTGCTCTATCTGGTGCTGGGCGTAGCCGACTATGCCGTGCAGCAATGGCTGTTCATTCGCGACCACCGGATGAGCAAGGACGACGTCAAACGCGAGCACAAGGACGCCGAGGGCGACCCCCACCTGAAGGGCAAGCGCAAGCAGGTGGCGCGCGAGATCGTCGAGAGCAATCCGGAGAAGAACGTAGCCGGGGCCCAGGCCGTGATCGTCAACCCGACGCACTATGCGGTCGCGGTGCGCTACATGCCTGATGAATTCGACTTGCCGCGCGTGGTCGCGAAGGGCGTGGACGCCGACGCGCTCGAAATCCGCCGCATGGCGATGCGTCACGGTGTGCCGATTGTCGGCAACCCGCCGCTCGCGCGGGCGCTTTACCGCGTGCCGCTCGACGACGCTATTCCAGAGGCGTGCTTCAAGGCCGTCGCCGCGGTGCTCGCGTGGGTCGAGGATCTTGCTGCGCAAGACGCGCAAAAGGAGCCAGCCGGCCTGCTCGCCGGCACATCCGCCATTCCTGATCGAGGCCTGCCGTCATGATTAAAGGCGCCACCATTTCCCAGTACAGCGGCGAAGTCGCGATTGCCGGCGTTATCGTCGCCGTTGTTGCGCTAATGATTCTGCCGCTGCCGACCTTCCTGATCGACACGCTGCTCGGCATCAACATTACGGCAAGCGTGGTTCTCCTGAGTGTCACGATGTACATCCCGAAAGCGACTTCGCTCTCGGCGTTTCCCTCGCTACTGCTGTTCACCACGTTGTTCCGGCTGTCGCTAAACATCGCCTCGACCAAGTCGATTCTGCTCAACGCCGACGCCGGCCACATCATCGAGAGCTTCGGCGAACTCGTGGTGGGCGGCAACCTGGTCGTTGGTCTGGTCGTGTTCCTGATCATCACGACAGTGCAGTTCATCGTGATCGCGAAAGGCTCCGAACGGGTTGCGGAAGTCGGCGCGCGTTTCACGCTCGACGGCATGCCCGGCAAGCAGATGAGTATCGACGCGGACGTGCGCGCCGGCAATCTGACCGCCGAGCAGGCGCAGCGGCGCCGGGCGCTATTGGGGATCGAAAGCCAACTGCACGGCGGCATGGACGGCGCGATGAAGTTCGTCAAGGGCGATGCGATTGCAGGCCTCGTCATCACGATGGTGAACATCCTTGCCGGCATCGTGATCGGTGTCAGCTATCATGGGATGTCGGCAGGTGAAGCCGCGAACCGCTTCTCCGTGCTGTCGATCGGCGACGCCATGGTGTCGCAGATTCCGTCGTTGCTGATCTCGGTGGCGGCCGGCATTCTGATTACGCGTGTCGCCGACGAAGAGAAGGCGCCACGCTCGCTCGGCACTGAAATCCTCGAGCAGCTATCCGGCAACTCGCGCGCATTGTTCAGCGCGGCGGCACTGATGTGCGGCTTCGCACTCGTGCCGGGTTTTCCGGCCGCGCTGTTCGTCGTGCTCGCGGCCGCCTTGTTCGCCGGCGGCTATTCGCAAAGACGCAAGCAGCGCAAAGCGGCTCAACCGGAAGGCCCCGAGTTGCCGGCCCTGGCCCGCGAAGGCTCGAAGGAAAGCGCACCGACCATCACCGCGAAAGCACCCGCGTTCGCGGTGCCGCTGGCGATCCGCCTCGCGCCGGCGCTCGCCGCGCTGATCGACCCGGCCGCACTCGATGCCGCGTTCGAGCGCGGTCGCGGCGCCTTGACTGCGGATCTTGGCCTGCCGTTTCCGCGCGTCGCGTTATGGGTGGCCGAAGAGTTGCCCGAGCACAGCTATCAGCTACTCGTGCAGGACGTACCCTCAGCGCCGCTCGAACTGCCGCCCGGGACTACCGTATTGCGCGAGGCATCCGACGCGCTGCTGCAACACGGCGAGAGGCGACTCGGCGTCGCCGGGCTCGACGTCAGCTACTGGATCGATTCCACAAAAGTGCCGGCCGACGCCAAGGCCGCCAGTATCAGCCGCGAAGCGCTGATTGCCGGCCACTCAGTCGCACGCCTCGGGGCGGAAGCAAAGCTCTTCATCGGCCTGCAGGAAACGCAGTGGCTGCTCGAGCGCGCCGCCATTGACTATCCCGGTCTGGTCGCCGAGGTGCAGAAGGCGTTGCCCGTGCAGCGCATTGCCGAAGTGCTGCGGCGCATGCTCGAAGAGCACGTGCCGATCCGCAACATGCGCGCGATCCTGGAAAGTCTCGTCGTGTGGGGGCCAAAGGAAAAGGATCTGCTGATGGTGACCGAGTATGTGCGCGGCGATCTCGGGCGCTTCATCGCGCACCGGGCTACCGGCGGCACCGGCGAGCTGCGTGCCATCGTGCTCGACCCCGAGGTCGAACAGACGATCCGCCAGGCGATCAAGCCAACGCCGGCCGGCAATTTCCTCGCTTTGGAGCCGACCCTGATCGACACCCTGCTCGCGAACCTCGAGGCGATCTGCGGACCGAAACCGGTCGCGCAACTGTCGATCGTCGCGGCCATGGATATCCGGCGTTACACCCGTCGCATGATCGAGCAGCGCTTCCCGTGGCTGCACGTCTATTCGTTCCAGGAGCTCGGATCCGATGCCCATCTGACGCCGGCCGGGCGTCTCACCTTCTAGTTCTTCAGGAGACCGCCATGTCGGAGCGCGCACGCAACTCCCGCGAAATCCGCATCGTACCGGGCACGCTGAGCCAGCCGGCTGGCGGCAAGCGCCCGGCGGCATTGTGCAGCGTGCAGATTTTCCGATCGCTTACCGCGCAGACATCCGCGCTCGCCGGCGCGGATGCTTTGGTTGCGCCCACCCAGCCTGACGAGGCGCACGCGCCGCAGACCGATGCAGGCGATCCCGCGAACCTGGCCAAGATTACGCTGCCACACGATGCAATGCCCGCCACCCCCGGACACTCCGCGCCTTCCGCGCACAGAGATGCGGCGGAACATGACGACAGAGACACCACTGCGGCGCCTCGTCACGCCGCCGGCACTGCACCGAAGCGCGTCGAACGCAACAATCTGCACAGCGAAGATGCCGCGCTCGGCAAGCACATCGTGCACGCTTGTGCCACGGCTGCGCACGGCGAAGTTCTCGCCCATCAGCTGGCCGATCGCATCGCCCGCTTCTGCTCGATGTCCGGTGCGACGGACGACGCCTCATGGGAAGTCACACTGCCGATGAACCCTACGGTACTTAGCGACACACTGTTGCATCTGCATCTTTCGCCGTCGCGCATAGCTATTCGTTTTGAAACCTCGAATTCACACTCTGCACGACTAATCTATGACAACGCCGATACGTTGCGCACCCGTCTTGCCGATGCGCTGCGCCGCCAGATCGATGTCGAAGTTGTGGTCTGAGGTTGCCGTCTGAAGAAGCCCCCGTAACCAGGAGATACCGAGCATGGTCAACGACGTCTTGCCGTCCGCTCTCGACGGCCATCTCCCGCGCTATTCCCCGGCACTCGCCCAACTGTGCCGCGCATTTGGCGATGCACGCGCAGACCATCCGGGTGTCACGTACGGCCTGCGCCTCGCCAGCATTGCGCCGGTGACGTTCGAGCGGGCCATCATGCTGCAGCTCGAATGCGTGCACGGCTCGCTGACTATTGTCGCCAATGCGGACGACTATCCGGCACTGCAGACCATTGCACTCGATACCGAACCAAAACGGGCAGCGGCGCTGGCAAACATGTGGCTCTCCGAGATACTCGCGCGCTTTCGCACCGACACAGCGGGCACCCCCTCGGTTCAGTCGATTTCGCTGTCGGCGCAGCCAAGCCGCGTTAGCGGTCTCGTCGTGCGCTTTGCAATCGACGGCAGCGACAAGACCTGCGTGATCACCGATTTGCCCCAGGCGCTGGCAGCCGACTACGAACGCGCCTGGACGCGGCGGCAGATCGCGCTCCCGTCCGGCACGCTCGACGATATCGTCGTACCCGGCGTTGTGCGCCTGCGCAGCCGTCTCTGCTCATTCGCCCTGCTGGGTTCGCTACGGCGCCACGACATCCTGCTCGGCTGGCAACCGGCTGCGCCGTTCGGCGCAGACCTCCCTCTTGAACATGCGACGTTGCGCTTCGGCGCGGCGCGCGGCCGCCAGTTATACGCGAAGGTTCGCATCGACGCGCAGGCCGTAACCCTGGAGACCCCTGTGAACTCACTTAACGACGCTCAATCCGACGACTTCAGCACGCACGCCACCGCATCGACCGAACCCGACAGCGAATCGCTCATCGACGTCGGCGCGTTGGACCTGCCGGTGCACATCGAGGTGCTGACGGTCAACCTGAGTCTCGCGCAATTGAACTCCCTACAGGCCGGCTATGTGCTTGAGCTTCCGCTACCGCTTACGGACGCGCCAGCACGCCTCGTTGCATACGGGCAGACGCTTGCAATTGGCAAGCTGGTCGCTGTCGGTGAAAATTTAGGTGTGCAGATTCACCGGATGGCGGCGAGCGATGAACGGCAATCTTGACGTCGCCTCGCTGCTGGTCGGCTTGCTCGCGTTCGGCATGCTGCCGTTCGCCGCGATGGTTGTGACGTCTTATACGAAGATCGTCGTCGTGCTGGGACTGCTGCGCAACGCGCTCGGTGTGCAGCAGGTGCCGCCCACGACTGTGCTCAACGGCATCGCGATGATTGTCACCTGCTTCGTGATGGCGCCCGTCGGCATGGAAGCGGTCCATCGCGCCCAGCTCTCCACCGAACAATCGCCGGCCAGCCAGGTGATGCCCATTTTTGACGCCGCGAGAGAACCGTTTCGCCAGTTCCTGCTCAAGCACACCGCCGAGCGCGAGAAGGCTTTCTTCATCCACTCCGCACAGCAGATCTGGCCCGCCGACAAGGCCGCTACGCTCAAACCCGACGACCTGATCGTGCTTGCGCCCGCCTTCACGCTGACCGAACTGACCTCGGCGTTCAGGATCGGCTTTCTGCTCTACCTCGCCTTCATCGTCGTCGATCTGATCGTCGCGAACATTCTAATGGCGCTCGGTCTGTCGCAGGTAACGCCGACCAATGTTGCGATCCCGTTCAAGCTGTTGCTGTTCGTTTCGATGGACGGTTGGTCCACGCTGATTCATGGCCTTGTTTCGACCTACAGGTGACGTATGGACTACGACGCGATCACACAACTGACGACCAATGCACTGACGCTTTGCCTGCTTGTCTCACTGCCTGCGGTGGGCATCGCGGCTGCCGCTGGCCTGCTGATTGCTTTCCTGCAGGCCGTCACGTCGCTGCAGGATTCGAGCATTTCGCACGGCGTGAAGTTTCTGATCGTGACCGTCGTCATCGTGGTCGCCGCGCCCTGGGGTGCCTCGGCCGTGAGGGAGTTCGCGCAATCCGTCATGCGTACGGTGTTCCCATGAGCATCTCACGCGTCAACGGAACCCACATACCCACCGATAACACCACTGCGTCGCAAGGTACTTCGGGGGTCGCGGCGACGCCCGGCCACCATCGGCATCACGAACAGGCGAAAGCGCACAAGGGCGGCAACCGCCCTCGCACGAAGCGAAGGCGCGGCGCCGATTCGCAGGATGGTGTCGATGAAAGCGGAGCCAGTGAGGAACTGTTGCAGATGCTCGAAGAGCATCTGCAACGCAATGCCGAATTGGTCATGCGCGTCGGTGAGCGCCGCGGCGGTGAGCAAGGCAATCCAGGCGGCGGACAGCAGGACGGCGACGAGCGGGGGGCGGCTGGTGCAGGTTTGTCCAGACGCGGTGTGCGCGCGGCGCCCGGCAGCGCCGCAGCCGGCGACTCGAGCGATGCGCGTCGGCACACCGAACAGGTACTGCTCGCCGCGCGCCGCGCCCAGGCCGCGGACCGGCCGCCGGCGAGTTCGACCTACGAAGTGCTGGGTGCCATGCGCGAACTGCTCATGCTGCCGAGCGCTGCGGCACACGCGCCGACCACGCTGGCAGCCGTCCGCGCACGACTGATCGAAGCGACGGATACGCCTTCGTCGCGCGCCCCGGCGCGGCAGCACTCGATCAATCTGCTGTTGCCGCTCATGTTGTTGAACCTCGAGCGCGTGCGCACCGATGCCGAACGTGCGCTCGCGATCGCCCGACTCAATTCGCTGCTCGGCCGTCGCCGGGTGGGTGTTTGAACGCAGCGCGCAACCCTGCGCCGCTCGATGATGCAAGGAGTTCGTTCATGACCAAGGAAATTCGTTTGCTGACCGGCCGTCACGCCGGCGCTCGCATAAAGTTGAATCCAACGCAGACGCACATCGGCAACGATGACGAAGCGGACATTCAGATCAGCGACTGGACATTGCCCACGATGGAACTGAGCTACCACGACGACGGACGCATCTCGATTGCGGATCGCGCGGCCACCGGCCCGGCTGTGATGCTCGATGACTTCGCCCCACAGCGCTTCGGCGACATCGTACTGTGCGCCGGCGACGCAGATGCCGTCTGGCCGTCGGACATCGCGCTGCTCGAGACAGTACTTGCACCCAAGGGCGCACCAGCGGGCGCCGCGGCATCGATGGCGGCCGTGGCAGTCGAGCCTCAGCCGCAACCGGTCGGCTTCGCCCGCAAGCATCGCGGCGTGCGCAACGCGGGGCTCGCCACGGCGGCGATGCTCGCGATCGGCTGCGCAAGTATCGCGTTGCCGGCCGTGCTGCATCCGCGTGTGGACGGCTCGATGCACGACGCGACGCCGCAGCCGACGGTGGGCACGCTCACGAGCGCGTTACACCGTCTGCAGCTCAACGACGTTCAGGTCAAGCGTGCCGACGGACATTTCGAGATTGTCGGCGTCGTGCCCGACAGCGCGAGCGAAGTCACCGCGCGCAACACGCTCGAAGCAATCGCGCCGGGCAAGCTGGTCTGGCGTGTCGGCTGCGTTGACCAGATCATACGGGACCTGCAGGAATCGCTGCACGACACCGCGTTGCAGGTGCGCTACCTGGGCAACCGCGCATTCGCGGTCTCAGGCATAGCAAAGAACGCTGGTGCGGCACGCGCGACGCTCGAGCAGTTGACGGGCGATCTCGCGCCGATGCACGCCAGCATTGCGCCGCAGTTCACTGCCGACGACCGTATGGGCGCGCCGTCAGATGTCGAATCGCTGTTGGCCGTGGGCAACTTGCAATACGTGGAATCGAGCGACGGCACCAAGCATTTTGCCGCTACACAGGCCACGCCGGACGAACTCAACTGAGCACTGAACTGAGGAAGATCATGTACGACACGATGACCCCCGAACTGATCGACATCATCGATAACGTAAAGACGCTCGCGGAACAACCGCCCGCGCAGCGCCGCAACTTTGCCGACGCCGCATTCGGACTCGAGCGCATCGCGGCAGACATCGCAGCGCAAGCCGTCAAGCTCGGCGACCCTATGCTGCGTCAATCCGCAACCACGGTTGCGGACGGACTCAGCGCCGCCGCGCAGTTGTGCCGCGCGGCCATCGAACCGGAGTCGTGACCCGTTCAATCACGAGGCCGTCTAGCCCGTACGCGAGTACGGGAGTGCAATGCCCGTGTCCATCAGGTCACGGTAATTTTTGTGCCCCGGGTGGGGCGTATCTCGACGTCACTTAAGGAGAATCATCATGAGCATTTTTTCCGGTATTTCTCACCTTTTCTCTGGCAGCAGTGCCCAGATCTCGTCGGGCATCTCCGCAGGCGCAACGGCAGCTAGTGCACTCGACACCGGTTCGCAAATCGCCCAGATGCAAGCCAGCACGGCAAGCTCGATGGCCATCCAGGACGCAGCAACCCAGCAGGAAAACGCGCTGAACAACGACGCGGCCAAGGACCAGTTGGAAGAAGCCGGTCCGAAGAACGCGAAGAGCCTGACACAGGGCTAAGCGCAAGTAAGGAAATGCAATCCCCGTGTCCATGAGGTCACGATAACCTCACCCCGTCTTGGGGTATGTTTTGACTTTAGTTAAGGAGCATTACCATGCCTAGCCTCTCTTCTGGTATTTCCGCAGGTTCGACGCTCGCTAGCACACTCGATACCGGCTCGCAAATCGCCCAAATGCAAGCCAGCACGGCAAGCTCGATGGCCATCCAGGACGCAGCAACCCAGCAGGAAAATGCGCTGAACAACGACGCGGCCAAGGACCAGCTGGAAGAAGCCGGCCCGAAAAACGCGAAGAGCCTGACGCAAGGCTAAGCGCAATTCGGGTGCGTCTTTGCGCCGCGCGGGACGCACCCACTCTCCATGTATCGTTTGCTTCGCCATGCACGGCTTTCAGCGAATGAGCTCCAATAGTCCCGCCGCAGCCGCTCTAGCCGCGATTCTCCACCCTCCCACGAACGCCCCTCTTCATTGATACGGTCAGTTCTCCCATGAGCCTCGAGCGCCGCGACCAGTTGATCCGTGAGATATGCGAGCTGCGCGGCCTAGGCGACGCGGAGTATGTGATCACGCATGGCGTCGTCTGCATCGACGATTTCGACATCGCGATCGACTACTTCGACGAGGACCCCTGCGCGATCTACGTCAACTTCCAGTTCGGCATCGTCTCGGGTGGCCGCACGCTGCGCGTGTTCCGGCTGCTGCTGGAAGCGAACCTGTCGGTCTATGCACAGGATCAGGCACAACTGGGTGTCGAGGCCGAGACCGGCGGTGTCGTCCTGGTGGTGCGCGGCATGCTTAACGACGATGCCGACGGCCCATGGCTCATCGACATGATCGAGCATTACGTCGAACACGGCCGCTACTGGCGCGAGAACATTCTGCTGTCGGACGACGAGATGTTCCGTCATCTTTCCGACGGTGCGTATTTGTGGATTCGCGCATAGCGCGACGGGCACCCGCACTCAAGACGGGCACTGTGCGCGTGCGGCATACCCTGCGCCGCAGGCGTCACGCTCGATGCCCGATCTTTCGCCGCCGCCCTCACTGTTTCGTCGCAGCGCCGCTTTAACCCGAGTCACCTCGCTACTCTTCCCTTCAGTCGACGCCTGCGCCTGGCGGATGCGACCTCCGTCGCCTATCGACATCGCTCTCACCTGCTTGATGGAGCCGACATGCTTTTGCGAATCCGCCCACCTCACACGCCGCCGCAGGCCTCCCCGGCGAGCGCCGCCAACGCCTCCACGTCGGCAGGCACCAGCGCCAAACGCACGACGTGGGTTAAGTCTGCCGCGCTTTCGTGCTTGAACATGGCCCGACCGGGCAGGAAAAAGGAGCGAGATGGCAACCCGGACATACCGCGAACCATGTCTGCCGCGCCGACACCGGAGTTGCAGCGCTTGCCTCGCGTTGACAGGCGAACAAGAGGGCTCGCGGGGCTAGGCCCCCGGCCAGCCAGAGAAGAACTCGGCAGCCAGCCAGCGCTGGAGCGCACGTCCAGTACGCCGCAGTTGGGCACTCGCAGCAGCGAGCAGCTCGAAACCCACCTGATGTTGCCGCCTCAGTCATCGACCATGGGGCCGCCGCCCGTGGCCCACGCACCGGAGGCGGGTGCGACCAGCAACGTGTCGCCGCGCACGGGTCATTCGGCTTCGCCCGCTGATTCGCCGCGTTCGGGACATATCGGGAGTCTACCCGGCTCACCGCATCCGGAAGACACGGCAGCACCTGTCGTTCCACCACGGACCTCGATGCAGGACGCGCCCCCCCGATCCGACACCAGCCCGGACATGACGCCGACACGCGGAGCCGGCCATGCTCCAAGCGAAATAGTCGAGGAACCAGAAACCGCAATGGACCATGCCGGGCGCAGCAACGCTGGCCCGACGTCGCGGGAAAGCGGCCGGTCGTCCATCAGTCGCGACGCTGAACTCGTACCGACCGGCCGGAACAACCGCGCCAACCTCCTGCGCGACGCACATACAGAGCGGAACCAGAATCGGTTCCACGCAAGCACCGACACCACATTATTCGGCATCCGAACTACTTCAAAACCGGGTCGGCCGATGACGCTACGTCACGATGGCCCCATTCCGGTCCCGGTGCCGCCTGCGACGCCGGCCGATCCCGGGACGCTGGCGCCACCACCATCAGCTCGACCAGAAACGGGGTTGAAAAAGGGGAAAAAACTTAAGGCCATCAAGGCTTTTGTCGACCAGTTCGTTCCCCCATCGCTGCGGCGTCCGCAACCTGACAACGCGACGCGTGGGCAGACCAACGTCGAGGCGATCGTCCCTGCCTTGACGAGCGAGGCTGACTTCGACACACGCGTTCAGTCGCTCTTCACGGACGCTGGCGAAAACACCGATCGTGCCGAGCTGGCACGACGGGTCCGCTCTGAACTTCAACCCACCGGACCGGACACGCCCAACCCGAACCGCTCGGAACTCGGTTTCACGCACCCCATGCTGATCGCCGAGCGTCTTGCGCAAGTGACGGGCGGCGATGCCGGGCGCGCGCTCGCGGCCTTCGACGCACTTCGGGAAGGCCGCTTCCTGACATTCAACACCGTCGCCCCCGTTGACGGTTCAAGCCCGCAGCCGCTCGACTCGCTCGTGACGATGCCGCCCGGGCGAACGTCGCTGCTGGAGCCGCAACTGGATGCGCTCAGGACGGCAGCGAGACTCGCGTCCCTGCCGGCGGGCTTCGAGGCGCTGCTGCGCGTATTGCAGCCGACGCTGCCCGAGAATCGGCAAGCGCACCTCCGACGGTTCCTGGAAGCCGTCGCCAAGGTCGAAGCCGAACGGGGTTCGCCTGCCGATATCGCCGTGCATGCGAGCACCGCGCGCGGCGCGATCGACACGAACCAATCCACGCTCGCACAGGACGTGCTGCACATCGAAAGCCGCGCGCTCGAGCACGTGGGCGACGATCCTCACGCGTCGCTCAATGCCAGCGAGAAAGCCGCGATCTTTGCATGGGACAACGGCTTCCGCGACCGCGGACCCGGCACCGACCTGGCCAGGGTCCAAGGGCGGCTCGCGAAGATGAGCAAACACATCCAGCGGGCCAATCACCTGCAGGAGTTACGTAACGTCAGGTTCGATCGCACCGACGTGGTGCGATCGACCATCAAGGTCGTCGACGCGAAAGCGCGGATCCTCGCGATGCGGGCGCAGCAGGCGATTGGCCGCAAGAAGACGCCGCTCACCGGCCTGCGGCGGTTCGGCGCGAACAATGGCTTTCTGCTGCACCCCGACGACGACGTCCGGGTCCTCGACGACAACGCGAAGACAGCGATCAAGGCATTGCGCGCCCGCTACGCGCAAGTCTTCCCCGACCCCGAGACCTTCGCACCGAAGGTGAAGGACCCTCGTTCAAAAGCCCTTCCTGAGCCCGTGCTGCGCGAAGCGCTGCTCGAGCATTGGGAGTCGCTATTCGAGGAACACCAGATGCGGCCGCTTGGCAACAAGGTCGACCGCGCGGCACTGAAGGCAATCGCTCAAAGGATCGCGACGCGCTATGGCGCCGACACCGAGCAGACGCGTAATCAGATCGAAGGCCATCTGCAGCGCTGGGCCGGCAGCGAGCTCAAGCGCAAAGGCTGGAAGTTCGAACGTAGAGTCAGCCGTGAGCTGACGCTCGCCGATCTGCAGAAATGGGCCAACGACGCTCATATGCCGATGACGAAGCTCACGCCGCTGGGCCGGGAAATCGCCAGCGGGTCGCCCGCGGAGGAGGCGCGCGGGCGCGTGAGCGCCGGCCCCGCTTCGCCGACCCACCTCGAGGAAACCGAGTTCGGCACTGCGCTACGCAAAGCGCTCACCGTCGTCAATTCGGCGGCCATCCGGCCCGACGATCTCACTCCGGACGGCCTGCATCGCTTCACCCGCATGTATCTGCTCGAACACAACTGGGGTAGCCCGCTCACCGGATCCAATGGGGGCACCGCCGGGATCAATATCGCGTCTATTTCGGAGTCGATCCGGGCGGTCGCGGAAAAATTCCTTCCGGTCAGCGTGGTTCCGATCCTTGACCTCAAGATCTCACGCTCAAGCAACGCGGTGCTGAACATTGGTTCGACCACTCACGGTGGCGAAATTTTCATCGGCACGCAACGGCAAAAGGCCGCCTCGGTCGGGACGGGATTGACTGGCAGTATAGGACCAGGCGCCTTGGCGAAAGCACTCGCCCAAGGCAGCGGCAGCGTCCAGATCACGCCCCTCGCCTGCGAAACCGTGAGGATGCGTGGGGTGATGGTGCGCGCGCTGCGTCGGGCAAAAGCCGACCGTACGGGATTTGACACGGATGCCGCTCGCGCGGAGCTCGTCGCGTTCAACGATCTCATCTGGTCGGTCGCGAAGGGCGAGCATGGCGCGCTCAGCCCAGAGCAGACGTGGGAGCTGATCGCGAATCAATTCTTCAAGAGCCAGGCGTTGTCCATCGGCTGGCAGGATCAGGAGGCACCGACCGTGCACCATCCGTTCAGTGCGTCGATGGGAGTACGCGTTGGGCACGCCATCGGCGAGATCGCCGGTGCATTTTCGAAATCGGAAACCGTGCGACTCGGCGCCAGCGTCGGTTATTCGAGCGATCTGACGACGTATGCGTCGAACCGGCGCAGGGAGGAAACAGGCAAACATCGGCTGCTCCGGGCGAACCACCAGTGGCGCTTCCAGCAAAACATGACGCTCGGCGCGACGCAAACCAACCCGCCGATCCCGCTAAGCCATGCTGCTGGCCCAGTCACTGCGTCGCTCGCGAGCGGGCCGACACAGGTCACACGAACCTTCGCGCTCGACGACCGGGGCTTCAATGCGACGTTTCGCACGATCGTTAGTTCCGGCAAGTTCTCCGAGCCCTTCACGCTACGCGAGTTCGAAGAACGGAACGTCAAGGATTTCGTGAAGTTCCTGAGCGAACCGGCGCGCCACGCCCAGTTCACCCGAGTCTTCGAGGCAACCCACGGCGCGGACAAAGCCGAGGAAGCGTTCGCCAACTTCTTGCAGAAGGCGAAAAACTGGGCGGGGCCCGGGCAACACTACGTCACGCGCTACCGCATCCGCAACGAGGACCGCAAGATCATCGACGAGCTGGCGGCCGTCGCCCACACGATCCACGAACGCAATCCCGAAGATCCAATGTTGTCCGGGATCGAGCGGTCCATAAGAGCACGGCTTGAAGACGAAGACTCGTGGATACCGACTCAGGCCTTCACGCTCGAGGGGCAGACCGCCCGCAATGCAGTGGGTGTCAATTTCGGCGTGCAGTTCACCGCACAGGAGGCGGTGGCGAGCGACCGGGAACTGTCGGCGGTGGTCGTGCCGCTGCCGATCGCGAACGAATGGACGCGCGTGCGCAGGGACATGCTCGCTGGCAACACGAGCATTCACCCGGGCTCGATAGAACCCACGGCGGGAGCGTGACGAGCAGGGCAACACGCCGCTGCGTCAGACCGCCAAGCGCTATCCGGCGCTCTTGGGCCAGTGGCTCGAGGCCGGGGCCGACCCGAAGGCAACGAGCGCTCGCGGTGCAACACCGCTCTTCGACACATGCTCCCCGGAGGCGGTCGAACTGCCGGTGCGCGCCGGAGCGCCGGTCGATCAGAGCGACCGGAACGGCGATACCAGATGATGCGGTTCATCGGGGCACGTTGCTCCGCTCTATGCGGATCAGGAGGTCTGGGACAACTCGGGTACCTGTTCGCCGCGCTCACGCGCATCCAGAACGCCCATCGCGACGGTGTATGCCCACTGCAACTCCTGAAAGGCGGCTTTACTGCCACCCGGTTTATCGGGATGCAGGCGCAAAGCGTCTTTCCGATACCGCGCCCTCACCGATTCGCGCGTCGCGCGATCGTGCGGCACGCCCAGCACCTCGTGCCAATGCCGGAAACCCTCGCGAGGGGTCTGGTCCACGGCTTGTGCCGTATGGGAGCGGGCGCTGTCCGGGCGCGACGTACCTTGCCCTGCTGTCCCCCCCGCGTGTTGTGCACCTGAACCCTGATTCGCACGCCCGGCGCCCTGCCAACGATGCTCGTGCGGGATACCGCCTGGCGCCTGCGGGGAGCCGGTAAACGAACCTTGGCCCCCCCTACCCGTGAATGGCCGTGGTGTCGCACTGTAAGGGGCGTGAGGGCATGCGTAGCCATACGCGTGTCCCGGGTGCCATGCGGCGGGATTGTGGTTATAGCGACCGCCGGCATACGGCGCATAGGGCGGCGCCCCATATGTATAACCGCTATTCAGCGTCATGAAAAAGGGCTGTGATGTGGTGGGTTGAAGGCCGACATGCAATGTATGGAAGCGGCCGTTGTAATGAAACCCGACGTGCATTCCGCCTCCATGTGCGGTCCGCCCAAATCCGTATGAGAATCCGAACAATTGGCCTGCACCGAACGTGCGGCTGTGATATCCGGACCCGTTCCAGGTGGGCCTCACATATTGCGGGTAGCCATAAGCCATGAACCCCGGGGCGGCGTACGCCCCTGCGTAGTAGTGCGACGGCCGTTGAGCAGCGTGTTGCCGCGCAAAGCTCGCTCCACCATTGGCAGCCAATGTCCGGCTCGACGCGGGAAGCGGCTTCCCGGTACCGTTAGATCGCCCCATGCCAGCAGCCCCCGAGGCATCGTTCTTCGCCTGCGCGCGGCGCAAGAAGGTGGCGAGCCGCTCGACGCCTTCCGCATAGCGAGGTGCGGTTGCCGTATCCCTCGGACCGTCGCGAAACAGGCGAAGTGGGTCGCGCTCGAGTGCATCCATCCGCTCCCCGCTGCTTCGCGGCCTCGATTCGCCCAATACGGGGTGAGAAGCCACGCTCGCTACGGTCATGGGGCCCGCTGCATTGCCGGCCCGCGTCCGCGCCTCTCGAACGTTTGCCTGTGAAGCCGTAAGACGGAGGGGCGAAAAGACGTCGTCTTTCCTGACTTGTGCAATCGTGGCCGACGCTCGCGTCGGCTTCTCTGCAACGGAGTCTGGAACAGACTGTGGCAAAGGCAAAGCATCGGATATTCGGCTCGGCATCGGACCCTCCTGCCCATGGTCGCTTACGGGAACCGCAACGCAACCCTATCGTGAATGAGCGCAAGTACGGGGCCGCAGCAGGCCCAACGATATGCGTCTATTTTCCGGGTATGACGCCCGACGGTCGCGCATCTATCCGCGAAATACCAGGGCACCAGCGCGGCGCTCAGCGTGCCACGTTGTAGGTCGCACAGGCACCGCTCGCCACGACCGCCAGTGCGTTACAGGCATTGACCATCTGCTTCGTGCTGCTGTCGGCGACGCTGCCTTTGAGCGCGGCATAGACTTTCGCCGCGTCGAGATCCGGATTGACGGCGAGCAGAAGCGCCGTGATACCGGAGACGTAGGCGGCGGAAAACGAGGAGCCGGAAAGAAAGTCGTAGTGGCCACCTGGCGTCAGCGTAAGCACGTCCCGTCCGGGCGCGTAGACGACCGCGCCCGCCGCGGCGCTGCCCGGCATATCGGCGGCAATTACCTGCGCAATGCCGACTGGAAAGGCGTGCAGGTCGCCGTTCGGCGGCACCGCGCCGACGACGATCACGCCGTGCCGCAAGCAGTATTCGACAAGCTGGGTCAAGAGCGGATCGGGTGGCCCGCTCAGACTCAGATTGATCACCTGTGCGTGCGACTCGACCGCGACGCCGAGCGCCTCGGCAAGCGTCAGCGAGTTGCAGATCGCGGGGCCGCTCGACGGGCCTGCGCCCGTAGCTGGCATCTGCCAGCAGGCCTTCAGCGCGAAAATCTTCGCGCGCGGTGCGACACCTATGATACCGCGCCCGCTCGCCGGATTAGCGGCAATCACACCGGCTACTGCAGTGCCGTGGACATCGCGGTTGAACAGCGAGATGTTTTGCTCGACGAAGTCGCGCTTCAGGGCGATTCTGCCCGCCAGATCGGGATGCGAAGTATCGACGCCGGTATCGATGATCGCCACGCGCACGCCCTGCCCTTGGGAAACGCGCTGAGCGGCCAGCGCATCGATGTCCTGCAGCCCATGCTCCAGGCTGAGATAGCCCCCCTGAGGCACTGGCTCATCTGGCACGCCTAATGTGCGAAACAACTGCAGCGGCTGTGCAAGTTTCACGCGCCGGTCATGCCCGAGCTTCGCCAGCACCTCTTCCCGCGTGCGGTCGCCTGTCACTTCCAGCACCGTGCAATGAACTTGCAATTGCACGATCGGCCAGGCCATCACCTCGCGCAGCCGATAGTCGCGGGCGATGGCCGCCACCGTCGCCCGCGCGCTGCCGTAAGCCACGTAGCCCGGGGCGCCGTCGTAACCGCCAGCCGTCGTGCCGGCCAGCATCGGTACCGACTCGCCTGGATTGGCGACGGCAACGATGATCATCCGATCGCTGTTCTTGTTCATCTGTTCGAGCGCCGCAGGATCGATCCGAAGATTGGACTGCGGTACAAGGGACGCATCCGTACAAGCCACCAACAGAGGCAACAGCGGGCCAACGAGCGAGACACGACGCGTCAGCTCGTGCAGCCGGCAGGCCACGCGGACGGCCAGCCGTACGCGCTTGCCATCGAGCGCTCTCATCGACTTCTCCTGTAAATCGGGGTAAGGATTGCCGCCGGCGTGCCGGATAAACGGTCCAACTTTACGCTTTTCTCTGCGGCGGCAGGAAACACGCCGAATCCTCTCCGTGAGTGCCGGCACGCCCGACGAATGTTGCAACTGTGGCAAACATCTGTCAGCCCGCCTGGTCGAGGCCGCCCTCGGCTGCCCAATCGAAATCATTCGCGCCGGCGATGCCGTCTGCGCCCGCCACATCGTGTGTTTCGATCTGATTGAACGTGTCGGAGTTTTGCAGCATGTACTCCGCAGCAGCCGACACACTGAGCGGGGTATTGGCCTGAGGATTGTATGCGAGCTGATAGAGCTGATTCGGATCGAGCGTATTGATGCCGTTATGGTGCATATAGCCGGCGAGCGCACCTGACGCGCTTTGCGCGTCGGTCTCCGAGGCGGCGACGGCAACCGGCGTCGCCGGGGCATTGCCCAGGCCGCCTTGCGCCGCCCAGTCGAAATCGTTCGCACCGGCGATGCCGTCGGCGCCCGGAACATCGTGCGTCTCGATCTGATTGAAGGTGTCCGGGTTTTGCAGCATGTACTGTGCTGCCTCGGATACGTCGGACGGCGTGCCGGGAGCCGGGTTGTACGCCATCTGATATAGCTGGTTGGGATTCAGCGTCGACACGCCGTTCTGTTGCATGTACCCGGCGAGCGCGCCCGACGCGCTTTGCGCTGTCATGTCCGAGCCGGTATTCCCGTCGAGATCGGCTTCGGTAATGCCGTCCTGGGCAAACACCTGCTGCATCATCTGCTGCAACGACTGTAGAGTCGATTGGTAGACCGCGTTAAAGTCGAAGGGTGGCATCTCGGCCTGGGCCGCCTTGATTGCATCCGCACCGAGCTGCTCGATATTGCTGGAGATATCAATTGAAACGTTCATGGTGGGCCTCGTCGCCTGATTGATCGATCGCACCGCACGATGCGGCGCGGACCTAACCGCGAGCGGCGCGCGGTCGCATGCACCGCTCGCGCCTCCGACACAGCACGTCGCTCTATGCATTACGTTAGCCATTTGCGCAAATGCTGTTCACCCACCCGGCGAAATACGCGCAACTTCGGCGAACCGATGCGCATACGGTCGTCTGCCGCGCCGGCTCGTCACTCATCAGTATTCCTGTTGAAATGAGGTACGACCGCGGCCGTGTCCAGCACAAAACTGAAAGCTGCCACCGGGCATCGGCCCGTCATCGAGGCTCGAAAAAATATTACGCAATCGCCCATAGCCCAATATCGTCGCTTAAAGCTTCTGCGGTAGGATCGGTCCATGCCCGGTCGCCGATGCGCGTGTGTCGCCGGCAACCGGTGCCCCAACCGACCAACAACCCACCGAAAACCCTAGCGACAATATGAAGTCGAGGCGTTGTTGGCCCCTTCCCGTACAAGCAGCAGCTGCCCCTGCGCGCTACGTGCTGCGTTACGCCATATCGCTCACACTTGCGGCCCTTTGCTGCCGGGCGCCGGCTGTGGCCGCGCTCGATGATTGGCAATTCCAGCTAGGTTCGACGACCGACCGGATCAACCGGGGCTTCGACCAGAGCGACGCGAAGCCATCGGTCGACGCCGAGGCCAGTTGGTACCCCGGAACGGGTGTCTTCGCCAATGCGTCGGTGTCGTCAGTCAGGTTTTTCGACGGCGCTCCGCTCGGCGCCGAATTCATCGCGAACGCCGGATACGCATGGCGCTGGGCCGCCGACTGGAGTCTGCAGGCGATGTTGTCGCATTACCGGTTCGCGCGTGAACCGCATGCGTCACACTTCGAATACGACGAACTCGCACTGGCCGGCGGATGGCGCGATTGCCTGTTCGCCGCCGTTACCGCGTCGCCGAATACGAGCTATGGCCTTGCGCCCAAAGCACGCGCGTTCAGCTATAACCTGAGCGCGCACCTGCCACTTGCGGGCGGCTTTTCGGGCATCGCCGGGGTCGGCTATTACGACTTGAACGCTAGCGCCGGCGCGGGTTTCAGCTACGGCGACGTGGGCCTCGCGTACCAGTATCGAGCCATACAGTTCGAGCTATCGTACGTCGGTACGCACGCCCCCGAGCGGCTCGATCAACTGCTTGGCGCGATGCTCGTGCATCGCTGGGTCGCGCAGGTTAGCTGGGATTTCTGAGCGGCCCGTGTTTGCGGCCGCGGGCATCGCAAGGCTCAGCCGACCACCCAAACACAGGAAGGAAACACTCACGAAATTATCAGGAAATCCGCACATGGCTAACGCTTCAGTTGAGCGGAGGCTGAAAAAATGCAGGCTGGCATGAAGCATCAGATCGAGCGCATCGCCTCACCCGCGAGAGCCGCCTCAATTCGCCGTGAGGGTAACGGCCGCTTGCCCTCCACGCAGGCTCAGTTGCCGCAGCAAGTCGGACACCAGCAAGGCGAGCTCCCTCAGGGCGGCGGCCTCCTGCAGCAACCTCTCGGCTGACGGCGGCGAGGAATCTGCAGCGGACTCGTTGTGCATGGCATCGATCCGCTCGCGGACCTGCTGCCCGAGCGCGGCGATTTCCTGCCGCGCCGTGTCGGCGGGGCCATGCGTGCCCTCGCCTTCGGGGGGCACAGGACACTTCGGCAGGACGGTTTTCCTGATGCCCGCTGGCGCGACACGCGGCAGTGCGGACGCAGCGACGCGAGGGCGCCCCGGCCGGTCGCGCGGCGCCGCTGCGGGGCGTTCCGCCTCCAGGGGATGCTTGGCGAGACCTTGCAACGCCCCACTCGGTGTCGAAGCCGGGCGTGCAACCGGTGTCGCGGTTGGTGTTGGCCGAGGCCGGCTGTCTGCCGGTCTCAGGCTGTCGAACAAAACAATCTGCCCGGCGACTTTCACCATGGAAGCCACCGCGCAAAAACCGCCGAGGGATTCGATGAGATCGCATGCGTCAGCAAGGCGTCACCCTGGCGGCGGCTTAGAAGCGCCTCCCCGCCACCAAGATAGCCCGGCTGCAAACAAAATAGACCTAGGCCGCATGCGACAGAAAGCATAAGCAATCTGGACAAGCGCCGTCGGCTCACATGGCTGCCTTTCATCTTGTTCTCCCGAGATCGACTTGCCCGAAGGCAATCTGACGTGTCGATTCTCGTCTCGGGCAACGCTTGCGTAGTGTCGCTCGCGCGAACGTCCGGCGCATGGCGCGAAATCTTCTCAGCGGGTCTGGGATTGTGACTTTTACGTTCAGAAGGAATCGTCGCACGCCGGCTAAAAACTGTGCCATCTGCAATGACCGACCCATATGATTACACCGACGTCCTCCAGTCCTCCGAAGTGCTGTCACCTGCTATGGACATACGCCAGGCCAGTTCGCATGAGTAACGTTGCAACTTTTTTGCCGACGAGCAGCACTCACGTCTCGAGGATGAATATCCTCTTGCGGAAGAGAAGCCAAACGTTTGCGAGCAAGCGGGAAGGCGCGTAGCGCCGGCGTATGGGA
>Ga0153933_1000226_pt1 | contig 25770 bp, 19 predicted proteins | sample TSNJ017MetaG_FD_102275 | JGI IMG/M metagenome (GOLD analysis project Ga0153933, IMG submission 102275) | Attine ant fungus gardens microbial communities from New Jersey, USA - TSNJ017 MetaG | ecosystem: Host-associated > Fungi > Mycelium > Unclassified | place: USA: New Jersey, Wharton State...
CCGGCTTGTCCGAACCCTGTTGCAGGCTAGTAGGGCTCGCAAGCTTCAGCGACATCGCGAGCATGTAGGCGCCCGCGCCAAAGAACAGACCCTGCCCGAGATTGAGGATGCCGGCATAGCCCCATGACAGCGCCACCGCGACGCCGAGCATGCCGTAAACCAGATATTTGGCGACGCGATTGAGCCAGAATGAATCCATCAACAGCGGCAGCAGCATCACCAGCACCACGAACGCGGCGTAGACGGCCCAGTCGATACGGCGTCTCGTCGTCATCAACGGCCTTTCAGGGCGAACAGGCCCTTGGGCTTGAGCACGATGATGGCGATGACGACGGCGAAGACGACGGCACGCGCCAGGATGTCGTTGGTTGCGGCGGCGACGAGCCCGTCGATCTCGCCAAGGATCCCGGCCGATAGCACCGAGCCGAGCAAGCTGCCGACGCCCCCCATCACCACGACCAGGAAGCCGTCGACCACCATCGACGTGCCCATGTCGGGGAATACCGTCTTGAAGCCGGACATCATCACGCCGGCGACGCCGGCAAGGCCCGACCCGAAAGCGAACGTCAGCGCGTTGATGCGGGTCACATCGATGCCGCAGGCCGCCGCCATCTTCGGATTGCGGATGATGGCGCGGACCTGCGTGCCGATCGCCGTGCGATAGATGATCAGCCAGGTGACGAGCGCGAGGATCGCGGTCACCAGGATGATGAAGGCGCGGTAGCGGTTAATGTCGGCGCCGAGGATCGTGAAGGTGCCCTGCAGGATCGCGGGCACGCTGACATTCTGCAGTCCGGGACCTAAGCCCTGGATATGGATGCCGAGGAACGACAGGCCGAATTCCAGCCGCACCGCCTGCTGGATCAGGATCGCGATGCCCCAGGTCGCGAGCAGCGTGTCGAGCAGCCGGCCATAGAGCCTGCGCACCACGACGCGCTCGATCAAGAGGCCAAGCAGCGCGGTGACGATGAATGCCAGCGGAATGCTGACGAAGATGTTGCTGCCGAGCCAGATGCCCGAGAGCACCGTGACATAGGCGCCGACCATGACCATCTCGCCATGGGCCATGTTGATGACGCCCATGGCACCATAGGTGATCGCAAGACCGAGGGCGACCAGAAGCAGGATCGACCCAACGCTCAGTCCGATGAAGAGAACTTCAAGCATGCCGTTGCCCCGTCATCCACCGCGCGGGAGGTGGCGCGGTGGATGATGTCTGCCGCCGTCAGGTTTTCAGCTTGTTGGTGTCGAGCCCCTTGCCCGTACAGAACAGGTTGGTCGGGGTCTCGCCATAGGCGACATAGGGCAGCGGGATCACCGGCTCCTTATAGGCGTCGATGATCTTGCCCTGGCCGTCGGGGAGCCACTGCGCAATGCGGGGCGTCAGGTAAGTGTGCAGGTTCTCCGCCTCGATCTTGACGTGGCCGTTCGGCGCATCGAACTCCTGCCCCTTCACGGCGTCGCGGATCGCAAGCGGGGTGATTTCGGCCGCCTTCTCCACCGCCTGCTTCCAGAGGAAGACCTGGAAGTACGACGACTCCAGCGCGTGATGGGTCACCGCCTTCGGATCCTTGACGAAGGCGCGGTAGCGCTCCACGAAGGCCTTGTTGCGATCGGTGTCGATCGCCTGGAAATACGGGAACGAGGTGTAGCTGCCGACGGCGTATTCCGCGCCCATCGCCGCGATCTCGATCTCCGAGGTCACGGTGGCGCAGATCGGCAGCTTGTCGTGGGTCAGGCCCTGGTTCTTGTACTCGCGGTAGAACGCGACCACGGAATCGCCGACCACGTTGGACAGCACGACGTCGCAGCCGGAGCCCTTGATCTTGTTGACCATCGAGCCCCATTCGGAATGGCCGAGCTCGAGATATTCGTCGGCGATCCATTCGCCGCCGTTCTTCTCGATCAGGATCTTCGAGACCTTGGCCATCTCGCGTGGATAGATGTAGTTCGAGCCGACGATGAAGAACTTCTTCTTGCCGAGCGTCTTGATGATCCACGGAATGAAGTTCGAGAGCTGCTGGTTCGGAACGGCGCCGGTGTAGACGACGTTCTTGGAGCACTCGAAGCCTTCGTAATAGGTCGGGTAGAAGTACAAATTGTTGCGCTTCTCGAACACCGGCAACACCGCCTTGCGGCTCGCCGACGTATAGGAGCCGAACACGGTCGGCACCCTGTCCTGGATCACGAGCTTCGAGGCCTTTTCGTTGTAGGTCTTCGGATCGGACGCGCCGTCCTCGGCGATCGCCGCGATCTTCATGCCCTTGACGCCGCCTGCGGCATTGATCTCGCTGATCGCCATCATGGTGGCGTCATGCAGCGATTTCTCGATGATCGAGAGACCACCCGTCAGCGAGAACAGCACGCCGACCTTCACCTCACCGGCTGCACGCGCGCCGGTCTGGAAGACCCATGGCGACGTGATCACCGCGCTTGATGCAAGCAGACCATTCCTGAGAAACCTGCGCCTATCGATCGCCATCACTCCATTCCCCCTGTGTTCAGGCAACACCAAGCCGTTCGCGCCGAAGCGCGTTGTTTCGAAGCCAGAGAAGTCAACGAGCAGACCGCGCCCCGAAAACGCATGTTGCGTCGGCGGCAAGCCACGATCCGAAAAACAAAAAAGCCCGACAGATCCTCACGGATCTCTCGGGCTGCCTAGCCGGGAGCCGAACCAGCATCCTCGATGGTTCAGCGAATGTCGCGAGAGAAATTTTCTCCGGCGACGGGAAAAAAGCTAATCACCTTTCACGCGGTATTGCAATAGTTCATTTGCGTGGATGATCGCAGCCGCCATGTCGTCCATCGACAGACGCTTCGACATCGCCTGACGACGAATGCTTTCATAGGCTTCCGCCTCGTTCAAACCCTGACCATCCATCAGGATCACTTTTGCTTTTTGAATCCGCTGGATGCCGGCGAGCTTTCGCTCGAGCTTGCGCATGCGCTTCTCGGCGTCGCGGCGCTCCAGCCACAGGCTGCGCGCGATCGTCAGATTGGTGAGCAGACCGAACGGACGGATCGGCCGCTCGACGACCGCAACCGCGCCGGCTTCGAGTACGAGCTGCAACGTCGACGGATCTTCATAGCTGACGATTGCGATGATCGTCGGCCGGTGCGCCGTATCGGACTTGAGCAGGTGCTGGATGTCCTCGCGCACATCGTGCTCGATCGCCAGCAGCACGATATCGGCGCCGTCGGCCCAACAATCCGGCACCGGCCACTGCGTCTCCACCATGCAGCCGATGCGCCGCAAATGCTCGATCAACCTGGTGCGCTCGGTGTCCGGCGGGTGCACGACATGGACCCGCAGCCCCCGCAGATCACGAAGAATTTGGATGGCCACGTCCATTTCTCCGTTACGGGATGCTCATGAGTGGAGCAGCGGCAGTTCGTCGACTGACCAGTCGTCGAGGCTCTGAACGACGCAGTAAGGGTCCGGCTTGACGCGCACGCCCGGATTCCAGACCGCCTGGAAGCGGCCGTTGCGGTCGAGGCGCGCGATGCGCGGCCAGAGAAAAGTGTGGTTGTTTTCCGGATCGATTCTGACCCGCCCCTGCGGCGCGTCGAACTCGGCGTCACGCAGATTGGCGAGCACCTGCTCGGGGTCGTCGGTGCCGCATTTCGCGACTGCGCGCATCGCCAGATGCAGTTGGAAATAGGACGCCTCGGCGCCCGCGGTGACCGGCGCGTTGGCGCCATACTTCGCCTTGAAACTGCTGACGAAACGCCGCGCCGCGGGCGACGACAAGGTCTCGAAGAAGGGCGCTGCCGTGATGTGCCCCTCGGCCGCTTCTGCCCCCATCTCGGCGACCTCGGCCTCGCTGGTGGTGAGGCTTGCGATCGGCATCCGCGTCGGATCGAAGCCGGCCGCGCGATAGGCGTTGTAGAGCTGGGCGGTGCCGCTGCCGACCACCGTCGAGAAGATCACGTCCGGCGACGTTGTCTTGATGCGGCTGATGACTCGCTCGAAATCCTTCGGATCCGGATAGAGCGGCACATAGATCTCATCGAGGATCTTGCCTTTGCCCTGGCTGACGAAATCCCCCATCACGCGGTTGGATTCATAAGGGTAGATGTAGTTCGACCCGACGAACAGGAACCGGTTGCCATAGGCCGAGAACAGGAATTTCGCGAGTTGCAGCGAGTTCTGATTGGGGGCCGCGCCAGTGTAGACACAATGGCGGGAATACTCGAACCCCTCATAAAGGGTCGGGTAGAACAGCAGCCCGCGATGCGCCTCGGCGACCGGCAACACGGCCTTGCGCGTCGACGACATGTAGCAGGCGAACAGCAGCTTGATCTTGTCGACCTGGAACAGGCGCTCGGCGAAGGCACGGAACTTCTTCGGGTCGGAGGCTGGGTCGTACATGACCGGCTCGATCGCCTTGCCGAGAATTCCTCCGCTCGCGTTGAGCTCCTCGATCGCAAGCAGGGTGGCGTTCAGCTGCGTGCGCTCGATCCCCTGCGTCACGCCCGTCTGCGAGAACAGCACGCCAACGCGCCAGACATCCGGATTGTCGTCCGCTACCGCCATGATCAGCCACGTCACCTCGTTGTAACAATGCTATCCTTAGCACCATCATCCCTGATGAAAACCCCCTTCTTCGCGGCAACGCGAAGGACGGCGCGGACGAGCAGTGCCGCGACGAGGACCAGGCCGCACAGCTCGCACCAACCTGCATTTCCCGTGCCGTGCACAAAAAAGCGAACGGGCGCTCGCTCAGAAAATTTTCACCGCCCCCTTTTCCGATGGCCGTGCTCTGGGCTAGGAATGACAGAGGGCGCAAAGCCCGCGCTCGGACCCACTGAGATTGGGATCAGGGGGTGCGAGACGACATATCAGGGAGGCAGCGTGGCTCTCGCGCGCCAACGGCCAGGAACGACAGCGTTCGCAATGGACGCGCTTTGCGCGCGTATCCTCGAGCGCCACCGGGATTCCATCAAGGTCCAGAAGCCCCACCTCGCGGTTCCGAACCTGACGCGCATCATCGGCGCGACGCTCACGCTGTCCAACAAGCACGGCTTTCACGCCACCACGCTGCGCCAGCTCGCCGAAGCCTCCGGCCTCAGCATGGGCGGCCTCTACACCTATTTCGACAGCAAGCCGACGCTGCTGGCGATGATCCTCGGCGAGGTCGCCGCGACGGTGAGCGAAGTCCTGACCGCACCGCCCGACGACGTCAGGCAGGACGCCCGCAGGCATCTGCACTGGTTCATCGCGACCCATGTCCGCATGAGCGAGGCGATGCAGCCCTGGTTCGTCTTCTCCTTCATGGAAGCGAAGTCGTTTCCGCCGGCGGAACGCCAGCGCGCCGTCGACATGGAGGTGATGACCGAGAAGATCATCGCCGACATCATCAGGCAGGGCGTCACCAGCGGGGTCTTCACCGTCGACCAGGTCACGCTGACGGCCTCGTTGATCAAGCCGCTGCTGCAGGACTGGTACGTCAAGCGCGCCAAATATCGCCGGCGCGGGACGTCCATCGAGGCCTATATCAACGCGGTGGGAACCTTCGTCGACGCCGCGCTATCGGCCACGAACCGGAATGGCCGCGTGCCAGCAAGCTCCCGCTCGAAACCCAGGCAGATGGCGCACCCTTAAGCCCGCAACAAGGACCAGGCGATGACGCGTTTTCGATTCAATCAGCAGGAGATCGTCTTCGCCGTCTTCGCCGTCCTGTTTCTGGTGTTCTCGATCTTCCTGCGGGGCTTTCTTTCGCCCGAGAACATGCTGACGCTGCTGCAGAACGTCGCCGTGCTCGGCATCCTCGGGCTCGCCATGGCGATCGTCGTGATCGGCCGCGGCATCGACATCTCGCTGATCGCAGCACTCGCGGTTCCCCCGGGCCTCGTGCTGCAGATGGTGCAGAACGGCCATTCGCTGCCGGCCTCGCTGCTCACCGCGGTGCTGCTCACGATCGCCTTTGGCCTGGTCAATGGCTGGCTGATCGCCTACGCCGAGGTCCCCTCCCTGTTCGCGACACTGGCGACCGGCTTGCTGCTGGCCGGGCTCGGACAGGCCGCACTGTTCCAGCTCGACGTCGTGCAGTGGAGCGATGGCATGGCCGGCTTCGAGCGGCTCGGACAGGGCACGATCCTGGGCATTCCGACCTCGATCGTGATGTTCGCGATCGCCTGCATCGTCGTCGCCTTCCTGCTGCGCCGGACCCGCTGGGGCGCTTATATCTATGCGATCGGCGACAATCCCTGTGCGGCACGTGTCACCGGCATCCCGTCGCGACCGATCGTCGTCCTGCAATATGTCGTCGCCGCGCTGATCGGCTGCTTCGCCGGCCTCGTGATGGCCGCGTCCGTCAATTCGATGCCGACCCGCATCTTCAACTCAACGCTGATCTACGACGTGATCCTGGTCGTCGTGCTCGGCGGCATCGGCCTGTCGGGTGGTCGCGGCGGCGTGCTGAATGTCATCATCGGGACGCTGCTGATCGGCACCATGCTCAACGGCATGACCATCATGGACATCTCCTACGCCGGGCAAAACCTCGTCAAGGGCGTGGTCCTGCTGCTCGCCGTCATCACCGATTCCTTCCTGAATCCGCGCAACGAAGAAACCGCGCAGCAGGGCAACATCTGAGTGAAGCGACAACAACACCAACCAAGGAGGAAGCAATGAAGCGCGTTGTCAGTTCTGCCAAGGTCATCGTTGCGGCGATGGGGCTCGCAGCTATCGCCGCACCGGCTCTCGCCCAGCAGGGTCTCGACGAGCCGTTCCAGAAGCCGTTCAAGGAGGCGCTGGCCGGCAAGACGGTCGCCTATGTCCCGGTCGCGATGAACTTCGACCTCACCGAAGGCTGGTACGCCGGCATGAAGAAGGAGCTCGAGCCGTACGGCGTGAAGTTCGAGATCCGCGATCCCAACTGGAACACCAATGCCGGCGCGCAGGCGGTGACCTCGCTGATCTCGGAAAAGCCGGCGGTGATGATCATCCACAATCCGGACGTGCAGACCTACGCCAAGCTGCTGCAGCGCGCCGAGAATGAAGGCATTTACGTCATCCAGATCAACATGGGCTCGGCCTATCGCAGCTCGGCCTTTGTCGGCGCCAACTGGATCGAGATCGGCGAGCGGGACACCGATGCGGTGGTCAAGTCCTGCCAGGGCAAGTCGAACAAGATCGCGATCGTGCAAGGCGCATTGTCGGCGGCGGCCAGCGCCTACACGCTGAAGGGCGTCGAAAATGTTCTCGCCAAGCATCCCGAGATCAAGGTGGTCTCGAGCCAGGCGGCCGATTGGGATGCGGCGAAGGCCAAAGCCATCACCCAGACCGTGCTGAAGCAGAACCCGGACCTCTGCGGCATCGTCGGCTTCTGGGACGGCATGGACATCGGCACCGCGGCGGCGGTGAAGGAAGCCGGCCTCACTGGAAAAGTCTTTGTCGCGACCTCCGGCGGCGGCGAGCGCAAGGGCGCCTGCGAGCTCGTCAAGTCCGGCGCGTTCGATCTCAATCTGAGCTACGACGTGCCGACGCAGGCCGCTGATCTCTCCGCCATGATCAAGTGGCTGCTGTCATCCGGCGCCAAGGCCGGCTCGGTCAAGGGATCGGCCTACACCACGCTGATCCCGATCACCAAGGAAAATGCCGACAGCCCGACCTCCTGCTGGAATCTCAGCGATCTGAAGAAATAGTCGCCGCCTGGCGTCCCGGGTCGAGCTGACCCGGGACGCCGACGCCCCAAATCCAACGCCTGCTGGAATGCCGATGCGCGAGACCTTGACGAGCCTGCGTTACCGCTACTGGCCGGATCATCTGCTCGGCGAGATCCTGTCCAAGCGATGGACCGAGACCGCGATCCCGGTCATCCTTCTCCTGATCGTCGGCTTCGCGCTCAGCCAGTCCATCGACCATTTCCTGTCGCCGGCGAGCCTTGCCGATACCGCGCGCCAGGCCGGCGAGATCGGCTTTATCGGTCTCGGCATGGCGCTCGTCGTGATCGTCGGCGGCATCGATCTCTCGGTCGGATCGATCTTCGCGCTGACGGATTTCTGCGCGCTCTATCTGCTCGACGTGCTGAACTGGCCGGTGCCGGCGGTTGTCGTCGCGACCCTCGCGTGCGGCGCGCTGCTCGGCGCCGTCAACGGCGTGCTGATCGGCTATATGCGGCTGCGCGCCTTCATCACCACGCTGATCACCCTGATCATCTACCGCTCGGCCTTCGACCTCTTGATCCAGCGCTATTCCAACGAGATCGCGGCCGCCTTCCCCGATATCCCGTCGTGGAATTTCATCGGCGGTGGCGACGTGTTCGGGATTCCGAGCGTGGCGCTGGTCTATATCGCGATCGCCATCTTCGGCCACATCTTCATGACGCGGCTGCGCCCGGGCTGGCACATCACCGCAATCGGCGGCTCGCGCCGTTCCGCCTACAACTCCGGCATTCCGGTTCGCCGCACCATCGCGCTGTGCTATGTCGCAAGCGGCGTGCTCACCAGCATTGCTGCGCTGTTCTTCGCCGCGCGCCTCGGCACCGTCGGCGGCGACATCGGCGTCGGGCTCGAGGTGATCGTGCTGACCGCGACCGTGCTCGGCGGCATCACGCTCGGTGGCGGCAAGGGCTCGGTCACGAAATCGGCGGTCGGCGTGCTGATCGTGCTGCTGATCACCAACGGCCTGACGACGCTGAACGCGCGCGGCGGCGTCAATCGCATGGCGCTTGCCGGCATCCTGCTGGTCGCCGCCATGGTCGATATCCGCTGGCAGAAGAACCGCACCCGCATCATCAGCAAGGTCTATGTCGCGCCGACCTATCACGCCCTGCCGCCGCCGCCCGCAACCGAGATCGGCCAGGGCGGCCCGTTCGAGCAGAACGACAAGCTGCGCGACGTCACGCTGATCGGGCTCGGCCGCATCGAGGCCCCCGAGGACGTGATCCTCGACCGCAACGACAATCTCTATGCGGGGTCGCGCCACGGCGACATCATCCGCTTCTTCGCGCCGGACTATCAGCGCATGGAGGTGTTTGCCCATATCGGCGGCCAGCCGCTCGGCATGGCCTTCGACCGGCAGGACAATCTCTATGTCTGCATCGGCGGCATGGGGCTCTATCGCATCAAGCCCGACGGCACGGTCGAGAAGGCCACCGACGAGACCAATCGCAGCATGCATTCGGTCAACGACGACAGCCGCCTGCGGCTCGCCGACGACCTCGACATTACAGACGATGGCCTGATCTTCTTCTCCGAAGCCACCGTGCGCTACGAGATGGATGAGTGGCCGATCGACGGCCTCGAAGCCCGCGGCAACGGCCGCATCATCTGCTTCGACACCAAGAGCGGCAGCACCCACACCGCGCTGCGTGGTCTCAAATTCCCAAACGGCATCTGCGTCGCCAGCGACGGCCAGTCGATCCTGTTCGCCGAAACCTTTGGCTGCTCGATCAAGCGTTATTGGTTCGCCGGCGCGAAGAAAGGCGCGGTCGAGGTCGTGATGGACAATTTGCCGGGTTACCCCGACAACATCAACCTCGCCTCCGACGGCAATTACTGGCTGGCGCTGGTCGGCATGCGCAGCCCCTCGCTCGACCTCGCCTGGAAGATGCCCGGCTTCCGCCGCCGCATGGCCAAGCGCGTTCCGGTCGACGAATGGCTGTTTCCGAACATCAACACCGGCTGCGTCGTCAAGTTCAACGAACTGGGCAAGATCCTCGAATCGTTCTGGGACCTGCGCGGCGAGAACCACCCGATGATCACGTCGATGCGCGAGCACCGCGGCTACCTCTATCTCGGCGGCATCGCCAACAACCGGATCGGCCGCTACAAGCTCGACAATGCCGACCCGAACTACGTGCAGTACGACAAGCGCTGGGGGAAGGCATCGTGATCGCGGCCGTCAGGGAGTTCACCAACCGCTTTCTCGGGCGCGGCGAAGCCACCATCACCGTGCCGTCCTTCGACGGCGCGCTCAAGCCGAACCAGAGGCTGGAGCAGGCTGTGACCCTGCTGGAATGCGAGGCCCCCGAGGATCTCGCGACCGACGGCCGCACCCTCTATCTCGCCGACGGCCGGCGCCTGCTGCGCCTCGACGGCGGCACGGCAACCGAGATCCGCAGCTTCGAGCAGCCGATCACGGCACTATGCATGCTTGCGAACGGCGGCATCGCGGTCGCGCTCGCCGGCCGCGAGGTGCGCCTCTTTGCCGATCCCGCGGCGGGCGAACCGACCGTGACCTTCGCAGACGCCGCCTTCAACGCGATCAATGCGCTGACGCCGGCAAGCGACGGAGCCTTGATCGCGACCGACGGCTCGGTCACCTGCGGCACCGACGACTGGGCCCGCGACCTGATGGAGCTCAACCGCGGCGGCCGGGTCTTCCGGCTCGAGCCCAGGACCAGATCGATAACGCCGTTGGCCTCAAAGCTGGGTTACGCGTTCGGCGCCTGTGCACATGGCGATGGCGTGCTGGTCAGCGAGAGCTGGCGGCATCGTCTTGTTCTCGTCAGAGACGCCCACGCGCCGCAGGTCGTGCTCGCTCACCTCCCTGTCTATCCGTCCCGGCTGTCGAAGGCAGCCGGCGGCGGCTATTGGCTGACCGCCTTCACCGCGCGCACCCAGCTCATCGAGTTCGTGCTGCGCGAGCCGGCCTATCGGCGCCGCATGATGGCCGAGATCGATCCGGCCTACTGGGTCGCGCCCCGCCTGCGGTCGGGGTTCTCGTTCAAGGAGCCGATGCAAGGCGCGCACATCAAGACCATGGGCGTCATCAAGCCGTGGGCGCCGCCCCGCTCCTATGGCCTCGTCATTCGCCTCGGTGAGGACGGCAAGCCGCTCTACTCGCTGCACAGCCGGGTCGACGGCGTCAATCACGGCGTCGTCGCGGCCATCGAAGTCGGCAGCGACCTCGTGCTGATCGCCAAGGGACCTGGCCGTGTCCTGAAACTGCCCCTGGCCGGGCTTGCCGAGGAGTTCGGCGCATGACCGACACCGTGTTGTCGCTACGCAAGGCGACCAAGCTCTATGCCGGCGTGCCCGCGATCGAAGGCGTCGACTTCGATCTCCGCCGCGGCGAGATCCATGCGCTGGTTGGCGAGAATGGTGCCGGCAAGTCGACGCTGACAAAGGTCATGGCTGGTGTCGTGACATTGACCTCGGGCGACATGACGGTCGACGGTGCGGCGGTCGCTCCGCGAACGCCGCTCGAGGCCCGCAACCTCGGCATCGCCATGGTGTTCCAGGAGAACAGCCTGGTGCCGACCATGACGGTGGCGCAGAACCTCGTTCTCGGGCAGGAGAAGTTCTACAATCGCTTGCGCGGCATCTACATCGCCGCACAGCAATTCCTGCAATCGCTCAATTTCGACGTCACGCCGACCGCGACCGTCGGCGCGCTTGGCGCCGCCAAGAAGCAGATGGTGGAGATCGCGCGCGCGGTCCTGCACAAGGCCAAGGTCATCATCTTCGACGAGCCGACCGCGTCGCTGACGCCGGAGGAGAAGAAATACTTCTTCGACCTCGTCCGCGACCTGAAGAAGCGCGGCGTCTCGATCGTCTTCATATCGCATGCCCTCGAAGAGGCGCTGTTGCTCGCCGACCGCATCACCGTGCTGCGCGACGGCAAGCACGTCGTTACCGACGACGCCGCCAAGTTTGATCGCGCGGCGATCGTGCAGGCGATGGTCGGTCGCGACCTGTCCAACACCCTCTACGGCGTCAGGAAGAACAGCGTCCGGCCGGCGGGCGCGCGCGTCCTCACGGTCCAGAACCTGAAAATGGCGCCGATGGTGAAGAACAATTCGCTGTCGGTGTTTGCCGGCCAGATCACCGGCGTGTTCGGTCTCGTCGGCGCCGGAAGGACCGAGACGTTCAAGATCGTCTCGGGGGTCCTGAAGCGCGACTTCTTCCACGGCGGCGAGATCATGTTGCATGACAAGCCGGTGCGCTACCGGGTGCCGGCGCCAGCGGTGAAGGCGGGCATCGCCTATGTGACCGAGGATCGCAAGGTCGAGGGCTTTTTCGAAACCTCCTCGATCGCCCGCAACATCTATCTCGGCCTGCTGTCCAAATTTCCGCGGGGCCGGATGATGCTGTCACGGCGCGAGACCAACGCGGTCGGCAAGACCTGGATCGAGCGGCTGAAGGTCCGCGCGATCGGTGACGAGGCCAAGGTGGTCGAGCTTTCAGGCGGCAACCAGCAGAAGGTGGTGATCGCCAAGTCGCTGGTGCAGGAGCCCGATCTGATCATCTTCGACGAGCCGACCCGCGGCGTCGACGTCGGCGCGATCGTCGAGATCCACGAGCTGATCAATCAGCTCGCCGACGAGGGCAAGGCGGTGGTGGTGATCTCGTCTTACCTGCCCGAGATCATGGCCCTCTCCGACCGCATCCTTGTGTCGCGTCAGGGCAAGGTCGTCGAGGAGTTCTCCGCGCTGGAAGCGACAGAGGAGAAGATCATGTACGCCGCCATTCACTAGCCCAATGGGGCTATGCAGCCTCAGTGCGGCGACGGGAACAGCGCGCGCAGGATGTCGGGCTTCCAGGTCTGACGCGCGCTGTCGAACGCCGCGAAGTCATGGTCGAACTGCCAGTACGCCCACGCCCAGCTCAGCCGTTCGGCGCTTTGCGTCACGAACGATAAATATCTGAAACGGCTGTCAGCCGGAGCCCGTTCGTAGACCCCGAATTCGCCAAGATAGATCGGACGTTTCTCCCGCTCCGACCAGAGCCGAACCTTCTCGAAGTCGGCGGTGACCTTCGCCTCATCGTCCGTGGTCCCCCAGCTCGACGGACCGATCTTGGAGAATTTCGCCGACCACGGCGCGCCCTGATGGGTAAACTGGATCGGCGCATAGTAGTGGACCGTCACGATCAGTTTGCGGTCGGCGGGCGGCAGTTTCAGCTCGTCGATCGGCATGTCGTCCACATTCAGCATTGCGGCGATGACGGTTCGCGCCGGATTGGTCGTCCTGATGATGCCGAGGCATTCATTGAGCAGCGAGTTCCACTCGGCCGAGGTCATGTGCCCTCCCGGCTCGTTGAGGATCTCGAACACCAGCGCGGGATATCTTCCCGCATAACGCGGTGCGATCTGCCGCCAGAACGCCCTCAGCTTCTCACCGCAGCCCGGAATGTCCCGCTGGCAGAACTCAGTGTCATGCTCGTCGAGGATCGGGATCAACCCGTGAGCGAGAACCGCCTCGATCACGGCGTCGAGGCGCTGCAGGACGACTTCATCCAGCATGTTGCCTGAATCCATATGCTTGAATCCGAAGAAGTTGATCCTGACATGCGAGAAGCCGGCTTTCCGGATCGCGGTCAGGTTCTCAAGCCGGAACGGTGCATTCCGGCCGCCCTCCCAGATGCCGTCATAGCCGAGGATGTTGATGCCGCGCCCGAGCGACATGCCATCCCGGGGCTCTGCTTGCCCGGCGGCGTGCCCTATCGGGGCCATCGCCACAAGGACCAACGCCAGCACGAACCGGCTCAATCCCGCTAGCCAACATATACGCGCCGCCATCATGGCGTTCAACTCACGACGATTGTGGTTCGAGCGAGGCGACCGGCCTGCAGATTGCCAGCATCAAAGCCACCAGCAGCACCGACGTAAACATCGTCGACCGCAGAAAGGACGTCTCGGTGAAGTTGGTCTGGCAATTGAGAAAGACGAATCCGATGATGAGCGCGCAATGGGCGCGGTCAATCGCGCGAGCCGAGATCAGATAAAGCACCTTGTTCGAGAACAGAAAGACGCTGGCGGTGAACAGAAGATAGCCCAGAAATCCCGTCTCGATCAGGATCGCAATGTAACCGTTGTGATAATTATCAAGCACCCAGCCATGGCTCTGCTCGAAATAGTCGTAGATCGTCGGGTTGGTCCAGAATCCATTGATACCGAAGCCGAGCAGCGGTGCGTCGTTGAAGTGGCTGATGGCGTAGTGCCAGATGAAGGTTCGCTCGGTGAAGTCGATGGTCGAGTCCGACAGATGGATGGAGTCGTATCCGGTCACGTAGAAGTACAGGATCAGGCAGGCCGCCGCGATGCACATCACCGGCGGCAACACCGCATAGATCCGCATGCACCCGACCGAGCGCATGGATGTGAACAGCAGCGCGCAGGCAACCAGCGCCAGTGCACCGGCGCCGCGCGATTCCGACAGCAGAACGCAAGTCGAAGCGAGCAGGAAGGTCACGAGGAAGACCATCCAACCCTGCCCGGTGATCTTGCGATAGCAGGCGAAGAACATCAGATAGGCACCGACGAAGCCCAGCGTCTGCTTGGATTCATAGACACCCTGCCACTGGCCATTGTGCATCCAGGTGTGATCGATGCCGATCTCGGGCACGAACACCGCAAACAACGCCGAAGCCGCAACCAGCACGAACAGGCCGCGCGCGGTCGACTTGACGATGTCGTCGAGATCGATCCGGGTGACGAGGCAGAACGCCCCGAATGTCGTCATCGCCAGCGCCGCGGCCTTCATGAAGGCCGCGGCACTCAGATTGGTCCAGAGCACGGATATGGTGGCGAGGGCGTAGAAGGCGACGATCGCAATCGAGTCGGGATTGAGCGCGAGCCGCAGCGTGGGACGGACGAACGCGCTGGCGTAGATCAGCGCGCCCCACATCAGCATGGCGACCGCCTGCTGCACGAAGGTCAATTCGATCGGCAGCAGCGCCGTGTTGAAGATCCCCATCGACATGATCACGTTGACGGTGATCGACCAGTTGATGACGACTTTCGCGACGCCTTCCACATCGAGGCCGCGCGACGGCACGACCGAGTCGTCGAACGCATCCCAATCTGTCTCGGTGTGGACCCCAGTCATTGGGCGAGCTTCCCGAAGCAGGGTTAATTAATTGCTATTCCAGTCGACCGGATCGGAGCGCGCATATCGGTGCCGCCGGCGGTCTCAGTCCCGCTTGGTGAACGAGGGACGGGTCCGCTGGAACAGCAAATAGAGCGCACGCGGATTTGTGGTCAAATAGCGCCAGAGCAGACGGCGCGGCTCGAGCCAGATCCGCCAGGCCCATTCCAGCCCCACATCCTGCATCCATTTCGGCGCCCGCGCCCGGCTGCCTGACAGGAAGTTGAACAACCCGCCTGACGTCTTGATGACGCCGACATTGCCGAGCCGCGGCATGAATTCCTCGACGAAAGCCTGCTCGTAGGGCACGCCAAGCGCGACCCAGAGGAAATCCGGTGCCAGCGCGTTGATCTCGTCGACCTTGCTACGCAGTACGTCGCCGCGCAGATAGCCATGGGAATGGCCGACGATCTTCAGCTTCGGATACATCCTGCCGATATTGGCCACCGCCGCCTCGTTCTCGGCTTCGTCGGCGCCGAGCATGTAGAAGGTCAGCCCCGCGGCTTCCGCCTTGCGCGCGACGACATGGAACAGGTCCGTGGTTGCAACGCGCTCAGGAAGCGGCTCCTGCAGTCGGAGCTTCGACACCGTGACCAGCGGTTGCCCGTCGGCGTTGATCAGGTCGGCGGCGCGAAACAGCCGGTCGGTCATCGGCTCGGTCGAACAGCGCGACAGCACCTCGCCGTTGGCCGAGGTCAGGTACAGCGGCCGGCTGACGCGGCGCTGTGGATGCACCATGTCGATCATGAAGTCAGCGGTTTGCTCGAGATCGAGCACCGCCAATCGCAAACCGCCCACGGTCGCCCTGGGAACGCTTGCGGTCGCGGCCCGGCCGAGGGGATTGGCGCGGCGTTCCCGCACGACGGCCGTGCCAGTCGCCGCTGATGACAGCGCGAGCGCATCCGCTGCCGACGTCGGCATGCCGTGCGAGGTGTTGTAAATCCGGACAGCCGGGACAACCGTGTCGGAATCGAGACGCCGAATCCGTGCGCCGTCGTCTCGCGACGCGGAAATTGCCTCGAAAACGTGGGCTTTTTGGTTGTAGCTCAACATATTCACCAGGATCCGACTGCTCACACGGCTGGAATTGCAATATCCGGTCCAGATCGCGCGTCGGTCCATGCCAACGCAAGTTTTCATCGGTTGGAAAGATTCTGTTAACGATGGCGGCGCGAATGCATGATCCGCCTTGGCGAGGCGAGCGCATCCCGAAGGCAGTATGTTAATCGAAATCGCATTCAGTCATGCCTGCGCCGATATGCCTTTGCTATAAGTGAGCCGCGCCGGCCCGATCGGCGCCCAGAAACTTCCGGTTACGGGTTTCGCATGAACAAGAACGATGACGCGTTCGATGTCCGCATCGACGACGCATTCGATTTCCTGTCGCACGACTATGCAAAATTGTTCGATGAATCGGATGCCACCGCCTTTCAGCATCCGCTGTGGCTCGACACGCTCTATCGCAAGCTCGTGCCCGCCGCCGGTGCAAAGCCTCTGATCGTCGTCGTCCGCCGTCGCGCAACCGGCGCGCTGGCGGCCGTGCTGCCATTGCTGCGGGTGCGCCGCGGGCCGATGCGGACGGTCGAATTCGCGGACCTTCGCGTGTCCGATTACCTGGCACCGATCTGCAGTGTCGGAACGTTTACCGATCTGCTGCAGGACAGGAATTCCTGCGAGAGGCTTCGGCAACTGATCCGCCCGTTCGATCTGTTGCGGGTTCCGAAGCTGCTTGATGCAAGGATGCCGATCGAGACCCTTCTGGCCGCGCCGCGCCGGGTCTCCACCGACACGAACGCCTACGCGACCGCGCTGATTGCGCCGTTCGAGCAGTGGCGCGCCGGCGCGCTGGACCGTTCCTACCAGAAGGAGCTCGCCAAGAAATCGCGCCAGCTGCAGAAGAAGGGTACGGTCACCTTCGCATGCTGCGACGACCGTGACTCGATTCTCCAGGCCCTGGACGTGATGAAGAAGTTCCGCGGCCCGCGGTTTCAGGCGCAAGGCGACGGCGACCTGCTGCAACGGCCCGAGTATTTCGACTTCTACTCCGAGGTCGCGCTGCGCGGCCTCGGCTCTTTTGTCCGGCTCTACGCCATGAAGGTCGATGACGAGGTGATCGCGACGGTGCTCGGGCTGTGCCATCGCGGCAGCTTCCTCGTGATCATGTCCGCATTCGATATCGCGGGATACAAGAGCCAGTCGCCGGGATCGCTGATGTTCGAGCAGGTCGCCAGGGATTGCATCCAGCGCGGCGACCGGGCGCTCGATTTCACGATCGGCGACGAGCCATACAAGACGCAATTTGGCGGCCGTCCCTCGCCGATCTCCGGCCTGACCCAGGCCGGCAGCGTCACCGGCTCCGTCGCCCTGTTCGCGCTGAAGCAGGCGCCCTGGATCAGGGAGACAGCCAAGAAGATTGCCGCCTACAGGCCTTCACCGATCCGCGCCTCGACGCAGTAACGGCGCGAACGGAAATGGCTCCGCTCACCGGAGCGCGCTGCGAAGCCGTGCGACCCATCCCGGGTTGATGCGATCCACCCGATGAACGGCACGACGGCGCATGAAGTGCAGCTTGCGCCGCACGGCCCAGCTCATGGCGGGACTCGATGTCAGGGCTTGCCGATAGCGTGCGACACGGAGCGAGCGCTGGTCGGCGGCGATCTTGTCCTGATCGGCGTAGAACTGCGCAATCTTGTCCTTGCCCATGCCCTCGGTTTCGAGCCAGCGCGGCACATACTGCGTGCACAGGCGCTCGACGTCGACCAAGAGGCGGCTCACGCCGGTGCCTGCAGCGGGACAGTTGGTCTGGAAGGCATCGCCGATCAGCGCGACGCCGGGCTGCAGATGGCCTTCGACCGTGGAGAGGTCCATCACCCAGTTCTGGACGCGATCGACGATGCGAAAGTCACCGAGATATCGCTGCAATCCCGGCATCAGGCGCAGCAGCGTCGATCGCGTGTCGCGGCGCAGCTCGCGCATGATCGGATCGGTAGGATCGCGGAACATGAACAGATTGGCCCGCATGCCGCCGGGCACCGGAAACAGGCTGAGATAGTCGACGCCGTCCGTGCTGCGCTCGCCATAGCAGGTCAACGCTTCGAAATCGAACGGCGCATTGTCCGGACGCGCGATGGTGAAGCCGAACGTCACCGAATGACGTGCAGCGAGCGTGCGCCGCTTGATCCCGAGATTATAGCCGAGCGCGCCCGTCATGCCGGTCGCCAGCACGACGAGGCGCGAGGTGACACGCTGCCCGGACGCCAGCAACAGATGTTGAACATCGTCGCTGCACTTGATGCCGGTGACCTGATCAATGATGAGACCGGACTGGTCCGAGATCAGGCGACGGGCCATGGCGACGAGGTCAGCATAGAGCAGCCCATAGGCCCGGCCGACGCTGGTATCGATGACCTTGCCCTGCTTGATATTCAGCACGCGATCATACGACGATGCGACGGCTTCGACCGCATCGATGAAGCCGAGCCGGCGCAGGATCTCAATCTGCGAGCCGGCGATCTTTTCGACGCGGAACTCGTCCGGCGGGACCACGCGCTTGTCGATGACGACGACCCGGTATCCTGCCCGCGTGAGCACGGCTCCGGCCAATGCGCCGGCCAGGCCGCCGCCGACGATGGCGACATCGACGTCCATAGATCGAGGCTCGCTTGCTGCAATGGGGCTGGTGATGCACTCGTCGACAATCATGATGTCTTCTCCGACCGCTTCTGGCGAGCGAACTGCAAGTTGCTTGCCTGTTGTCGGCTCTCCCGGGCCGACACCGGGCATTCGAAAATTGAGGTTAACGGGAGCGTCGGGAACTTGACTGGCGACAGCCCGGCACACGCCTTGCACAACAGGCGTCATGAAAACCCGTTTCCTCGTGGCCCAACAGCTGGATAGGCGCTCGGCGATCGCCGATCGATGGCTCGAATCCCGTGCCGAAGCGTGATTCGGGCCCGAACGCGCTGCTGATGCGCAGGACCGGCTTCGCCGCTCCCTTGCGCGATCGCATCGGGCCCGAGGGAGACGCTGCGTCTGCTCCATCAGGAGACAGCGCGGACGCCGGCGTTCCAGATTGGTGCAGGACGGTCGACGGTCCGGCCTTACACGCGCACGGGGTTGACTCCGGCGAGGAAGGACGAGATCCCGGCAACGGAGCGTTAACATATCCGGCGCGATCGAATGATAGAGTCGATGAACCGGTTCAGATCCTGACAGGAGAGAAGTCCCCCGTTTCCATGCTCGGATCGATCCTCCAGATGATGCAGCGTGACGTCACGCGCGGCGTAGCCGGGACCATTCTTCTCAAGGTCGGCAGCGGCGGGCTCGCGTTCGTGCTGTTCTCGCTCGCTGCGCGCGCGATGTCACCCGACGCGTTCGGCGACTTTGCGACCTGGCTGTCGGTGGCACAGATCGCCTCCGTCGTGGGCCTGGTCGGCCAGGAGCTGCTGCTGGTCCGATTCCTCAACGAGTACCAGGTGCGCGATCAGGCCGACCTCACCAAGGGTGTGCTGCTGTCCAGCCTGAGGATATCGGCGGCGGCGATGCTGATTGCGATCACGGTGATCGCGACAGCGGCAGCAATCCGCGGCCAGTGGTGGCTCCTGATCGTCTCGATCTCCGCCTTCACGGCCGTCAATGCCGGCCTGATGCTCGGCAGCCAGATCGCCCGCTCGCTGGTCAGCATCCTGATGGGCGAAGGCAACCGCGAGTTGTTCTGGCGGGTGATCGTCGTCCTGTTCCTGATCGCGGTGCTGGTCGGCCACCGGCAGCTCGCTCCCGCAGAGCTCTTCACGGTGATGGCGATTGCGATGTCGCTCGGGCTCGTCGTGCAGGTCGTTTCGATCGCGCGCGCGCTGCCGAACCTCCGCAGCATCCCGGCGCGTTTCGAGACGTCGCGCTGGCGCGCCAGCGCGCTGCACTTCTGGCTGGCCTCGATCCTCGAAGCGGCCAACCAGTATTTCGACGTCATCCTGGTCTACTGGATGCTCGATCCGGCGACCGCGGGCGTCTATTTCGCCGCCTCGCGCCTGGCCAACATCTTCGCCATGCTCTCGGCCGCGCTGTACACGTTCGGCGCCCGCCGGCTTCCCTCGCTGTATTTCAGCAAGAACCATCGGGAATTCGAGCACACGCTGCAACTGATGGCGGAGGTCACCGCACTGTGCGTCGTCAGCGGGCTCGTCATCGTCTGGGTCGGCGCGCCCTATCTGCTCGGCCTGTTCGGGCCGCATTTCGCCGCACAGCAGTGGGTGCTGATCGTGCTCGCGCTCGGTACCGCGATCCAGGCCGCCGGCGGTCCGTCCGCCGCGATCCTGCAACTCACCGGACATGAGGGTGAGTATGTTCCGGTCGTCGCGGCAAATGTGGTGTTGCGGCTGATCGGATTCCTCGTCCTGATCCCCTGGCTCGGCGTGCTCGGAGCCGCCATCTCGGCCACGGTTTCGCTGGCGCTCGCCACCATCGCGCTCAACGTGCTGTGTCGCCGCCGGACCGGCGTTGACCCGTCCATTCTGGCGCTGTCTCGCCTGCTATCGTCCAAGGGCGGCGGCTACGCGATTGGCGCCGCAGACTCGAAGGACTAGCCGATCTTCGGTTCGCCGCGAAGGCGCTGCCTTAGCTCGCCAGCCCCAGCGCCGCGCCGCGTGACGCACCGACGGCGGAGCTCGCTGCGACACGATTGACGATGAGCGCCACCGGAGCGTCACCGGCCTTCGACAGGGCAGCCCTCGCCTTCCGAGCCGCAGCCGGACTTCCCGCACCATCCCGCGTCACCAGAACGACCAGATCGGCATGGCGCGCCAGCGCCGCGACGGCGGGCTGGGCGGCCAGCGATGACGTGTCGACGATGATCAGATCGAAATCGGCGCGGATGTCATCATCCGGCAACGGCTGCATCTTGGTGCTCGCGCCCAGCAGTTCATCAATGGCGCCAAGATCGGCCTTGATGATCCCGGAGTGCTGCGCCGGCGTCGTTGCAGCTGATGTCGCGTCCATCTCGATGAGCACGCTGAGCATGCCGCTCTTCACGACCGATCGGTTCAGCGACCGCGCGACGGTGCCGCCCCCGGCCCCACGCTCGACCGGCATCACGAGCACGATCTTGCCGTGATCTCCCGGCAGCTGCTTGATGGTCTCGATCAGCCGGCGCAGATGCGGACCCAGATCAGGCTCGACCGGCGCCGCAATCGGCCTCTGCCAGACGCTCTTGACGGGGCCCGATGACGACAGGTCGGGAATCCGGGCCAGGATTGGTAGATCCGCAGGCAGATCCGCCGGCAAGTCGGCTGGTGGACCCGCTGGCAGCTCCCGCGGCAATTCGGGCGCCAGCGCGGGCGCCTCCGTGCGTCGCGGCTTGGGTTCAGACTTCGCAGCGCTCGGTGTCATGTCGGGCGTCATACCGGGTACGGCAACGATCGCCGTCGCCAGCAGGACCGATGCAATCGCAAGCGCGGCAAGCAGAAAGGCAAGCGGCGGAAGCGTCGAGCGCACCGGAGGCGTCGCAGGCGAAGCAACCTTGGTCTGCGAGCTCTGCAGCAGCCGCTGCTCGTCGGTCGTCTTGTACCGCGACAGAAACTGCTCGTAGATGTTCTTGTTGGCGTCCGCATCGCGCTGCAGTTCCTGCAGACGGACCTGCGCCTGCCCATCGACCAGGATCTGGGATTCGGCCGCCTTCAACAGCTCTTCCAGGGACGCCTGCTGCTCACGCTGGGCGTCGTATTCCGACTTCGCAGTGTCGATATTCTTCTTCCGCTCGATCTCGATCTGCCGGTTGAGGTCGTTCAACTGGCTGTAGGAGATCACGAGGTCAGGATGACGGTCGCCCAGCACCGCGCGCTTCTGCGCGATCTGATCGTTGAGCGTCGAGCGCTGGGCACGCAGCGTGCTCAGCAGGTCCTGCCTCACCGGCCCGTCGACATTCGCCTTCAGGTCGCGCTGCGCCTGCTCGTAGCGGGCCTTGGCCTCTTCGGTGCGCGCCCGCGCGACGGCGACCTGCTGCGTCAGGTCGGTGACGCGCAGTTGCTGGGTCGTCGACTCCTTGCCCGCATTGACGATCCGGTGCTGCAGCTTGAATGCCGCAACGGCGTCCTCCGATGCCCGCAGGCGATCGTTCAGCGTCTTGAGCCGGCTCTTCAGCCAGTCGGCCGCCTCGTCGGTTGCCACGCTGCGGGTGCCGCGCTGATTGGCGACGAAGGCCTCGGCCACGGCGTTGGCATAGTAGGCCGCGCGCTGCGGGTTGTTCGACGTGAACTTGATGGCGATGACGTAAGTCAGCCCGCGACGGGAAATATCGAGCCGGTTGCGGAACCTCTCCAGCAGGCGCGTGGCATCGGTCTGGCCGCCGGCGATGTCGGCATCATCGGCAATCTTGAGTTGCTCGATCAGCGGCTGGAGAAATCCATCGGACTTGGCGATTTCGACGAAGCTTTGCAGCGCGGCGGCATCCTGGCCAATCCCTGGCAGCACGTCCTGGTCCGCGGTGACGCGCTGCTCGCGGGGGTCGACGACGACAAGCGCGGTCGCGGCGTATCGAACCGGTATCAGGAGAAGGACGATGACCCCAATGGCGAAGATAATGGTCGCGAGCGTCAGGATACGGCGGCCATTGTCCCGGAAGAAGCTCGCCGCCCCCGAAAGCGTCAACGCGCCCTTGACGGCTTCGGCAGAGGATTGGGCCGCCCGCGGGCGAGGCGCGTCCCACGACGCGGCGGGCTCCGTCGGACCGGATCTTCTCGGGCCTGCGCGGCTACCGAACAACATGGGTTTGACTCGAATTCTACTGGCAATCACAAGTTCAGTGGCCTGCCTGCTCTACCGTAAATATCTATGGTTAATCGGCGGTTACCCGGCCTCTGCCCGGCCGTAACCAATTAGTTAACGAGCTCGCTGTATCATGTCCGCAAAGCAATATCGCCTCGCATCAGCAATTGTCCGATTGCACTAGCGGTGCATTAACTCCATTGCGTGCTGCCCGATGTATAAGCAACTTTCGCGTGATAGACACGGCGGCAAAAATGAAGGGGATCAATCCTCCCCTTCAACGGATGAGGAATCCGTGCTGCGCTACATGCCAATCACAGTCTTGCACGGGGCGCCGTCGATCTCGCCGGACACGTTGCCCGGACGACAAGCCGGCGCGAGGCCGGCGCGACGCGTCATGCTGGTGCAGACCCAGGCTGAAAACGCCGGCGCCCAGGAGATCTCGCGGCTGCTCGGAGCAGGTCTGACCGCCCGCGGCTACGAGGTCTTCAATCTCTTCTTCTTCCGGAAATCCGAGACCTTCGACGAGCCGCCGAATACGCTGTACTGCTCGCCGAGCCGGCCGGGTACGCCGCTGGCGCTGCTGCGGATGCTGCGGCAACTCGCCGATCACATCAGGACCATCAGGCCGGACGTGCTCCTGACGTTCCAGCATTTCGGCAACGTGATCGGCGGAGGCGTCGCGCGCCTCGTCAGCCCCGCCCCCGTGATCGCCAATCAGGTGTCTTCGGCGCTGTCGATGGGCTGGCCGGTGCGCGCCGCCGATATCATCATGGGCAGCACCGGCTTCTTCAAATGCATCACGCTCAATTCGCGAGACATGGAGCGCGAATACGCGCGCTACCCGTCCTCCTATCGGTCGCGGATGAAGCATGTCGCGCACGGCTTCGACGACAAATCGCGCGGTCTTCCCAAGGCGGTGGCGCGACTGCAGTTCGAGCTGCCGCCGGATCGCACCCTGCTCGGCTGCGCCGCGCGATTGCATCCTCACAAGCGGCTTGATGCGGCGATCCGTCTCTTGACCAGCGATCCGTCATGGCACCTCGCGCTCGCCGGGCAAGGCGCCGATGAGCAGCGCCTCCGGCTGCTGGCCGATGAGTTGAAGGTGTCGGACAGGCTGCACTTCATCGGCGAAATTCCGCCGCAGCGGATGGCGGATTTCCTCGCCTGCCTCGACGTGTTCGTGTTCCCCTCGCAAGCCGAGACGTTCGGCCTTGCCGCCGTCGAAGCCGCGAGCGCGGGCTTGCCCTGCGTGGTGAGCGATCTTCCGGTGCTGCGCGAGGTGCTGTCGTTCCAGGGCAAGCCCGCGGCGCTGTTTGTCGATGCCGCCGATCACGCCGCGCTGTCATCAGCCGTGTCGCGAGTCCTGACCGACAAGGCCTTGAGCGACGCATTGCGGCAAAGTGCCGATGGCCTGAGGTCGCGCTATTCGGTAGACACCATGGTTGAAGAATACGTCCACATTCTCAGCGAGGTCGCTCCCGCGGGCGCACGTTAGTCAGATGGGCAGGACATGATCATCGAGTTTCGCTGCGAGCGCGAGCATGCACGGCTCTGGATGCGCCGCGAAACGTTGCCCGTCGGCGGCAGAGATGTTCCCGTTCGAATAGTGTGGACAGTGACGGCGCAGCCGCGTCCCGCCGGCCTGGAGGCGCTGTTCGAGCTGGAACGGATCGCATTGCACAGGGGCCGAAGCTGCGGCGCCGACAGGCTGAAGGTCATCCCCGAGCCATCGCAGGCGACGACCGGTACCGCTGATGTCATCGTCGATTTTACCGCCGCCGAACGCGAGCCGAACTGCTCCGCCCGGCTCTACCTCCGCCCGCACTTCGACGGAGCAGCAGGCGAGAACGCCGCACTGGCCGCCATCCTCGCGGGCGATCTGCCGGTTATCGAAATCGTCAACGAAGTCGACGGCACGGTGATGGACCGCGGTCATCCGTCCGCAGAGGTCGCCGCCAGCCTGAGTGGCGCGCTCGACACGGTCATGGCGCGAACGCTCACGATGCTGTCGGCGGTTCTCTCCGGAGCGCCGCGAATTCTGCCGCAGTTCATTTCGTCGGCGCACCGCAGCGATCCCCGAAATCCCGTCGCCCATGTCGCACGAGGCCTCGCCGCTTCGATCGCGAAAGAAATCTACCGTCTCTGCTGCTACGCGCCGCACTGGCACGTCGGTTGGCGCTATGCCGGCGACGCCGACGTCTGGCGCACCGGCGACTTGTCCGGACCGCAGTGGAAAGTCCTCGGCGATCCCGGACATCGCTTCTACGCCGACCCCTTCCCCGTCAAATGGCAGGGCCGTACCTTCGTCTTCTTTGAAGATCTGGATCACCGCGTCGGCAAGGGCATCATCTCGGCAATCGAATTCGACGGCTCCGGTCCGATCGGAACCGTCGAGCCCGTGCTGGAGGAGCCCTGGCATCTCTCCTACCCGTTCCTGATCGAGGACAATGGCGAACTGTGGATGATCCCGGAGAGCTCGGCACAGCGCGACGTCGCGGTCTACAAATGCGTCTGCTTTCCCGACAGATGGGAACGCCACTGCACGCTGTTGTCGGGGCTCGAGCTCGCCGACGTCACCATCACGCGGCACCACGGCCTGTATTATCTTTTTGGCGCCTGGCGCGACGGCACCGCCGGCTATTCCGATACGCTGGCGATCTACCATGCCGAGACTCTGTTCGGTCCCTGGCAGCCGCATGCCAGCAATCCGGTGTTGATGGATCGTGCCACGGCGCGGCCGGCGGGCAACTTCGTCAACATCGACGGACGGCTGTGGCGGCCGGTGCAGGACTGCACGAACGGATATGGCGCGGCGCTTGGTCTTGCCGAGGTGCTCGAGCTGTCGCCCACGGCCTTCAGGCAAGAAATCCGGCATGCATTGAAGCCTGGGCCGGTCTGGCCCGGACGGAAACTGCATACGCTCAATCGCTGCGGCCAGCTCGAGGTGATCGACGGATCGCGTGTTCAGCCCAAAACCACGGCGTTCGTCAACGGGCTGGTCTCGACGACGCGCGCGTCGCTGTCGGATTGGACCAACGCGACGGGCGCGAAGCCGATCGCAAGGCGCGTGCAATAGAGCGGGATGGGTCTAGCTTGAATCGATTGAGGATTCCCAAATCAGATCGGTTCTGATTCAACATGCTGGCTGGGAAGGAGGCCAGCATGGATGGGACGACCTTATTCGGAGGAC
>Ga0153933_1000227_pt1 | contig 25348 bp, 26 predicted proteins | sample TSNJ017MetaG_FD_102275 | JGI IMG/M metagenome (GOLD analysis project Ga0153933, IMG submission 102275) | Attine ant fungus gardens microbial communities from New Jersey, USA - TSNJ017 MetaG | ecosystem: Host-associated > Fungi > Mycelium > Unclassified | place: USA: New Jersey, Wharton State...
GAACTATGTTCAGTGTGCAGGTGAATTCGCTAAAGGCTACGAGCCTCATCTCGTCCCGCTTCACATAATCCGGCGCTTCACACAGTACTGGTTATGTTGAGCTCAACATAACCAATAGAACGCGTTCAGGTGTGGGCCTCCCGCGAAATCCAACTCAAAACACATCTCCGGGTCGCGCATGGCATCGCCGTTCTGTTCGCCGTACTGACAGACGCAGATAGCAGGTAGACCACATGGACCCGATTCATCGGTCGCCTCGATGACCAACGCCATATACGGCGGGTTCTCGATGCGAAGGTGGAGGCCATGATGCCAGCCTCCGGCGGCTTGGACGATGCGGAGAACGGTGTCCATTAGGCCGCCTCCGCAAGCTCTGAATCGGCCTCGGCTGTCTGCGGCTCTGCCGCGCTGTCTTTGACAGACGGCTCCAAGGCCGCAAGGATGATGTTGGCGGTCTGCTGCACGACTTCCAAGCTCTCGGCCAACAGCGAGGCGTTGCCGTGGTACAGGTTGATGTAGTCCGCTGACGCACTACCTGTCACTAAGTCAATCGCTTTGCCAACGACGAAGGCAACGGCTTCGGCCTCTGTCTCGCGTACGGTCTTTGTGGTGGCAGTACGCCGTTCCGCCTTGTGTATCATCTCGTGCGCGGCTTCATGCACCAGCGTGGAGAACTCCTCAGCCTTGGATTGACCGGGAAGAATGGCAATACGTCCGCCGTAACTCATCCCCATAGCGGGGGCAATCTTCGGGTTGTAGACAATCTGGATGCCTTGGCTTCTGAGGAAAGCCGCGAGACGGTCAATGCTCTCGCCGGGATCGCCCGAAACTTCGCGCAACTCAGGAAGGTCTACGCCGTTGGTCTGCGAGATATCGAAGACGTAGGCATTACGGAATCCCAATAAGGCGCGCTCGTTCTGCTTGGTGATGTCCTTCTCAGCCTCCTTGTCCTTCTTGCGACGAACACCAACGATGGGAGCGAGGATGCGAATGCCCTTGGCTCCCGCATTGACGCTGCGGCCTAAGTTCTTCCATGTCCAGAACCCTGCAACCCGGGTCGCAGTGGGCATCTGTCGCGCAATCTCCAGCACATTCCCGAAACTGTAGTTATGGAAACGGCTCATGGCGGTGAGGTAGTTGGTGAGGGCTTCGGAGTGTCCGGCCTCTAGCTGCTCGATCAAGAGCTTGATATTGGCGGCAATGAGTTCCTGTTTGGTGGAGGGCTTCTTGCTGTCGATGGTGGCGGCGTTGCTGCTCATGGTGGCTTCTCCTTGTCGGCTTTTGCTTTTGCACGTCCGCGTTGGAACGCGGCATGTACATGCCGAACGCCACCTGGCGAAGGCGGGGGTAGCAAACGGAAAGGTCTTCGAGCGCAGCTTTTTGGGGGGACCGCTTGCGGGGGAGCCAAAACCCGGAGGGCGAACGGCCTTGGAGAGCGCGATCGGGGCAGAGCCCCTTAGCGAGGTTTGTCTTCCTTATCGCGTGCGGAACGCACGTCCAATATCAGCGTGGGCGTTGCGGGCAGGAACGAGACCGTTACGAAACTAGAAATGAAGGATCGAAGAAGAGAGGAGACGAATCGACTGACGGGAACGAGGAGACGGTTTTGGGGCTCGATTCTCTCAGCCATTTTGCAGCTGTGCGGCCAACGTCGCCGCACCGGTCGCTTTTGTGATCCACTTGAGGTTATAGGCCATCGTTGCAATAGCAATCTCGCTCTTCGCACCGGCTAAAGCACGTACCAAGAGTCGCGGATGTCCGAAGATCCTGTACTTGATCGTGGCGATTGGATGCTCCACCGTTTGCCGTCGCAGTCTCATGGCCGCCGGGGTAACGCCCTTCTCCATTCGATTCAGAGCATCTTCGTAGAGATGTCGTGCCAAGCCGCGTCGGGAGGCGAGCGTACAGTTCGGCTTCAAACGGCAAACCCCGCAGTCGGCGCTTTGATGCCTTGTACATTGGGTAGCGATCTTTCAGATTGGTGTGTTTGCGTCATAGCTTCTTGTCGCCCGGACACGTGTAGCTATCGGTCTGTGCGTCATACTTGAAATCAGTGCGGCCAAAGAGTTTCCCGTCTCCATGGTTGTTTACCGTACGCATGACGGGCACGAAAGGCTTGATGCCAGCTTCTTCGCACTGTGCAATCTGTTCTCCGTTTGAATAACCGACGTCAGCAACCATCTGAAGAGTGCTGAAAATCGACCTTGTTTCGCGAGTTCCACTGTGCTATATCAGTAGTACTGTGTTTCGGAAACCAAATCCGTCATCCGGCATTCCCATCTACGTTCAGATCAAGGAACAAATTCGCCATGCCATCGAGACCGGCGCGATTTCGGCCGGAGATCAGTTGCCGGGCATTCGCAATCTGGCAGAAACACTGGTCATCAATCCCAATACCGTCATCAAGGTCTATCGCGAACTAGAACAGGAAGGCGTACTCGAAATACGTCATGGGCTTGGAGCTTTCGTCACCTCCCGCAGGCGAGGGCAATCGAAGGCAGAAGAGATGCGGGACGCAAAGCAACAGGTCCACGAATTCGTCGATGCTCTAAAAAAACAGGGCCTCGCGGAAGGCGAAATTCGCCGGCTCTTTGAGGCCGAGCTCGCCGGAGAGCTTCAACGGAGGTAGCAATGGCAGCAATTATCGAAACGAGTGAATTGAAGAAGAAATACGGCGACCATGAGGCCGTACGCGGCTTGAACCTTTCGGTTCAAGCCGGCTCCGTGTGTGCCTTCCTTGGTCAGAACGGTGCCGGAAAAAGCTCGACGATCAAGATGCTATTAGGGATGATCCATCCCACATCAGGCAACGGCAGCGTCTTCGGACATCGCATCGACAAAGAGCGCGAGAGCCTCCTGATTCGCCAAAAGGCCGCTTTCGTTGCGGAAGATAAGCGGCTGTACGACTACATGACCGTTCGCGAGATCATTCATTTTACGAAATCATTCTTTCCAGGCTGGAACCACGCGCTCGAAGTCCAGCTTCTGGAGCGCTTTGAACTTCCTGCTGGACGCAAGATCAGACAACTATCAAAAGGAATGAGAACAAAACTCGCCTTGCTTCTGGGTTTCGCGCGAGGCTGTGAGCTCTTGATCTTGGACGAACCGACCGAGGGGCTTGATCCCGTCGCCATAGAAGATGTCCTGCAGGTTGTTGTTTCGCTCGCAGCTCAAGGCACCACCATATTCTTCTCATCGCATCAGATTGCAGAAGTGGAGCAGGTGGCAGACCACGTCCTGATGATCGATCGCGGAAGGCTGGTTCTGGACGCCTCGATGGATCAGATCAACGAACAATACCGGCAGATCCAAGCCGTCTTCTCGGATCCAATTCAAGAGCGCGACCTCCGTCTACCCGGCATCGAGAGGGTTCATCTCCAAGGAAAGAACGCATCCTTCGTGGCCAGTCACAATGTGGACTCGATCGTCAAACACGTCCAGATGTTGCGGGCTCGCAGTGTCGATGTGCTCCCGATCTCGCTAAAGGAAATCTTTCTCGAAAAGGTGAGGGCGAGGTCATGAACATGCTCTTCTACAAGGCTTGGGTCGAAACGCGCGTGCGCTTCGTCGTCGGACTCATCGCGGCGGCCATCATCTGCATGTTTTACCTGGAACAGCACGCCTGGCTCGTTCAGATGTGGTCGGCGGATATGCAGAATCCCCACGGCTATCACATGAAGTGGATGCCGCTGGGAATCCACGAATACGGCTGGTATCTATGGCACTACCTCTATGACAACTATCTACAGCAGGTCTGGGCATTGTTTGCCATCCTCTTTGCGTTCGGTGGCTTGGTTCGCGAGCGAAATGGAGGGATCGTCCTCTTCAGCCTCGGACTTCCGGTCAGTCGCAGGCGATGGCTCTTCACGCGCCTAGCGGTTGCCTTGTTAGAGAGCTTGGCGCTGAGCCTGTTCGCTGTGCTGGTAGTCGTTATCGGTTCAAGGGTTATTCATCAGACCAATTACTCCCTCGCACAGCTACTTTTGCATTCGGCTCTCATGGTGGCCGCTGGGGTTTTGATCATCGCCTTCGGGAACCTCTGCTACAGCCTTTTCCCGGGCAACTATCTTAGTCTGATCCTCACTCTGGTGCTTCTCGGGGCTCCCTACCTCTGGGTTCAAACCTACATGCAACACATGCGGGATCAAGGAGGGGCACCGTGGTTGAGCTGTCTTGATTTAGCACATAGCATGGCCGGCCCGTGGCAATTGAGCTGGAGCACCATGCCATGGGCGCCATTGCTTGTGATGTGGCTGCTCACCGCCGCCTTATTGACGATCACTGTGACGTATGGAGATCGCCTTGACTACTAGCCCCTCTCTTCCGATGTTTTCGCCCGGCTCACGCAATGTCCTATGGAAAGCGTGGCGCGAATCCCGCGCACGCTTCGTCTGTGCATGGGTACTGCTTGCATCACTTGTGGTCTATGCGGTGCTTACGAGTCCCGGGTTTCTGACCCGCTACAACGCACACTTTCCTGACAAGCCGTTGCTCTATTCCGTCTATGTCTGGACGGGCCTCTTCCACTATGCGCTGGAGGGCTTGTGGATACTGGCCGCTCTAGTCATTACAACGGGAGGGCTTGCACGAGAGAAAGCCACGGGCGTGGCACTCTTTTCGCTCGCACTTCCCATCGGCCGTCTGCAGCTCTTTCTGATCCGCGCGACCACGGCATTCGTGCAGTCGATCGTTCTTGGACTCACCTCCGCGCTGCTTGTTCCGGTGCTCTCGGAACTCGTCGGCGAAGCGTATCCCTTTTCTCAGGCACTCAGATTTGGCGTGTGGCTCAGCGGAGCCGGGCTCGTTATCCTGGCTTTCGGACTGTTGATCTCTGAAATCTTTGAAGGAGAGTTCACGGCACCGGTGGTCGGACTTTGCTCGCTTACCGCAATTTTTCTGAGCTATAGAGGCCATGTGCTCCACGGCTGGAACGTCTTCGATGCGATGAGCGCAACGGCGTCCATTAATCCACAAACCCAGTTGTTAACTGGTACAGTCCACTGGATCGATATGGCCGCCTGCGCCTTATTGTCCATTGGGCTGCTTTTCACAGCCAGCGCAGTAGTCAAGACGCGAAACTTCTAGCTCCAGACAGGACGGGGAGGCGCTCTATCGACGTGTTCGTCGAGGAGCGCCTTCGCTTCTATGTGAACTTCGGGCGACCCCAAAGGGTGACGGCGCTCTGGAGAACCTCCGGCGAGTTTCGTAACAATCTCGAACGGCCCGCTGAGATTCTCTCTGGCTTTTCAAGCCTTTTTCTCCTTAGGGTGTCCAGAGGGGGCATTTCTCTTTCGGGACAATGTAGACAGCGTACCGAACAAACTTAGTATGCCGACTAACGCCAAGGCTCAATCAGATGAGGCTTGAACTCCCGTGGTAATTCAAGCAAATGTCCGGCATCCACGGATCTTGCCGCCCATTCCACCAGCGATCTGTACTGGTTGAACTCCGTGACATTGGCCAGCCACTGCGATCCTGCCTCGCAGTTTATGACGACGACATTAGGAACGTCGCAAGGTCCGACACAACCGCTGATGGTAAGCTGCATGCGTTTCAGCAGCCCTCGCCTGCGCCATTCTTCTCGAAGCCAGTCTGCTGGAACTTCAGGGCGTCCCTTCTCTGTCGCTCTGCAACAGCACCCCTGACAAACGATCATCTGTCCGATTACCTTACGTTTGGTTTCCATGCGACTCTCTCCATTCTCAGAAATATAGTATAGGGGTGTATATTATTTGCGGAGGACTCGCCGTGACCGTTACGAAGAAAACTTCCGCCCAAGCCGATCTCGGAGAAGTGGCTGAGGTAGGCATTCACCTGCCGGAGCCAACGAATAGAGTTGATTTACAGAACGGTCGTCACCATGACCACGATCACCACCATGAACCCGGTCACGATCATGACCACGAAGGCCACGAGCACGGCGCGGAGTTGGTAGATGTTCTTCGTGTGGTATTTGTGGCGCTTGCCGCCGCCGCGGTCTGGTTTCATCTTTGGGAGCCGCTTCACAGAGTCAGCGTGATCGGTCTTGCCGCGACCCTCATCGGCGGTTATCCCATTTTCAAAGAAGCCTTCGAGAACATCCTCGAACGCCGCATGACGATGGAGCTTTCGATGACCATCGCGCTTGTTTCTGCGCTTGCCATCGGAGAGTTCTTCACGGCATTAGTCATCACAGCCTTTGTGCTGGCCGCCGAAATTCTCGAAGGTTTGACCGTGGGACGTGGCCGCAAGGCGATTGAAGATATGCTCGACTTCCTCCCTCAGAAGGCCAGCGTATTGAGAGACGGACAGATCGTTGAGGTCGATACCAAGACGATTCTTTCCAATGAAGTCGTCCTCATCCGTCCAGGGAGCAAGATTCCTGTGGACGGCGAGGTAGTCAGTGGACACTCCTTCGTGGAGCAGGCCGCCATCACCGGGGAGCCGATGCCAAGCGAGAAGTCGATTGGAAGCGAGGTCTATGCAGGAACACTGAATCAGGCGGGGACGCTCCAAGTTCGGGCCGAACGTCTCGGCAAAGAGACGACCTTCGGAAAGATCATTGAGGCGGTCGAAAATGCGGAGCGTTCGCGTGCTCCCATTCAGAAGACGGCAGACCGTTTGGCAGGATACCTGGTCTACTTTGCGCTGGGCGCAGCGGTACTGACCTTCCTCATCACCCACAATCTACGCTCAACGATCTCAGTCATCATCGTAGCCGGGGCGTGCGGCATCGCTGCCGGAACGCCGCTTGCCATTCTCGGAGCCATCGGACGGGCAGCACGTCATGGTTCGATCATCAAGGGCGGCATTTACCTTGAAGCCCTCGGTCAGTTGGATACCGTCTTCCTCGACAAGACCGGTACGCTTACCTACGGCATTCCAGTGGTGGATGAGGTGCATACTGCGGCGGGCATTTCTGAACTCACCCTCCTCGAAGCCGCAGCAGCAGCCGAGCGAAATTCCGAACATCCTCTTGGCCGCGCCATCGTTCGTTATGCCGAAGGGAAAAGCATTCAGGCATCGGCACCAGAATCCTTCGAGTACCGCATTGGCCGGGGCATCCTCGCCTCCGCGCATGGGGAACCCATTGTGGTTGGCAATCGAGTGTTGTTCTCCGAACTCGGCATCACCATGCCGGAACAGCCAAAGGCTAACAACGGAACCGAGGTCTTTGTCACGCGGAACGGTCGCTATCTTGGTTCTCTGGCGATCACGGATCAGTTGCGCCCCAGCTCCGCCCCTGCTGTCAGCGCGCTCCATGCGATGAAGATCAAGGTCGTCTTGCTTACCGGCGATGCACAGACGACGGCAGAAAAGATCGCGGGCCACCTTGGCATCGTGCAGGTTTATGCCGGACTATTACCCGAGCAAAAAGCCGCCTTCATCACGGAGCAAGTAAGGAAAGGCCGCACCGTCGCCATGCTCGGGGATGGCATCAACGACGCTCCCGCTCTGAGCGAAGCAACCGTCGGCGTTGCAATGGGGGCCGGAACCGATGTGGCCCGCGAGAGCGCGGATGTTGTGCTGATCGGCAATGACCTGAGCAAGTTCGTGGAGACGGTACGTATTGCCAAAAATTGCAGGCGAATTATCCTGCAAAACTTCTATGGAACCCTGATCGTGGACACCATCGGCATAGGGCTGGCCGCCTTCGGGCTGCTCAATCCACTGCTGGCAACCTTCATCCATGTGGCGTCAGAACTGACGTTCATCCTGAACTCCACGCGTCTGCTTCCGGCCAGAGAGAAAGGGAGCGCCGGAACCAAGGAGCAAGTCACAGCACGCGCTTGAGGACGTCCCATGATGCACAAGATTCATCCCGCAGGCATCGTGATGGTCGTGCTCACCATACTTTCCTGGGTATTGATCGGGCTACTTATTTTTGCGCTTGTTCGCGCTCTTGTTACGGGCAATGGCTGGATGTATCTCGATTAGAGAGAAGCCGTCAGTTGAAATAACGCTTCACGACCGCCATCAGCTCTTCTGCGGCCTCAACCTGCGAAGGGGAGGCTTTATCGCCTGAAGGAAGAACATGGTACTTCAAGTGACCCTCGATCAACTCTGCCATCAACCCGTTCAGCGCGCCGCGACAGGAGGCGACAAGCTGGAGGATGTCTTCGCTCTCGCCGTCTCCTTCAAGCGCTCTTTCGATGGCCTCGACCTGCCCCTTGATGCGCCGTGCGCGGGAGACCATCTTGGCTCTACTTTTGGTGGTGTGTGACAAATCTTCCTCGGCGGATAAGGTAGACCCCTATACCATACGATTTTATCCCGGTTATGCCGAATCTTCCTCAGTATGTTCAGTGATTGCACTGCGAGCAGAGTCCATAAAGAAAGAACTCGTGCCCGGTCGTCCGAAAACCGCGCGGCACCTTCATCTTGAACGAAGGAATGCACCCCTGAAGTTCATACAGCTTCTTGCATTGGTTGCATTGAAAGTGGTGATGATGCTCCTTCCCGGCGACTTCATAGCGTGGCGAATCGCCAGGAACCTCAACCGCCTGCAACCAACCCTCGTCCGAACGCCGGCGACCTTGGGTCAGCGATGCTGAGTCGCGAATGGGAGCGCAAAATTGCGACGAGATAGCCGGGATGGACGGAATCAATCGTAGTGCAATGCCTTTGCCAGGTTCAGCCGCAGCGCGCGCCGTGCCGGCAACAGTGCAGCAACGCTTACGATGGCGAGCAACACCAGAATTGCCGCTGCATAGCTGGCCGGGTCAAGATTGCTCACTCCATAAAGGGCTATACGCAGCACTCCTGATGCCGCTCCTGCGATCCCCACTCCTACCGCAACGCCGATTGCCACGGGCCACACGAACTGCCTTAGCACCGCCGTCAGCAGTTGTACTTTACCGGCTCCCAGCGCCATACGGATGGCGATCTCTTTGATGCGCTGCGAAACGGTGAAGGCGACCAGTCCGATGATGCCGATGCCGGCGACCAAAATTGCGACTATACCGATCAGACTCGCCGCCATGGCGGTCTTTTCGATTCCGGAAATATTGTCGTGGTAGAGAAGCTTGAGCCGGCGAATTTCAGGAGAGATTTTGGGGTCGAGGCTTTCGCTGATGGATTTGGCGATGGTTGGAAGGCTGTCTGGCGCACCAGCTGTGCGCGCAAGCACCACCATGTCGGGCATGTCCTCGGGCTGAGCAGACCAATACTGCTCTGTGGCGTCGTCGTCGCCGAGGGCATTGATGTGAGCGTTGCCGACGACGCCGACGACGATCGACTTAGTGGCGTCGTCTTCGCCGAGGCGCTGACCAATCGGATTCTGATGAGGCCACTGCCGGAGCGCGAAGGACTGGCTGACAATGACGGCGTTCTTCTCTCGCGGATAGAACGTGCGGCCAAGGAGGATGGGAATGTTCATGGTCTGAAAAAAGCCGGGCTCGACCCAGTTGGGATAGATGAGGACTTTGTGTCCGTCGATCTCGGTCGTTTCGCGATCAACTGCATGGCCGAGGGGCGGCAGTTTGACAAGCGAGACAGAAAGGACACCCGGCGTGGCGCGGAGACGGGTCTGCATCAGGTCGAAATAGGCCTGTGCGGCGGCGGGCGTGTAACCGTGACGGCCGAGGTGCGGATCGATGGAGAGCATCCGTTGGTAGCCGAAGCCGGGATCGCTGTAAAGCGCGTGCTGGGTGGCGCGCACCAGCAATCCTGCGACGATGAGCAATACGCAACTGGCGGCAACCTGCGCGCCGACGAGGATTTGACGCGCGATAGTCTTGCGCTGGCGCTGACGGGCGATCTGCAAGGCCGGCATAAGGCCGAAGAAGATGGCAGCCGCTAACATGACGGCGACGGTAAATAGTAGAACGCGCCAGTCAGGCACGGCGCTGGCCCACTTAGGCGCGTCCAATTTGGTGAATGCGATTTGGGTGACTGCGGAGCCCAGTACGAGGCCCGCGAGCGCGCCAAGCATGGCGAGCAGCAGGCTCTCGGTGCACAGTTGTCTGAAGATGCGGCCTCGGTTGGCGCCGATGGCGATGCGGATGCCGATCTCTCGCTCGCGGGTGACGGCCCGGGCCAGCATGAGGCTTCCGAGGTTGGCGCAGGCGACCGCAAGGATGAGCAGCGTGAGCACGGCGACCATGGCCGCTACCTGATACATCTCCGGCTGCATCACCTGCATGTGCCCGCCTGGCGAGATAAAGATGAACTCGTTGGCCCAGATGTCTTTGGGGTGCTGGCGGCGCAACTCATCGGTGAGAGCGCGTACCTCCTGGCTGGCAGCCTTTGCGGAAACGTCCGGAGCGAGCCGACCCCACATCCTTACGGCTGAGTCGCTCGGGTCGGTGAGCATGTGGCTGCCTTCTACAAAATAAGGCTGTTGGATGATGGGCATCCAGAGGTCCGGACGCTGGCCGCCGAGGCTGGCGAACGCGTAGGGAAGCACGCCGATGACGGTGGCGGGTTTCTTGTCGATGTGGATGATGCGGCCGACAACGGAAGGGTCGCCACCGAAGCGGCGCTCCCAGAAGCCGTAGCTTATCACCACGGACGGGGCCGCGCCGGCATCGCCGTCGCGCGCGGGATCTAAGAGGCGGCCAAGAGCGGCCGGTGTTCCCAACTCGGTGAAGTAGTTGGGCGTGATAAAAGAAGCTGAGGCCTGCTGGATATCGTCGTCAACCTGCATGGGAGGTACGCCCATCACGCCCATCACCGCCGACAACGTCTTGGCATTTCTCTGGTAGAAGAGGAGCGATGTGTACGGCGCGCCGTCAGTATAGGCATTGGGCGAACGACGTTCCAGGCGGACAAGAGAGCCCGGATCGCGAACTGGCAGGGGCTCGAGCGCAACCACATCGAAGACAGTGAAGGCGGCGACATTGACGCCTATGCCGATCGCCAGCACGAGCACGGCCAGGAGCGTAAAACCAGGCGAGCGCGACAGCATACGGGCCGCATAGCTCAGGTCCTGCACGAGGCGGTCAAGCCATGTCCAGCCCCACGCTTCACGTGCCTGTTCGCGCATACGCAGCGTGTTGCCGAAGTTGCTGTATCCCGCGCGAGCGGCCATCTCGCGATGAAACTCCATGTCACTCTCCAGTTCCGCATCAAATCGGCGGCGGTTGATGAGGTAGCGAATGCGACGGAAGATTTCACCCATGGAGGTCTCCTAATTTCTTGTGGCAGTTATGCGGTGCGCAATATGTTCTGAATCGCTTGCGTGACGCGGTCGTATTCCGATAGCTCACTCTTCAAATGCTTGCGTCCCTCCGGCGTGAGGCGATAAAACCGCACCTTACGGTTGGTCTCCGAAATACCCCACTCGGCGGTCACCCAGCCTTTGGCCAGCATCTTTTGTAGCGTAGGGTAGAGCAGCCCCTCTTCCACCGCCAGCACTTCGCTGGAAAGGACGTGAATCCGCTGCGCCAATGCATAGCCGTGCAACGAACCGGATTGAAGCACGCGCAGGATTAACATAGGAAGTGTGCCAGAAGGCATTACGTTCTTAGGTGTACCATTCATAGGCATAACGATATTATGCCTAAAATTGCTTGTCAAATGAGAAGTCTGGGTGCGGCACCATGCGGCGCTGGGATGGACCTCACTTCTTAAAGCTGGCGATAACGAACTGTTATGCCCTTGCCCTGAAAGCATGTTGGGCTTGAACCCGTTCCTGGGAGGGACGGGGCGGTAACTTGCCGATCTGATAAGGAGAGCCCCCGGGCAGATGTGAGATTTCGGCGAGTGATCCGACGAGAGTGACTTCGAGCCCATACAGCAACCACGACGTGCCGAGAGCGGGGAGAATCCGTACATGCCAAACTTCCCCCCGCGGGCAAAGTCGGCTTGAATGCGATCGACACACGCTGCCTCGATATTCTCGTCCGGTCAGGCTTGGCTGCTATGACTGCTGGAGCACTCACAGAGGCAACCGGTCTGACGACAGGTGCCGTCACGGGCATTCTCGATAGGTTGGAGCGACCTGGGTTCGTCGATCGGGTGAAAGATGCAACCGATCGCTGTCCAACGCCTATTGACATTCGTCACTTCTTGCTCCACTATTACGCCATGCGTAATAGTACGCGGTACGTAGTACGAAAGACCAGAGAAGAGCTATTCTCCGATCCGCCTTTACTGGTTCTCGCTAGTTTGGCAGACGGACCCAAACACGGTTACGCTATGGTCGACGACATCGAGACGATGAGTGGTGCACGGCTCGGTCCCGGAACGCTCTATGGGGCAATTACACGGCTTGAGCAGCAGGCCCTCATCGAGCCGCTCCCGATCGAGGAGCGTCGCCAGCCTTACCGGTTGACCCCAGCCGGTCGTGCAACGCTTCGCTTCAAACTGTTGGCGATGAGACAAGTAGCGCTTGCTGGCCTCCAGAGACTGGAGGCCAAATGACCTCAAGGACCGCACTTCGTCTCGTCCGCCTCTACCCACACCGCTGGCGCGCACGCTATGGGGAAGAGTTCGCCGCATTACTGGAACAGCATCCGTTTTCTTTCAAGACCTTTGCAAATGTGCTTTGCTCGGCTGGTGAGGCGCATATGCGAGCTGTTATGTTGCAGGAACGGGACGAGGGCATCGTCGTCGGTTGGGTCTGGTGCGCATGGATGACATCAGTTATTGCCGGTCTCATCCTCTACGGTATGGTCGATGACTCTCCGCTGCAAACCGCCATGACCGAAAGTTTCACGGTCGCAATCAGTTGGAAGATCATTCAGGCTGGCTGCGTTCTCGCCGCCTCAGCCATTGCGGTCGCGGGCCTGCCGCTCGCTTGGTCGATGGGCCTATTCGCTTTGCGTGAAAGACGCCACGCTACGTACCTGAAGCTCGCAATTCCCTTTATCTCGCTCTTCGCGTTCGTCGGCTGGATGGCTGTAGTGCTCCTATTCACTCGGGGGCAGTGGGCGGCATCGCCTTGGGCGGTGGCCTTCTCCCGGCCCTACTGGCCGTCAAACTCCGTGCGTTGGATCACCGGCTCCATAAGCGCCGCCCTTCTTGTGCTCGGTTGTATCGCGAGCGCAGCCAGCGTCTCCCAACTTGTGCGGACCAGCAAATTCCCGGATTTCCGGATCGGCTTCCGCGCAGTCGGTCTCAATGTAAGCCCACTATTGTTTGCAACAGCACTGGCACCTTGGGCGGCAACCGGCATCTTGATTATGTTGACCGGCGCCGTGATCTGGGGGCTCACCGCGAGCCGCCTATGTCCTGTAGCCTTTCGCAGCCTCAGCGGTCCACTTGGCCTTTCAGGTTTGGCCTCCTGGATTGTTAGCACCGCTATCTTCGGTTTTGCGGCCGCTATCGCCGGGCAGGCAGCGTGGCGCAGCCGGACGCCTAGCACTCTTCGCTAACTTGCCCTCTCGCTGAATGAGATTCATCCATGCCACCATCGCTTGCAATTGAAACTCGTGACGTAACCTACCGTTTTGATTCGCTCACCGCGGTGGAAGCTCTGAACCTTCAGGTACCGACAGGATCCATCTGCGGATTCCTCGGCCCGAACGGCGCAGGCAAGACCACGACCATTCGCCTGCTCCTCGGCTTACTCCAGCCAAGCAGTGGAATTATTTTGATTGGTGGTCAACTTATTTCACGTTCGCATCCCGAGTTGCGTAGTCGCATCGGGGCACTGATCGAAAGCCCCTCTCTGTATCCGAATCTGACAGGTCGCGAGAATCTCGAAGTGGTCCGCCGCTTGCTCGATATCCCACCTGCGAACTTGTCGGAAGTTTTAGAGCTGGCGCAGCTCACTCAGAGGTCTGACCAGCTAGTGAGAACCTATTCGCTCGGAATGCGGCAGCGGCTCGGTTTAGCCGTTGCTTTGCTCGGTAATCCCAAATTGCTTGTTCTCGATGAGCCTGCGAACGGACTTGACCCTGCGGGAGTACACGACTTGCGCGACCTGCTGCGTACTCTAGTGCGCGAACGCGAGGCAACCGTATTCCTTTCAAGTCACCTGCTGTCTGAAGTCGAGCAGATTGCCGACCACGTTGCCATTCTCGACGGAGGCCATCTTCTCTTCCAAGGAACGCTAAGCGAATTCCAGGCGCAACGTAAGGGACTTCTCATCCTCCGGGCAGACCAGCCTGAGAATGCTGCTCGACTGCTCCGGCAACACGGTTGGGAAATCGATCAACTTCCGGATGGCGCACTTTCGATGCCTGTCGCGAGTGCCCTCGATGCTGCAGCTGTCAACACGCTCCTTGGGCGACACGGCATTGCCGTTCATCACCTGGCTCAGGAGCAGGTATCGCTTGAAACGCTTTTCCTGGGGGTAACCGGCCGAATGGAGAAACGTGACTGAGCTAATCCGCGTTGTCTCTGCTGAGTCTCTAAAGCTGAAGCGTACGCTCGCTCTGCGTCTTGCTATCATCGCGCCGCTATTCATTGTCCTGCTGCAGTTCGGCGTCTACCTCGTACGTGGGGAAGATGCGGAAAGAGCCGCGACGAATCCTGCCGCAGGATTCGCGCGCGGAATCGTGACACTATGGACCCTCGTCTTCCTGCCCTTCTGGGCGACTCTTTCGGCTGCACTCTGTGCATCGCTCGATCACAGCGACCACCATTGGGACCAACTCTTCGCCCTGCCTCTGCGCCGCTGGCCTATTTATGCCGCCAAGTGGATCATCGTGTTCGGTCTGGTGGTGCTAAGTTCGATTTGTCTGCCGCTCTTTGCTGTTGCTGCGATGGAGATCCTCAGGCAAGTGCGCATGTCATGGAGAGGCGGCGCACTGCCATGGGGGGTGTTGTTGAATGGCGTGACACGGAGTTGTGCCGCATGCCTGGTCCTGATCTCTCTGCAGTGCTGGCTTAGCCTGCGATGGCGCAGTTTTCTCTTTGCGCTCGGAGTGGGCATTGCAGGAATCATGTCGGGCATCATCCTATTCTCAGCACCCTTGAAGTTTCTCAGCCTGTATCCATGGACTGCGGCTGCAGCTGCTGCTTCCCCGCGCGAGCCGCTCTTGCCCCTCATCTGGGGTACAGGAGGAGGCCTGGCGATCGCTGCGTTTGCGTGCTGGCGTCTTGCAACGAGAAATCACCCTTGATGTCCGAAAAATATTCTTTCGCCATATTGGGAGCTTCGAGGATGTTGCCTAACAAGTGCAATATCACTAACTCGTAAACTGACCCGAGGTGGGGCTGACCTTCGCTCAGTGAGTGGTAAGGCCCGATAGCGGCGCTCAAGACCGCATTGGTAAACACAGGGCGGCTTATAAGCACATACACGCGTACAGGTAGGCGCCCTCGGCTCCTGTGGGCAATGAATACACAAACGGTTATGGATTTCTGTCTTCGTGAGCAACGAACGGATCGTCCCGTTTCCGATAATGCAGCCAGAAACCAAAGGCTGCAGCTAGAGTGCCCAAAAGGTAGCCGGTGTAACCAAGAACTTCTGCCTGTTTTTGAAATGCTGGATCAACTGAGACCTGCCAGAGTCCTGCGGTGTCCTTCTGCCCCATGACCCACTGACCAAGGTTGAAAGCGAAGTGGATACCTAAAGGGACGGCGATGCCGCGGGTGGCCAGCGCCGCCATACCAAACAATATTGCACCGGCGAGCGGCCCTAAAAGAGAGTGAGACCACGACAAGCCCCCCGCGAGGTGCTCCAGCGCGAAGACGAGTCCCACCATCACCAAGGATGCCCACATGCCGAGATCGTGCTCAAGACGGCGCAGTGGATACGCGCGAAAGGCAAGCTCTTCTCGTAGGGCGAGCAAGAGGTACGCTGTGAGCGCAAGCAATAGCAATCCCGTTGGCGATGCAGCACCCATGTAAGCCCAATGGGTATGGCCGCTCGCGTAGAGCAAGCTGTCTTGGAACGCTAAAAGTGCCAATCCGATCATGAAGCCCAAGAGCATACGTGGCCCGCTTTTTGGTGTCAGCTCTAGGCCAGCATCGTTCAATTTCCATCCGTCCCAGCGTAGGAACAGAAGTGTCAGCCCATACGTCAAAACGCAGGTAATCGCGCCTACTTTGATAATATTCGTGAACGAAGTTGCCTTCACGAAGGACGTCGTTACGATCAGCACAAGCGGACAGGCTGCTAAGAATAAAAAGCAGCGCAGAACGCCCCTCATCCGGCTCATTGGAACTCCATACTCGTATGGTACGAATTTGCTTGCACGAGGTTCCGAAGTTAATGATGAATCTGCTTAGCGGCAACGGCTAACGATAAAGCGTTTCACTTCAGATCGGGTCTCGACGACGGTGCACTCATGGGTGTGGCAGCTTATCCAGCATTGCCGGGCGAAAATAAGCCCCGAAAATGACAGAGTACGGAAGCATGGAAAGGCATAAAGCCGGCTTCCCACCCTTACCACACTCTTTGGAATCCCTTCTGGACTTCCACACTCCCGCGGCCTCGACTACTGGATATAGGTTCTCTTGTGTTCACTCAGCTCGCACCCAGCTCCGTTCAACTGTCACGCGAAATGCGTGAGTTCACTTACCCGAAGGGTCTGCTGCTGCGACGAGTCGACAGCGATGGCATCAGCTGGCGCAAAACAGAGTCTTCATCAGCGAAGTATTTCGCTTTTAAGGGTGGCATTCGAGTTGATCACGCCTGGGGTTTATAAGGTTTTCTCTCGACACATGCCGATCGGAGAACTTATTTGTGGAAGTGCTTCAGTATAAAGCTGCACACCGGATGGTCCTTCCGTAAAACCAAGTATGTGCCTCTGATGCCTTGTGTCCCGCAAGGGGAACGTGCTATTACTACGTAATGCGAAGTACGCGACGCGTAGTAATAGAGAATGCTCCCGAAAAGATGGGACATTATTCCGATCCACCACTTCTGGTCCTCGCGAGCCTCGCCAGCGGACCGAAGCATGGTCACTCGATGATTGAAGACATCGAACGCCTTTGCGGAACGCGGCTCGGACCTGGCACCCTTTATGGCGCAATCGGTCGATTGGAACAGCAGGGCTGGATTGAACCACTCCCAGCAGAGGAGAGACGTCAGCCCTATCGCATCACTGCTGAAGGTGCGAATGTTCTTCGCGCGAAGCTAACGACGCTGCAGCGGTTCGCGAAATCCGGATTGAAGCGATTGGAAGCGCTATGAAGCCTAAGCTCGCCAGGCTGCTTACCCGCATCTACCCACGCTCTTGGAGACAGCGCTACCAATCAGAGTTCGAAGAGCTTCTTGAATCTGGGGCCGGTGATCTTCGCACGGTCGCGAACGTCGCCTGGTCAGGACTCCGCGAGCGTATCTTCCCGATCCGAGAACTCACAACGAACGATCAAACAGCTTCGGGACTGTTCCATTCTATCTGCGCACGAGCGCCATGGGCCGTCTTCAGTCTTGGCCCGCTATCTCTGCTTTCTGGCTGTTACCTTGCTGCCTGTTTCATTCTCTGGATAGGCTGGATGGTTTTCTTGCCTGGAAGAGCTACTCCCTTTGGGGGCGGACCTCACCATGGCTTGGTAAATCTTTATTTTCAGTTTGGCAAATACTTCTATGCCGGCTCACCTATTCTCGTCGGCTGGGTGATCGCGGTCGCAGCCATCCGTCAACGAGTGCGGTCACTTTGGCCCATGACCAGCTTCGTTCTATTGGCATGGATGGGCACCGCGGCACGGATTCACGCAAGCCGGATCGACATACCCCGCGGGCTCGGACATATCCGCATGAACTTTGTCCTTTGGCCATCGGCCCAGAACACACACGACGACCTGATTCATGCACTGTTCATCCTCTCGCTGGTGGGGCCGCCGTATTTGCTTCTGAGAATCCAGACAGCGAGATCGATGGCTTCTTAATTGCTAAATCCACGATCCGTGTAACCTACAGAACATTTTGTAGTCCGGAAGATCAGGAAAGTAGTGGCCATTGCCATCCGCATCGTGAAAGGTTCTGTAAAGGCCGTGGGCGTGCTCGCCATCGTTGCTTTGGCAGCATTGATCGTACTCCTCGCGGTGCTTTGGGTGGACCACTGGACATCAACGGAGCTGCCTGCCCCGAGCGGGTCCTATAAGGTGGGTCGTGTCACTTATGTCTGGACGGATGAGACGCGGATCAATTCCTATGCGCCCATGGCCTCCATTCGGCAGGACCTCGCTGTTTGGATATGGTACCCAGCCACCCCGGCACCTTCCACCAAAAGATCGGAATATCTTCCCTCGTACTGGAGTCGGGCCCTCGAGCGTCATGAAGGCTTTATCCTCGCCAAACTTCTCAGCAAAGATCTCACGCGCGTGCAAGAGCACAGCTGGAGCGACGCCCCAGTCTCCAGCGAGCAGACAATGTTTCCGGTGGTCATTCTGCGGGCCGGTGGCGGGGCGTTGAGCTCCGATTACACAACTCTCGCGGAAGACCTCGCGAGTTATGGATACATCGTAGTCAGTTTTGACGCGCCGTATCGGACAGTGATCACGGCCTTACCCGATGGCCGGGTTGCGATGCGGGCAGCGGCAGGAGATTTCGATACGGCTCCCTCCTCGCCCGGCACTCAGCATTTTGCAACCCAACTGATGAGCGCATGGATTGCGGATACGAAATTTGTGCTCGACCAACTTCATCAACTCAATGCAAATGACCCGACCGGCCGGTTCACAGGCAAATTCGACCTGCAAATGGTGGGCATCGCCGGGCACTCCCTGGGCGGAGCGACGGCTGCGCAATTCTGCCATGACGATCCGCGGTGCAAAGCAGGAATGGATATCGATGGCATGCCCTTTGGAGACGTCATTCAAAACGGGCTACACCAACCTTTTTTCTTCCTCATGAGCGATCACAGCAAGGAGAAATCAGGAGCAGAATCCCAAACGGTTGAAAGGAACATTCAGGCAATTGAGAACAGCGTTCCTGCAGGAAGGCGCTGGGGAATGACCATCAGCGGCGCTAATCATTTCACCTTCAGCGACCAGATGTTCGTAAAGAGTCCTGTTCTGATGTTTTTTCTTCGCAGGATCGGCGTCATGGGACCGCTTGAGAAACGTCGCGGCATCGCCATCACCGACGCCTGCGTGCATACTTTCTTTGACGTCTACTTGAAGGACGCCCCTGCTGCGGAAATGAACAACCTGCCGAGCCTCTATCCGGAATTGAAGATTGGGATCGAACCGGCGTTTCCAGAGCAACAAGCGCCTCAGTAGGCAAGGTCCGAAAGCTCGTGCGCGTCGCCACCACTTTGGAATCTGGGCAAATTCCAAGTCTTGCCTGCCGGCTCTTCGTCGACGCGCAGCCCGCGCGAGATGAACGGTTGCGGCGATCTCACTGTCCTCGGGTTAACTTCACCTGAGCGCTCCTCGTGTCCGTCGCACTTTTCAGAGTCAGCTTGCCCGAGAGTGTCTGCCCTGACAACTTGAGATCATAGAAAAACTTCCATTCGCCTGTCGTGATCTCGAAATGCACTTGATAGCCCTTGATGTGCCCGTTGGCGATAGGGTACTGTTCCGTCGCGTCGGGCCCTCCCGATCCCTTGAGCATCGAACTCGACTCCTGTAGCGTAATTAACTGCGTCACGTCGTGATCTGCGCCCGCCGCCCGGAAGTCTCCTTGCCACTTGCCACTGATACCGTCCTCCGGCGCGCTCATCGCAAACAGGAGCAAAAGAGCTGCCCACCTCATCTTGCTGCCTTTTCGTGGGCAAACCGTCTCTTCCACAGCATCATGGCGCCGCTCCATGCTTGCAGCGCGACCACGAGGCTGGCTAAAGACATCGCCGCTCTTCCCGGGTCTCCAAAGAATGAACCTGTGTGCAGCGCCGCCGTTGCCGTCAGCACGCGCTCCGCAAGCGATGCATTGCGCGACGAATCATCGGCAAGAATCTTGCCCGAATAGGGGTCAAGAGTAATCACATCCGTGGCATCTGGCCCAAACCGTGTAGCGCTCGTCATCTCTATTTTGTAGGTTCCTCCATATGCGGGCATCTGCATCCGCGTTGGCCTTGCTCCCGGTAACGCGCTCTTCCCAATCGCCAGAGCCCTGTCGACGGAAACATACGGCGTTCCCTCCGAACGCTGAACCAATACAGCTGCCGAAGGACCAATATGTTGACTAAGTCGGTCCAGTAACGACACTACCGACCCCTCGCAACTCAGTACCGCTCCGGTCGCGACCAGAATCATTAGGATGACGAACGAAAGCGCACCTGCCGAGTTGTGCATGTCGCTCCAGAATCGTCGTTTGGACGATGCCTGTCGTCCAGAGGTTGACCTGCGCCGAATTCCAATCTGACGGACTGGCCACCAAAGCTGAATTCCCGATAGCAGGAGCACTAGGGCCGCGAAGTCTATCCATCTCACTGCCGTCCGTCCAATGCGCCCACATGCCAACGAAATGTGAATCTGACTGATCACTCCAACTAACGCCGTCCCCCGCTTACGTAGCCCCAGGACTTTGCCTGTGTACGGATCGATAGAAGCGATTCCGCTTGGCAGTGCTACCGACCACGCGTCCCGGGGCGACACCGGCATCGTCACCGCCACGACATCATCAGAGGGAAACGCCTTCCGGACTGAGGAGAGAATCTCAGACAGTGGCAAGTACTGGGGCGCAGGCATCACTTCGTAGAGCCGAAAATGCAGTGCCCGGTCGATTTTTTGCTGAAATCCGAGCAAGCTACCGCTCACGGCAAGAACAACAAAGAAGAGCCCCGACAACAACGCCATCCAGAGATGAACGCGAAAAACGAATCGCCGTAACGCGATGCTGAACAAGGCATACACCTCCTAACGCAGTCCAGAGTGCCAACGTAAACAATGTAGTGTCAAGCTAATGTCGATTGCTGCCTTATTCGCCTCAGGGCTGGAAGAACACTGATGTGATGGCCTAAATGGAGCGTTTAGGGCAGTGCGCGCCAGTTCCCGCCATAGGGACAAATTCTGCGTCGCCATGAACCTAGGTCAACAGCCAAAGTTCGGTGGAAGAGCGGCACGATACTCTGCAGCAGGGGTTCCAGGAGATGCTTAGAGCGGGGCTGAGGTCCGTCCTTACATCGGACTTAATGATCCTGCTTGATCCCTGTAGCTGTTCTCAGTTTGTCTTCACCAGCGCGCGACCGTGTTGATGAGTGTGGCTCTAGATCGCACGAGCGCAGCACGTGCGCGAATTAAAGATAGGTCTGATTGTGCCTGTGCGCTTCGATGAGTCACCGGCGAAAGAAGCTTCGGATCGACGCTCGCCAGCCGTGCTAATGTCCTCGCATCGAGCCGTTCATCCTTCTGCCGGCTCTGCGCAATCAGTCGAACCTGCCGTGCGCCACAATGGACTCATGATCGATGCCACTGAGCAGTCGTTTCTACGTGCTTGCCGGGTGCGACTTCGAGCTTGAGCGGCGCGATTTTTAGGCGCGCGTCCGCAGGAGACTGCGACCATAGCTCCCGTGTCTGAGATAAAGACCCGCCCATCGCAGCGGCCGCCGCAGACTTTGCGATGAATTCTCACCGGTTCATCGGTTTCCCGTCTCTACTGTATGCTCTCGGAACTGCCCGCACGATGGTGGGTCCAGTCGAATCGTCGGCCCACAATGCCCTTCACGATCAAGTGGTCGGTTGCCGAGGTCGGCCCGACGCCGACACCGAAGTTGATCTCCCAGTTTGGAGACACGTTCAGATCCACTGCCGGAAAGAACTGCTGTTGCTGATTGTGAAAGGAGTCAAAGCCGTCCAGCGATCCATAGTCTGCGTAGTATTCGAGACCGCCGGAGACGTATTTGTTGAAGTCATAGCTTACTTTGGCATTGGGCGAAAACCCTACCCCTTGATTGACCGTCTGTCCGTGAAACGATCGTTCGAGCGCCGGATTCACGGCGAAATACCAGCGCCCTATCGTCTTATCCACAATAGGGCGAATCTCCCATGTCCATGTATCAGTCGAGAATTGGCGACGCTGATATCCTATCTCCGTGGAGAGGCTTACACCCACTGGCCAGTGCCAGCTGTCGGGAACACGAACGCGAGGACGGATATGGTCGCCAACCCATTGCCATCCATCTCCATCGCGAGCGCTGGTGAAAATGTAGAAGCCAACTTCAGACCAATCGTTGATACCTTGGGTAATTTCGACCGTTTCGTGCTCCGCATGATTGGTGGGATAGAGTCCGTCAGAGGCGTACTTCGAGCCGGGGAGCGGTTTGCTGCCGTCGACAGTGAAATTGCTATGCAACTCGAGCATGGTTGTTTTTGGCGCGACCGTGTCTGAGCCGTAGACCTGAATTTCATAGTTGTCTTGTGCCTGCGCGTCTGGCTCGAAAAGGCTGCCCAGCAATATGAATCCGAAGATGAGCAAGCAAAACACCTTTCGCGCAGCGAGAGTACTCTTTCCGGTTCCAGGCATCTTCGCCGTCCACTCCCTGAAACGAAATTTCAAAGCTTGATCGGTCAAATAAAAACACTCGCCTGAAAGCTCGCTACATGTGCGTCCAATGACGGATCCCGGCCGACCTTCAGACAAAATAGCTGGGAGTTCGATCGCTTCAGACCTCATGGTGATGCATTGACCTCATGGCTAGTAGAAAAGGCTATTCTCTATTTGAAAGCCGACCAGTAAGGAAGAGGTCTATCGCAACATCTTTGTCCGCCTTCCAAAACAAAAAGCTTGGATCCTTCAGTCCCCATTGAATGTACGGAACCGAAAAATGTGCCTTGGCCGTTGCGGTTTGTCCTTCAAGATGAACGGTCATGGGGATGGTGATCTCGTGAGGCTTGCTGAGCAGCGTGAAGATACCGGTTACCTGGATGGTCGAATCTCCTGATGGGGCGATGACGCCAGCGTAGGACTTCGGCTCAAACGAGACAGTTGCGTACTGCTCGACCTGCAGAATGTCCTTGTCCATCTTCTTATCGCGGCTACCGTTACCGGTCTTGCCGCTGCCAGCAAGGACGGCCACCATACCCGACATCTTAGGAGTGCTGCGGTCAAACTCAATCGAACCGGATTGAATATGAAACGTACCGTTGACGACTTCGTGGGTCGTGTTGAGCGTCATCTTGACTTCGCTCGCATCGGGGTTCACGGCGAAGGTCTGATGCTGGCCGAGTGCGGCTGGAGCGAGTATGACCGCGACGGTAAGGACCGCAAGGGATTTCATGCATCTCTCCTCATGAGTTGGGACTTAGAGAGTTATTTGATGAGGCCTCAATTCAATTAGCGAATGCCTGTGAAGCAACAGCGGCGGGCTGGGTGACACGCGTGAGTCGAGCTGTTACGCGCATCGCTCCGGGCCAGACCCTGAGGCAGAACGGAAGGACAGCGCGCGCCAGCGCGTTGTTCAACCCGGCGGCGGCGGTTTCGGCAAGACGCATCTGAGGCAGCAACGCGGAGCGAAGTTTTGGCTGAAAGATTGGCGCCTGCTCCGCGGCTAGATAGGCAGCCGCGGCACGGCGCGCAGTATGCAGGGCGATGGATATGCCGTCTCCGGTGAATGAGGGAATAACGGCTGCCTGGTCGCCGATGCAGTAGAGCCCATCCTCGGTTGCACGGCGGAGGTAGCCGTACGGGATATGAGTGACGGTGATTGGTTTGTCGAGCAGCGGCTCCGCACCATCAAGCCGCGTCGCGAGATGGGGGCAGTCCTGCTGCATCTTCGCAAGGAGGCCCTCCCAGCGAAGACCTGCACGCGCAAAATATCGCCGTTGCACCACGCAGCAGAAATTCGTAATGCCGTCTTCCACCGTTTGAATACCGCCGTAACCTCCGGAATAGAGTGTCAACTCGGATGCGTCCGCCAATTCAGCGGTCTGGGCGGCAGATAGTCGGTAATACATCTTGAAGGCGACCCATTGATGAGGGTCCTTCGGGCGCGTAAGGCCGCGGATATCATGTTTGCCTGTGGCCAGAAAGACCGTTGGGGCTTGGCGCGTGGTGCCGTCATTGAGCGTAGCTTGCCAGGCCTCGCCTGTCGTGCGGCCAACCGCTTGCACGCTACGACCGCGCTCTACGCGAACTCCTGCAGCGATGGCCTCAGCGATGAGCGCTGTATCAAGCGCCTTCCGGGTGAGCGAGGCTGCGGGAAAAGGCAATGGTGCCTCCGCGGCGCGCCTGGCAGCGGCGAGGCGAACGTAGTCGATGGGCACGGCGCCAAGCGAAGCCACGTCGATACCGAGCACGTGCAGGTCCTCGAGGGCCTCACCGCTCAGGAACTCTCCGCAGACCTTATGGCGCGGAGTGGCCTCGCGTTCGATCAGCGTGACGCTTCGTCCCTTGCGGGCAAGCGCGATTGAAGCGGCACACCCTGCCACTCCACCGCCGAGGATGAGAACTTCATCTTGCAAATGATTGCTCCTGATTCGTCGGATCTTCCGGCAAGTTGTAGCGGGAGTCTATCTTTCTAGTAGACGTCAAAAGAGCAGTTTGGCACGTCATTCTGTACAAATCGTCATTTCTGAGGAAGTCACGGACTAGCTGGACGAATGCACATGCCGAAGCGAGGATATGCTGAAGAGCGAGGCATTCGATGGACCGAAGCAATTTCCTTATAGCCGCTTTATTGACCATAAAGTTGAGCACCGCAGCACCCGCAGAACAAATCCCGGTGGAACATATCCAACGCCCGATGCATCAGTTTATGGTAGCTCGCACTGAGGCTGGGAAGGTTATCGCTCGTGGCGAGTTTTTACAAAGCGTGCAGGACGATGAAGTGACGATGCGTCTGACCTATCAATTTGTGGATGGATCGGTCGACGATGAGGCGACGACTTACAGGCAGCAGAGCACGTTTAGGTTAGTACGCAACCATCACATAGAAAAGGGTCCGTTCTTTGCGAAACCCGTCGACTTTTCGGTAGAAGCCGGGACCGGCATAGCGACCACCCGCACAGTCGATAAGAATGGAAAGATACACATCGAGAGCGAACACATCAATCTGCCGGATGACCTGGCGAACGGGTTTGTTGGAACGTTGCTGCTGAATGTGGCGCACAATGCCCCACCGTTTCGGGTGGGGATGCTGGCGCCAGTTGGCGGCGGAAGACCGATTCGGCTCCTGATCTCTCCGGAAGGCGAACAGCCGTTTCAGACGGCGGGACAAACCCTTACGGCAACCGTGTTTCGCATCCATCCGGAATTGGGCGGCATCGTGGGCGTGATCGCGCAGCTGATCGGCCTTCAGCCGAAAGACGTGATGGTGTGGGTACGGGAAGGTGAAGAGCCAGCGGTGGTAAGGATTGTTGGCCAGCTGGGTGGCTACGGGCCCGTGGTCAGCTCCGAACTCGAGGGGACCAGCTTCGAGAAATAGGATGCCGTGCCAACCCGCTTTCTAAAAGGGGGACCACACTCGGTACGAAGATGCTCTGAAAATCTCACTTCCTTCTACGACGAACTGCGGCGGGTTGTGAGCTCGTGCCAGTTGAGGCCGATGTCGACCAGAATGATGGAAGCCAGAGTAAAGGCGATGACGCCGACCGCCGATAGGACGTCGCCAAGATGGCTCCAGTAGGCAGGCACAAGATTGAGGAC
>Ga0153933_1000228_pt1 | contig 25214 bp, 23 predicted proteins | sample TSNJ017MetaG_FD_102275 | JGI IMG/M metagenome (GOLD analysis project Ga0153933, IMG submission 102275) | Attine ant fungus gardens microbial communities from New Jersey, USA - TSNJ017 MetaG | ecosystem: Host-associated > Fungi > Mycelium > Unclassified | place: USA: New Jersey, Wharton State...
GAGCCTGTTCAAGATCTCGGCGCCGTTCGCTAGGCCCCTGCGTGATCGTCAGGTGGCGGTGTCTGGTCGAGCCGCGCGCGACCGCATGGGATCACTCAGGGCTTGGCGGGCTGCGATGAGATTTGAACAGGTTCCAAGGCTCATTCTAATGCTCGTCGCTGCCCATTCCCCGCTTATCATGCGCCGCGCGGCAGCGCGCCAGATGAAAATGCTCGGGAACCGGATCGTTGCCTCCTTCGCACAGCGGTTGACAGCGTAATATGCGCCATCCGGCCATCAGACTTCCCCGCCACGGGCCGAAGCGGGATACGGCAATGCGTGCATAATCGGAGCAACTGGGGTAAAAGCGACAACGCTGTCCCAACAACGGGCTGACGAAGCGCTTGTAAAGTTTGAGCAGGAAAAGGATCGATCGACTCAAGGCATTCACACTGCCGAAACGCCCGTGGCACTTGATGCTGCAAGTATTCCAGAAGGAAGGTTGCCGGTGTGAGGGTATTGGGCTATAACACCGGGCCGCCACAGCCAAAATGGTGAAGGTGAAGGTAAATGGCGAAAACCACGCATAATTCCACCGCCGCCAAGAAAGCTTCAAAGGGAAAGGTGGTGGGCAAAGGCAATGAAGCAAAGGTCAGCAAGGCCAAGGTCACTGCGGGCAAGTCTGCCAAGACCGCCGCGCCGGCCAAGAAAGCGGCGGTGAAGAAAGCGCCGGCCAAGGCGGCTGCCAAAAAGGCGCCGGCCAAGAAGGCTGCCGTGAAGAGCGTCGCCAAACCGGTTGTCAAGCCGCAGCCCAAGAAGGCCGAGCCGGTCAAGAAGGCCGCTGCCAAGCCCGAGCCCAAGCATGCTGCTCCGGCCAAGCCGGCGGCTTCCGCCAAGCCAGCTCCGGTAAAACCGGCGCCGGTGGCGAAGAAGGCTGCCGAGGAGAAGATCGCTGCCAAGCCGGTACCCAAGCCCGCTTCGGCGCCAGTAAAACCCGCAGCCCCAGCCAAGGCACCGGCTGCAAAAACTGCAACACAGCAACCCGTATCATCACACGCCGCTCGCCCCCTCCTGGGCAAGGTGGCCAGCGCCGTCGGCCCGACGGCGCCGCGCGTAGCCAACGCCACCGCGAATCACTCGACAACCAAGAAGCAGAAGACCACGCAGTCCTCAATGAATAACACCGCAACAACCCTTGATAATGGCGTGACCCGTGAAGACGGGCGTTATGCGCTGCCCCTCACCACCAATATCGATCTGCCGCCGGGCTACAAGCCTTCGGCCGGCGAGGAGTACATGAATCCTCGTCATCTGGCGTATTTCCGCAACAAGCTGCGGGAATGGCGCGAGCAGTTGGTGGAAGAATCCCGCCAAACCATGGAGAACCTGCGCGACGAAGTCCGCGATGTGGGCGACGAAGCCGAGCGCGCCACCCGCGAGACCGAGAACTCACTGGAACTTCGCACCCGCGATCGTTACCGCAAGCTGATCTCCAAGATCGACAAGGCGCTGCGCCGGATCGAGGAAGGCCGTTACGGCTACTGCGAGGAAACCGATGAGGAAATCGGCCTGGAGCGTCTCGACGCCCGCCCGATTGCCACGTTGTCGCTCGATGCGCAGGAACGTCGCGAGCATCTGCAGAAGCAGATGGGCGACTGAGTTTTCTCAGCGATCACGCAAAAGCAAAGCCCCGCCCAGTGCGGGGCTTTTTGTTGAAGGTCTCAGCACAGATGCCTGCAAATTGCCCAACTGCGCTCCCCCTCTTAGGTAGAGGTAGCGGGTGATCCATCAACTTTGCGGCAAGCGCATGCCCCCAGCCCATCCCTTGCAAGGCATGGAGCGAGTACGGGAATCAGGCTTTCTGCAATTCGGCCGCCGCGTACGCCTTCAACTTTGCCAGCATCGCCGCCAGCCCGTTCGAGCGCGTCGGCGAAAGATGCTTGGCCAGCCCGATCTGCTGGATGAATTCCGGTTCGGTCGCAACGATTTCCGCCGCAGCGCGGTCGGAATACACGCGCAGCACCAAGGCGATCAACCCGGAAACAATGGCCGAGTCGCTGGTGGCGTCGAAATGCATCTGTGAGGCATCGCCGCTCGGTACCAGCCAGACCATGGACTGGCAGCCGTGCACACGGTGTTCTTCGGTTTTCCACTCGTCCGGAAAGGGCGGCAGCTGTTTGCCGAGGTCGATCAGGTATTGGTAGCGCTCGGTCCAGTCGCCGAAGAAGGCGAATTCCTCAGCGATATCCTGTTGCGCCTGGACGGCGCTGGCATGGGCAATCGTGTTCATGCGCCTATTATCGCGCGGTTCGCCGCGCGAGGTCCGAATCAGCGCTTTACGACGCTCCAGCGGGTGCCCTGGGCGCCATCCTCGATCACTACGCCCATCGCGGTCAGCTCCTCGCGGATGGTGTCCGCCCGGGCGAAGTCCTTCGCCGCGCGCGCGGCGCGGCGCGCTTCCAGCAAGGCTTCGACCTGCCCGGCATCCACATGCTGGCCGCCGGCCTGTTTGAACCAGGCTTCGGGATCGTCCTGCAACAGGCCCAGCACGGCACCCGCGCCGAGCAGGGCGGCTTTGCTGGCGGCCGATGGCGCGTGGCGTGCGGCATCGGCCAACAGGGCCAGCTCGGCCAAGGCCTTGGGCGTGTTGAGGTCGTCGCGTAGTGTCTCCTCCACCTGTTCTGGCACCGGCAGCGGCTGAGCCGGATCGAGTTCGATATGGCTGAGTTCGCGCAGTACCCGATACCAGCCATCCAGCGTGCTGATCGACTGAGCGATGGCGCCGTCGGACCAATCCAGCGGCTGGCGGTAGTGGCCGCGCAACAGCAGCAGGCGCAGCGCTTCCGGCGGATGCATCTTCAGCAGCTCATGCACGTGCAGCACGTTGCCCAGCGACTTGGACATCTTGCGGCCATCGAAGGTAAGCATGCCGTTGTGCAGCCACCAACGCGCGAACACTTTGCCGCCGTGAGCGCAGGTGGATTGGGCGATTTCGTTCTCGTGATGCGGAAACTGCAGATCCACGCCGCCGGCATGGATATCGATGGTTTCGCCCAGATGCGCGGCGCTCATCGCCGAGCACTCGATATGCCAGCCCGGACGGCCGCGGCCCCAGGGACTGTCCCAACCCGGCAGCTCGGGTGTGGAGGGTTTCCACAGTACAAAGTCGGTGGGATTCTTCTTGTAAGGCGCTACTTCGACGCGGGCGCCGGCGATCAGCTCTTCGGTGTCGCGGCCGGAGAGTGCGCCGTAGGCCGGATAGGAACTTACGTCGAACAGCACATGCCCTTCGGCGGCATAGGCGTGTCCACCGGCGATCAGGGTTTCGATCATGGCGATGATCGGACCGATGTGCGCGGTGGCGAACGGTTCGACATCCGGCGGCGCGATGCCGAGCCTGGCCATGTCCTCGCGGTAGGCCTCGGTGAAACGGCCGGTGATGGCGCCGATCGGCACACCCTGTTCGATGGCGGCGTTGTTGATCTTGTCGTCCACGTCGGTGATGTTGCGCGCGTAGACCACCTGCGGGTAATGCCGGCGCAAGAGCTTGACCAGCACGTCGAACACCACCGGGCCGCGCGCATTGCCGATATGCACATAGCTGTAGACCGTCGGTCCGCACAGATATACCGTCACCCGGCTCGGATCGAGCGGTGCAAAGGGCTCGATACGACGGCTTAGGCTGTTATAGAGCGAGATCGGCATGGATGAGGTCCGCAGCTTCAGAGTGATACAGGCCAATGGGTCGGCCATCTTATCAAGGTCTTGCGGCAAGGCAGCCGAAGTCCCGTTTCGGATGTATCTCAAAGTTACATTTCTCAACACAAAACAAAGCACTAAGTTGCGGTATTTCTAAGCGTGGATTCAGCGTCAATTTGTTGCAATTTCACTATGCGCGACAGGCGCTTTCATCCCCCCTTTGCGGAGGTTGTTCATGTATAACAAGATGCTGTTGCTTCCCCTGCTGGTGCTCGTCAGCGTGTCCACCAGCGTGGCAGCGCAGACCAGCTACGGCAATTATCCGCCGCCGCCCCCGCAGGGCGCTGCGCCGCAGCCGGGCGCTCCGGGTGGCGGTCCTGACAACGCGCACTATGCCTGGGCGGACGTGCTGCGTGTCGATCCGGTCTACGGCATGGTTCAGACGGCCACCCCGACGCAGCAATGCTACGACCAGCAGGTCGTCCAGCAGACGCCCAGCAACAAGGGAATCGGTACGGTGCTGGGTGCCGTGGTCGGTGGCGTGCTGGGTAGCACCATTGGCCATGGCCGTGGCAATACCGCCGCTACGGTGGGCGGTGCCGTGGTCGGTGGCGCGGTCGGCAATTCGGTCGCCAGCGGCGGCCAGACCGTCACCTCCAACCAGACCGTCTGCCAGCCGGGCAGCCAGGTCACCCAGCAGCGCCAGATCATTGGCTATGACGTTGAATACCGTTACCACGGCGACGTCTATATGTCGCGCCTGAGCTATGACCCGGGCGAGCGCCTGCGCGTGCGGGTCGACGTGGCTCCCGCCGACTGATCAACGTCTCCGTTTGATGAAGGCGGCCGCTGCCTTGGCACGGCCGCCTTTGTTTTAGACAGGCTCTTAGAGCCTGTCTAAAGTCTCTGCGCAGCCCTCGTACCGCCTGAGCGGCCGTCATGAGACAGCGCGCGGCTTGACCAGACAGCCAGTCTGGCGCTGCGCCACGCACTGCCACCTGACGACCGCTCAAACGCTACGCGAACTACCCAGAGACTTTAGACAGGCTCTTACAACCGCGGAGCGGGTCAAGCTGGGGCGACGAGCAAACATGGCCATACAGCCCCGCCTCGGGGTTCACCCGATGGATGACTTTTTCTGTTGCATGGCAACGGAAATCCAGTCATGATTGAAGTTCAACCACCCGGAACCCTCATGTCCGCAGCCGTCTATACCGCTACCGTGCTTACCAGCGCCCGCATGGCTGCTGGCATGACATCGCGTGCGCGTCGACCGCTGGACCGACATTCGGCCGGGTAGGCTGTCGCCACGTTGCATGTGTAATACGACGACAAAACCCGGCCTGCGTGCCGGGTTTTTTGCTTTTTTGGACTGGAGTCTACGATGTCGCTTCGTCACTTCCTCACCACCCAGGATTACAGTCGCGCCGAGATCGACGCACTGCTCGAGCAAGCCGCTGCGTTCAAGCGTTCGCCGCGCGGCCAGCAGCTGGCCGGCAAATCGGTAGCGCTGTTGTTCTTCAATCCGTCGATGCGCACGCGCACCAGTTTCGAACTGGGTGCCTTCCATCTCGGCGGCCATGCCATCGTGCTGTCACCCGGCAAGGACGCGTGGCCGATCGAGTTCCGTCCGAACGTCGTCATGGATGGCGAGGCCGAGGAGCATATTGCCGAGGTCGCGCGCGTGTTGAGCCGCTACGTGGACCTGATCGCGGTGCGTGCTTTCCCGAAGTTCCAGGATTGGTCGGTGGATCGCGAAGATGCCGTGATCAAGGCTTTCGCGCAGTACGCGACCGTGCCGGTGATCAACATGGAAACGATCACCCATCCCTGCCAGGAACTGGCCCACGCACTGGCGCTGAAAGAACGTTTCGGCGATCTCACCGGCCGCAAGTACGTGCTCACCTGGACCTATCATCCCAAGCCCTTGAACACCGCAGTTGCCAACTCCGCACTGCTGATCGCCACCAAGATGGGCATGGATGTGACCTTGCTGTGCCCCACGCCCGATTACGTGCTGGATGAACGCTATATGGCTTTCGGCGAACAGAATGCCAAAGAAAACGGTGGCTCACTGAAGGTCAGCCACAACATCGAGGAGGCGTATCGCGGCGCTGATGTCGTCTATGCCAAGAGCTGGGGCGCACTGCCGTTCTTCGGCCATTGGGAAAACGAGAAGCCGATCCGCGACGCGCACAAGCATTTCATCGTCGATGAGGCCAAGATGGCATTGACCAACAACGGCGTCTTCAGCCACTGCCTGCCGTTGCGCCGGAACATCAAGGCGACTGACGCGGTGATGGATTCGCCGGCCTGTATCGCCATCGACGAAGCGGAAAACCGCCTGCATGTGCAGAAGGCGGTGATGGCTTCACTGATCGCGCAAGGTTGATCGGACAGCTCTTTCATGTATCTGCCCAAGTCCTTCCAAGAAACGCGGATCGAGGTGCTGCATGCGCTGATTCGCGACTATCCGTTCGGTGCCGTCGTCATGCACGGGGCTGAGGGATGGGTGGCCAATCATCTGCCGTTCGAGCTGGCGGACGAGAATCTCCTGCATGGCCACGTTGCCCGCGGCAACGAATTGGCGAAAGCGGATGGTGCGCAGGTGCTGGTGATGTTCCAGGCAGCGGACGGCTATATCAGCCCCAACTGGTATCCCAGCAAACAGGAAACCGGGCGCGAGGTTCCCACCTGGAATTACGCTGTCGTGCATGTGCACGGCCGTTTGCGGGTGACCGATGACAAAGTCTGGCTACGTGCATTGCTGGAAAAACTGACCGATCGTCATGAGGCGACCCAGCCTGAGCCCTGGCATGTCGGCGATGCGCCGGAAGACCATATCGAGAAAATGCTGCAGGCTATCGTCGGCCTCGAAATCAGCATTGACCGCATCGAAGGCAAGTTCAAGCTAAGCCAGAATCATCCCGACGCCAATCGTGCAGGCGTCATCAAGGGACTCGGCGAGCGCGCCGGTAGACGCGATGCTGAGCTTGCCGGACTGATGCAGCAGGCCGAGGAGCGCCGCCATGGCGGATAAGCAACACCCGTATCCGGTCGAAGTGGTATGGACAGGCAACCATGGCACAGGCACCAAGACCTATCAGGGATATGGCCGCGAGAAGGATGCCCATCATGCCTGCTTTATCGCCAACTCCGTCAGTTTCCCGCTGCGTTGCGAACCGCGCATTGTCATCGAATCCCCGTAAAACCTCTCTCTCTTGAATTAGCAACCCTTTTGGACCTCGCATCATGAGCAAAGATATCGTTCTCGCTTTTTCCGGTGGCCTCGACACCAGCTTCTGCATCCCCTATCTGCAAGAGCGCGGCTGGGCCGTGCACACCGTCTTTGCCGACACCGGCGGTGTGGATGACGAAGAGCGCGCCTATATCGAAGCGCGTGCAAAGGAGCTGAAGGCGGCCAGCCACGTCACCATCGATGGCGGTCCGGCGATCTGGAACGGCTTCGTCAAGCCGTTCGTGTGGGCGGGCGAGGGTTATCAGGGGCAGTATCCGCTGCTGGTATCCGACCGTTACCTGATCGTGGATGCGGCATTGAAGCGTTGCGCCGAACTGGGTACCAAGGCGATCGCGCATGGTTGCACCGGCATGGGCAACGACCAGGTGCGCTTCGACCTGGCCGTGAAGGCGCAGGGCGATTACGACATCGTGGCGCCGATCCGCGAGATCCAGAAAGAACACACTGAAGTCCGCGCCTACGAGCAGAAGTACCTGGAAAAGCTGGGTTTTGGCGTGCGCGCCAAGCAGAAGGCCTACACCATCAACGAAAACCTGCTCGGCCTGACCATGTCCGGCGGCGAGATCGATCGCTGGCAGGCGCCGGGCGAGGGTGCCGTGGGCTGGTGCAAGCCGCGCGCCGAATGGCCGTCCAAACCGTTGCGCCTGAAGATCAGCTTCGTCAATGGCGAGGCCGTTGCGCTGGATGGCGAAAAGATGGCTGGCCATAAAATGCTGGCCAAGCTCAACAGCCTTTTGGCGCAGTATGGCGTGGGCCGCGGCATCTATACCGGCGACACCACCATCGGGCTAAAGGGCCGCATCATTTTCGAAGCGCCGGGTCTGGCCGCTCTCCTTGCCGCCCATCGCGCGCTGGAAGAAACGGTGCTGACCAAGCACCAGAATCGTTTCAAGCCGGACGTGGCGCGCAAGTGGGTGGAGCTGGTGTACGAAGGCTTCTACCACGATCCGCTCAAGACCGACCTCGAAGCGTTCCTGGCCTCCAGCCAGGCGACCGTCAACGGTGACGTCACACTGGAAACCAACGGTGGCGTCGTCAATGCAGTGGCCGTCGAGTCCAAGCATATTCTCAACGCCAAGGGCGCGACCTATGCGCAGGCAGCAGACTGGGGCGTGGCCGAGGCGGAGGGCTTCATCAAGCTGTTCGGCATGAGCAGCACCTTGTGGGCTGAGGTCAACCGATGAGTGCGGGACTTAAGACGGGGGACACGGGGCTCGGAAAGGCCGTGTTGCTTGAAGCGACGCTGCAGCATCTACGCGCGCTGGTTTCGTTCGATACCCGCAATCCGCCGCGCGACATCGGTACCGGAGGCATCTTCGATTACCTGCGCGGGCAATTGCCGGGCTTCGAGGTCACCGTGACCGATCATGGTGCGGGTGCGGTAACGCTGTATGCCGTGCGCGGCAAACCGAAGTACCTGTTCAACGTGCATCTGGACACCGTGCCGGATTCGCCCCATTGGACCCAGGATCCCCATGTCCTCACCGTGACTGAAGATCGCGCGATCGGCTTGGGTGCCTGTGACATCAAGGGTGCTGCCGCCGCGCTGCTGGCCGTGGCCAATGCCACCTCCGGCGATCTGGCGCTGCTCCTGTCCACGGACGAAGAGGCCAATGATCCGCGCTGCATCGCCGCCTTCCTCAAGCAGGGCCATCCTTACGAAGCGGTGATCGTGGCCGAACCCACGCGTGGCGAAGCCGTGCTGGCCCACCGCGGCATCCATTCGGTACAGATGCGGTTTACCGGACAGGCAGGACATGCTTCCGGCGAGTTGCGTCCCAGCGACAGCGCCTTGCATCAGGCGATCCGCTGGGGTGGCGCGGCGCTGGATTACGTGGAGCGCCAGTCGCACGAGCGCTTCGGCGGTTTGACGGGCCTGCGTTTCAATATTGGCCGCGTCGAAGGCGGCATCAAGGCCAACATGATTGCGCCCACGGCGGATGTGCGTTTCGGCTTCCGTCCGTTGCCCAGCATGAATCCGGATCATCTGCTGGAAACCTTTCGCACGCTGGTCGAGCCGCAGCCGGAAAGCTATACCGAATTGTTCCGTGGCGTTTCCCTGCCGGCCGGCGACACGGCCACGGCCGAAACGCGACGCCTCGCCGCGCGCGACATCGCTGACGAACTGGGCATTCCCGTCGGCAACGCCGTGAACTTTTGGACCGAAGCCGCCTTGTTCTCCGAGGGAGGCTACATCTCCTTCGTCTACGGCCCTGGCGATATCGCGCAAGCGCATACCGCCGATGAATGGGTCGCCTTGGACCAACTGCAGCAATACGCCGAAACCATCTACGAGATCGTGAACCGTGGAAGCGCATAAGAACACCCGTCAAACCATTGTGCGCCTGCTCTCCGCCATGGGCAGCGCCAAGGAAATTCAGCAATACCTCAAGCGCTTTTCGCAACTTGACGCCAAACGCTTCGCGGTGGTCAAGGTTGGCGGTGCGGTGCTGCGCGATGAACTGAACGATCTCACTTCATCGCTGACCTTCCTGCAGCAAGTCGGCTTGACGCCGATCGTGCTGCACGGCGCAGGTCCGCAACTGGATGAAGAACTGCAGGCTGCCGGCATCACCAAGCAGACCGTCAACGGCCTGCGCGTGACATCCCCCAAGGCGCTGGGCATCGTGCGCCGCGTGTTCCAGCAGCAGAACCTACGGCTGGTCGAGGCCTTGCAGGCGATGAATACCCGTGCGACGTCGGTACCCTCCGGCGTATTCATGTCCAGTTTCCTGGACAAGGACATCTACGGCATGGTCGGCAAGGTCGACAGCATCAATCTCGCGCCGATCGAGGCCAGCCTGCGCGCGGGCTCCATCCCGGTCATCGCCAGCCTGGGCGAAACCGACGAAGGCCAGTTCCTCAACATCAATGCCGATTTTGCCGCCAATGAGCTGGTGCGCGTACTGGAACCGTACAAGATCATCTTCCTCACCGGCACCGGCGGCCTGCTCGACGACAAGGGGCAGATCATCGACTCGATCAACCTCAGTACCGAGTACGATCACCTGATGGCGCAGCCGTGGATCAATGGCGGTATGCGCGTAAAGATCGAGCAGATTGCCGATCTGCTGCAAAGCCTGCCGTTGACCTCGTCGGTGTCGATCACGCGTCCGTCGGAACTGGCGAAGGAACTGTTCACGCACAAGGGTTCCGGTACGCTGGTGCGACGTGGCGAAAAAGTCTTCCGCTTTGAAAGCTGGGACGGCGTGGACCGCGAGCGCATGCGTGCGCTGATCGAATCCAGCTTCGGCCGCACGCTGGTGGAGGATTATTTCGAACGCACCAAGCCTTATCGCATCTATGTAAGCGAAAACTATCGCACTGCGATGATCCTCACCCAAGAGGATGGCCTGGTCTATCTCGACAAGTTCGCCGTGCTCGACGATGCGCAGGGCGAAGGCCTTGGCCGCGCTGTGTGGCTGGTGATGCGCGAGGAGAATCCGAGCCTGTTCTGGCGTTCGCGCCACGGCAACCAGGTCAACCATTTTTATTACGCCGAATCGGATGGCTGCTACAAGCAGGAGCGCTGGAAGGTGTTCTGGTACGGCCTGGATGGTTTCGACACGATTGCACGTTGCGTAGCCCACTGTGCCACGCGCCAACCGACTCTGGTGGATTGACGATCATGGCTACTTCGAACAAGCGCATCGGTATCGTGGGCGCGCGCGGCCACACAGGTGCGGAGTTGATCAAGCTGGTTGCAGCGCATCCGTCGCTCGAGCTGGCCTATGTATCCTCCCGCGAACTGGATGGGCAGCGTGTGGATGCGCACATCAGCGACTATCGGGGCGATCTGCGTTACAGCTCGCCGGCGCATGAGGACCTTCCCGCGCTGGACGCCGATGTCGTGGTGCTGGCTTTGCCCAACGGCAAGGCAGCGGTGTGTGTGGAAGCGTTTGACAAGGCGGGCAAGGATCCGGTCATCGTGGACCTCTCCGCGGATTACCGCTTCGACAACAAGTGGTACTACGGCCTGCCGGAACTCACCCGCGACAAGTGGCGTGGCGAGAAACGCATCAGCAATCCGGGCTGTTATGCCACGGCGATTCAGCTGTCCATCGCGCCGTTGAAGGACGTGCTGGCGGCGCCGCCCGTGTGCTTTGGCGTGTCCGGTTATTCCGGCGCCGGTACCACGCCTTCCGACAAGAACAACCCGGAGAAGCTGCGCGACAACCTGATCCCGTACTCGCTCACCGGGCACATGCATGAGAAGGAAGCGAGCCGGCACCTGGGCATGCCGGTGGAGTTCATGCCGCACGTCGCCCCGCATTTCCGCGGTTTGACCGTTACCACCAATCTTTACCTGTCCCGTCCACACAAGCGCGAAGACATTCTTGCGCTGTTCCAGCAGGCGTACGCTGGCGAGAAGCTGGTGCGTGTGCTGGACGAGGCGCCGTGGGTCAGCCAGATAGCCGGCAAGCATCACGCCGAGATTGGCGGCTTTGCGCTGTCGGCGGACGGCAAGCGCGTGGTGGTGGTGGCGACCCTGGACAACTTGCTCAAGGGCGCGGCCACGCAGGCGATGCAGAACATCAATCGGGCGATTGGCGTGGATGAATACACGTCGATCCCGGTTTGACTCCCTCTCCCCTCCGCGGAGAGGGAGCCTGAAGAAGAGACCCAACGTATGACCGACCTCCTTTGGCAAAAAGCCGGCGTCGAAACCAACGCCAAGATCATGAAGTTCCTGGCGGGCGACGATGTGTTGCTGGACCGCGAGTTCTTCCTGCACGACATCACCGCTAGCAAGGCACATGTTGAAGGCCTCGCGAATATCGGCGTGATCAGCGCGCAGGAAGTGCAGGATCTAAAGCGCGAACTCGATACGCTGGCGGAGGATTTCCGCGCCGGCCGTTTCGTGTTGGACGAGCGTTATGAAGATTGCCATTCCGCCATCGAGGCACGCTTGACCGAACGCCTCGGCGATGCCGGCCGCCGGGTGCATACCGGCCGCAGCCGCAATGACCAGATCCTGGTTGCGACGCGGCTGTGGTTGAAGGAAAAGCTCGCAACGCTGGAAGCACACTGCCGCAGCATCGCCGAAGTGTGCTTGCAGCGGGCCGCACAACCTTCAATGCCATTGCCAGGCTACACACATCTGCAGCGTGCGGTGGTTTCCTCCACGGCGATGTGGTTCGCCGGCTTTGCCGAAGGATTTATCGACAACGCCTGGCGCGCACGGCAAACCGCTGCCTGGATCGATGCCAATCCGCTGGGCACTGCCGCCGGTTATGGCGTGAACCTGCCGCTGGACCGTTCACACACCACGCAGGCGCTTGGCTTTTCCCGCATGCAGGTATCGCCCATCTATGCGCAGCTCTCGCGTGGCAAGTTCGAAATGGCTGTGATGGAAAGCATCGGCAGCGCCATGCTCGATGCCCGCCGCCTCGCCTGGGATCTGTCGCTGTTCACCACGGCGGAATTCAACTTCGTCTCGCTGCCATCCGAATACACCACCGGCAGTTCCATCATGCCCAACAAGCGCAACCCGGACGTGGTCGAGCTTCTGCGCGCATCGTACGCAACCGTTGCGGCCGCGCGCTGCGAGATCGAGCAGCTGCTTTCGCTGCCTTCCGGCTATCAGCGCGATCTGCAGTTCTCCAAGGGTTCGTTGTTCCACGGTGTAACGCATGGGCTGGCCGCGCTTGAACTGCTGCCTGACTTGCTGGCGCGGATGCAATGGAACGACGTGGCCATGCGCGCGGCGATCGAGCCGGCCATGTATGCCACCGATGTAGCGATCGAACAGGCGGCGGCTGGCGTGCCGTTCCGCGACGCGTATCGTGCGGCTGCAGAAGCGGCGACGGCTGCAGGGCAGGGGCGTACGCCCGAGGCGAGCCTGGCGGCGCGCACATCGCCGGGCGCCGGCAACGATCTTCAACTGGACGTATTGAAACAGCGTCTCGCCAACTTATCAGTTTGATGGAGGCAGCATGGCGATGGTCAGCACGACGAATGCCGAGCATTACTCCTGGGGACAAGCCTGTGATGGCTGGCACCTGTTGGCCACGGAAGACCTGAGCGTGATCGAGGAGCGCATGCCGCCCGGAACCTTCGAGCAGCGGCATCGTCACGCGCGTGCGCGCCAGTTCTTCTACGTGCTGGAAGGCGAGGCGACGCTGGAACTCGATGGCAGCGTGCATCGCTTGCATCGCGGCGAAGTTTTGCATGTGTCGCCGGGCAGCGCGCACCAGATGCGCAACGAAAGTGAGGGCGACCTGCGTTTCGTGGTGGTTTCCGCGCCGAAGAGTCATGGCGATCGTATCGCTGCGCCGTTGGAAGCAGTTACCGCATGACGACGGCCACACGCCAGCTCCCCGAACGTGCGTTGCCATCCTGGCAGCGCGCCGTGCTGAAGGTAGGCAGTAATCTGCTTGCCGCCGACGGCGGCGGATTGACGAAGCGTTATGCGGAGGGGCTGGCGGCATTCATCCACGCCAGTCATGCCGCTGGACGCGAAGTCGTGTTGGTTTCATCCGGCGCAGTGGCCGCAGGCCGTGCCTTGATGCGCGAACATGCCGCACTCGGTGTCGATCTCGCGGCGCGCCAGGCGCTTGCCGCGCTTGGCCAGGCACCCATGATTGCCTTGTGGCAGGGACTGTCAGAGCGGCCAGTCGCACAAGTGCTGCTTACCCATGACGACCTGCGCAATCGCCGCCGTTACCTCAACGCGCGCGCCACGTTGCGCGAGCTGCTTGCTTTGGGCGTCTTGCCGGTCGTCAACGAAAACGACACTGTTGCTGTGGACGAACTGAAGCTGGGCGACAACGATAACCTGGCTGCCATTGTCGCCGCGCTAGTCGATGCGGATCTGTTGCTGATCGCTTCCGACGTCGATGCGTTGTATAGCGCCGATCCGCGCCGCGATCCCCAGGCGCAGCCCATCGGTCACGTGCCTGAGCTCACGCCCGAAGTCGTCGCCATGGCCAGCGGCAGCGGCACCGGCGTGGGCACCGGCGGCATGCGGACCAAATTGGAGGCCGCGGCCAAGGCGGCGAACGCCGGCATTCCTACCGCCCTGTTCAGCGGTCGCGATCCGGCGACGGTTGGCGCACTGGTGCAGGGCCTGCTGCGCGGCACCCTGATCGACGTCGCCAGCAATCGCATGCAGGCACGCAAATACTGGTTGCGGCATGCACCGGCGGGCAGTGGCCGGATTCGCGTGGATGCCGGCGCCGCACGCGCCTTGCTCGGCGGACGCGCATCCTTGTTGCCTGGCGGTATCCTTGCGGTGTCAGGTGAATTCCACCGCGGCGACCTGGTGGAAATCGTCGACGCCAGCGATCGGCCGATTGCCCGCGGTTTGTGCCAGTACAGCGCGGTTGACGTCATGCGCGTGGCTGGCCGCCATAGTCGCGAGATCGGTCAAATGCTGGGCTACAGCTATGGCGCCGAGATCGTGCATCGCGACGATCTGGCCACCATCACGAATCCCGAAACAACCGCTGGAGGAATGGACGCATGAGCGAGATCCGCAATCTGGCCCTGGCATGCCGTGACGCGGCGCAAGTGATGTTTGCGCTCGACAGCGAGAGCAAGCGCAAGCTGCTGCACGACATGGCCGGCGCACTGGAAGCGCAATGCGCCAGCATCCTTGCCGCCAACGCGCGCGATCTGCAGCAAGCCCACGCGAAAGGCATCCAGGGCGCGATGCTCGACCGCCTGAAGCTGGACGAATCCCGCGTTGCCGGTATCGCCAGCGCCGTGCGCGAAATCGCCGCGCTGCCTGATCCGGTCGGTCTGGTGACCCGCCGCGAGACCCGCCCGAACGGGCTGGAAGTGGAACGCGTACGTATCCCGCTCGGCGTCATCGCGATGATCTACGAAGCGCGCCCTAACGTTACCGCCGACGCCGCCGCGCTGTGCCTGATGGCGGGCAATGCGGTGATCTTGCGTGGCGGTTCGGAAGCCATTCACTCGAATGTCGCGATCGCCAACGTGCTGCGCGATGTGCTCGAACGACATGATATTCCTCCCGCAGCCTTGACCTTGATTGAAGATCTGCGCCGGGAAACCATGATTGAGCTGCTGCAGCTCAGCGATGTGGTGGATCTGGCGATTCCCCGCGGCGGCGAAGGGCTGATCCGCTTCGTTGCCGAACACGCGCGCGTGCCGGTGATCAAACACTACAAAGGCGTCTGTCATCTCTTCGTCGACGCGTCTGCTGACGAAGCGCTGGCGCTGGATCTGCTGGTGGATGGCAAGACCTCGCGTCCTGGCGTGTGCAATGCGTTGGAAACCTTGCTGATCCATCGCGATATCGCCGCTTCCTTCCTGCCGCGCGCGGCGCAGGTGCTGCAAGAGCGTGGTGTCGAACTGCGTGGCTGCGAGCGCTCCCGCGCGCTCGTTCCAGGCATGCGTGCGGCCACGGATGACGATTACGCAGCGGAATTCCTCGACTTGATCCTTGCGGTGCGCGTGGTCGACGATCTCGGCGCAGCCATCGGGCATATCCAGCGCTTCGGCTCCGACCACACGGAAGTGATTGTGACCGGCGATGACGACGCGGCACGCCGCTTCGTCCAGACGATCCGCTCTGCGGTCGTCATGGTCAACGCGTCATCACGCTTTTCGGATGGCGGCGAACTGGGTCTTGGCGCCGAAATCGGTATCTCCACGACACGCCTGCACGCCTACGGACCGATGGGTGCCGAGGCCCTTACCGTGGAGCGATTCGTGGTGCGTGGGGAAGGGCAAGTCAGGCACCCGGCCAGCCGCCTGGGCGGCGGCTAGACAGCGCTTCGAATTCAAGCACGAGCATGTGGATTTGTTGTCCGCTTTCGTCTCGGGCTGGAAATAGCATGATGTTTCAGGCATTGCGCGCCATGATCAGCCTGAACTAGGCTGGCGGCTCGTCAATACATCAGGGAACGAGGGGGAATGCTATGAAAACCTTTATAGGTGCTGTGCTGGTGGCCGGTCTGCTGGTGACAGGCGTCGTGCGGGCCGATGCTCCGCAGGTGAGCGATGCGTCGATACACCAATTGCTGGAAGTCACGCATGCCCAGAAATTGATGGACGGCATGATGGCACAGATGAAAAACATCATGCTGCAATCTGCGTTGCAGACAGTCGGGCATCCCCTGGATGCACAGGAGCAGCAGATTCTGAGCCGCAACATGGACAAGCTGGTCAGTGTCATGCAAGCCCAGTTCACATGGAGCAAGCTGGAACCGGCGATGACGGACATTTACCGCAGCAATTTCTCGCAAAAGGAAGTTGACGACATGCTGGCCTTCTATAAAACGCCAACGGGCCAGTCGCTGATTTCCAAAATGCCGATAGTCATGCAGCAGAGCATGCGAATGGGGCAGGAGCAAATGAAAGGAGCGCTGCCCCAACTGCAGCAGATCAATCAGCAAATGGCGCAGGAATTCAAGGATTATGAAGCGAGCAAAGCGGCTCAGGGCGGCAAATCCTGATGGCGCTGAATCGTTTGCCATGCGGGTCCGCCGCTCTGGCGATGGACCATGGTTATCCGGCAAAGCCGAAATTTTGATTCAGCCAACCATCTTCCGGAGCGTACGCTCCGGAAGATTCTCTTATCGCGCTTGCCCACCCCAGGCGCGCACCGCTTCTGCAAACGCCAGGCAGTCCGCAAACCGGTTGTAGAGGGGCGCCGGTGAAATGCGGATCACATCCGGCTCGCGCCAATCACCGATGATGCCGTGCTCGATCAGGTAGTCGAACAGCGCGCGCCCTTGCTCGCGGCCGCCGAGTACGCGGATGGAAAGTTGCGAGCCGCGGCGTTCGGTTTCCTTCGGCGTGACGATATCCAGTAGATCCGGCAGCTGGGTTTGCACCAGCCATTCCAGATAGCCGGTGAGTTGCAGCGATTTCTCGCGCAGGCGTTGCATGCCGGCGCGGTGAAAAATTTCCAGCGAGATGCGCAACGGCACCAGGGCGAGAATCGGCGGATTGGAAAGCTGCCAGCCGTCCGCGCCGGGCGTGGGTACGAATTCGGGTCCCATCTGGAAGCGGGTGCGCTTGTCGTGACCCCACCAACCGGCGAAGCGGGGCAGGGCGGCATGCGCATGCCGGGCGTGCACGAAGGCGCCGCCAACGGCACCTGGACCTGAGTTCAGATATTTGTAGCTGCACCAGATGGCAAAGTCGGCGCCGCTGTCATGCAGCTGCAGCGGAAGATTGCCGACGGCGTGGGCGAGATCGAAGCCCGCCACGCAGCCGTATTTGTGCGCCAGCGTGGTGATCGCTTTCAGGTCGAACGCCTGGCCGGTGCGGTATTGCACTCCCGGCAGCATCACCAGCGCGATGCGCGAGCCGTGTTCGGCCAGCGCGCGTTCGATCGCCGCCATGGAAAGGATGCCATTGGGCTCATCCGCTTCCAGTTCGATCAGCGACAGCTTGGGGCTGAAGCCGTGATAGCGGATCTGCGATTCCACCGCGTAGCGATCGGTGGGAAACGCGCCCGCTTCGATCAGGATCGCATGACGATCTGGCGTGGGGCAGTAGAAGCTCACCATCATCAGGTGCAGGTTCACGCCCAGCGTGTTCATCGCGACGACTTCCTCGGGCTGCGCGCCGACGACTTCAGCCAGATGATCGCGTACGAATTCGTGGTAATCCATCCACGGCAGGCGGCCCTTGAAATGACCTTCTACGCCCAGCTCGCCCCAGTAGTTGAGTTCTGCGCTGATCGCTTCGCGCACGGTGCGCGGTTGCAGGCCCAGCGAGTTGCCGCAGAAGTAGTGGCTTTCGCCGCCGTCGTGTGGCGGGATCAGGAATTCGTCGCGGAATGCGCGCAGCGGATCGGCTGCGTCGCGTGCCTGGGTCCAGGCGGTGGTGGCTTCGTAGGGTGTGGACATCAAGGCGTTCCAGCTTGGTGTGCGTGTCGTTGCTTGGGGAGATGGAGCCTATCTTAGAGACATTGGACAGTTAAGCCGGCTTTCTCCCTCTCCCCGGAGGGGAGAGGGGGCAAAACCATGGCGCTAGCACCCATCAAATGCTCAGCGTGGAAGCGATCGACTTGCAACCTTTGTCAAACGTCGCCGCCCACTCCTCACCGGCCTGGCTGGCCGAAGGACGCGCGCAACGCAGCTGGATCGCATGGCCATCGCGGAACCAGTAGCGTTCGACATAGGTGTATGGCGTGCCGCTCTCGCTCGCCGTGTAGACGAAACTGTTTTGATCATCCGAGCGGCTTTGGCCGGGCTGGTAATCCTTCAGCTGCTTCGCCTTGGCGACAGCGCCGCCGACGTAGTCGTTGAAGTCTTGCAGGTTCGTCACCTGCTTCACCGTTACGCTGACACGCGCAAGCGTGCTGCTTGCGCTCGGCGATGGATCGGGCACCTGGAATACGCGCACTTCCGGATCGCCATCGACCTGCATGATGCCTACCCAGTTCGACGGCGTGCTGAAGTGCACGCTGCCGGACGCCATGCTGACATCGTCGGCTTGCGCCACCGCAATACCGCCAAGCAGCAGTGCGCCAGTCACGATCATGTAACGCCGGAAATTCATGCGTGCTCCTGAACATTGTCGGAAAGGAAGCGTTGTAGCGGCAGCCCCAGCCACTCCAGCGCGGTACCGTGAAACAGGCGGGCGCGGTTCGTGTCATCCAGTTTCAACGACTCGATGCCGCTGCCCGGCGCCTGCTCCCCCAGCGGGAAAGGATAGTCGGTCCCGAGCATCACGCGGTCGACGCCGGTCACATCCAGCAGATAGCGCAGGGCCTGCGGATCGTGTACGCAGGAGTCGAAATACAGGCGCTTGAGGTATTCGCGCGGATTACGCGGGTTGTCGGTGGCGACCAGATCCGGCCGCATGCGGAAACCGTGCTCGATGCGGCCGATGGTCCACGGGAAGCTGCCGCCACCGTGGGCCAGCATCACGCGCAGCTTGGGCAGGCGTTCCAGCACGCCGCCGAAGGCCAGGCAGCACGCCGCGCGCGATTGCTCGGCAGGCATGCCTACCAGCCATGGCATCCAGTACTTGGGCATGGTGGCGGCGCCCATCATGTCCCAGGGGTGCACCATGATGGCCGCGCCCAGGTCGGCGGCGGCTTCGAAGAACGGGAACAGTTCCGGCGCGTCCAGGTTCCACTCGTTGCAATGCGAGCCGATCTGCACGCCGCACAGGCCCAGTTCGTCGATGCAGCGTTCCAGTTCGCGAATGGCCAGTTCCGGCGCTTGCAGCGGCACGGTGCCGATGCCGGCGTAATGCCGTGGATAATCCTGGCAGACTTCACCCATGTGGTCGTTGAGATGCCGGTGCAGTTCCAGCGCCTGGTAGCCCGGCGCCCAATACGAGAACAGTACCGGCACGGTGGAAATCACCTGCACCCTGACGCCGAAGCGGGCGTAGTCGTTGATCCGATGTTGCGGATCGAACGAGGATTCCCATACCTCGCGGAAGAATTTCCCGTCCTTGTAGATGCGGTGCCGGCCATCGGTGTGGTTCATCACCGGAAAGGCGTCGTTGCCGTACTTGGCGGCAAGGTTGGGCCAGTCGCGCGGGAGGATATGGGCGTGGGAATCGATTTTCAGCATGCGCCAAGTGTAGCGCCTGCCGGTGTCCGGAACCTGTGCAGGGGTTGCTCCTTCCCCTGTTTCGCAGGGGCAGCAGAACATCGCCAATCTAGGGATGCACGCGCGGACCGCCGCGCGCGGCCGCCAATGTTTCCTGCGGCCCCCGCCCCACGACATACGCAAGCGTGTTGACGTTGTCGACCAGCCGGTCGCTGATGCGCACCAGTTGTTCAGCGCGCGGTTTGTCATCGGCCATCGCCAGCAGGGACGACAGGCTGCGCTGCAGCTGGCGCAATTCCGGCGCGGCGGGCGGGGACTGATTGCCGCGCAAGGCGATGGCCAGCGCGTCCAGATGCGCGGCGGCCCGCTCGATGAAATGAGTGACTTCGGTTTGTTCCGGCAGGTTGTCGCAATCGTGCAGCAAGGCTTCCAGCGTCATCGCCGTACGCGCCAGGCGGTTGCCGTTGAGGAACAGGGCATTGGCCAGTTCCAGCAATACCAGCGGCGTCGCCGGTTCGGCCTGCATGCGGTCAAGGGATGCTTGCGCGTTGGTGCGGGCGGTGCGCACCGCCGTACGCGCTTCGCGATGCGCGTCGCGCCGATCAGGCCGGGCGAGCGCGCGCAAATAGCTCGCGTAGGCTTCCAGCATGTCCGCCAGTGTGGCGCGCGCACGGCCACGTTCCCAGGTCGGCCATACGATGTAGGCCAGCAAGGCCATGCCGCTGCCCAGTGCCGTATTCAATACGCGATCCATGACCGCCGTACCGGAATTGACCCCTTCGAAGGAAAGGAAGATCACCACCGTACCGGTCAGCGCCGCTACCGCAATGCCGTAATGCGCGGTGGCGAGGTAGCGGAACGCCATGCACAGCACCGCCATCAGTGCGAGGTGCGTCCAGGCATCGTGTGGCGTGATATGCAGCAGCGCCGTGGTCAGTACCAGGCCAAGAATGGTGCCGACCACACGCAGCAGGCCGAAATTGAAGGTGGCGGCAAAATCCGGGCGCAGCACAATGGCGGCCGTCATCGGCAGCCAGTAACCGTGCGGCAACTGCCAAAGGCGCGAGACGAGCAGGGCCATGCTCAGGCATACCGCGCAACGCATCGCATGGCGGAAAGCCATCGAATGTGTGGTGAGATTGGCGCGCAAGGTGGCGAGCGCCGAGTTGCCGCGCAGTGCACGGGGCAGGCGCATTTCCGCATCGGCGGCGCGGATTTCACCACGCGAACCGGCCCAGTTCGCGTTGCGCACCGCAGCGGCCAACTGGCCGGAAAGCGCGTGGATGTGCGCGGCGATGCTGTCGTCGCGCGTGTGATTGTCGAGCAGCGCGCGTTCGCTGGCTTGCAAGGTCTGCAGGGCGCGGGAGGCTTGGTCGGGCGATTCGCCGGCTTCCAGTGCTTCGGCAATCGCCGCCAGCACGCGCGCGGCGTCCGCGCGGAACATCGCGATGATGTTGGCTGCGCCATGCAGATCGGTCATGGCGATCAATTCCAGCCGGATGCGTTCGGCGAGTTCCAGCAATGCGGCAAAGGCTTCCATCGCGCGGCCACGGGCGTGATGCCGGCCGAGCAAGGTCTGTTGCAGCGTGGTCATCGCTTCGGTCAAGGCGGGTGCGTCGGCATCATCCTGCGAGTGCTCCCGGGCGAAGGCCGCCAAGCCACGATAAACGGTGGCGAGCGCGTAACGTTCCGGACGATAGCGTTGCAGTGGCCACGCGGCGACGGAAAACAGCGCCAGCAGCAAGCCGCCGGCGAAGATCAGCACCGCGCTACTCAACGCTTCGTGCAGCGACGTTGGCGAGGCTGCGGTGACCACCAGCAGAATCATGCTGGTCATCCCCACACGCGCGATGTCGGCGCCGAACACGACCAGCAAGCCGCCGAAAAAGCCGAATGCCGCGGTAGCCAGCGTGATCGGCAGCAAATCGCCACCGACCAGAAAGCCGCATAGCGAAGCAAGCCCTGCCGCCAGCGACGCCAGCAACAACTGCCACAGCCGCTGGCGATAAGGGCCGGGCTGATCGGAGAACATGGTGTCCAGGGCACCCGCCGCAATCGCCAGACCGATTTCCTGATGGCCGGTCAGCATGCCGGCCGCCAAGGGCAGCACTACCGCGGCCGTGTTGCGGATCACCACCCACAGCGGCACATCCGGACGCTTGGTCTGGATCAGGCTCTTCAGGACGTGCTGGCGTAGCGAATAGCCTGTAACGGACATGGCGTCGGATCAGGGACACGTGAGGGGTTAACCGCAGAGGCGCCATCTTGCCGCACTTGCATGCCTTTCTCACCTTTCTTCAGGCGTCTGCGAGCACGACATTCACGCTACGGTTTTTCCAAGCCTTAAAAATAGCATTGGACTACGCTGGAACCCGCTAAGCCTTGCTTTGCTTGGTTTTCCAAGAGGTTAGTCCCGTTTAGCATTACGTCTTAACTGGACCGATCACGGTGAGCTTGCCGCTCTCGTGGCTCCTGGTACTCCGAGCCGCGCAACAAGCCCCGGACGCTGGAAACCAACCAATTACCGCCCGTTTCGGCACCGTAAGGCGAAGAGTTGCGCAGTGCCGCCGAGGACAAAACGGGCCTTAAGCAAGGAGCTGAATGCATGAGCAGGACGAAAAAAACATTCTTATCCAAGCGCGCCCCGACTGCTCTTTTGGGCGACATCCGGGCACTGATCGAGGTTGCGCGGCAGCGCGCGGTTTCGGCGGTGAATAGCGAGCTGACGATGCTTTACTGGCGCATCGGCCAGCGCATCCACACGCAGGTCTTGGAGGGACGGCGAGCTGAATACGGCGAGGAAGTGCTAGCCACCCTGGCGGCGCAGTTGGTGAAGGAGTACGGCGGCAGTTTTTCGGTAAAAAACCTACGCCGCATGGTGCAGTTTGCCGCTACCTTCCCGGACGAGCAGATTGTCGTATCACTGATACGACAATTGAGCTGGACGCACTTCATCGCCCTGATTCCGCTGAAAGACCCGCGCCAGCGCGACTACTACGCACAGATGGCCAGCGTTGAACGTTGGAGTGTGCGGACGCTGCGCGAGCGCATCGACTCAATGCTATACGAGCGCACGGCGCTGTCCAAGAAGCCCGATGCGCTGATTGAGCAGGAACTGGCGACGATGCGTGACGCACAGCGCATGTCGCCGGCGCTGGTGATGCGTGACCCGTACATTCTCGATTTCCTCGGCCTGCGTGACACCTGGCAGGAAAGCGACTTGGAGGCTGCGATCATTCGAGAAATGGAGTCTTTCCTGCTGGAGCTAGGCGTAGGTTTCACCTTCGTCGCCCGCCAGAAGCGCATTCAGATCGACGACGAGGATTTCCACCTCGACCTGCTGTTCTATAACCGCAAGCTGCGCCGACTGGTGGCGGTGGAGCTGAAGGTCGGCGAGTTCAAGGCCGCTTACAAAGGACAGATGGAGCTATACCTGCGCTGGCTCGACAGGCACGAGCGAGAGCCGGAGGAAGCCTCACCATTGGGCATCATCCTCTGCACCGGCAAGAAGTCGGAGCAGATCGAATTGCTGGAACTGGACAAGTCGGGCATCCACGTCGCCGAGTACCTGACCACCTTGCCACCCCGCGCAATGCTGGTGGAGCGGCTACATCAGGCGACCCAACGGGCGCAGCTACAGATCGAACAACGCGATGCGAGCAAAGGCGAAGATCGCGTAGCAACTGAAGAAAGCGCTCGAATGCTTCAGCATTGCTTCCCGCGTCAGGGAAAAGGCGCGGTGGGATGACGACCTTTAACTGACCAAATTGGGTTCGGTGAGTTTCACAACGTTCCGTTCAATTTCGGCCCAAGAGTAATTCGGTCCTCCATTCCCATCGTGGATACGCCTGACTGGAGAGCCGTATGCGGGAAATCCGCCTGTACGGTTCGGAGGGCGGGGAGGTGATAGGCCTTCCCGCCCTCTATCGAATCTAGGGATCCGGTGGTGTTTTTTTAGTCGGCCAAGCCACTTGCGGCTGATCGAAATTCAGCGCCTGCGAGATGTCCTTTACCTCGCTGCCATAAGTTGCCGAGGAATAGATGACGCCGTTGTTACACTGACCCGCGTACTTCTGCCGGTCAGGCAGCACGATCACATAAGATCCGCCGCCACTTTGTGCGGCATCGGTCTTCGAGCAAGGGCACGAGGCATGTTTGCCATCCGCCGAGACCGTGCAAGTGACGCCCAGGCACTGTGCCCAAGGCCGCTTCTGGCTGGGGCAAAGGCCGACATAGTTCACCGGGCTGTAACGCGATTGCACGGCGATCAGCTTGCCCATGGGCGCTACCGGAGCCGCGCAGCCCGGAGGAACGCTGACGCCGGAAGGAACACCTGACGCCACGGTGCAAGCGCAGGTGTAGGTATCCGGCTTATCCGTCCGTTGACAGATGGCGGCGGTGCAATTGGCGAATGCCTGGACAGCGCCGCAATTCTTGAACACGGGTGCGGCGGCGTGAGCGCTGAAGCCGGCCGTCACGCTGCAAAACATCAACCATAAGCCGAAGCGCTTCATTGCGATGCCCTTGCCGCTGACGGTGGCGCGATGATGCGCCGGCATGGCATCGGGCTGCAAGGCGCCTTGGCAGCGAGTGGCAGGATGTGCAGCGGCACATCCTTGCTCGCTCACTCCGCTTTCACATCGGCGCTTTTCAGGCGCGGCCGGCGAATTCACCGGTCAGCGTATTCACCCACACCTTCTCATCATTGGTGATGTACTCAGGCACCTGGATTTCGATGCCGGTGTTGAGTTTGGCGGGCTTGGTACGCTTGGTGGCGCTGGCGCCTTTCAGTTCCGGTGCGGTGTCGACCACGGTCAGCGTTACGCTGGTGGGTACCTGCAGGCCGACCGGTGCATCGTCGATCACCTGCACGTAATAACCTTCCACGCCTTCCACGATGTAGCCGGCATTTTCGCCGACAACTTCCGGGCCAAGCGTGTACTGCGTGTAATCCTCGTTATCCATGAACACGAACGCATCGCCGTCCATGTAGGAGAAATTGGCCGGACGGCGCGCCAGATCCACTTCCCTCAGATCATCGTCGGCGCGCAGGCTGAGATCGAACTTGCGTCCGCCGGGAATCGAATACAGCGTAAAGCGGAAGGTGACATTGCCGCCACGTGCGGTTGGTGCGCTGCGTTCAATATCGCGTACTTGATACACGGTGCCTTCGTGGTCGATCACGTTGCCTTTCTTGACGTCGGAAGCTTTCATGGAGGTAAACCGGGAAGGGAGAATAGGGAATCGGAAAAGGTCAAAAGCGTAGCGTGCGGGAGTGAGTCGGAGAACCTGAGTTCTTGCGACTTCCCATTCCCTTACTTGGGCTGCAAGCGTACCGCGCCGTCCAGGCGAATCGTTTCGCCATTGATGTAGCGGTTGCCAAGGATGAAGGCCACGGTGGAGGCGTATTCGTCCGGCTTGCCCAGGCGCGAAGGGAAGGGGATCGAGGCGGACAGGGACTCCTGCACCTGCGGCGGCATGCCGTCGACCATCGGAGTCCAGAAGATGCCCGGTGCGATGGTGGCGACGCGGATGCCGAAACGCGACAGCTCGCGCGCCATCGGCAGGGTCATGCCCACCACGCCGCCCTTGGAAGCGGAATAGGCAGCCTGGCCGATCTGGCCTTCATAGGCGGCCACGCTGGCGGTGTTGATGATCACGCCGCGTTCGCCGTCCTCGCCCGCTTCGTTGCCCTGCATCAGGGCCGCACCGGCCTTGGCGACGTTGAAACTGCCGACCAGGTTCACCATCACGGTGGTGGCAAAGGTGCCCAGCGGCATCGGGCC